>TBL_comb47_HYPODRAFT_10000447_pt1 | contig 54804 bp, 42 predicted proteins | sample TroBogypolimnion_40_FD_10682 | JGI IMG/M metagenome (IMG submission 10682)
TCAGGTCGTTGGCGATGTACTTCTCTCCCACCGGAAGCTGTTGCTCTATCACAGGATGTCTGCCACCCTTGATCTCCAGCAGGTCGCTGTCGTTCACATCCGGACGGACATATTTATTTTGAACGGCCACCGTTGCAAAAGAGCGCAGGCAGTCGATCTGGGCCGTTAGGTTTGCATTGAGCTGGATGGCCTGAAAATATTCACCCAATGCCCCAATCAGATCGTTGAAAAGGGTGGTTTCGAGGGCGAGAATCCGTTCTTCAGCCCCCAAAATCTTGGTTTCGTACTCTTTGAGTTCTTCGGTAATGTATCTTTCTGCATTGACCAGGGTCTGCTTGCGGATCCAGTCTGTCGGCACCTTCTCCTTGTGCATGTTGCGCACCTCGATGAAATAGCCAAAGACGTTGTTGTAGGAAACTTTCAGGGAAGATATTCCAGTCCGGATACTCTCCCGTTCCTGCAGTTTCCGCAGGTAGTCCTTGCCGGAAAAGGCCAGCGAGCGAAGTTCGTCCAGCTCCCCGGATACTCCCGGAGCAATGGCATTTCCTTTCACCAGCATCACAGGCGGTTCGGCAACGAGCTCCCTCTCAATTCTTTCACAAATGGTCTTACAGGGGCTCAACTGTTCTGCATACCGTAACAGGACCTTGTTCCCGGATGTTTCGGCAAATCCCCGAATCTTAGAAATGGCATTTAAGGAGTTCTTTAACTGAACCATCTCCCTTGGGTTGATTCGTCCCGTGGAGGCCTTGGAGATGATGCGTTCGAGGTCGCCAACCAGGTGCAGCTGGGTCTCAACCTCTTCCTGCAGTTCAGGGCGCAGTATAAATTGTGCTACTACCTGCTGTCGCTCACGAATCTTCTCCACCTCTTTCAGCGGTAGCGCCATCCAGCGTTTCAGCAGACGGGCTCCCATTGGAGTGATGGTGCGGTCGATCACCTGAATAAGGGTCTTGGCTCCTTCGTTGATCGAATAGAAGAGCTCCAGGTTGCGGATGGTGAACCGGTCGAGCCAGACAAACTGATCCTCTTCGATCCGGGAAAGGGCAGTGATGTGACTTACCTGCTTGTGCTGGGTGATGTCGAGGTAATAGAGAATGGCGCCCGAGGCGATGATGCCCATCTCAAGGTTTTGGATCCCGAATCCCTTCAGGTTGACGGTCTCAAAATGACGCAGCAGTTTGTCGTTGGCAGCGTCGAAGGTATAGACCCAGTCGTCAAGTTTGTAAGTATAATATTTTGTGCCGAAAAGCTCCGTAAACAATTTTTCCTTTCCCTTCTGAAACAATACCTCTTTCGGCTGAAAACTTCCCAGCAACTTGTCGATGTGTTCAAAACTCCCCTCGGCAGTGATGAATTCACCCGTAGAAATATCCAGAAAAGCGACGCCGGCAATATTTTTCTCGATGTGTACCGAAGCCAGAAAATTGTTTTCCCGATGCTCCAGCACATTGTCGTGAATGGAAACGCCGGGGGTCACAAGTTCCGTGATGCCCCGCTTGACGATGTTTTTGGTGAGCTTGGGATCTTCCAGTTGTTCACAGATCGCTACCCGCTGACCGGCCCTGACCAGTTTGGGCAGATAGGTATCCAGCGCGTGATAGGGAAACCCTGCCAGCTCCACAAAGCTGGCCGATCCATTTGCCCGCCTCGTTAGGGTGATGCCGCAGATCTCAGCGGCCTTGATGGCATCCTCCCCGAAGGTTTCGTAGAAATCACCCACTCTAAACAGCAGCACGGCATCAGGATATTTGTTCTTGACGGCGTAATACTGCTTCATCAGCGGGGTCTCGACGTATTTATTGGGGGTAGTAGTCAATTTTATTGTCTATTGAATGATTAGGTAAATATAGGAAAATCGCGGAAATTGGTCAACAATACCATAACCGCTACGCGGCAAATTTTCATTCGTTTATGAATGTTACAATATCCTAACCGCTACGCGGTAGTCTCAAATCCAATAAAAATCACCGATCTTCGCATAGCCCGTAGGGCTTAAAGTTTTGCAGAACGATTATATCACAACATAAATCTCTTACCGCGTAGCGGTTATGGAGATGTATATTGGAAACTATCTCTTCCACAAGGTACCCGTTCGCATCAGTAAAATCAGACAAAGCGGTACTACCAGCCAATGAAAAGTTTGGGGAAGGAAAAACATCGAAATCAGGAACATGGCCAAAATGATAGTGGTGAGCCGGAGGTACCAGTTCAATTTGGGCCTCAGGGAGGGTTTCAGCCAGAGAATGGCCAGCACAAAGTGCGCCGGCCAGGCCCAAATCAGGTTGAGATTCCACTTGGTGGAGGGCATCACGGAGATAAATGTGGTAAAAAAGAGCACCATTCCAGCAATACCGAATGCGGCAAACAGAGAGACATCCAACCATTTGAAGCGGAAATTTCTTTTCCATTCCAGGATGGTCAGAACCATCACCAGCAGGAAAACAAGCAGCACAATCACCCCAGGCGAGAAAACAGAAAATGGGTGACCTACAGCGGGTTCATCCAGAACCACCGTCTCAGCACCGGTCAGCGGGGCGGCAACTCCATCCCTGACCACCACGGCCTGGTGCAGGTCGTTCCCGAGGTAATCGGGCAAAAACATTTTCTGGGAAAAGGTGGAGATCTGATCCGTCGGAAGTCCCAGGGCCAGCTTGATCCCCAACCCGCTCCAGCTGTTGTCCTGGAGGTAGAGGTTGATCAGGTTACGAAAAGACATTTGCTTGTCACCTGAAGTGTCGTACTTGATTTTCCCGCCAACTGCCTTCTCAATCTGGTCACGGACCCTTGTAGCACAATTGTCGAGGAAGTGAGAATACCTGTAAACCCTGTTTTCAGGTTTGCTGTTTACCACCAGTGATTCATAAAGCGATTCCCGTTCCGAAGGAGTCAGCAACAATTCATATTCGATCACTTTCCGGTGCTCCTCCTGGTATTCCATCATAAAGGTGCTCATCCGCCACGCGGCCACCATGTAGTCGGTTTCGCCCATGGCAAAACGCCAGATGAAATAAGGTGCACCGAAATCAAAAACACCGTAGTTGAAAACAATATCTTTCCCGTACAATGGATCCTGAATCCGGATACCGGCATGACCAAAATAGGAGTAGATTTCATCGCCGGGAGAACATATCAGCAGACTTGCTTTCGCGGACGGAGACAACGGCTGCGAACCGGCAGAAAATGACACTGCCAGAATTGCCAAAAACAGGATGGATCTTTTGATCATGACCAGTTGGATAAGTTGTGAAAAGTGGCGTGTCTGCAATCTGGTTTCTTCCAGGATTTAGCGCCAGTAACCAATGATGGCCCCCATGACCATGAAGGAGACAATGTCGAATCCTGCATGGAGCAAATAGAGCTTAACAGGTTGATTTTCGAAGAGGACACTGGTCAGCTTGGAGGTAGTCACCCAAAAAACGGAGATACAAAAACCAATAATGGCGCCAAAAGGTGCATTTGGATTTGGACCCAGTATCATGGAAACCACTGTCGTGATCACGCAAGCCGAAAGAAACGACAAGAGTGTGATCATCCACATGGGTTTGTTGGATTTGAAATCCTCATCCGTAAAACCATTCAGTTTGATCCATATTTTTCCAAACAAAAGCGGGGAATACCACAGTGCGCCTATAATCAGATAGGTAATTCCGGCCAGAATCACTGCCCAGACATTTACCTTGCTAAATGCAGAAAACATTTCCATGTGTTGACAATTATCTTAATTGATTTTGGACTAAACTACAAAAAAAACAGCTTCTGCCTTCCAATTACCCGAGATTCAGATAGAATTCTTTTGTCATTTCAACAAACCTGTCGGAATAGCTGTCGGCTTTCTGCAAGATAACAAGTTCATCAAATTGGGGATAAACAGCTGAAACAGAAAACTCCAGCAACAGCCGTTTGGGTGGTTTATCCAATTTGGGGAGGACTACTGTCTTTCTGCTAAGGTAGAAACCTTCCAGCCTGGCAGTTTCGCGAAAATCATTCAGGGCTTCAACTGGAAGAATGACGGCCAGACGCCCCCATTCATGCAACAATCTTTTCGATCCGGCTATCAATTGCTGAAATGAGAGGGAGACATCGTGTCTGGCTATGGAAGAGGCCCTGTCAGCAGATTTCATCGACTTTTTGAAGAAGGGCGGATTGCTGACCACCAGATCATATTTCTCCGGATGAGATAGCTGAAAGGTGTTAAAATCGCCGGCAATCAAAGTGAGCCTTTCACCCCAGGGCGAATTTTGAAAATTGTGCCTTGCATCGTTGCAGGCCTCCTCATCTATTTCGATGGCCGAAATCACCGCAGTCGATAACTGGGCCAGCATCAGGGCGATCAAACCGGTCCCGGTACCTACATCCAGGATACTGGTTACACCCTTTACGTCACACCAGGCACCAAGCAACACGCCGTCTGTCCCCACCTTCAACGCAGAACGCTCCTGTTCTATCCTGAATTGTTTGAATTGAAACCAGTTGTTGGACATGGGGAAGAGACTAAAGTGAACTAATGTGACTAAAGTTAATAAAGTTATAAAGCCGTACAAATAATGGATTAAGTGCAAGTACTCCACGCACTTTAGTTCACTTGAGTCACTTTAGTTCACTCTTTATACATCCATCCTGCAACCTGATCATCCGGTCGGTCATGCCGGCAAAATGGTCATCATGGGTAACGATGACGAAGGTATGGCCAAATTTTTCACGGAGGGAGAAGAAGAGCCGGTAGAGCTCTTCCTGGTTTTGAGAATCCAGGTTTCCGGATGGTTCGTCTGCCAGGATGACGGAAGGGTTGTTGATGAGGGCCCTGGCAATGGCCACCCTCTGTTTTTCACCTCCGGAGAGCTGAGAAGGCTTGTGGTCCTTTCGCGGAAGCAAATCCAGAATTTGGAGAAGTTCGTGGGCGCGCTTTTCGACCATGCTTTTTTTTGATCCGGCAATAAAACCCGGAATGCAGACATTCTCAAAGGCAGTAAACTCAGGCAACAGATGGTGAAACTGAAACACAAATCCGATCTCCCGGTTCCTGAATCTGGAGAGCTCTTTTTCACCCAGGGTGAATAGGTCGTTTCCACGGATCAAGACTTTCCCCGAATCGGGTTGGATCAAGGAGCCCAGAATTTGAAGCAGCGTCGTCTTTCCTGCTCCGCTGGCACCAACGACAGAAACAATCTCGTGCGCTTCAACTTTCAGGGAAACCGCCTTGAGCACCCGAAGGGATCCATAGGATTTTGAAATATTGTTCGCTTCGAGCATGGGTTACTTTAATTCCTCATCAATTTTGCGCGTAAAATCGCTGCCTTTTCTTTCGGCATTCTCCTTCAAATTGTTGAACTCATTTTTTATATCTGAAGTATGATCCGTAATTTCCCGCTTGATATCATCCGTGGCCTTGTGAAATTCACTCATCACCTTTCCGATGGATCTGGCCACGCCTGGAATGGCATCGGCGCCGAAGAGGATCAGGACAAAAAAGACGATGACGATCAGCTCACCGCCGCTGAAAAAGAGTAAAGGATGTGACATATGCTGACAATTTGTACAAAGATAACAATCCTCTCAAATTTGATCCTCCTTCCCTGACCATCCGCAAATAAAAATCCCGGAATTTTGCAGTTCCGGGATTTTTAAAAGAGGTTGAGAATATTTTATTTGTTTTCTTTTTTCAGTTTTCTCATTAACGTATCATAAGCAACTGGTGTTGCAATGAATACGGATGAATAGGTCCCGAACATGATTCCGATCAAGAGGGCAAAAACAAATCCCTTGATAGATGTTCCCCCAAAGAGGAAGATGGCAAACAAAACCACCAATACTGTCAACGAAGTACTGAAGGTACGACGAAGCGTAGCATTCATGGCATCGTTGTAAGTTTTTTCAGGATCCTGTTTTGGGTGAAGATGCACATATTCCCTGATACGGTCAAAGACGATTACGGTGTCGTTGATAGAGTATCCGATGATCGTAAGTACCGCCGCAATGAAAGCCATATCCACGGAGAGGGAGAAGGACAACCATCCATCCAGCAAAGAATACATACCGATAACGATGATAACGTCATGGGCCAATGAAACCAAGCCCCCCAAACCAAACTGCCAGTTTCTGAAACGAACGGCAATGTATAGGAAGATGATCATCAGGGAGAATACGATCGAAAGAATCGCGTGCTTCCTTGATATCGTCAGAAATGGTTGGACCCACCTTTTGAGAACTCATCCTGTAATCGGAGAGGAATTTCTCCACGGTGACATCAGGTGCCAGGTAGGGCTTCATCCCCTGATACAATTTTGCCTCGACTTCTGCGTCAACGGCATCCGTCAACTCTTCGATCCTGTAGTCAGTGGTGATGCGAACCTGGTTGTTGGCTCCAAAAGTCTTCACTTCCGGGGCATTGCCGAATACGCCTGACAATGATTTCGCGACATCTTCCACCATCACATCCTTGGTCAGACGAACCACGTAGGTACGCCCCCCCTTGAAATCGATGGAGTAGTTCATTCCTTTGATGACAACAGAAAGAATGGATATTGCGATCAGGGTACTCGAAAAGACATAGAAAATTTTACGTTTCTGGATGAAGGGAAGATGCACGTGTCGCAACCACTCTGCAGAGAATTTGGTCACGTAGGTGATTTTTTTATTGGTATCCAACCAGCGCTCAAACATGAAACGTGAGACGAATACGGCGGTAAAGAGGGACATTGCTATACCAACCAGCAAGGTGGAAGCAAAACCCTTGATCGGGCCTGTACCGAATACATACAGGACGAGTCCGGTTAAGAAAGAGGTGACGTGACCATCGATGATCGCAGACAAAGCGTGGTGATACCCGTCCTTGACGGCGAGTCGCATTCCCTTGCCGGCCCTTACCTCCTCTTCAATACGTTCGTTGATCAATACATTCGCATCAACAGCCATACCCATCGTCAATACGATACCGGCAATACCTGGCAAGGTAAGAACGGCTCCCAGCGAAGCTAAAATTCCGATCTGGAAGAAAAGGTTGACAAGAAGTGCTACGTTGGCGGTCCATCCACCCTTGATGCTGTAGAAAAATAACATGTAGGCCAAAACGAGTACGAAGGCAATGGCAAATGACCACATACCACTCGTGATGGATTCCTTACCCAGGGTAGGACCTACGATCTCTTCCTGCACGATGCGGGCAGGAGCAGGCATCTTACCGGATTTCAACATGTTTGCCAAGTCCTTCGCCTCATCAACGGTAAACTGACCGGAGATTTCGGTGCGACCGTTTGGAATTTCACCCTGAACGGTAGGAAATGACTGTACGTAATCGTCCAAAACGACCGCAACACTTTTTCCAACATTTTCACGGGTCATGCGTTGCCAAACTTTGGCACCTTCAGCATTCATGGTCATGTCGACCACGCTGGATGCCTTGTTCTGACCAAAATCCTGACGAGCTTCGGTAACGGCACCACCATCCAATGGCGCACGGCCATCGCGGCTGGAAACTTTGATCGCGATCAACTGGTAGAAATTGCCTTCGGCGGAGGTAGCCTTGGCCGACCACCTGAAGATCATGGTCCTTGGGAAAATGGCCCTGACCTGTGGCATTTTGAGGTATTCGTTTACTTTCGCTGTATCCTTGAAATGGGCATAACCAACAACCGGACCACGGGCAATGTCGTTTCCGCGGGTGTTGGGTGTCAGTAACGAGAAAAGCGGGAAATTTTTTGCAAGGTCTTCGGTCGAACCTGCAGACAGGGAGTCTTTTTCAGCTTTCTTGATTTCGCTTACCAGGCTGTTTGCCATGGCAGGAGTTGCCTCCTTGGTTGCTGTAGCAGCTGGGGTTGCAGCAGGAGCAGCTGCGGCTGCAGCCTGAACGGCTTTTACTTCGCGAAGCCGCTTGTTGGCCTCCAGCAGGTAGGAGTAGACTTCACTATTTTCGTAGGTTTCCCAGAATTCGAGGTTGGCAGTACCCTGAAGCAGCTTGCGAACACGGTTGGCATCCTTGATACCGGGAAGCTCCACGAGGATACGACCCTTGGTCTGAAGTTGCTGAATGTTGGGCTGCGTCACACCGAAACGGTCGATACGGGTCCGGAGAATCTGGAAAGAGTTATCGATGGCAGCGTCTGTCTCCTTGCGGATAACAGACAGGACCTGTGCATTGGTGGAGTTGTAACTTACCTTATCTCTCAGTTCAAGTGTGTTGAAGATGGAGGCAAGTTTGGCATTGGGATCAATCTGTTCGAAGGATTTGCCGAATAGCGTGACAAAATCATCCTGACTGGTCTTTTGTTTCTGAAGTGCCAGTTCGATGGCCTTGGTAAAAGTTGGATCGGTACTGTATCCCGACAATGCATGAATAAGATCCACTACGGAAACCTCAAGGGTGACGTTCATACCACCTTTCAAGTCAAGACCCAGTGGCAACTGGAACTCTTTGACCTCCTTGAAAGTATATTTCCTTATGCCAAGGAAATTGTAAACAGGTTGATTTGCAATCGAGTCCAGATAGCGCGACTCGTGTGATTTTGCAATGGCCTCCAGGTCAACGGCTGTAGCACTCGGGTTCTCCTTTTTTGCTTTGCTCACTCCGTAGGTAGCAGCATCATTCTCAACCTTGATGGCCTTGTAGGTAAAGTAGAGTTGATACGCGCAAACCAAACCTAACAAAATGGCAATGAGTCTGATTAATCCTTTATTCTGCATTGGAAATTCGGTTTATTATTTTCTATTCTTTGTTAACTTCCTAATCCTAAAAAAACATAGTGCGCAAAGATATTTATTTTTTTCATATTAAATAGTTGAAGATTCAGGTTTGTAGTTTGAATTACAAAATTGTATGCAACATTCACATTGTCTTTCATTTGATTTATCCAAATGGGGTCGATTACACTCTGGTACGATTGACTGACAACCCATTAAAGCACCGTCTCAGCCGCTTCATCGCGCAACAGGAGGATCCTTGCTTCATAATCAATCACCGCCTTTTCACGGTAAAAGAAATCACTTCCCAAAAGTCCCGCAATCCGCTTATCCGAATACTTGGCATATTCCTCATTGATGTGGTGAAGGTCAACGATGGCCACCTGCATTGCCTCAAAACAGAATCCGCCAAGGACGAAGGAAGTGACATATCCCGTTGAGGTTTCTACCATCTCCTTCCCCAATCCGGTAGCGAGCGAACCAACAACCATTTCGCCCACAAGTTTGTTAGCCAATGCCCTGTCAACGACACTTTTAGAGGCCCCGGTATCGATTACCCACCAGTGGTTCTCCAGACCTTCCGCAACCGCCTCCACCAGCAGATGAATGGTTCCCTCCTCCAGCAAAACCATCTCAATGGGTATTTCCTTCATTTTTTTCATCTTACGAAGTAAATAAAAAAGCCGCCCCAAAAAATGGAAACGGCTTTATAATTTTCGATTTTGGATTTGGCGCAATCGAAAATCCAAATTGAGTGTTTTATTTATTCAAATCATCCAAAACATTCATGACTTCCCGCACGTGGCCTTCGCTCTCCTTCATCATGGCCGCCTCTTTGTCATTCAACTGCAATTCGAAGATTTTTTCGATGCCATTCTTGCCCAAAACAACGGGAACTCCCAGGTAGCAGTTTTCAATGCCGTATTCACCCTTTAACTGGATGCAGACGGGGAAGATTCTACGCTGATCTTTCACAATGGCTTCAACCATCTGTGCTGCAGCAGCTCCCGGGGCATACCAGGCTGAAGTACCCATCAGTTTGACAAGTTCTCCACCACCGACCTTGGTGCGTTGAACGATCGCATCCAGACGTTCTTCCGAAACAAGTTCCGTAACCGGGATACCGCCTACCGTGGTGTAACGGGTCAACGGAACCATGGTATCGCCATGACCGCCAAGCAACATGGCTGTGATCTCTTTCTGGGAGATGTTCAACTCATCGGAGAGAAAAGCACGGTAACGGGCTGTGTCCAGAATTCCGGCCATACCTAAAACGCGCTCTCTCGGGAAGCCCGAGGTAACGTGCGCCTGGTAGGTCATCACATCAAGCGGGTTGGAGACAATGACCAAAATTGTATTGGGAGAATATTTGACGATATTTTCGGTTACTGATTTGACGATTCCTGCATTCACCTGAATCAGGTCATCACGGCTCATTCCCGGCTTACGGGGAAGTCCGGAAGTAATCACCACCACATCGGAGTTGGCTGTTTTGGAATAATCATTGGTTACACCTATGGTTTTTGTATCGTAACTATTGATCGGGGCTTTTTGCCAGATATCGAGGGCTTTACCTTCGGCAATTCCTTCCTTGATGTCCAAAAGGATCACCTCGTTAACCACTTCTCTTGACGCCAGCACATCTGCACATGTGGCACCTACGTTTCCTGCTCCTACAACTGTAACTTTCATGTCTCTTTTTTTTACTGAATTAAATTCGAAAGCAAAATTATTGAGTTATTCCATATGCTCCTTTTCTTTCCGGAAAGATTAACGAAAAATTAATCAATCAGATTTTTTACATCTCCTATTATTTTGTCTGCCAGTAAATTTGCCCTTTCCATCGATCCACTTTCCGAATAAATCCGGATGATGGGTTCCGTATTGGATTTGCGCAGATGAACCCATTCCCTTTCAAAATCAATGCGAACACCGTCTACGTCAGTCACTTTCTCCTTTCCGTACATCGATTTTATCTTCAGCAGAATTGCTTCAAGATTAACGCCGGGCTCAAGTTCAATTTTTTTCTTTGCCATAAAATAGGATGGATATTTTGCGCGCAACTCCGAACATTTCATTCGGCTCGCAGCCAGATGAGTCAGAAAGAGTCCGATGCCTACCAGAGCATCCCGCCCGTAATGGCTTTCGGGATAGATCACCCCTCCGTTTCCTTCGCCACCAATGACAGCGCCGGTATCCTTCATCGCCTTTGTCACATTCACCTCACCAACTGCTGAAGGAGTATAGATGACCCCGTATTTTTGCGAAATATCGAGCAGTGCCCGGGAGGAGGAGAGGTTGGACACAGTATTTCCAGGCGTATGGGAAAGGACATAATCTGCCACCGCCACCAGCGTATACTCTTCGTTGAACATCGAACCATCTTCACTGATGATGGCCAGCCTGTCGACATCCGGATCCACCACAAAGCAGAGGTCAGCTCCGGTTTTTAGCATTGTGGCAGCCGTATCGGTCAGATTCTCGGGAAGCGGTTCGGGCTGATGGGCAAAATTCCCGGTAGGGTCGCAATTGATCTCCACCACCGTTTTTACCCCAAGGGCTTTCAGCAATTTCGGCACCACTACCCCACCCACTGAGTTGACGGCGTCGACGGCCACACAAAAATTGGCAGCCCGGATTTTCTCCACATCGACCAGTTTCAGCTCCAGCACTTTTTGAATGTGGAAATCGGTGTAATCGGCGAGTTCAATCGTGCCAATTCTATCGACTTCGGAAAACCTGAATTCATTGGCCTCTGCCAGATCGAGTACCCTTTTCCCCTCGGCTTCGTTGAGAAACTCTCCCGCTTCATTCAAAAGTTTCAGCGCATTCCACTGTTTTGGATTGTGGCTGGCGGTCAAAATGATTCCTCCCTGTGCTTTCTCTGCAACCACTGCGAGTTCTGTCGTAGGGGTGGTTGCCAGTCCAATGTCTGTCACATCCATGCCCATTCCCGACAGGCTAGCTGTCACGAGTTGATTGACCATCGGTCCGGAAAGACGGGCATCTCGCCCCACCACGATCCGTGGCCGGGCAACATCCCGATGCTGCTCCTTGGCCCAGGCAGCATAGGCAGCCGTAAATTTCACCACATCCAGCGGGGTCAATCCTTCGCTGGGCAATCCTCCGATCGTGCCCCTGATTCCGGAAATAGATTTAATCAAACTCATTTTATCGCATTTAGGGCTACAAAATTGATAAAATATAGTCGTTTTACAAAGTATTGAACCGGATTGAAAATGCCCGCACCATTATATCCGTTTTTTTTGCGAAATTTGCCACGGAATTGTATAATTAGTTGAATACCATGAAGCGAGAAAGAGGACAGGAGCGCGATTCAAAGCGTACCGTCGAGAAACGTAGTCCGGGGAGCAGACCCCGCATCAAAAAAGAGGAGACGACCGGAGCAACCGGAAGGTCAAAAAGGGTCATCAGAACCGGAACAGCCTATCCGGAAGAGATTGTAAAAGCCAGAAAAAGAACAGTGATCCCCCCGCCCGCAGGAGTCGGGAAGCGAATCGGAAAGTCGAGACCCGAAGCTGCGAAGACAGACGCTCCGCAACCCAAGAGGGTATTCAAGGAGCGGACTTCGGATATTTTTCGCAGGAATGTCATCAACAAACCTGCTCAGAAAAGGTTTGAAGAGACAGAAACCGACAGTTTTGTCGGACCAAAAGGAAAAGTTCTCCGCGGAAAACTGGGAAAACGCAATGTCATTGAGGAGCTCGACAGGGGCAAAAGGAGCCCGGCGGCAAAGAAACCAGTCAGCGACGGAACCATTCGGTTGAACCGATTCATTGCCAACTCCGGCATGTGTTCCAGACGGGAGGCCGATACCTACATCGCCACTGGTTGTGTCACTGTCAACGGAGAGATCATTTCCGAAATGGGATACAAGGTTAGGATGGGCGACTCCGTCAATTTCAATGGGAAATTGCTCTCCATCGAGAAAAAGGTCTATGTACTGCTCAACAAACCGAAGGGATTCGTAACCACCGTGGAAGACCCGCATGCGGAAAAGACGGTGATGGATCTGGTCCAGCACGCCTGTTACGAGCGAATTTATCCTGTCGGAAGACTGGACAAGAACACCACCGGACTATTGTTGTTCACCAACGATGGTGATCTGACCAAGCGGCTCACCCATCCGAAATACAACAGGAAAAAGATTTATCATGTACATTTGGATCAGAAAGTCACCAAGGCACACCTGGATGAGATTGTCAATGGGGTTACGCTGGAAGATGGTTTCGTAGCTGCCGACTCGGTCAGTTATGCCGATGAGGAGGACAAGAAACAGGTAGGGATCGAGATCCACTCAGGGAAGAACAAAATCGTCAGACGCATCTTCGAACACCTGGGATACAAAGTGGTTAGGCTCGACAGGGTCTATTTCTGCGGACTGACCAAAAAGAATCTGCCCCGTGGTAAATGGCGGTTCCTGACACAGGATGAGGTCAATATGTTAAAAATGAGTTCCAATTAGGGCCTGATACCAGCATTTGTAATGATTTGCTCCTCCGGGAGACTAATTCAACAGAAGTGAAAGAGGAATTTTTGCGAAATATCACCCAGAATCAGGGGATCATCCACAAGGTCACAAGAATATACTGTGACCGTGAGGATGATCGCAAGGATCTTTTTCAGGAGATTTTGATACAATTGTGGAAATCGTACGACAAGTTCAGGGAACAATCAAAATTCTCGACCTGGATGTACCGGGTTGCCATCAACACGGCGATCACCAATTTCAAAAAGGATGCGAAACACAGAAAAAAAAGTGAAATTGGAAAAGAACTCTATCTTTTGGCCGATGAAGTATATGATTACGAAAAGGAGGAGCAGCTCAACCTGCTCCACGAAGCCATCAATCAATTGACCGGGATAGAAAAATCAATCATCCTGCTCTATCTTGAAGACAAGCCATATGAGGACATTTCTGAAATAACCGGGATATCACAGAACTATGTAAGGGTCAAGATGAACAGAATCAAGAAAAAACTGGAATACTTTGTTAAAAGCAGAGAGCTTAAATAGATGGAATTAAACGAGTTTAAAAAAGCCTGGCAGCAGGCAAGCACAGGGAAAGTTCAGGGGAGAGAGCTGGATGCAGCCGCCATCAATGAGCTTTTACACCGAAGGAGCACGGGTATTTTGTCTCGTCTCGACAGAAGCGTCAAAATAGGCATTTGTTTCCTGGGTCTCTTCTTCCTTTTTACCCTGGCCGATCAGTTGATTCCGGCGGATCTGCTCTTTCCTGCACGCTGGAAAACCAACCTGGAAGTACCACGTTGGATCAATGTTTTGGAATGGATTGTCAATTTCACCCTGATGCTCAGCATTCTGCTATTTGTAATCAGGTACCGCAGACTTCAGCTTCAAACACTTGCCAACCAGGATCTGAAAGGCGCCATCAAAAAAGTGCTGAAGTTACTGGACACCTTTAAAAAGGAGTTCTACCTGGCAGTGATCATTTTAATTACAGGGATTGGCCTTGGATTTCTCACAGGAGCTGACAAGGGATTTGAGTCCATTAAAATCAGTCAGACGCCTTCGACTTTTGCCATACTGGTGGTTGTTTTATCCATGCTGATATTGCTGGGATTGCTCATCGGATCCATATTCTATATCTTTCACAAAGGTTTTAACCTGCTGTTCGGCAAATACCGTGATCAATTAATTCAGTCGTTAAATGAGCTGCAGGAGAACGAAGAGTAGCTGGCACCGGTTTTCCCTGTCCCTGTTTTTCCTTTTTTCCTTTATCCTTGCAGGACTCGCCCAAACTGCCGGTATCCATGGACGCGTAATCAACGGAACCGATCAGTCGCCACTGCCCTTTGTACACTTGCGGTTTGACACAGGAAATACCGGAACCATCAGCAGCATGGATGGCAATTTCAGTATTCCCGACAGCATCAGGCAGGTACAGTTCAGTTACATCGGATTCAAATCCATGCTCCTGCCAACCTCAAAATCACACGAAGATAACTGGACGGTATCCCTGTATCCCGACGATAATTTTCTGAGTACCATTGAGGTTTATCCGAAGAAGGATCCTGCCTACCGGATCATGCAGCTGGTGATGGACCACGCAAAGGAGAATGATCCGGACAAACTGGAGAGCTTTCAGTACACCTCGTACCACAAATTCTGGCTTTCGGCGGATGAGGCCTCCGATGTCAAGTTCAGCGGAAAGAAGAAGATCACCGCCAGGGAGTTGGAAAAATTGCAGCAAAGGTTTGAATCCAATCATATGCTGCTGATAGAAACTCTCAGCAGAAAAAAATTCCTCCAGCCCACGCACGAAAATGAGGAAATTCTCTCCTCCAGGGTTTCCGGTTTGAAAAAGGAGAGCTTCTTCCTATTGGCCACCCAACTCCAGAGCTTCTCGATTTACAAGGAGAATTTTTCACTCCTCAGCAAGAACTACCTCTCTCCCGTCAGCAAATCAGCCCTCAAGAATTATGCTTTCATCATGGAAGATACGCTGCTGGATGGACAAGAAAGACACCGTCTTCCTGATCCGGTTTCATCCTGCAAGGGATCGAAATTTTGACGGACTGAAGGGATTCCTGCACATCAGCACCCACGGATTTGCCGTTCAGAGCGTCATTGCAGAGCCTGCAATATCAGATAAAAAGGAGATTTTTGCCTCCATTTGGCAACATTACGACAGGATAGATTCGACCCATTGGTTTCCTACCGAATTGAATGCAGCCATCAATTTTAAGATGATGACCAGCTACCCGCTCGATTCACTGACAAAAAAAATTAAGCCGCTCGAACTTTCCATCACGGCCAACAGCAGAACCTATCTCTACCAGAGAGAGGTAAACGTACCCATCGACCCGAAAACTTTTCCAAAATACGGTGTGACCGTTTCCCGGGAAAGAAAAGACACTCTTTTTGAGAAGGGGGGATTTCGTTACATTCCGCTCACGCCAAAAGATTCCGCGACCTATCAGTACCTGGACAGCCTGGGAGAAAAATACAGACTCAACCAAAAGGTAAAACTATTGCACTCCCTTTCGCTGGGGACCATCCCGGTAGGTGTTTTCAGTGTCAATTACACCTATCTTTTCGGATACAACATCAATGAAGGATACAAGATTGGCCTTGGACTGGAGACCAATCGGAAATTATCTAAGTACTTTGCGACGGGAAGCTATTTCATTTACAGCACACGCGACGGCCTTTTCAGGCATGGCGAATGGGTCAGATTTTATCCGACAGGATATCCCGACCTAAAAGTACAACTGGGTTACCGTGACATGAAACGGGAGTTTGGGGAATCAACCCTATTGGAAGAATACGACATCTTCAATCCCGAATATTTCAGGTCACTCCTTTTGCAACACATGTTCCACACCAAGAGCTACACGGCCAGTGTGGAGGTGAGGCCATATCAACCCCTCAACATGCGGCTTTTTTTTGAGAAATCATCCTACCTCGACAATGCCTACGGGGACGTGGTGGTGGCAGGATGGGATCCGTTTCAAACGACAAGGGTTGGACTGCAATTCAGGTATTCACCCGGTATTGCCTTCCTGAACGATGCCATTGAACTGATCCAGAGCTCTCCGCCGAAGGCAGACATGTATCTGACCATTATTCAGGGACTGAAAGCACTGGACAGTGAATATCAATTCACAAAAGTGGAGGCAAAAGGCAAATTCAGAATCAGACTCACTGCGACCGGCTCCACATCCTTGATGCTGAGAGGAGGAAAGATTTTTCATACCGCTCCATCCACGGAATGGTTCAATGGCTATGGCAGTTACTCTGGGGGATTTACGATCCTTGCAAATTATACCTTTGCCACCATGCGGCTCAATGAATTTTCCGCAGATCAGTTTGCCTCGCTGCACCTGCGTCACAGCTTCGGAACCGGATTCATCCCTGGCTGGTATTTCATCCGACCGGAACCAGTGCTGGTAGAAAACCTGGGATTTGGTTCACTGCAGCAAAGGTACACCGATGCAACAGGTGCTTCCGATTTCAGAAAAGGATTTTTCGAATCTGGCATCGAGCTGAACAGAATCTTTAGCACCAATTTTGTCGGTTTGGGTTTTGGCACCTATTACCGTTACGGACCCTATCGCTTTGCTACCGACAAGCTCAACTTCGCCTACAAGTTTACACTGAATTTCAAAATGGAGAAGTAGTTCGGTTTAGTGATTTGGACAACGAAGAAAGTGCGGTCGGATGGAATGGATTCCAGACACAACGAAAAATAATCACTCCGATCAGACATTCAAGCCCTTCGGGCTAATCTATGCAATTCTGAAATTTTTGTGTTCAACCTTTCGGGCAGCCAGGAAGAGCCGCCCCAACATACATTCTTGCCCGGATCCTTTCAGTCGGGAATATCAGACGTTTCATGCCCTTCGGCTATCGCTCAGGGGCCGGTCTCTTCGTCCTAGCGTCTTCCAAGTCTACTCGTACCTCAACGCCTCAATGGGATCCAACTTGGCAGCCTTGACGGCCGGTATCACGCCGGAAGCAAAACTGACCAGCAAACAGAGGGTCACTCCACCAACGATCCAGTCCCAGGGAACAATAAATGCGCTTCCGATAAAGAAGGAGATCCCATTTCCTGCCAGAATGCCCAGCACAATCCCCAGCGCTCCGCCCATTTGTCCAATCACAATGGATTCAATGAGAAACTGCTGCCGGATGGTAGCCGAGTTGGCTCCAATGGCCTTGCGAATGCCTATCTCACGGGTACGTTCCGCAACTGTAACCAGCAGGATGTTCATCAGCCCGATGGCCGCTCCAAGCAAGGTAATGATACCGATGATGGTGGCCGCCATGGTCACATATTTGATGTTGTCGAGCAAAATATTGACCAGGTTATCGCTTTTTTCCACGATAAAGTCGGAGTCGTCGCTCACATTTAGTTTGCGGATGTTCCGAAATACACCTTCCGCTTCACCGGTAGCCGCATCCATCAATTGGGCGGAATTTGGGTGGACGCTGATTTTGAAGTTCATGTTTGGTCGGCCGAAATATTGGCGGGCATTGGCAAATGGAAGGAATACCAGTCGATCACCGGTTTCTCCGAATCCACTGCCTTTTGACCTGAGAATGCCGATGACCATGTACTTTCCGCTTCCGATGGAAAGCAGTTTCCCCAGTGGTTCTGTATCCTTTGGAAAGATCTTGGGCACCATTTCAGCACCGATCAGCGCCACATTGGTGCCGTCATAAGCCTCCTGCAAGGAGATATTTCGCCCTTTGTCCAGCTCATATCCCGCTGTTTGGAGGTAATTTTCATCAACTCCGCGCACAATCACATTGGGATTGCTTTTTTTGGACTCATATTTGACTGTAGCCAGGTTGGTAGCCAGAACGGAGATCGAAACGGTGGCCGGAAAATGATACTGTTCCCTAAAATCCTTGGCCTGAAAATAGCTGATGTAGCTGTAATTTTTTGAGCGGTAGCGCTGATTGCCAATCTGAATCCGCATTCCCCTGCTTTGCAGGGAAAAGGTATTGGCGCCCAGCCGGGTAAAGTCGGCAGTAATGGCACTCTTGATAGAATCTATGGCTGTCAGAATTCCCACAAGTGCCGAAATACCAACAGCAATGATCATGATTGTCAGAACGGAACGAAGCAAGTTTCCCCTAATCGACTGAAAGGCAATGCTTATATTTTCGACAACCAGCGGCTTTAACAACATAACCTGAGAGAATAAGAACGACAAGGTAGAATTTTTTTTAACATCTTAAACATGGAATAGCGATATTATTCAGTAAAAAATAGCCAATTTTGCAGTTGCAAAATTCGGATTTGAAATTTGATATTTTAATTAAATTATTGATTGACTATGGCATACGACATTGAAATGATAAAAAAAGTCTACTCAGAATTTCCCCGGAAAACAGAGAGTCTGAGAAAATTATTGGGCAGACCCGTTACCCTGACTGAGAAAATTCTGTACGCACACCTTTCGGAACCACTTCCTGTGCTTCCCTACGAGCGGGGTGCTTCTTACGTGAATTTCAACCCCGATCGTGTTGCCATGCAGGATGCAACAGCCCAGATGGCCTTGCTGCAGTTCATGCAGGCAGGAAAATCGGAGGCAGCCGTTCCATCCACAGTTCACTGTGATCACCTGATTCTGGCCAAAGAGGGTGCCATTGAAGATCTCAAAAAAGCCGAAATTACCAACAAGGAGGTGTACGACTTTCTCGCCGCAGTCTCCAAAAAATATGGCATCGGTTTCTGGAAACCGGGAGCTGGGATCATACACCAGGTGGTACTCGAAAACTACGCCTTCCCGGGAGGAATGATGGTAGGAACCGACTCACATACCGTCAATGCGGGAGGATTGGGCATGGTGGCCATTGGTGTCGGCGGGGCAGATGCTGTAGATGTGATGACAGGCATCCCCTGGGAGCTTAAATTTCCCAAACTGATTGGAATCAAATTGAGTGGTAAATTAAAGGGCTGGAGTTCTCCAAAGGACGTTATCCTCAAGGTTGCCGGTTTATTAACCGTCAAGGGCGGAACAGGTGCCATCGTCGAATATTTCGGAGAGGGCGCATCCACAATCTCCTGCACCGGCAAAGGTACCATCTGCAACATGGGTGCAGAAATCGGTGCAACCACCTCCATCTTCGGATACGATGAAAACATGGCCAAATACCTCAGGGCCACCAGCCGCGCGGATATCGCAACCATGGCCGACACCATTGCCGACCATCTGAACGGGGATGCTGAGGTTTATGAACATCCCGAAAAATATTTCGACCAGTTACTGGAAATCAATCTTTCGGAGCTGGAACCACACATCAACGGTCCGTTTACACCCGATCTGGCGACACCTCTCTCCAAATTCAAATTTGTGGCCAAAGAAAAAAACTGGCCGCTCGAGATGCAGGTCGGACTGATTGGCTCCTGCACCAACTCCTCTTACGAAGATATCAGCAGGGCAGCCTCTGTTGCCCTTCAGGCCAACGCAAAAAACCTGACGGTGAAGGCCAGATTTACTGTCACGCCAGGATCTGAACTGGTCAGGTATACGGTCGACAGAGACCAGTTGCTAAAGGCATTCGAATCCATTGGCGGCGTCGTATTGGCCAATGCCTGCGGTCCCTGCATCGGACAATGGGCCCGCGAAAATGCAGCTGATCTTCCCGAGAATTCCATCATGACCTCCTTCAACAGGAACTTTGCCAAACGGACCGACGGAAACCCAAAAACACACGGATTCGTTGCCTCCCCCGAAATTGTTACCGCCTTTGCGATCGCCGGAACACTCGATTTCAATCCTGAAACCGACTACCTGATCAACAAGGAGGGTGAAAAGGTTAAACTGGATCAACCGCATGGGGATGATCTGCCGGTTCGGGGCTTTGCAGCGGAAGACACCGGATTGATCCCCCCTTCCAAAGAGTTCAGTACCCTGAAGATCACCGTGGATCCCAACTCCGACAGACTGCAGTTGCTCGAGCCTTTCCTGCCCTGGAACGGAAAGGAGCTGACCCAACTCTCCCTGTTGATCAAGGCACGCGGCAAATGTACTACCGACCATATCTCCATGGCCGGACCGTGGCTAACCTACCGGGGGCACCTCGACAACATCTCCAACAACATGTTGATTGGGGCCGTCAACGACTTCAATGGTAAAACCAACTCCGTATTGAACCAGGGAACCGGCGAATACGGAACGGTACCAGATACCGCCAGGGCCTATAAAAAGGCTGGAATTGGTTCCGTAGTTGTCGGTGATGAAAATTACGGCGAAGGATCCTCCCGTGAACACGCTGCGATGGAGCCACGCCACCTGGGTGTATTGGCCGTGCTGACCCGCTCCTTTGCACGAATCCACGAAACCAACCTCAAAAAACAGGGGATGCTCGCCCTTACTTTTGCCAATCCCGAAGATTACAACCTGGTTCGGGAGCAGGACAAGATTGATATCCTCGGACTGCACCATTTCACTCCCGGAACCCCGCTGAAACTGGTTTTGCACCACAGCGACGGCACCTCTGATGAAATATTGGCCAGGCACACTTACAACGACCAGCAGATCAAATGGTTCCAAAGCGGATCCTGTCTCAACTACATCAAGGAGGGACATTAATTGTACCCGAAAAAAATAAAAGTGGCAGGAAAAATTTTCCTGCCACTTTTATTTTTTTCGGATTCGCTAATCACCTGACTGAATGAGCCCCTTCAATTTTGTTTAAGAATTTAACATTTTTTAAGTTAATTATTGAACAATGTCACCCATTGCGCAATAAATTTGAGCGGCGTTATGGGCACACTTAGCATTTGTTAATCCCTTAAAAATGATCAACTATGAAGAAGAGCTCAGGTTCTTATGATAAGACGGCGGATAAAAACAAATCTGACATTAAAATGAGAAATTTACAAAACGACACCGACCTGCTACTGGATGAAAACACTGAAATGTTAAGTGTTTTGAATGATCTGGGTGAGCTGGAAGATTTGACAGAATTATACGGCGACAAAGACGACATTATCTGAGTTTCCTTTCTGATCACTTTGAAGGTTCTGAGATAGTCACCACTATATTCCGGACGTATTTTCGAACATTTAGCAGTTCAATTCCAATCGTCCGTTTATCTGAAAATCAATCCCCCATTGAATAATTTGCAGATTCCAACACTGGTCGTACTGCTCGGTCCGACCGGGGTTGGCAAGACGGCGTTGTCTGTGCGCATCGCCGGCCATTTCCGTACGGAAATCATCTCTTGCGATTCGAGGCAACTTTACAGGGAGATGTCCATTGGAACAGCCGTCCCCGAGCAGGGACAACTGGCTCAGATTCCACACCACTTTATCCAATCCAATTCCGTCAGCGAACCCTACAATGCAGCCAGATTTGAAACTGAGGTACTGGAACGGCTGCAATCCCTGTTTGTCTCCCATTCGCTGGTACTGATGACAGGTGGTTCCATGCTGTACATTGATGCCGTCTGCAACGGAATCGATGACCTTCCTGACATTGATCCGGAACTCAGGTCAACGCTGGTTGAAAGATTGAAAATGGATGGAATCGAACGGCTCAGAGCCGAATTGAAATTGCTTGATCCGGACTATTACCAGGAAGTTGATCTCCAAAATCCAGTTCGGATCATCCATGCACTCGAAATCTGCTACTCCACCGGAAGAACCTTCTCCTCCCAGAGAACGAAAACCAGCAAGGAGCGGAGTTTCTGCATCCTGAAAATCGGACTGAACCGCGACAGAGCTGAACTCTACGATCAGATCAACCGCCGGGTCGATGGGATGATGCTTTCGGGTTTGGAAGCAGAGGCCAGAAGCCTCCTCCCCTACCGGGATCTGAACACCCTGCATACCGTTGGCTACCGCGAACTTTTTGACTATTTCGATGGTCTCACCACGCTTGCGGAGGCAGTCGAAAGAATCAAGGCAAACAGCCGCAAATATGCCCGCAAACAATTGACCTGGTTCAGAAAGGACAAGACCATTCATTGGTTCCATCCGGACCAGGAAGCTGAGATCATGCAGCTGATTTTACACCATACGGGGCAAGAATCATAATCACTTTGTCCGCTCACTTTTCTTCATAAAAAAAACCGGTCTCCCGGTTTTTTTTAAATATCGTCATCATCGTCATCGTCCTCAAGGGGCTCATCTGCGATGTCCTCCACATCATCATCCTCGTCTCCGCCTTCGAATCCCTGAAGCGCGAAATCGTCCCTCAAAATACCGTCATCGCCGAAATCATCATCGTTCTCAATGATGTCATAGGCCTCTGCAAGCGTCATCCTGACCAGATAATGAAAATCTTCCGTTTCATAGGGTAAAGCAGAAACTACTTTCCCCTTGGCATCGATGTACGTAATGAGACTACCGGCGAAACCCTGAGGATAGTTCATCTTAATTTGCCCCTGGATATCCAGCGGCAGCTTATCGTAATCTTTTACCAAACGCGGTTTGTTGCTTGAAGCCATCTGTGAAAATATTTTATTCAATTAGTATTTAACAATATACAGTTCATCTGTTATTTAACCGATGCAGCTACAAAAGTGATGCAAAATAGCAATTCATTAAATTTAAACAATATTTTATGGGAAAATTATTTGTTTTTTAATTGAATTAGAGAAATCAAGCCCGCTTTATCGGGTTTTTCGTCCCAAAAATGAAAATATTCAGCACATTTCAAGGAAAATAGAGCCGAAACCAATTTTTTCTTCCGAATTTCTCGACCGAAGAAGATAACGTTCCGAAATTTGTCTTTAGGGTATAAATGCCTAAATTCGCAGCGTTATAAGCAAAACAAAAATATCATCGTATTGTTTTTCAACTGGGAGGCATTTTTGTGAATTTTTTGGGATCAACAGAAAAATTCAATGGCCCAACCTACTCGTTGTCAAATGAAACAGAAGGCAACAACAGCTGAAAAAATAGGTATCAAATTGTCGGTATCCAATGCAAACAATTGGTTGGGAGTGCCGGCTGATAATTAAAAAACAAATAAGAAACAGATGAACATCTCTTACAAATGGTTGAAGGAATATCTGGACAGTTCGCTGACCCCGCATGAAATTGCCGCGATACTGACCCAACTGGGTTTGGAGACCGGAAGTGTGGAAGAGGTTGAATCGGTCAGGGGTGGTTTGAAGGGGCTGGTAGTCGGTGAGGTACTGACCTGCCAGAAACACCCGGGATCCGACCATCTGAGCATCACCACGGTTGATTTGGGGAACGGCGAAATTGCCCCCATCGTCTGCGGTGCGCCCAATGTAGCCGCCGGTCAGAAGGTGATCGTGGCGACAGTAGGAACCATCCTGTACAAGGGAGAGGAATCCTTTACCATTCAAAAATCAAAAATACGCGGAGAGGTCTCTGCCGGAATGATCTGTGCAGAAGATGAAATCGGACTGGGAAATGACCACAACGGGATCATGGTGCTCGACCCTTCTGCTGTGCCCGGTACCCCAGCCTCAGCCTGGTTCCGTATCGAAAGTGATTACTGCCTGGAGGTCGACCTGACCCCAAACAGAATCGACAGCGCCTCCCACATCGGCGTGGCACGCGATCTGGCTGCCTTCCTGCGGCAAACCCGGGAGATCAGCTACACACGTCCTTCCGTCGATGGTTTCCAGGTTACCCAACATACCCATCCCATTGCCGTCACCGTTGAAAATCCGGAGGCCTGCGCCAGGTATGCCGGTGTTTCCATCGCCGGTATCACCATCGGGGAATCTCCCGACTGGTTGAAAAACAGGCTCCGCGCGATTGGACTCAAACCCATCAACAACGTCGTAGACATCACCAATTATGTCCTCTTTGAAACGGGACAACCACTCCACGCCTTTGATCTGGCGGCCATAAAAGGGAAGAAAATTGTCGTCAAGACACTACCGGCAGGAACCAAATTTCGTACCCTGGATGAGGTGGAACGCTCACTGGATGAAAAAGACCTGATGATCTGCAATGAATCGGAGGGAATGTGCATTGGAGGCGTTTTCGGCGGATTCGATTCCGGGATCAAAAACGAGACGACAGATCTGTTCCTGGAGAGCGCCCTGTTTAATCCCGTTTACATCCGCAAAACGGCTCGCCGGCACGGATTAAACACGGATGCCTCCTTCCGTTTCGAACGGGGTGTGGATCCAAACGGTACGCTCTACGCACTCAAAAGGGCTGCCCTGCTGATTTGTGAACTGGCAGGAGGAGTCATCTCCTCCGAGGTAGTGGATGTTGTGGCGGATCCCACCGTGCTGGAGCCATTTGCCGTCAGCGTCAGCTATAAAAATATCAACCGGCTGATTGGAAAAGAGATTCCTGTCGATCAGATCAAAAACATATTGGCATCACTTGAGATCAAAATTGTTTCCGAAAACGAATTTGGACTCGACCTTGCAGTTCCTCCCTTTCGGGTGGATGTTAGAAGGGAGGCAGATGTCATCGAAGAGTTGCTGAGAATATACGGTTACAACAATGTCGAAGCCGGCACAGCCGTTAAATCGACCTTGCAGCATGCCAGCCATCCGGATAAGCAGAAATTGCAGAACCTGATTTCGGAGATACTTACCGCACAGGGATTCAACGAAATCATGTGCAACTCACTCACCAGGCTGACGAATTATGATTCGCTTACATCCTTCAAGGCGGAAAATTGCGTCAAACTTTATAATCCCCTTAGTGCAGACCTGAATGCCATGCGGCAGACCCTGCTCTTCGGCGGATTGGAAACCATTCTGAGAAACACCAATTTCAGAAATTCAGATCTGAAATTGTACGAGTTTGGAAATGTCTATTTTTTCGACGGGACGAAGAATGCACAGAATCCTGTCAGGAATTACGCAGAAGAGGAGCACATAGGCATTTGGGTAACTGGAAACAAGGAGGGAGAAAATTGGGTATCCAAAGCCCAGCCAGCCACTTTTTTTACCCTGAAAAGCCATCTGGAGAAAATTTTGTCCCGTCTGGGAATTTCGTCCGACAGTTGTCTTATCAAACCCTTCACCTCCGAATTGTATGCGGATGGTCTGCTCTATCATTTCAACAATCAATTGATTGCACATATCGGGATCGTAAGTAAAAATACGTTGAAGGTGAATGACCTGCAGGCGGAGGTTTGCTATGCAGACATTCACTGGACCTTGCTTTTAAAAGCCATCAGGAAATTGAAGGTTGGCTATGTACCGCTGCCAAAATTTCCGGAAGTCAGAAGAGATCTTGCGCTGCTCGTCGACAAGGAGGTGGCCTTTGCTACCATCAAAATGTGGGCACTGCGAACGGAGCGCGAGCTGCTGAAATCCGTTTCCATTTTCGATGTCTACGAAGGAGAACATCTCCCGGAAGGGAAAAAATCGTATGCCGTCAGCTTCCTGCTAAGGGATGATTCAAAAACCCTCAACGACAAACAGATTGAAAAAGTGATGGAAAAATTAATCAATACATTTCAAAGAGAACTCGGAGCTCAGATCAGATAACATGGAAATTCAAATTAAAAGGGTTACCACATCATCGCAGGCAGAACTGGTGGCAGGGTTGGCTAAAACCATCTGGTACGACCACTATTCGCCTATTATCGGCAGGGAGCAGGTAGAGTACATGCTCGGAAAATACCAGACTACAAAGGCCATTCAGGCCCAGATGGAACTGGAAGGCAATTACTATTTCCTCATCCATTATGAATTTGTTCCGGTTGGATACATAGGAATTGTCGAAAAACACAACGAACTATTTCTCAGCAAATTGTATCTGCTCCAGACGGAAAGGGGCAAGGGAATCGGGCATGTCGCCATTGATTTTCTGGTTACCAGATGCCGGGAGCTCGGTGCTCCATACATCACGCTAACGGTTAACAAGCAAAACAGCGACTCCATCAGTGCCTATGAGAAACTGGGATTTGAAATTTACGGAGAGGTGGTCAGCGACATTGGGGCGGGATATGTGATGGATGATTTTCTGATGCGACTTCGGGTTAACCCAAGGTAGGAATTTTCCCTTCGGCTTCGCTCAGGGACCTGCCTTCCACCCTACATTCCTATCTTCCCCTGGTCTTATAGTCCTACAGTCCTCCAGTCTATTCATACAGCTGCCTCAGATTCCCAAAATAATCCACGTCCCAGCCTTCGACCATATTTTCGTAGGCATTGTCGGGGATATTGGTCTGCAGCAGTTCTACCAGTGTACCCTTTCTGTCGGGGTGCAATTTGATGGTCACTACCGAATCCTCCTCTTCGCCGAAGAACCAGTGTTGGACGATCAGTTTATCGGGAACGAATTCGATATTTTGGCCAGTAATGGCCCCATCCCAGATTTCGAACTCACTGCCGGGTTCCGTGCTCATCACCACAGGTTCACCCGTCCAGATTTCAATCATCAGCGGATTGGTCATCGCATTGTAAACATCTTGAGGGGTAGCATTGAGCGTGTAGCGTTTTTTGAAGTCTTTCATGGGAAGAAATTGACGAGTACTTGGAATACTTCGGGTGTTGAAATAAATTCAATTGTTTAATTGCCTAAAGTTACAATAAGAAGTTAAAATGCGTTGGCCCTATTCTCTAAATTCACAAAAATCTTCTATATTTGATGCAGCGACTACTCGAAGTACTCGAAGTACTTGAAGTACTCCAAGTACTCTTATGAACAAACTCCTACTATACTCCCGTCTCGTCAAATTCGAGCACACCATTTTTGCCATGCCATTCGCGATGATAGGTTTCTTCATGGCCATAATGGTCACTGATCAGGTATCTTTCTGGAAACTACTGGCAGAGATCATCCTCTCGATGGTTTTTGCAAGAAATGCAGCGATGGGATTCAACCGGTACCTCGACCGTAGTTTTGATGCAGCCAATCCACGGACAGCCCAAAGGGAGATTCCGGCAGGACTCGTATCAGCCAGAAAGGCCCTGGCATTTGTCATCGTCAATGCAATGCTGTTCGGATTGGTTACCTTCGAAATCAATTTCTTGTGTTTTGCCCTTTCTCCGGTTGCACTATTTGTCATCCTTGGATACAGCTACACCAAAAGAGTTACCCCCTTGTGCCATTTTGTGCTGAGCCTGGGACTCTCTCTGGCACCCATCGGGGCCTGGCTAGCGGTGACGGGCTATTTTGCACTTGCACCCCTGCTTTTCTCCGGGGTGGTCTTCTTTTGGGTAAGTGGATTTGACATCATTTATGCCTGTCAGGATGTCGATTTTGATCAACAATACAAACTAAAAAGCATTCCGGCCCTGGTGGGAATTAAAAATGCACTGATCATTTCTGCAGTGGTACATCTCTTCTCCTTTATTTTTGTGGTGCTGGCAGGAATCGCCATCGAGGCCAACTGGGTCTTTTGGCTGGGAACAGCACTTTTTGGCGGATTGATGATTTACCAGCACCTGATTGTCAAAGCAGATGACCTGAACAGGGTAAATCTGGCATTTGGCACTACCAACGGAATTGCCGGAGTGATTTTCGCCCTATTTGTCATTTTGTCCTTCTACTACGTCTGAGAATTTTCGATTTTGGAAGGCTTGTCCCTGAGAGAAGCAGAAGGGTGAAGGGTGGATGATCACATCCCCTTTGCTATTTATCCAATGCAATGCTGGTTCCAATTCTCATGCCAAAGTGTTTTTGCATTTTTACCTCCTCCGGCAGGAATCCTGCAGTTTTGTAGGACAGGCCAAGGTCAATGGAGATCCCCTTTTGTTGCAGTCGGGGTTTTGTCAGAAAGAAATACCTGCCCACCCATTCCACGGCACCGCCAAACCGCGATTCACTGTCAGTGAAACCCAGATTGACAGGCTGATTCCACAGATGAACACTGAGAGAGGAAATGAAACGATCCGAAAGCGGATAATTTTTCAGGCCAGCACCACCGGCAAGGAATACATGGTCTCTGTTTTCAAACTCCCTGACATAGGCTTCAACCAGCCATTTGTTTTTATAGGCAACCCAAAGATTCTCGTCCGTAAAATCTCCAAACGGCCCCATGGCGTGCCCCATTCCCAAATTGACACGCAGGTTATCAGACAACCGGATGTTCGAAATCCCGATGATGTTACTATTCAGGAGGTTTAAAAGCGATCGGTATCCCAATTTTTTGACATAACTCACCTCTTCGGGAGTCAGATCGGCATAGCGCGTATAGCGTTGAAAGGTCATGGCAGGTCGGAACAGGTGTCTGGCGATCCCATAAACGTCATTTCCCACGATGTCACGATCCAGTTCATTCGGCTCCTCCGTCTTATCGACGTCGTATTTGATGAACCCAATCAGGTAGTACTGAAGCATCATCACCTTTCGCATCAGGTATTCCACCATCAGGTCCTTGTATCTCACTTTTTCGAAGGCAAATAGCGTCTCCTCCCTGTGGGTCAGCATGTAATCCGACTCCAGTCCGGAGGTATAGAGTCTTGCAAAATCGGGAAAATCGGTATCCCGCATTTTTTTAAGTGAATTATCCGTGACACCTTCAATGTAACCACCCCTTCTCGACAAAAAGAACGGTTGCGAAATGGATCCGATGTTTTTTGAAACCAGAATGGAACGGTGACCCTCTTCGTGTGTCAAAGGAATGAAGATGGCAAAACTGGCAATGGCCTGAATCAGGTAATTCATTCCGGGTGAAAAGTAATTTTCCATCTGGCGGGAGTAAAGTCGGTAGCCACTCAGGAAATCTTCGTCGAACTGCCTCATCGTAAACAGTTTGGCCGGTGCATCCTGAATGATAAAGGAGTAGATAGACTTTTTATTCACGTTGAAGTGCTGTATGGAATCTTTTTCTTCTCCTTTCAAATCTGAAAAGAGAAGGACAAACAAACAAAACAGGTAAAACAATTTACGATTCATGCGCACTCGGTTTTATGCTGATTTCGGCCTTTCAGATCAATGCTGGATCGATACCAAACAGCAAAGAATGACAGGAGTTTTTGCAGCTCAAATGTACGTAGAAAGCTGGAATGTATTTTCGATTTTCGAATGGAGGACTAGGTAGAATGGTTTGGACTTTTGTCCTAAAGTCCTCTTGTCCCATGGTCCTCCTGGTCTTCCCCTCCGGTCACTCTAGAATTTGTAATTGAACCCGATCGTCAGCAGCTCCTTGAACTGCCACTTGGCTTGCTGGGCAATCTGAACTCCGCTGGCATCCGTAATGGGAAACTTTACGTTGTAATCGTAGATCAGCTGGGTCATGATCCTGGAATTGATGTGCTGGGTCACCTGAAGCACCAGCGACTGTTCCCAGTCGACATTAAATTTCTGGAAGGTGTACCTGTAATTGTTGAAAACCTCCGCACGTGTGTCGTAGACGATATTTTCCATGATGGGGTAATGCCAGTTCACCTTGACGATGGCTCCCGGTTCCCACAGGCTTTTCTTCCCCTTTTCCAGCCCGAAATTGGTTGGATTTACCAGCACTGTGTCCTTTACGAAGGTAGATTTGGAGGTCAGCGGGGAGAGGAAAAGGGAGAAATTCTTGTTCGGCTTGTAATCCATACCCAGCGAAAAAGTGAGGTACCCCGGTGCCATAAAGGCAGAGATGGGTTTTGACTTATCGGGATACATGTATCCCTTGGCCATCTGTGTCCGGAAGTCGGTTTCCAGGGAGTAATACCACTTTTTGAAAGCCGACAGGCCGGCCCGCGACTGAATTTCTATCTTGTCGTCGTTCTTTTCCAGCCCCTTCGACTGGGACGAGAAGATGCCAAGCCTGAACTCGGCCAGGTTTTCCCATTTGAAGTTTTTCTTGCTGTAATTGACGGTATATTTTTCAATCAGCAACAACGACATGGAACTCTCTCCTCCCTTGGCCCAATTGGTGAGTGAGGTCTGGGTGAAGCCTACCGTGCCGATACCGAACAGTTTCCACGGCAGTGGATCGATTTGCCTCAAATTGACCTTGCGCAGATTGGGATCGGGTTTTTTGGGGTGGAAGGTGATCTCTTTTTTCTGGGATTCTGTGAAATGCTGAAATTTCACGCCATCATCGATCACCATTTTCAATTCGCCCTTGCCATTGTTGTAAAGAACAACGCTCAAAGAATCGTTTTGCTCATTCTTGAGGTAAATCCGCATCGGAATCATGGGTTGGTTGGCCGTCCAGATTTTTGACCGGGCTCCGGTCAGATTGGAAACGGTGATCAGGGATGAATCGGCTGCCGCCCTGTCCGTAAGAAATCGAAGGGCTGTCCGGATCGAGTCATTCACCTTACGGATTTCAGATTCATTGAATGCATTCAGAATTTCCCTGTTTCTGACACCCAACTGATTCCGCTTTTTGGATGCCGCATCCGCGGAAAGCTGCAAAATGTAATTTTCCCGGTAGGCCTGCAATAGGGAATCCCGCTTTACAAACAGGACAGAATCGTTGTAGGATTGTCTGGTATCCTTGAAAAGCCGGCTCTTTAGCGTGTCGATTTCCGCACTGGTCACGTTGGCGGGCAACACAATGTTGGCCCACCCCTTGTTGAATCTGTTGGTAAAGGCAGCCGGAAGATTCTTGTCCATTCCGGCCATCATCTGCCGGGGATCTCCCAACTGAATCAATGGAGCCTTGGATAAACCCTCAGCCAGCCACGTATCCGGCACCACGACCAGGTTGCCTCTGATGCTGTCTGTCACAAATTTCCTGCGTGCCTCAACCAACCGCTCGAGGTCGTCTGAGGCGATGTACCCGGGCACGGATTTTTTGTTGGGTATGTTTTCGGCCTTACGGTTAAAAATGGCAGGGATGGTATCCGATTTCAAGAGCCTGTTCAGATTGACTACGACCGTGTCGATAGGTTCATTCTCCGTGTAATCCACCACTCCCCGGATGGATTTCTGAAAGGAGTCGTTGGTCATATACCACTCACCGGAACCATTGAAAATCTTCTTCACAAAAGAGACACTCCAGTTGAGCGAATCTTTGGCCGATGTAGAGTTGACCTGTGTTTTATGTTTGTTCGCGACAAGACCTGCACCATAGGAGGAGGAATGTAAAACGCAGAACAAACTGAATATCAGTATGCCAAAAAATTTATTGTATGTCATAACCCTGTTAATAGTTGATGGAATCCGAGGTGCGAAAGATACTAAAATAATCAAAATCGCTTCCGCTTCAGGATGGTGGCGCTGGGAAGCGCCGGCTTTTTCCAATTAAAACTGATTTTAATTTCAGGAAGAATCCCCCACCTATAGCTATTTTCAACTGTCTTATTATGTTTAATTTACAAACTGCAACAGAACATTTGTCTTGGTCAGAATCCTTCTCCTGCAGGGGAGAAGCGCTTTATCCGGAAACAATGATTTCAGCTTTGTTAGAAATATTTAACAGTTCTGCCCGCTCAACTTTCCGCTTTGCGGCAATTTCAGACCGTTTTTCTGTAACGCCAGACGGCCAGGGAAAACATGATCAAGCCATAAACGGTCAGGCGCAGCAGTTCGCGCGTCATGTCAAACAGTCCGGATCCCTTTAAGACCACATTGCGAATAATCCTGATCAGGTAGTAGATCGGATTGATCAAATCCATCTTCTGGGCCCAGAGGGGCATACTCTCTACCGGCGTAAAGAGCCCGCTCATGATGATGAAGACGATCAGGAAGAAGAAGCTCACGAACAGGACCTGTTGCTGGGTTTCAGAGATGGCAGAGACAAAGAGGCCGATGCTCATGATCAGGAAAAGGTAGAGCGAGGTAAAGATGTAGAGAGTGAGAATGTTTCCCCGGAAGGGCAATCCGAACACTATCTTGGCGACCAGCAATCCAAAGGTCAGATCCAACAGGGCGATGATCAGAAAAGGCATCATCTTGCCAATGATGAACTGGTATTTTTTAATGGGGGTGACGTTGAGCTGCTCGATGGTTCCCATCTCCTTTTCGCGGACCAGATTAAGGGAGGAGAGAAACAGTCCGATGATGGTTACCAGGATCACGAGTACCCCGGGAGCCATGTAGAATTTGAAATTAAGCTCCGGATTGTACCAGTAGGCCGGAATGACATTGACCTGTTCGGGGGGAGTAAATTTTGGAACACCCATCATCTCCGCCCTGATTTTTTGGTTGTAGTCAGCGATCACAGTTTGAAGATAAGCATTGGAAAGCTCGGCAGCCGAACCATTGATGGCATCCACCATGACCTGCAGCGATGCCTGGTCGTTCCGTTTCAGATCCTGTTCGAATCCGTGCGGAAAGGTTACTACCAGATTGGCTTTCCCTTTTAAAAGCAGTTGATCGGTCTCTGCAGGGGATAGCTGGGCTCTTGTCAGGTGAAAAAAGGTACTTGCCTCAAATTTGGAGGTAAGGCGTGTCGAGGTCTCGCTGAGATCCATATCCACTACCGTGATGTCCACTTTTTTGAGCTCCATGGTAGCCGCATAGACCAGGACCAGCATCTGCACCAGGGGCATGATGAAGATGATGGGCAACATCGTTCTGTTTCGGGAGACCTGGATGAACTCTTTCTGCAACAGGTATAATATCGTTCTCATAAGCTTGCTATTCTAATCTTAATCTGAATTTTTTGATACTCAAAACCAGGAAAACTGTAGTCATCGCACTTAAAATCAATATATTTGGCCAGATATAAGCCAATCCATTCCCTTTGAGCATCACCTGTTTCAAGGCATCTATGAACCACCTTGGGGGCATGAAATTGCTGAGCAGCTGCAAAGGATAGGGCATATTTTCAATTGGGAAGATGAATCCCGAAAGCAGGATGGTCGGCAACATCAGGGCGAATCCGGAAATGAACATCGCTACCTGCTGGCTGTTTGCGACCGTAGAGATCAATATCCCCAGGGATAGGGCCATCGTAATGTACAGGATAACCAAAAAGGCCAGTACGACAATACTGCCACGTATCGGAACGCCAAAAACAAAGTTGCCCAGACAAACGACCACGATGGCATCAATGATTGACAGCAACAGGTAAGGTGCAACCTTGCCGAGTACAATGTGGGTCGATTTCAGCGGGGAGACCAGCAGAATCTCCATGGTACCCATCTCCTTCTCCCTGGCAATCGTGATGGAGGTCATCATCGCCGAGATTAGCATCAGGATCAGGGCCATGGTACCGGGCACATACATAAAAGCGCCTACCATATTTTCGTTGTAGAGCATCCTTACCTCACTCTTGATTTGAACCGGAATGGTAAAGCCTGCATATTTCTTTTTTGTGTAATCCTGCACAATGCCATTGGTATAATTGTAAAGCATCTGTGCGGTATTCGGATCGGAGGCATCGGCAATAACCTGGATATTTGCTGTTCCTTCCCGTTCCAGCCGTTGTGCGAAATTTCGTTCAAAGATGATGACCTCCTTGACATTCCCTTTCCTGAAAATTGGATCAATTTCGTTCTCCTGCTTTAGATTGGCATCTAAAAGAAAATATCCCGATGAAAGCACCTTGTTCTTGATCTCCCTGGTCACGTTGTCGTTGGAATGATCGAGAATAGCGATCCTCGCATCCTTGATCTCCGTTGTGATGACGTACCCGAACAGCATCAGCTGAATGATGGGTATCCCGAACAAGATCACCATTGTGCGGCTGTCCCTGAAGATATGGGTGAATTCCTTTTTTACAAAACCTAATAACTGGTTCATGATGAAAATTGTAGATTTTATTCTTTTCCCGAAAAAGTACTTGGAATACTTAGCGTACTTCAACTACCTGGAGTGATGGAAACCATCAAATTTTTGCCTTCCAACTATTCGAAGTACCTGAAGTAATTTAAATACTCGAAATACTCATTCCTTGTTTCTTGCGATCTTCAAAAACACACCGTCCATGCTGTCTGCCTTGTAAAAGGACTTTAGTGCGGCGGGGGTATCGAGCGCCACGATCTTTCCTTCCGACATGATGGCCACCCGGTTGCAATATTCCGCTTCGTCCATGTAATGTGTGGTGACGAAAATGGTGACCCCCTGGTGCGCAACCTCATAGATCAGGTCCCAGAAAGTCCTTCGCGTAAGCGGATCTACACCGCCCGAGGGTTCATCCAGAAAGACAACTGCAGGATTGTGGAACAGGGCAAGCGAAAAAGCCAGCTTCTGTTTCCAGCCCAGGGGCAGACCGCCAACGAGTTTATCCCGACTCTCCTCCAGCTTCAGCTTGAGCAAAAGTTCTTCCGTCTTGCGGATTCTCTCCTTACGGGGAATGCCATAAATTCCGGCATAGAGTCTGAAATTTTCATAGACTGTCAGATCCTCGTACAGCGAGAATTTTTGTGACATGTATCCGATGTTGCGCTTGATCTCTTCCCGCTGGTGATAGCCGTCAAAACCGGCTACCCGCAGGGCTCCCGAGGTTGGTTCAAGCAGTCCGCACAACATCCGGATGGCAGTGGTTTTTCCGGCACCATTTGCGCCGAGGAAACCGAAGATCTCTCCCTTGTTCACCTCAAATGTCAGATGATCGACTGCTACAAAGTCGCCGAATTTCTTCACCAGATCCCTGACCCGGATGATGGAACCGGTATCTTCCTTAATTTGTTTCATTTTGCATCAATTCCATAAAGACATCTTCAATACTGGGCTCAATTCTTTCTACGGCGATTCCCTGGTGCCCCATTTGGCTTAAATAGCCCATTACGCTGGTCTCATCGACATTTTGCTGAATGGTGGTGATGTGGATGGATTCACCAAAGGAAAAGACAGAGTCTATGCCCGGATAGCTTTTCAGCAAACCGACACATTCAAATCTTTGTGCGGTTGTCTCCACCTTCACCCCGAAGAGTTTCTTGTGAAAGCTTGCAATGATGTTTTTAGGCGAATCAATCGATAGGATGGAACCATTTTGGAACAGGGCCACCCTGTCGCACAGATTGGCTTCATCCATGTATGGAGTCGAGACCATAATGGTAATTCCCATGTGACGCAGGTTGTTGAGCATCTCCCAGAACTCTTTTCTGGAGACTGCATCCACACCGGTTGTAGGTTCATCCAGGATCAGCACTTTTGGTGCGTGAATCAGTGCGCAGGAGAGGGCCAGCTTTTGTTTCATACCGCCCGAGAGTTTACCCGCAAGCCGGTTTTTAAAGGGCTCAATCTGAATGTAGATATCCTTGATGAGATGGTAATTTTCCGCAATGGTTCCGCCAAAAACCGTGGCAAAAAATTGCAGGTTCTCCTCAACCGTCAGGTCCTGGTACAGGGAGAACCGGCCGGGCATGTAGCCCACCATGGTGCGGATCTTTCGAAAGTCTGCGACGACATCCAGTCCATCGAGGGAGGCAAATCCACTATCCGGCAACAGCAGGGTCACCAGAATACGCATCAGCGTTGTTTTACCGGCACCATCCGGTCCGATCAATCCAAAAAGCTCTCCTTTCCCCACTTCGAGGGAGATTCCCTTAAGGGCTTTCTGATCGCCGTAACTCTTTTCCAGGTTCCCGACTTTAATCATTTCCTTTTCAATCAATGAATTTGATTTCTCCCGGCATTCCTATTTTCAGGTAACCATCGTTGACCACACTTACCTTCACCGCATAGACCAGTTTGACCCGCTCCACCTTGGTCTGAATGATTTTGGGTGTAAATTCTGCCTCGGCTGAGACCCAGGAGACAGTGCCCTCGAGGCTCCTGTTTTTGGTGGCCGTGTCATCAATCAGCACCTTCACCTTCTGGCCAATCTTCAGATGCGGCAACTGGTCGCCACTGACGTAAACCCGAAGGTTTAGGGTAGATACATCCGCTATGCGGCAGAGGGATTGTCCCGTTGCGACGAGCTCTCCGGCCTTTTTGTAGCGCTCAAGCACCAGACCATTGATAGGAGAGAGAATCCTGCATCTGTTCAGCTTGTCCTGCAACTGGGCCAGCTGCGTATTCACCACTTCCGCCTCACCCGTCAGAATCTGATCCTGCGAACGGGTACTGACCATCTGTTTGTCGAGTAACTCGAGGTTTCCTGTCACATCATCCTTCTGCTTCAGGGTAGAAGCACCATCCTTCAACATGTTGACAATACGTACTTTATCAACTTCCAGATTTTTCTTTTGCTGGGCAACGACGGCCATCTGGGTTTGTACGCTCTGTTTTTTTGCCTTGATGGTGACCAGCTGCGAAACCAGCTGCGCCATTTGAAGCTGGATCGGAACAGTATCTACCACTGCGATTTCGTTACCCTTCTTCAGGGTCATTCCCTCCTCAAAACTACAGCTAAGGAGTTTTCCTGTGATTTCCGAGGAGATGAGTTGGTCATCCGCTTCAAAATTGCCGAAGGCATCCGACGCCTCTTTCTGGCTATTGCAGGAGAAGATGACAAAGCCAATGATCAGAGCGGTCAGCAGGTGAAATTTATTTGTTCTCATGGTTGATTTATTTTCCTATTTGTAAAATTGTATTTCGCTTCTTCAGGGTTTTCCTACCAGGGTATTGTAATCGGCCACCGCCTGGTACAACTGGACCTTGTGACTTTTCTTGCTGATATTGGCCTGGGTGAGGGCATTCAGGTCGACGATGTAATCGGCCGAAGTGATGGTTCCATTTTCCAGCTGCGAAGCAGAATGTTTGGCGATGTTGTCGCGCAGCACAACCAATTCATCATCAATTTTCAACAGTTGTTCTGCTTTCCTGATCGCTTCTCCTGCCCTGAGCAGGGAGACAGAAATATTTTGGTCGAACAGAGCCCGCTGGCTTCCTATCATCTGCTTTTGCACCTCCAGAATCTCACGGCTTCTACCGGTCTGCTTCCAGTCTAGGATGTTCCACGAAAGACCCAACCCTACGAGGTAGTAAGGATCGAAGGTATTTTTGAGCATATTGAGTCCAGGTCTCCCGTATCCGGCCTGTCCAAAGCCAAAGATCTTCGGGTTCCTTGCTTTCTGAAGCAACTGTGAACTTTGGTCAATTTTATTGCCCAGCAGGTCAAAATATTTCAGTTCGGGACGGCTGATCGGAACTCCTTTGGTGCTGGCAGCAGGTTCCGTCAGGGTTGTCTGTTCATCCAGTTTTTGGTTGGTCAGGATGCCAAGTGTTCCCAGGCCGGAACGACGTTCCGAAAAGAGTTCGCCAATCTGCTGATCCGTCAGCAAACGCTCGGCTTTGAGCAAATCCAGATCGCGTGAGCCAACGGTGCCATTTTTGAATCCCGACTCCAGCACCTTGATTCGCTCATTCAGCACAGACATTTTGAGTTTCAGCACAGCCTCGCTCTCCGAAAGCAGCAAGATGCCAAAATACAGCTGATTGACTTTGTCGTGCAGTGCGTAGAATTCGACCTCCAGACCCTGCTGATCAGCCGCAAGGGAAGATTTTTCTGCCAGGCTGCCGGCGTTGGTCACCCCCCCGTCGAAAATCGTCTGCCTGATATCCAGGTAGGCTTTGTACTGATCTTTTGCCGGTGAAGGAATGCTGATGTTCGGAATGGGAACACTCACCTTGGTCACTTCACTCTGGTAGGTCGCCTGACCACTCAGATTCAACTGCGGATTCCAGGCTACCGCGATGTTCTTTATCTTTAGGTCGCTGATCTCTTGCTGGCGACGGGCATCTGTCAATCTTGGGTAATTTTCCCTTGCCAGCCGGTAGCAATCATCGAGGGTGACGGAACTCACCTGACCGTAGCCGAAAGAGGCTGAAAAAAGGCATAGAAGAATTAATGTTCGCTTCATTTTCATCCTGTGTAATAGACAATACAACATCTCACTATTTATTTAAATTGTTTTCTCCTTCAAACGGCCGATGTGACTCAGGAATCAAAGCCTGCCGGATGAAGCTGCTGATCACTGCCCTTCGCTCCCGAAGAAACAGGTCATACTTTTCAGCATCCCCCTTGAATAGCTTCAACTGAAACAAGGGCCTGCCAATGTAGGGCATCACGATCATGCCAATCAGGTTGGCAAAAAGGTGAGGAAAGGTGATTGGCCGGATGTGGCCAAGTGCCACCTCTCCGTTGATTCGCTGCTGAATCAGGTCAAAATCCAACCCCTGATCCGACATAAACCTCGAAAGTTGTGCGGGATCCCTGTTTATTTCGCGGAAAATGAATTGGGGCAAAATTGGATTCCTGGACAGATAAGAGTCGTATTCGGTCACAATGGCTTCCACTTTGTCCAAAAAAGGGGCAGGACCGGAGAGTATCTTCATCAATCCCGGAATCATCTGACTCAAGATTCCATAAAACACTTCATTGAAGAGTTGATCTTTGGAATGAAAGTAATAGTGAAGCAGGGCCTTGTTGATCCCTGCCTCATCGGCAATCTCCTGCATCCTGGCACCATCCATCCCCTTACGGATGAATACCAGATGGGCTGCCTGAAGAATTTTCATTTTTGTTGGCTCCAAACTCATACCTTGCAATTTTCGGAGGCAAATTTAACCAATTAGTTAAACTATTTGGTTAAAAATTGAATTATTTTTAAAAATTAAATTTTTAACCATTTTGACAAGGGCCGTCTTTCTCTTTTGCAGCATCAAAACAAAATCAATACTCTTATAATTTGATAGTTATGATTACAAAAGGGATCAATTCACAATATTAAATTTCTTAATGTATCTTTGGTAAATAATCGCAAAAGGGATGAAATTGAAAAAACAGCCGACCGGTTTAACTGACACAGAGGTAGCAGAAAGTCGCAAAATTCACGGGTCGAACCTGTTGACTCCGCCTGCAAGGGAGCCGGTATGGAAACTCTTTGTGCAAAAATTTGAAGATCCCATCATCCGGATTTTACTGATTGCTGCCTTTCTCTCTTTGGGTATCTCCTTTGTGCACAAGGAATTTGCTGAGACGATAGGTATATTCTTCGCCATTCTGCTGGCTACAGGTGTTTCATTCTGGTTTGAGCTGGATGCGGGCAAGAAATTTGACCTGCTCAACAAAATCAACGATGAGACACTGGTAAAAGTGATCAGAAACGGGAATATTCAAGAAGTTCCGAAATCCTCCATTGTGGTTGGCGACCTGGTTTTACTGGCCACAGGAGATGAAGTTCCTGCTGATGGTCTGCTGACAGAGGCGGTTTCACTTCAGGTCAATGAGTCTTCCCTGACTGGTGAACCAGTCATTGACAAGAGCATTGTTGAAGAGGATTTTGACCCAGAGGCCACCTATCCTTCCAACCAGCTTTTTCGCGGAACGACTGTCGTCGATGGCCACGGTGCAATTGAGGTGACCTCTGTTGGCGACGCCACGGAATATGGCAAAGTTGCCAGGGAGTCTGCAAGGATGAGTGGAGAAGTCACTCCGCTGAACAGACAACTCGACGGACTTGCCAGGTTCATTGGCGTAGCCGGTTTTTTGCTTGCGGTCATGACTTTCATCGTCCTTTTTATCAAGGGGATTCACACCGGGAGTACAGTTTTTTCACCTGTTCAAAAATTCTCAACCACCCTGGTCATTGCCGCCATGATGGTTGCCCTGGCAAAGGTATGGCTTCCCATTCTGTATGATGCTCTGGCACTGTGCAGGTTACGTTTGAAATTGCCAGAGATCATCGCAAATGGAAGTTGGGGCAGATGGATTGCCATTGGCTTTATTACACTTCTCCTGGGGGCTTCATTGGCCTATCCATTTGGCATCCGGCTGACACTCCCGGGGAGTTGGGTTTCGCTGGAGACAGCCGGCAAAATTTTATCCTACTTCATGGTATCGGTCACCCTGATTGTGTAGTGGCCGTTCCGGAAGGTCTTCCCATGAGTGTGACTCTCAGTCTGGCGCTCAGCATGCGCAGAATGTTGCTGTCGAACAATCTGGTACGAAAAATGCACGCCTGTGAAACGATGGGTGCAACGACCGTGATCTGTACCGATAAGACGGGAACTCTCACACAGAACAAGATGCAGGTAACTCACTCCAATTTTTTCGGTCTGGCGAAACAATCGCTGACCGACTCCCTTCTCAGTGAGCATATCAGGATATCTATCGCGGTCAATTCAACGGCCTTCCTTGATTATTCGGATCCGGCACACCTCAGGGCCATTGGAAATCCGACCGAGGCGGCCCTTCTTTTCTGGCTGCACGAACAGGGAGACAACTACCTCGAGATCAGAAATTCAGCCAGTGTTGCCGAACAACTCACCTTTTCCACCGAGCGGAAATACATGGCCACCATCGTTCAAAGAGACAATGGGGAAAGGATTTTGCTGGTCAAGGGAGCCCCTGAAATTGTCCTGGCCCTGTGTGAATCAGTACAGCTTGAAAATGGTCCGGCGCCGGTAGCCTCTTGCAGGGAGAGGATAGACGCCTTGTTGACTGGCTATCAGAACCAGGCGATGCGTACCCTAGGATTTGCCTGTGAGGTATTGTCTGATGATCAAGAAAGGATCATTCATGGCAGGGTAAAATCTTCCCATCTGCAGTTTCTGGGTATTGTCGCCATCTCCGACCCTGTAAGGGCAGATGTACCGGATGCCGTCGCCGAATGTTTAAATGCAGGCATTGATGTTAAAATTGTGACGGGTGATACACCGGGTACCGCCAGGGAGATTGCCAGGCAAATTGGCATCTGGAAGGTGGAAGATGGCGAAACACAGTTGCTGACAGGAGTTGAGTTTGCAGCTCTTTCCGATGCAGAAGCCAGCCGCCGTCTCCGGAACCTAACCATTCTGTGCCGGGCAAGACCCACCGACAAACAACGGTTGGTCCAATTGCTGCAAAAGGCAGGCGCCATCGTGGCTGTCACCGGAGATGGCACCAATGATGCTCCTGCACTCAATTTTGCCGACGTGGGACTTTCGATGGGCTCGGGCACCTCCGTTGCCAAGGAGGCAAGTGACATCACGCTGCTTGACGACTCCTTTAAAAGCATTGCCATAGCCGTGATGTGGGGAAGGTCACTCTACCAAAACATCCAGCGATTCCTGCTCTTTCAATTAACCATCAACGTAACCGCCCTCGTGATCGTTCTGCTGGGATCCATTTTCGGACACGAAATGCCGCTGACAGTAACGCAGATGTTATGGGTGAACCTGATAATGGATACATTTGCTGCCGCAGCACTTTCGTCACTCCCTCCAAACAGGAATGTGATGCTGCAAAAACCCCGAAAGAACGAGGCATTCATCATTATCCCTTCCATGAGACGTTTCATTCTCATTGTGGCGGCAATCTTTGTTCTCTTTCTGCTGTGGTTGCTCTATCATTTTACCGATCCAACCGGAGATATTTCCAGAAAAAACCTCTCTTTATTTTTCACAGTTTTTGTCCTGCTTCAATTTTGGAATCTTTTCAATGCCAAGGCATTTGCCTCCGGACATTCAGCCTTCCATCAACTGCACAAGAGCATCGGTTTTGTCGTCACGGCAGTAGTCATTTTAATAGGGCAGGTGTTGATTGTCACATTTGGCGGGGAGGTATTCAGAACGACGCCACTCTCCTTTTCCTCCTGGGTGTGGGTCATTTTGTCCACTTCCATCGTTCTGTGGGTTGGAGAGTTGGGCAGAGTGATAAAACGTTTGGGCATTTGGAAAGGTTGACAGTTTTCAATTCGTTGTTCCTAACGAAATGTCTATATTTGCGGCATGAATTTTACGCTTAAATCTTTATTCGTCTCGGTTTTTTTTGTGGTATCCCTGTTGGCACAAGGTCAGCAGCGGAACATGGATGATAGTTCGGGCCAATCCCGTTCAGGATCAAGTACCAAAAAACAGTCCAAAATAGAGAAGGGGGTCAAAGATTCCATCGTTTTCAAGATGCACGAGTACAAACTACTCGACAACCTTACCCGAATCGGGGAGGTTAAGGTAGATACCTCCATCGTAGATTTTCACATCTATTCCCCACCCTACAAAAACTCCATATCGGTGGAAAGTTTGGGCAATACGGGCAATTCGTATCAAACCGGCGATTTTTTTCAACGGCAGGAACCGGGAGAAGGTTTTCTTTTCCAGAAGAATTACCACGACTACGGAGTGTGGCCGGAAGATCTCAGATTTTACAATGTTACCAAACCCTATACCCTGCTCTCCTACGGACAGTGGTTTGCCAACAAGCCAAAAGGGGAAACACTGCTAAAAATTCTCCACACCCAGAATATCAACAAAAAAATCAATTTCGGATTCTTCTTCAATTCGATCAGTTCTCAAGGCAAATATCTCAACCAGCAGGCCAAAGACCGTAGCCAGGGAATTTTTACGAGTGGTAATTTTGACCGCTACGATTATTGGTTGTGCGTGGGAAAAAACAGTTTTGACAATCAGGAAAACGGCGGACTACCCAATCCTAAAGACATTGAGAATCCGGACATCAAACCCGAAAATATCACAGTCTGGCTCACAGGTGTCGAGACCGTCAATGACCATACGTTTGCCATCCTGACGCACCAATATAAATTGGGCATCTGGAAGGAGATGGAAGATAAGAAGAAAAAGGAGATGTACCAGCAATTTATTCCGCGTGTTGCGCTGACCCACGTTCTGGATTTTGAAAAATCCACACGCCTTTTCACGGAAGCCGATCCAAATCCCTCCTACAATTACACAACTGATCAGGGAACGGTTTATTTCTATGGGAAAAATCAGGTACCCTTCATCAACAGTACGGTTGGTACCGCTACAGCCCCTGCAACCATAGACAAGGCAGGGCAGACAGTGATAACCAACAGGTTTGTGCTGAAATTCATGGAAGCCCCCGATCGCAAGTATACCTTCGGTAAACAAATCTTCATCTCCAACGACCTTGTCAACCTTTATTTCCCGCGGCAGGAGTTGGCACCCGACACTGCTGGCGTGCTGCAGGCACCGCTGGGTCTCGTTCAAAACCACAGTTATTCCAATACCTACATTGGCGGCTCCGCCTATCGGACAAGCGGAAGTTTCTGGAGTTGGACCGTTTCCGGGAAATCCTATATTCAGGGTCGGAATGCACTGGATTATGAACTCTCAGGCGCCATCGAAAAACCATTCCGGGCAAAAAAAGATACCTCCTTCATCAGAATTTTCGCAAAAATGGCCAATCGGACACCTGACTATTTTTACGAGCACTATTATTCCAATCATTACAAGTGGGAAAATTCATTCGACAGAACCTATTCCCTTCGGCTTGGAGCCACGCTCGACAAACCGGGCTGGCGACTGAAGGCTGCCGTCAATTACAGCATCATCAACAAATTTGTCTTCTTCAATGCCAGCGTGCTACCGGAACAGGCCAAATCAGAATTTTCCATTGCCTCCGCCATGTTGAACAAGGATTTCAAATTCGGCGGTTTAAACATCCGCAACTGGGTCGTGCTGCAGCAGACCACCACGGACAAATACCTGGCGTTACCTCCGGTCAGTGCAAGAAATTCTACCTTTTTTGAAGGCACCTATGCAAAGGTCATGCTTTTCCACATTGGTTTGGATACCCGTTACGAATCCTCCTATTACGGTGATGCCTATTCCCCGGCCACGGGAATGTTTTATCGTCAAACCTCCCAGAAGATCGGAGATTACGCCTGGGTTGACGCATTTATTGACCTGAAAATCAAACGAACAGCCTTCTACGTCAAATACACGAATCTTGCCACCCAGTTTGTCAAGGGGGGGTATTACACGGCGCCAAATTATCCTGCTCCCGTGGCTACCCTCTTGTTCGGTCTTTCCTGGTCTTTTTACAACTGAGCAACCTCCAGACAAATATCGGCCAGCTCTGCAAGTATCATGGCCGTAGCACCCCAGATAAAAAGTCCATTGATTTCATATCCCGGAACACTGAGTCTTCCTGTCATGGTTTCCATCTCCCTGTCACACCTGTTTGATTGGTTGACCAAATCATCCAGTGAAATGAAAATGATCTCATCCACTTCTGATGAATTGGCGAAGAGTTCAGGCATCTGCTGCATCCATCCCACCACCGGTTTGATCAGAAAATTGCTGATCTGTACGTAAACCGAACTCAATTCACCAATAATTTCCAATGAATCCGTGTCTATTCCAATCTCCTCACGGGCTTCCCGCAAGGCAGTAAGGAGCAGGCTGGAGTCATCCTTCTCCCTTTTCCCGCCGGGAAATGCAATTTGTCCGGCATGGTTTTTCATGGAGGATGGTCTGCGGATCAGGCAGAGTCGAACCTCTTCCCTAAAAGGGAAAAGCAGAATCAATACGGCACTTTCGTGGAAGGTATTTGGTTCGGATGGCAAAATGAGTACCCTGCCGGGTGGAAGCATTTTGGTATGTGAAATACTCCCCGGCAACCTGCTTTCAAGTTGCCTCTTCAGGTTGGAACAGAGGTGGTCGGACGAAATCTTCAAGATCGACTGCTAAAATTAATGATTTCAATAATCCATGCGGGATCGGATATCCCTTACGTTCAACTGCAAATAGGTTTTGTCGCGGTATTGGTTTTCCGTAACCGAATAGCAGATATCGAAAGGAAGTGACTGTTTGATCATGTCATAATGGTTGGCCAGGGAGAATCCAATGCCCGAGAAGCGTGAGGAGGATCTGTTGGCCTCCATCAAGTCCAGTTTGAGGTGATCATTGTTTTTGCCTACCAGTTTGCTGGTGCCGTAATCCATCACATCGTCGGTCAGGAAAACCGGCGTCATGTTGTGTGGACCGAATGGTTCAAACTGTTTCAGCAGCCGGATGAATTTCGGAGTAAGGTCGGAAAGGGAGATCTTTGCGTCCAGATCGATGGTCTGCTGCATCTGGTCGTCCGTAATGGAATCACGGACCACCTGTTCAAAACGGCGTGAAAATTCGGCTACATTGTCCAGTTTCATCGAAAGACCGGCTGCATACATATGCCCGCCGTATGACTCCAGAAGATCTGCACATTTGCCGATGGCCTCGTACAGGTCGAACTCTCCCACAGAGCGAGCCGATCCCGTTGCAATACCATTTGATTCCGTCAGCACGACGGTGGGCCGGTAATAATGTTCGGTCAGTCTGGAGGCTACGATGCCCACGACCCCTTTGTGCCAGTCGCGGTTGTAGATGACCGTTGATTTCCTTCCTTCGTAAAACTGGCTCTGCGAAATCATCTCCAACGCCTCCTGGGTGATGTCCCTGTCCAGTGTCTTGCGAATTTCGTTGTAGGAGTTGATCTCTTTACCGAGCTCTTCCAGTTCCGTCAAATCTTCCGCCAGCAAGATCCTGACAGATTTTTTTCCGTGTTCGATGCGGCCCGATGCATTCAACCGAGGACCGATTTTAAATACGATATCCTGAACCCTGATTTCACCAACAATACCTGAATAATTGATCAGGGTCTTCAATCCGGTGGAAGGATTCGAATTCAGTTTCTGCAATCCGTAAAAGGCCAGCACCCTGTTTTCACCCGTCAGGGGAACAATGTCGGAGGCAATGCTCACTACTACCAGATCAAGCAACTCATAGGCGATTTCCTGCGGAAGGTCGTTTTTCATGCAGAATGCCTGAATTAGCTTAAAACCAACCCCGCAGCCGGACAGGTCCTTGTAGGGATAGTTGCAGCCGGGTTGTTTCGGGTCAAGAACTGCCACCGCATCCGGAACCTGATCGTCGGGATTGTGGTGGTCGCAGATGATGAAATCAACACCGAGCTCCTTGGCATAGGCAATCTTTTCGACGGCCTTGATGCCACAATCCAACACGATGATGAGGGAGATATTTTTTGAAGCAGCATATTCAATGCCAATGCGGGAGATGCCGTAGCCCTCCATGTACCGATCCGGAACGTAATATTCAATCTCTGCAATACGCCTGGACAGGAAAGTGTACATCAATGCCACGGAAGTAGTGCCATCTACGTCATAATCCCCGTAAACCATCACCTTTTCCTTGTCGTCAATGGCTCGTTGCAAACGTTCGACCGCCTTGTCCATATCCTTCATCAGAAAGGGATCATGCAGGTCCGACAATTTGGGCCGAAAAAAAGATTTGGCCGCTGCGAAAGTCTTTATTCCGCGCTGTACCAACAGATTGGCAATTGCCATATCCACGTTCAGTGCGGCCGAAAGCTGCTTGATATCATTGATATCAGCCTGTTCCTTCAGTTTCCAGAGTTTCTGCATTTTTTCGCTTTTCCCGGCAGTTTAAGTGAATTATTTCCCAAATATACCTTTTTGGCGCATAGCGACCAAGTTAAATAAAAGCCAAGGTCCAAATCTTTGGGAAGAAAATAGACAAACTGGTTTATCAAGTTTATTTATTGGTAGTTAGATTTCAACCAACCCAAGTTCTTCCCGCTACCAGACAAGGGTTCGTCAGAATAAAAATGAACCGGCTGAACAGCAAAAAGAGGATATCTTTTCTTATCTTTGCGCGTAATTTTTTCTTAAAAAACAGGACTATTCATACAAGATGAGCAATATAGAGTTAAGTGAGCAGGAGATCATCCGACGAAATTCCTTGCAGAAACTCCGTGATATCGGGATCAATCCATACCCTGCGAACGAATTCAAGATCAACACCTCTTCCAGACAAATCCTAGAACAATACGATCCGGAAAAGCAAAATTTTCAGGAGGTCACCATCGCCGGAAGGCTGATGAACCAACGCATCATGGGAAAAGCCTCTTTTGCCGAACTGCAGGATGAAAGTGGCAAGATCCAGCTCTACGTCAACAGGGATGAGATCTGTCCGGGAGAGGACAAAAGTCTTTACAACGATGTTTTCAAGAAGTTACTTGACATCGGAGACATCATCGGAATTACCGGATATGTCTTCATCACCCAGATGGGAGAAACCTCCGTTCATGTCAAAACCCTGACACTTTTGAGCAAGTCGCTGCGGCCACTTCCCGTGGTCAAGGAGAAAGAGGGGATGCTTTTTGATGCCTTCACGGATCCGGAGCAGCGCTATCGTCAGCGTTACCTCGACCTGATCGTCAATCCGCAGGTCCGCGAGGTGTTCGTCAAGCGCAGCCAGATTATCAACAACATGCGGGAATTTTTTAACCAGAAGGGATACCTGGAGGTGGAAACACCTATCCTGCAACCCATACCCGGAGGGGCCTCTGCCCGACCCTTCATCACCCACCACAATGCATTGAACATGCCTCTTTACCTGAGAATTGCCAATGAATTGTATCTGAAACGCCTGATTGTTGGAGGTTTTGAAGGAGTCTATGAATTTGCCAAGGACTTCAGGAACGAAGGAATGGACCGCACCCACAATCCGGAGTTTACCGTCATGGAGATCTATGTGGCCTACAAGGATTACAACTGGATGATGGAAATGACGGAAGAGATGATAGAGCGGGTCGCCATGGCCCTCCACGGAAAAACGGAGGTACCTGTTGGCAACACAGTCATCAATTTCAAACGGCCTTTCAAAAGAATCACCATGACCGATTCTATCAAGGAGTTTACAGGCATCGATATTCTGGGGATGGACGAAGAAGCACTCAGGGCCGCCTGCAAACAAATTGGCGTTGAAGTTGACGAAACAATGGGGAAAGGGAAAATAATCGACGAAATATTTGGTGAAAAGTGTGAAGGTAACTACATTCAACCCACTTTTATCCTTGACTATCCTGTTGAAATGTCGCCACTCTGCAAAAAGCACCGCGACAATCCCGATCTGACCGAACGATTCGAATTGATGGTGAATGGGAAAGAAATTTGCAATGCTTACTCGGAACTGAACGATCCCATCGACCAGCTGGACAGGTTTCAGGAGCAGTTGAGGCTCTCTGAAAAGGGCGACAATGAAGCCATGTTCATCGACATGGATTTTGTTCGCTCACTGGAATACGGTATGCCTCCGACTTCAGGAATGGGAATAGGCATTGACAGACTTGCAATGCTGATGACGAACTCATCTTCCATCCAGGATGTGCTCCTTTTCCCGCAGATGAAACCCGAAAAGAGAGCCGAAGAAGATACGACAGAAATGTTCGAAGCCTTGGGAATACCAACCCAATGGGTCGAAGTTCTGCGCAAAATGAATTTCAAAAAAATCGGCCAGTTGAAAGAGGTGAAAGCCTCCAAGTTGTTCAATGACCTGTGCGGATACAACAAGAAAAATCACCTTGGATTGGTCAATCCGGGAATGGATGAAGTGACGAAGTGGTTAAACTAATATTTCACACCAATGACGGAAATCACTGAGAAGAGCCGTGTCGCAATTATCGGCAGTGGAAGTTGGGCTACGGCGCTTGCTAAATTACTGATGTACAATGTCACTGAAATTAACTGGTACATGCGTAGCCAGGATAACATCGATCTTTTCAAAAAATTCCGCCACAATCCCAACTACCTGCGTTCCGTGGAGTTTGATGTTTCCAAGATCAACTTCTACAACGATATCAACAAAATTGTGGAAGACTCCGATATTTTGGTTTTTGTTACGCCATCTGCCTTCCTGAAGGATACACTCCGCCACATGACGGCGGAGATAGGTAACAAGTTTGTGGTTTCTGCCATCAAGGGAATTATCCCGGAAGGGAACCTTTTTGTGGGAGAATTCTTCCATGAATTCTATGATCTTCCTTTCGAGCAATTTTGTGTCATCGCCGGGCCTTGTCACGCGGAAGAGGTAGCCAGGGATCTGCTCTCCTACCTTACCATCGCCAGTCCGGATGTAAAAAGGGCCAGGCAATTTGCGATGCTGCTCGAAAGCAACTCTTTGCGAACCCATATTTCAGACGATATTTGGGGAACCGAGTATGCCGCCGTCTTGAAAAACATCATGGCCATAGCTGCCGGAATCTCACATAGCCTGCGCTATGGCGACAATTTTCAGGCGGTACTGATGTCGAATGCCATTCAGGAGATCAAACGATTTGTCGATACGGTTCATCCAATTACCCGCGACATCAAATCATCAGCGTACCTCGGCGACTTGCTGGTTACCGGATATTCCCACTTCTCCAGAAACAGAACCTTTGGCGGTATGATCGGAAAGGGATACACCGTCCGTTCTGCCATGCTCGAAATGGACATGATTGCAGAGGGCTACTATGCCACCAAATGCATCAAGGAACTCAATGAGCAGTACCGGATCAACATGCCGATCACGGACACCGTTTACAACATCATCTACGAAAACATCTCCCCGGCCATCGAAATGAGGCTACTGACCGAGTACCTGAGGTAGGAGGACTGGGAGGGTAAGAACAGTGAAGCGTGAAGAACTGAGAGTGAAGGTTTAGCGTTGGAGTCCGTGACGACAGGGAACAAACAATCAGCACAACAAGAGGCTAATCACCAATGGCTAACGGCTGATAACTAATAGCTAAATTAAAATAATATGACATTAAATTAATGAAGATGAAGAACATAGGATTAAACTTCAACAACGTATACGGCATTTTACCAAAAGCCAAAATTGATGGATTCAGAGGCTCGTCGGAGGATGCCAACGCTGCCTTGCACAAAAAGAGCGGCAAGGGAAACGATTACATGGGTTGGGTAGACCTGCCGGGAGCGACTCCTGAAGCCGAACTCGCAGACCTTGAAAAAACCATCCGGAAGATACAGGTCAAGCACATAGAAGTTTTTGTGGTCATTGGGATCGGAGGCTCGTACCTCGGTTCAAAAGCCGTCATCGATGCGTTGTCTGATTCATTTGCTGCCATCAAGGGATCCTTTGAGGCACCCCTGATCGTTTTCGCAGGACAGAACATTAGCGAAGATTACCTTTTCGAACTCCGCGATCTGCTCGATTCAAAAGACTGGGCCTGTACAGTTATTTCCAAATCCGGCACCACGACAGAACCGGCACTGGCTTTCAGACTGCTTAAACAGGATCTCGAAGAAAAATACGGAGTCGAAGAGGCACGCAAAAGAATTATCGCCATCACGGACGAGGAGAAAGGAGCCCTGAAGAAACTGGCCAGGGAAGAGGGATACAAAACTTTTGTCATTCCGGATGATGTGGGTGGCCGTTATTCTGTGCTTACTCCCGTCGGCCTGCTTGCCATCGGTATGGCAGGATTTGACATCCGCGCGCTGGTACAGGGCGCCAAGGACATGGAGATCGCCTGCGATCCAAAGGTTCCGTACGAACAAAATCTGGCCTGTCAGTATGCTACTGCACGAAATGCACTCTATCAATCGGGCAAGAAGATTGAAATACTCGTCAATTACAATCCCAAACTTCACTTCTTTGCCGAATGGTGGAAACAACTTTACGGTGAAAGCGAAGGCAAGGAAAACAAGGGTATCTATCCAAGCAGTGTAGACTTTTCAAGCGACCTTCACTCCATGGGACAGTACATCCAGGAGGGAGAACGCACCCTGTTCGAAACGGTCCTCTCCATTGAAGAGGTCGATAACGAACTACTCGTTCCCGAAGATGAAGCAGACCTCGACGGACTCAATTTCCTCGCGGGAAAGCGCGTGGATGAAGTGAACAAGATGGCAGAACTGGGAACAACACTGGCACATGTAGATGGCGGCGTGCCAAACATCCGGATCACGGTGCCAAAACTGAACGAGTATTACCTGGGGCAGCTCATCTACTTCTTTGAATTGGCCTGCGGCATCAGCGGCAAAATTTTGGATGTGAATCCATTTGATCAACCTGGGGTCGAGAGTTACAAGAAAAATATGTTTGCGCTCCTGAACAAACCCGGTTTTGAAAAAGAGAGCCAGGCCATGCAGGAAAGATTAAAATAAACGGAAAGATGCAAGGTTTCCCCTCCCGCACTACAAATGCGCTTCTTGGCTATTCCATGCTGTTGGCAGTCTCCTGGTTGTTGACTGCCTGCTTCACCGGGCAGACGGAAAAACAGTCTTCCAGGGGAAAATCTGCTGACCTGTCTGGCCGGGTGGATACCTTCCGCTTGAGCCAGCTGACGGTGGCCACCAATGCTGCCTATGGTTCAGTGCTCGATGAGCTCAACAGGCATGATCCCGGCAACATCAACAGGGCAATTACTGTTTTTACTGCCTGCAAGGCCGATTCGCTCAGCCGGGATTCGATGCTGATCTCTTTCAATGAGTTCATGAATGCGGTGATGGAGGAGTATTACCAGGGCAAACTTAGCGGAAATCGCAAGTTGATGGATCAGTTTGAAAGCAGGGAAGGTCAGCCGGAGGCGAAGAAACTGATCGCTGAAATGGCAAGCCATGGCATCAGCATTACCTACCGGGATGGTGATTTCTACCTTGAGCCCAATTCATCGTTTATTTACGATCATTTAAACGGAGTCCTTACCTCCAGCAGCCGGAATTATCTGCAAATCAAAACAGCACTTTCAAAGAGCGCCTTAAACGACAGGAATCAACCACTTTCTGTTCCTGATTCGCTGGCAAGGCAAGTTGCCGTCTGGGAAGATTTCCTGCTAAGAAATCCGGGGTATGTTATGAAGAATGAAATTCAGGCCCAATACATCGATGTACTGGCAGCCTATCTTTCGGGTACGGAGCAGACTCCTCTCTTCGATCCTGACACGAAAATGTTAAACCCTGATTTCAAGAGCTCCTATCTTCATTATCAGGAAAGCTATCCTACCAGGGAAAGCGCCCAAACAGTGAAGAAGTTTTATGAATTACTGGCCTCAAAAGGGTTTAAATACGACGAAACAGTGGATTCCTTCCTCACGGAAGTTAATTTCATCCCAACACAAAAACCGCAATGAGTACGAAACCTCCCGTCAAACCGAAAACCAAAGTAACTCAATTGACGGTAAAGAAGCCCTCCCGCCTGATGGAGTTCCTGATCGATGAACTTAAAGGCAAAAGCCGGACAACCATCAAATCGCTGCTTGCACACAGGCAGATTTCGGTAGGGACACACATAATTACCCAGTTCGACTTTCCACTGGAACCGAATCAGCTGGTCACGATCAACTGGGGAGTCGTGCCCGAACAGACCCGTCTGCGCGGAGTACGCATCTTGTTTGAAGATCCGTACCTGGTGGTCATCGACAAAGAGGCGGGTATGCTCTCCATTGCTACCGCGAAGGAAAAATTACTCACCACCTATTCCATTTTGAGCACCCATGTCAAGAAAGAGGATCCAACCAACCGCATCTTTGTCGTGCACCGGCTCGACCGTGATACTTCCGGCGTGATGATGTTCGCAAAAAGCGAAAAGGTGCAGGAGATCATGCAGAAAGAGTGGCAGGAGGCCGTGATCAGACGCTCCTACATCGCGGTGGTGGAAGGGGATGTGAAGCAGGAAGAGGGGACCATCCGCTCCTTTCTGAAGGAGAACAAGATGCTGATCATGTACTCCACCAAAGTTCCAGGTGAGGGCGACGAAGCCATCACCCATTACAAGGTTTTGAAACGCAACGAAGAGTTCTCCCTGCTGGAGGTAGAACTCGAAACCGGCCGTAAAAATCAGATCCGTGTTCACATGAAGGAGCTGGGTCATCCGGTGGCAGGCGATAAAAAGTACGGATCAAAACTCAATCCCCTGCGCCGTACCTGTCTGCACGCAAATATTCTGGCCTTTAAACATCCGGTCACTGGAGAAGAACTCAGTTTCGAGACCCCACCGCCACACAGGTTTCTGACCCTTTTCCAAAGAAGAAGTGACTAGAGTGTACCAGAGTCACTTTTTTATTATCTTAGGGGGAACCATTCAACCTAAGAGTCATGTCAATTCCAACCAGCAGAACGGAGGAGGCAGCCCGGATTACCATCAACCAGCTTAAATGCAACGGATGCGGAAAGTGCGTCTCCGTCTGTTCCGATTTTGAATTTAAGATGATCGGCGGGAAAGCCACCCTTTCAGGAGAGTCGCACTTTGGATGCATCGCCTGCGCCCATTGCATGGCCATCTGTCCGGAAGGTGCCATCGAAGTATCCGGCCGGTGTCTGGTGCCACACGATCTGTTCCTCCTCCCCGGACCCAGATGCCAGGCCAATTATGATTCCCTCCTGAGTTTGCTCCAATCCCGCAGGAGCATTCGTGAATTCAGGGACAAACCCGTTTCGCGGGAGACCATCGATCTCCTCCTTGACGCGGCTCAAACGGCTCCAATGGGGATTCCTCCCTCCGATGTTCATCTGTTGGTCCTCGAAGGAAAAGAAAAAGTCAGACAATTTACGTCCGACTTTTGTGTCTTGCTTGAAAAGAACCGATGGTTCGTTTCAGGTTGGTTCATGACTCTGATGACTCCCTTCTATGACAAGCGGACCATTCAGTTTTTCAAAAGATTCATCCGCCCTCTTTTTGATATCTACATAGGCTCGATGAAAAAAGGAACCGATCGTGTGACCTACGATGCGCCCGTTGCCCTCTATTTTTACGGATCACCCTATTGCGATCCTGCCGATCCGATTATTGCCGCCACCTATGCGATGATAGCCGCCGAATCGCTGGGACTGGGATCCTGCATGTTGGGCGCCATTCATCCCTTTTTACAATTCGGCTCAGGATCCAAAGCGTTCAGGGATAAATACAAGATACGCTTCAAGAGCCGCGAGGGACTGGTCTTGATTGTGGGTTATCCAAAAATGAAATACCTGAAGGGTGTCAAACGGAGTTTTGCCAGTGTAGACTACGTCTAAAAGTTTGGAGTACTTCAATTACCTGGAGTCTGGAACTCCAAAAATTGAAGCCGTAACTCTAAGTACTCTAAGTACTCTAAGTACTCTAAGTACTTCCTAATATCTCCTCTTCCGCTCGATCCTCTTGAAATCCGTTCTGCCTTCGAAACGAGGTGCTCCACCGCTGCGTCTGCCACGGAAGGATCTGTCGTCACGGTTTTCTTCGAAAACTTCGACATCGAAGAAGGTTCCCCGGAAGGACATTCCCCTGGAATTGCGCAGCAATGCCTTGCCCGCTGCATCTTCCACCTCAACGACGGAATAGCTGCCGAACAGGTCGATCCTGCCAATCTCTACGTTTCTGCGACCGGTGGCTTCCACCACGAAGTTGATCACCTCCTTGGGAGAGATTCCCTTGGCCAGTCCTACGTTGAGCCTAAACTTCGTCAGACCTTCCGTTTCTACCACACGCGGACTTCTGCGCTCTTCGTGACCATCGGGGATATTCAGATCCGGTGTGCTGCCATAATAATCGAGGAACCTGTTGAATTCCAGGGAAACAATGTGTTTGATCAGTTCTTCTTTGGAAAGATTGTCAAATTTCTCGTAAACGGCTGGAAGGAAAGGTGCGATCTCCTCCTCGTTGACGGTTACCTCCTGCAACTTGTCGGTGAGGAAGAAGAGCTGTTTTTCACAAATCTCCTTGCCCGAAGGGACGGGTTTGCGGATAAATTTCTTGCCCAGATTCTTTTCAATCATCCGGATACGACCATGCTCTTTCAGGTGAATGATCGAGATCGACAAACCTGATTTTCCGGCCCTGCCAGTACGGCCACTGCGGTGGGTATAGTTTTCCGAGTCATCGGGAAGGTTGTAATTGACCACGTGTGTCAGGTCGTTGACATCCAGCCCGCGGGCAGCCACATCGGTGGCAACCAGTATCTGGACGCCCCTGTTGCGGAATTTCTCCATCACAAAATCGCGTTGCTGCTGGCTGAGATCCCCGTGAAGCGCCTCCGCGCTATAGTTATCAGTTATGAGCTGGGAAGCCACCTCTCCTGTCTCCTGACGGGTACGGCAAAAGACGATGCCATATACCTCAGGAACAAAATCCAGCACCCTTTTCAGAGCAAGGTAACGGTCCTTTGCGTGCACCATGTGGTAGATGTGTTCCACATTGTCTGCGCCACTGTTCTTTTTACCAACCGCAATTTCCAGCGGATTGGTCATGTAATTCTTGGCTATGGCGGCTACCTCTTTGGGCATCGTTGCCGAAAATAGCAGTGTATTTTTCTCCTTGGGGGTCATGGCCAGGATGGCATCCACATCCTCCTGAAAGCCCATGTTGAGCATTTCGTCGGCTTCGTCCAGTACGAGGATCGAAATCTGGGAAAGATCCACCTTGTT
>TBL_comb47_HYPODRAFT_10000451_pt1 | contig 54689 bp, 45 predicted proteins | sample TroBogypolimnion_40_FD_10682 | JGI IMG/M metagenome (IMG submission 10682)
TGTCAAACAGCGTCCAATACTTTCCACTAATCAGCGTCCAATTGTTTCCACTTTTTCAGCCTTCTGAGGGCGATTTTTGCGCTGCTTGAAGCGGTAAGAGTCATTACCCGTTTCGAGGATTTCGCAGTGATGGGTAATGCGGTCAAGTAAGGCGGTGGTCATCTTTGCGTCACCAAATACCTGCACCCATTCGCCGAACGACAGGTTCGTGGTGATGATCAGCGAAGTTTTTTCATAAAGCTGGCTGATGAGATGAAACAGCAACGCACCACCTGATGCCGGAAATGGCAAATAGCCCAGCTCATCGAGGATGACGGCGTCCACTAGGCAAAGCTGCTTGGCCAGATTGCCGGCACGCCCCATACTCTTTTCGCGTTCAAGTTGATTGACCAGATCGACCGCATTGAAGAACCGCACACGTTTGCCATGATGAATCGCAGCGATCCCAATGGCAGTCGCCAAATGGGACTTTCCCGTTCCTGTACCGCCCACTAGAATCAGGTTGTGCGCGATTTCCATAAATGCCGCAGTCGCCAGTTGTTCAACCATCGCTTGCGATAGCGGCGTTTCAGCCCAGTCAATACCAGTCAGATCACGGTGGATCGGGAAACGAGCGGTCTTGAGCTGATGCCTCAGGCTCTTGAGTTGGCGCTCAGTTTTTTCCGCCGTAATCAAACGCTCCATCCAGCTCTCCGGTCGATGGGCTTGTTTGGGCTTCTCCGCCTGCAACTCACTCCAAGCGGTGGCCATACCAAAGAGCTGCAGCGCCTTTAAACCCGTTACCTGATCAATGGACATTGTTCGCTCCCAGCAGATAGTCATAGCGCTGGCAATTGGCAACAGGCTCAGTCACCAGCGTGATGCCATCCGGTACGTTGTTCGCCACGGCTGGTAAGGTCGGCGCGATCAATCTGCGCAATTCATTCATCACAACAGGCGCGCTGACAGCCCCACATTCCAGTGTCAGTTCGCAGGCAACCGTCAGCGCATCCAGTCCCGCCTCGCCTGCCATCATCAGCAATTCGACAAAGGCCCGATCCCCCTTGGGCTGTTTCAGGATGCGGTCACGCACGGTCTGAATAGGGACGGGCAAATCCCACGTCACGAACGGCGCACCATTGCGAAGCGCACCGGGCTTCTTCTCCAGTACCGGCAGGTAGTGCCAGGGATCGCAAATCAATTGATCACGACCCATCACGCGCTGATGGGCTGCAATCACTTCACCGTGCGCCACAACACGAATCTGGTCAGCGGTGGTGCGGACGGAAACCGCTTGCCCTGCGACACTGGCCGGCACGCTATAACGGTTACGATCTACCCTGACCAGACAGGTCGAAGACACACGCATCATTTGTTCGACATAACCATCGAAGTGCGCCGTAACAGGTCGCAACAGAGACTGCTCGTCAGCAAAGCAGTCTGCGATGGTACGGAGGCTTTGTGCAGGATGGCAGCGTTGTGCCAGTTCACGGCAACGGATGGCTAGCCAGTCATTAAGCGCTGCAAAGGAGGCGAAGCGTGCCAGTGGCGTGAACAGCCATTCCCGTACATTGCCCACCTGATTCTCCACTTGCCCTTTCTCCCAACCGGAGGCGGGTGTACAGGCGACCGGTTCAAACAGGTAATGATTGGCCAGCGTTAAAAAACGTCGGTTGAATTGACGCGCTTTACCTACATACACGGTGTCGACTACGGTCTTGAGGTTGTCATAGATCAGGCGGGCCGGCACGCCGCCAAAGAAGGCAAAGGCGCGACTGTGTGCATCCAGCACCATCTCTTGTGTTTCTCTCGGATAGGCCGCCACGAACATCTGGCGACTGTAAGCCATGCGGAAGTGCGCTACCTTGATGGTCTGCATGATGCCGCCCAGCTCGACCTGTTCCTGACTCCAATCGAACTGGCAGGCATCGCCTGGCTGGAACAGCATCGGCACGAAGGCTTCAGTCAGTTTAGGGCCCGTGTTGACAGATTTCCAGCGTTTGACGAAGCGCTGAACACTGTCATAAGCGCCGAGATAGCCGATTTCCTGCAAGCCTTCAAATAACCGGTGAGCAGAACGGCGACGTGATCGAGGAAGCTTCGATTCTTCCAGTAGCCATTGAGTTAGCTGTTCTGCAAATTGCCCCAGCTTCGGCGAGGCGGGCTGCACCCGTTCATATTTGGGCTCTTTGACGGTGTTGAGATGCTTGCGCACCGTTGGTCTGGAGATACCCATGTCTCGGGCAATTGCCGTGATCGATTGCTTTTGCACCGCATGCCGCCTGCGGATTTCATAAATGATGTCCATATAAAACACTCCAGATACCCCCGGCTCAAAAGCCGGATGGTTACATACTGAGGTGGAAACTATTGGACGCTGTTTCCACCCCTAATCTGGAAAGTGTTGCACGCTGTTTGACACATAGACTACGTGGAGAGCATCCAACGCGCCTTAAATCCGTCCATATCCACCAAAAAACCTTTAAAACCTCCTCAATCGATTTCACCAAACCTTCCACCTCCTGGTATTCCTATCATCGTTTAAACGCGTTAAAGCGCGTTTAAATAGGTCGCAACTGGAAGCCCCGTGTTTATTGACTTGCAGGGTAGTAGTTTTCTAAATATCCGATAAATTCACAATTTTTCTTCATTTTGTAGAATTTTGTGTAAAAAAAGGGCCACAAGATATCGTGGCCCTTTTTAGTCAATCAGAAAATTTAACTTCTCTGAGTCTGATTATTACACATCCAGATTTTTAGCACCCAAAGCATTTTTCTCGATGAACGCGCGGCGAGGTTCAACCAGATCGCCCATCAGTGTCGTGAAGACTTCATCGGCTGCAATTGTGTCCTCAATACGAACTTTCAGCAAAATGCGATTTTTCACAAACATTGTGGTTTCCCACAATTGTTCCGGATTCATTTCACCCAGTCCTTTGTAACGCTGTATGCTTAAACCGCGTTTTGCTTCTTCCAGCAACCACTCAATCGCTTGCTTGAAACTGGACACGCCGCGCTTTTGCTCGCCACGCGACACAAATGCGGTCGGACTCATCAATCCTTCCAGTGCATCAGCTGTCTGACGGATTTGTTTATAATCGCCACCATGAAGAAAATCTCTGTCCAGATAACTGATCGAGTAATTACCAAAATACAGTTTTTCCAGACGCAAACGCAATTCGCCCTGTTCATCATTTTCAACTAGAACTTTAATTACGCCACCGCTTGCAGCTTCCAGCAATTGCGCACTCTGTTCTGCTTTCTCAGCATTTTCCAACGAGAGTGTCGGCAGAATCAACAAGGCATGACTGGCTTCCGGCGCGATGAAATGCGTCAATCTGTCGATTACTGCTTCCGCCAGAAAATATTGCTTTGCTATCAATCCCAGTGCTTCACCCTGTATCGGTGTTGCATCCAGTGAAGCGAACAGCGACGCATCTTTAAGTGCATTTCCTAATAGATAGCTTTTCATCTCCAGATCATCTTTGAGATAACGCTCTTCACGACCTTGCTTGATTTTATAAAGTGGCGGTTGTGCGATGTAAATATGACCGCGTTCGACCAATTCCGGCATCTGACGATAGAAGAAGGTCAGCAACAAGGTACGGATGTGAGAACCGTCCACGTCCGCATCGGTCATGATAATGATGCGGTGATAACGCAGTTTATCGGGGTTGTATTCGTCTTTACCGATTCCTGTTCCCAGTACAGTAATTAGCGTAGCTATTTCCTGGGAACTGATAAGCTTCTCAAATCTAGCTTTTTCGACGTTAAGAATCTTACCCTTTAGCGGCAAAATCGCTTGGAATTTACGGTCACGACCTTGCTTGGCTGACCCTCCCGCAGAATCCCCCTCGACCAGATATAGCTCAGACAGTGCAGGGTCTTTCTCCTGACAGTCGGCCAATTTACCCGGCAAGCCCATTCCGTCTAGCACACCCTTACGGCGGGTTAAATCACGCGCTTTGCGCGCCGCTTCACGGGCACGGGCCGCTTCAATAATCTTGCCGACAATGATTTTCGCATCGTTTGGCTTTTCCAGCAGAAACGCACTCATCTGTTGGCCGATCAATTCTTCAATCACGGGGCGAACTTCAGAGGAAACCAGTTTATCTTTGGTTTGTGAGGAAAACTTTGGGTCAGGTAACTTAACTGACAACACAGCAGTCAATCCTTCGCGCATATCATCGCCCGTTGGTTCGACTTTGGCTTTCTTCGCCAGTTGTTCGGTTTCAATGTAATGGTTTAGAGTGCGCGTCATCGCCGCACGCATTGCGGTCAAGTGAGTTCCACCATCCCGCTGCGGAATGTTGTTGGTAAAACACTGTACGTTTTCCTGATAGCTATCGTTCCACTGCATGGCAATTTCAGCTGTCATGCCGTCTTTTTCACCGATTGCATGGAATACGGTAGGATGCAACGCGGTCTTGTTCCGGTTCATATACTGAACAAAACCCTTAATTCCTCCGGTAAAAGAGAAGTTTTCTTCCTTACCGTTGCGGTGATCAATCAGCGCAATTTTTACGCCGTTGTTCAGAAAAGACAATTCGCGCAGACGCTTGGCGAGAATATCGAAGTGAAATTCGATCACACCAAAAGTTTCTGTCGCTGCCAGGAAGTGAACCAGCGTACCTTTCTTTTTCGAGTCTCCAACCACCCTGAGCGCTTCTACCGGATCACCATGACGGAACTCCATGAAGTGTTCCTTACCATCACGGTAGATCGTCAGCTTCAACCATTCCGATAAAGCATTGACCACAGAAACGCCGACGCCATGCAAACCACCTGAAACTTTGTACGAGTTGCTGTCAAATTTTCCGCCCGCGTGAAGGATAGTCATAATCACTTCAGCGGCAGAACGACCTTCTTCCTTGTGAATATCAGTTGGAATGCCGCGACCGTTATCGCTCACGCTGATTGAATTATCGGCGTGGATGATGACATTGATTTCATTGCAATGTCCGGCTAGCGCCTCATCCACCGCATTATCAACCGCTTCGAAAACCATGTGGTGCAAACCAGTACCGTCGTTCGTGTCCCCGATGTACATACCCGGACGTTTACGGACTGCCTCCAGGCCTTTTAACACCTTGATGCTACTGGAATCATATTCACTCATTGGTTTCTTTCTCGTTCTGAAATTGTTTCACGTGAAACATTTGTTCTTTGAAATATTACTTGCAACTTAAATACGCATCGGCATAACAACATAACGGAATTCCAAATCTTCAGGTGAAGAAATTAGAATACTACTGTTGGGGTTGCCGAATGAAAAAATGGCAGTGTCACTGTGTATGCTGGAAAGACCATCCAGCAGATAATTCACATTAAAACCGATGTCGATAGCCTCACCGTGATAATCAGTCTCGATTTCAACCTGAGCTTCTTCCTGTTCACTGTTATTACTGATAATACATAGATTCTTTTCAGTCAATACAAAACGTACACCTCTGAATTTCTCATTAGACAAAATCGCGGCACGCTGTAAAGCCTGTTGAACCAACAAGCGATTAATCGCCAGGTGATTGGTATAATTTGGTATAACTCTTTGATAATCAGGAAACTTTCCTTCAATCAACTTGGTAATAAGCTGTAAATCTGAAAAACTAGCTTTGAGTTGTTGGCTAGAAAATTCAATTTCTATGATTTCGTCCTCATCGTCAGAAAGCAATTTTGAAAGTTCAACGATCGCCTTGCGGGGAACAATAACTTCCGTTTTTTCAAAATTACCGTCTATCACAACAGAGTTATACGCTAAACGGTGACCGTCCGTTGCAACGGCTCGCAACTTATCACTTTCGATTACAAAAAGCACACCATTCAGATAATAACGCACATCTTGCTGAGCCATTGCATTTTGAATAGTACCTAACAATTTTTTAAGCACAGTTTGACTCATTTTAAATGAATGAGATTCCGCCAACAAATTATTGAGCTTAGGAAAATCAATTGCAGGCAATGACTGAAGATTAAACCGGCTCTTATTTGATTTGATCTGAGCCCGACTTTCCTTCACCTCAATGGAAACCTTGGACTGATCAGGAAGAATGCGCAAAATTTCTTGCAACTTCTTTCCGCCTACGGTGATTGCAGAATTTGCAGAATCATCATCAACAGTTGCAATGGTAGTAGTTATTTGGATTTCAAGGTCGGTTGATGTGAAACGAATCTTATTAAATTCCTTTTCAATCAATATATTAGCCAATATAGGCATAGTTTGCTTACGTTCGACTATTCCGACAACAAGCTGAAGCGGCTTTAACAGAGCTTCCTTCTCTATCTTTTCAATAAACATATATAAATACCTAATAAGACTAATAATGTCTTCAAATAAAGTGAGTAACTATAAAAAAATGATTTAAAACAATATCTTAGCTAATAAATTAGCGTGTTGGCAATTCATGTACTAAATACCGCATCAATGTGTATAAGTTTCGCATTAAAAATAAAAAGTAAATTACTAACAATTTATACACAGCAAATTAACAACTATAAAAACGATAGATTTCTAGCTCAGCATGACAAATTACAAGCTTAAATATTTTAAAAAATAAAAAACAGTTTGATAGTAAAAAATTGTAAATCAAAAATTACTTAAAACTGGAAATGTGGAGCACTTATCTAATACTAATAAAACTATATATAAAGCTAATAATCATAATAAAGCCGAAAGAAACTGTTGATTACTTTAATATTTTGTTAAAATACATAGTGTTATCACGAAAAAATGACTGTGCTTAATAAGTGGATTAATACTTCCTCATATGTGGATATAAAAATGGAAGTCTAAAAAAAAAGAAAACACCAACATTTTATGCACAGCTTACACACAGTTTTATCCAGTTAGAGTCTGAATTAGTATTTTGTAATCCGCATCAATGGTTGAATCGGTCGATCTTAACTCCACTACTGTTTTGCAGGCATGTATTACGGTCGAATGATCCTTGCCTCCAAAAGCATTGCCAATCTCAGGCAGACTCATGGTGGTCAACTCCCGTGCAAGACTCATGGAAATCTGTCTGGGCCGGGTGATGTTTCGAGTGCGTTTCTTGGATAACAGGTCAACCAGCTTGATGCGGAAATAGTCTGCAACGGTTTTCTGGATATTTTCTATCGAGATTTGTCGGCTTTGCGCGACCAGAATATCCTTGAGGGCTTCCTTGGCCGTATCGACGGAGATGATGCGTTTATGGAATTTGGAATAAGCTTCGACACGTTTGAGTGCGCCTTCCAGTTCCCGTACATTGGAATTAACATGCTTTGCGATGAAGAAAGCGACAGCGTCATTGAGTGAATAACCGCTCAAGGTTGCTTTCTTGAGCAAAATCGCCACGCGCATTTCCAGCTCAGGCGGTTCTATACCGATGGTGAGTCCCCAGCCGAAGCGGGAAACCAAACGACTTTCCAGGCCGGTCAACTCTTTAGGGAAGGTATCACTGGTCAGAATGACCTGCTTATGGGAATCGACTAAGGTATTGAAGGCATAGAAAAATTCTTCCTGCGTCTTAGCTTTACCGGCAAAAAATTGAATATCGTCGATGAGCAGTACATCGAGGGAATGATAATACTGTTTAAATTCTTCAAATTTATTGGTCTGATAGGCGCGAACCACGTCTGCGACATAACGTTCGGCATGCATATAGCAAACCTTGGCCTGTGGACGGTTCAAAATAATTTGATTACCGATCGCTTGAGTAAGATGCGTTTTACCTAAACCAACGCCACCGTAGATGAACAAGGGATTGTAGGAATCCCCTGGTAATTCAGCAACTTGAGTCGCAGCAGCAAAGGCTAATTGATTCGCTTTGCCGATAACGAAATTATCAAAGGTCAGATTAGGATTAAGCTTACCGTAGCCACGGAAGGACGTATCGATCTTAGGCTTCGTCTCGACAACGATTTTTTTTCTTTCTGCAACAGGCTCAGCAGGCGCAGGGGAATTGTTAGCCGATGCTTCTGCCACCCGGAACTCAAATTGAGGCGCAACAGGGTAAGCGGCTTTTGCTAGCCGGTTGATTTCCTGAAAAAATCTATCTTGTACGACTTTCAGGGTGAAAGTGTTTGGTGCTGTTAAAATCAGGCAGGAATGTTCACTGGATATTTTAAGTGGTTTAATCCATGAATTAAATTGTTGGGGCGGGAGACTCTTCTCGAATGAGAGCAGGCATGAATCCCAGAAGCTAAGTTCTTGCATATAAACCTAAAATGTACCTGCAAAACAGCAGTAGATTCAATTGATTATACAGGTCATCAACAATCTTATCCACAGGCAAAAATGTAAATTTATCTTGACAGAACACAGCTAACCTATTGTAATACCGCGTTTTACGACTTCCCAAGGACAATTCAGAATGAAACGCACATACCAACCTTCAGTTACGAAGAGAAAACGCACCCACGGTTTCTTAGTTCGCATGAAAACACGCGGCGGCAGAGCAGTAATCCGCGCACGTCGTGCCAAGGGCCGTGCAAGACTCGCTGTGTAAGCATCAAAATAGCTTTGCAGCTGCGCAGCGGATTCCGCGCAGCGAAGGCTATGCTAAATGTCTGAAATCACCCGTGATGTCAGACAAATATTTCAAGCTTTTTTTAGTGGCTAATCAACTGAAAGAAGCGAGGCTGGGTATCGTCGTTGCCAAAAGGTATTTGCCGAAATCGGTAGATCGAAACCAGACAAAAAGAGCAATTCGGGAATTGTTTCGTAACCACGAGATCAAGCATTACAGCATCGATTTGGTGGTAATGGTCCGAAACACGGATCGTTCAGACAAACGTGTCATTCAAGATGGTTTGAGTAAACTTTTCAGTCGGGTAGCAATGCGATGCGCAGAATCCTCATAAAATTGATACATACATATCAGTATCTGATCAGTCCGCTCAGTCCACCGACATGTCGCTTCATTCCAACTTGTTCACATTACGCATGTGACGCATTATCTAAACATGGCCTGTTGACAGGTTTATGGTTGAGTTTAAAGCGCATCGCACGCTGTAACCCCTGGAATCCGGGCGGTTATGATCCTGCACCATAATTACATAAAAATACTATCATGGACTTCCAGAGACTCTTCCTGTTTGTAATATTTTCATTCTCATTGATTATGGTTTGGGATGGCTGGCAACGTTATCAGCATCCGGAATTAGAAAAACCTGTTGCTGCAATTAAATCGGATCTTCCAGCGGCTGCGACAGTAACGGCGGGCGCTGCCCAGACTGCGAACATTCAGCAGGTGACCCGACTTGAAACCGGCAAGATCATCAAGGTTAAAACAGATTTTCTGGAAGCTGAAATCAACACGGTAGGCGGAGATATTCAGCATCTGGATTTCATGAAACATCCTGATGGTCAGGACAAAACGAAAAACTTCGTCCTTTTCGAAAAGGGTAACGGGACACGTAATTATGTCGCTCAGACGGGTTTGCTGGGTGCGGGTATGCCCAATCACACCAGTGTATTTAGCAGCGAACAAGACAGTTATGAGTTGGTCGCGAATGCAGAGCAGCTTCAGGTTCGTTTATTTGCCGAAGGCGCAGCCGGTGTTAAGGTTATCAAGTTGCTGACTTTTCATCGTGGAAGCTATGTTATTGATATTTCATATGAAATTCAAAACGATAGCGCGGCTCAGATCAGTAATACTTCTGCCTATTTCCAGTTTACGCGAGATGAAGTTACACCAGCCGGCGGTTCTAAGATGGTGCCGACTTATACCGGTGCTGCGGTTTATACCGAAAAGGAGAAGTTCCAAAAGGTCAGTTTCTCCGATATAGACAAGGCTAAGGTTAATTATCCAAAAGAATCTGATAACGGTTGGATAGGGATGCTGCAACACTATTTCGTTGCAGCCTGGATTCCTAAAGATAAAACCCAACGCGAATTTTTCACCCGTAAATTAGAAAGCGGTTTATACACAGCCGGTCTGGTATTGCCTGTACCAGCAATCGCTGTGGGACAAAAATCAGTGATCAGCGTGCCGCTTTATGCGGGTCCAACGGAGTCCAACCTCAATAGTATTGCGCCCGGATTGGGTTTGACAGTGGATTACGGCTGGCTGACCATTTTGGCAACGCCGATATTTTGGATGCTGACTTTCCTGCACGGCATTGTGCAAAACTGGGGGGTCGCGATTATCGTCCTTACCCTGTTGATTAAATTACTATTTTTCCCGTTGTCTGCGGCGAGTTACCGCTCTATGGGTAAAATGCGCCAGGTAGCGCCCAAGCTTGAAAAATTGAAGGTGCAATATGCAGATGACCGCGAGCGTTTGAATCGCGCCATGATGGAATTGTACAAGACCGAGAAAATCAATCCGCTGGGTGGCTGTCTGCCGGTGGTTATTCAAATTCCAGTGTTCATCGCGCTGTACTGGTCAATTCTGGCCAGCGTAGAAATGCGTTATTCACCCTTTGTTGGCTGGATTACCGACCTGTCAGCAGCGGATCCTTACTACATTCTTCCTCTGATCATGGGCATCAGTATGTTCATTCAATCCAAGCTGAATCCGGTTCCGCCGGATCCTATGCAGGCGCAGATCATGAAGATTATGCCGATCGCGTTCAGCGTGGTGTTCTTCTTCTTCCCGGCAGGTCTGGTGTTGTACTCTATCGTCAACAACGTGTTGTCAATCACGCAACAGTGGTATATCACCAAGAACTTGAAGGTTGAGGGTGTTCCAGCAAAAGTCTGACACGATTGCCGCCGTCGCTACCGCACAAGGTCGTGGTGGCGTCGGGGTGGTGCGGATTTCAGGTAGCGGCATCGCCGCTGTCGCGAATGCTGTACTGGGAAAATTACCGGTTCCGCGCCATGCGACTTTCGGGGATTTTCTCGATGAAAACGGGGAAGCGATCGATCAGGGTATTGCCCTGTATTTTCCCGGCCCCCATTCCTATACAGGCGAAGATGTACTGGAACTGCAGGGACATGGTGGCACCGCTATCTTGCATCTGTTGCTGCAGCGCTGTCTGAGTCTGAATGTCCGATTGGCGGAGCCGGGCGAATTTACCCGTCGCGCCTTTTTAAACGACAAGATTGATCTGGCTCAGGCGGAGAGCGTCGCTGATCTGATCGAAGCGACTACCACCGAAGCGGCGCGCAGCGCGATGCGCTCTTTGCACGGCGAATTTTCTGCCATTATCCACACGCTAGTCGATGAGCTGATTACTTTGCGCATGCTGGTGGAAGCCATGCTGGACTTTCCTGAAGAAGACATCGAAGTGGTGGATACCACGCTGCGCGATCAGCTCTTGCACAATATTCAGATTAAATTGCAGCAGACTTTATTGAGCGCAAAACAGGGTAGTTTGCTGCGTGAAGGAGCGCATATCGCGTTAGTCGGCAGACCGAATGTAGGTAAATCCAGTCTGTTGAACCGTTTATCCGGTGAAGAAGTCGCGCTGGTCAGCGATGTACCGGGTACTACTCGCGACGTGATACGTCAGGCGATACAAATTCGCGGTGTGCCGCTGCACATCATGGATACGGCAGGCCTGCGCAGTTCGGAAGACGAAGTCGAAAACATGGGCATGGCCCGAACTCATCAGACTCTGCAACGAGCGGATCTGATATTGCTATTGCTCGATGGTAGCGCTGGTCTGAGCGTAAAAGACGAGGAAATATTAGCGTCCTTCCCTGCCGATATTCCACATCTGCTGGTTTACAACAAGGCGGATTTGCTCGGCGAGAAGAATTTGGCACTGCGTTCCGATGCAATCAGCATTTCGGCTAAAACCGGAACTGGTATCGAGGAATTGCGTGAGCGTATGCTCAAACTAATCGGCTGGCAAAATCAGGAAAGCGGAGCATTTATTGCCCGCGAACGTCATCTCAAAGCACTGAATTTGGCGCAATCACACCTGATTAATGCTACCGAGGTACTGAATCATCCCGAGTTGTTCGCGGAGGAGTTGCGCCTGACGCAGCACGAACTGAACTGCATCACCGGCAAGTTCACAGCTGACAATCTGCTGGGTGAAATATTTAGCCGATTCTGTATCGGCAAATAGATTATTTGTCGTCGCATTCTATCGGCTTTATCAGCTGATTTCAGAATGCGGCTGGTCTATTGTATGATGCGCGACCTTTTCTAATCTGTGGCGACATGAAATTCTCAGAAGTATTCGACGTAATTGTGGTGGGTGGCGGGCATGCCGGGACTGAGGCTGCGCTGGCCAGCGCGCGCTCGGGCTGTAAAACATTGCTGCTTTCCCACAATATCGAGACACTCGGGCAAATGTCCTGTAATCCGTCGATAGGCGGTATCGGTAAAGGACATCTGGTCAAAGAAGTCGATGCATTGGGCGGTGCGATGGCACATGCGACCGATATCGGCGGCATCCAATTCCGAATCTTGAATTCCAGCAAAGGTTATGCAGTGCGCGCGACCCGTGCACAGGCCGATCGCATGTTGTACAAGCAGGCTATCCGCACCATGTTGGAAAATCAGCCTAACCTGTGGTTGTTTCAACAGGCGGTGGATGATTTGTTGGTCGAACAGGATAAGGTTGTCGGTGTCGTCACGCAACTGGGATTGCGCTTTAGCGCGAAGACTGTCGTGTTGACCGCTGGTACATTTTTGGCCGGGCTAATTCACGTCGGTCAGGCAAATTATCAGGCGGGCAGGGCGGGGGATCCTCCGTCAGTCAGTCTGGCGCATCGGTTGCGCGAACTGCAATTGCCGGTGGGCCGGTTGAAAACGGGTACACCGCCGCGCATCGATGGGCGAACGATCGATTATTCGGTGTTGCAGGAGCAGCCGGGTGACGATCCTGTGCCGGTATTTTCCTTTATGGGCAACGCGGCGCAGCATCCGAAGCAAATGCCCTGCTGGATTACCGAAACCAGTGAGCGCACCCATGAGATTATTCGTGGAGGATTAGACCGCTCACCCTTGTTTACCGGAGTTATCGAAGGTGTCGGTCCGCGCTACTGCCCGTCTATAGAAGACAAGATTACGCGTTTTGCAGGGAAGACATCTCATCAGATTTTCCTGGAACCGGAAGGGCTGACCACCCATGAAATTTATCCGAATGGCATTTCCACCAGTTTGCCGTTTGACGTTCAGGTCGAATTAGTCAGATCAATCAAAGGGTTGGAAAACGCACATATTTTGCGCCCGGGCTATGCGATTGAATATGATTACTTCAATCCTTGCGGCTTGAAGAGTTCACTGGAAAGTAAGGCGATCAAGGGATTGTTTTTTGCCGGACAAATCAACGGCACGACCGGATATGAAGAAGCCGCAGCGCAAGGCTTGCTGGCCGGACTGAACGCCTCGCTGCAAGTTCGCGAAATGGATGCCTGGTGTCCGCGCCGCGATGAGGCTTACATGGGGGTGATGGTCGACGACCTGATCACTCAGGGCGTGATCGAGCCGTATCGCATGTTCACCAGTCGCGCCGAATATCGTTTGCAGTTGCGTGAAGACAATGCAGATATCCGTCTGACCGAGATCGGACGTCAGTTAGGGTTGGTCGACGAGGCTCGCTGGCAGGCCTTTGAGAAAAAGCGCGAGTCTATCGCATTGGAGCAGCAACGGCTGCGCAGCACTTGGGTGAATCCGCGCAGTTTGCCGGTTGAGGATGCACAGCGTGTGCTGGGAAAAAATATCGAACGCGAATATTCGCTGCATGAATTGCTGCTGCGTCCCGATGTGAATTATGCGAGTTTGATGACATTGACCGGTGCAGGCGTTGCGGTAGAGGATGAAAAAGTCTCCGAACAGGTGGAAATTCAGGCCAAATACCAAGGCTACATCGACCGGCAGCACGAAGAGATCAAGGGTAGCCTGAAGAATGAGGCGTTGCAATTGCCGGATAATCTGGATTATCGTGAGGTACGCGGCTTATCGACTGAGGCTGGGCAGAAGTTGAACTTACATAAACCCGAAACGATAGGTCAGGCCGCACGTATTTCAGGAATAACTCCAGCCTCCATTTCGCTGTTGCTGGTTCATTTGAAGCGCGGCTTTAAAGATAACAAGCCGTCCACACAAATATGACGTTAGCTGAAGAATTGCAACAAGGAATAAAGCAACTGGGTCTGTCCATCGACGACGAGACGCAGAAAAAGCTGCTCGCCTATCTGGCGCTGCTGGTCAAATGGAACAAGGTGTTTAACCTGACCGCGATCCGCGATCCGCAACAGATGGTCAGTCATCATTTGCTCGATAGTCTGGCAGTGTTGCCGCACATAGATGCGGGACGCTGGCTGGATGTAGGATGTGGCGCGGGATTACCAGGTGTGGTTATGGCGATCGTACGCCCCGATTTGCAAGTGACGATGCTGGACAGCAACAGCAAGAAGACGGGATTCGTGCAGCAGGCAATCATAGAATTAGGCTTGCAGAACGCAGAGGTTAAATGCGCGAGGGTGGAAGATTTTCAGCCTAGCGAAAAATTCGACGGCATCATTTCACGCGCTTTTACCGAATTAGGTGATTTCTTGCGGATCACGCGTCACCTGATTTCACCTGCTGGACGCTGGGTTGCCATGAAAGGGCTGGCTGAGCATGAGCTGGCTGGCGTGCCATCAGACTGCAAGATTGAAAGTGTCATTAAGTTAGCGGTGCCAGGATTGAATGCGGCGCGCAGTTTGGTTATTGCAATACCCACAGGAGCGTTGCCACAGTGACTAAAATAATGGCTATTACTAACCAGAAGGGCGGTGTCGGTAAAACGACGACGACCGTGAATCTGGCTGCGAGTTTAGCTGCGGCTAAACAACGCGTGCTGCTGATCGATTTGGATCCGCAGGGCAATGCGACCATGGGCAGCGGTATCGAGAAACGCGACCTGGAGGTCACGGTTTATCACGTGTTGCTGGGCACTAAAACCATTGCTGAGGCGTTGAAGCGGTCCGAAGTGGGAAAATACGATGTATTGCCGACCAATCGCGATCTGGCGGGTGCTGAAGTCGAGATGGTTGATCTGGCACATCGCGAGACACGACTAAGAGATGCCCTGAAACTCGTCTCAGACCAGTATGATTACGTGCTGATCGATTGTCCGCCTGCACTTAATTTATTGACTTTAAATGGATTATGCGCAGCCAAGTCGGTGATGATCCCGATGCAGTGTGAGTACTATGCGTTAGAAGGCTTGAGCGATCTGGTCAACACAATACGCAAGGTCAGGGCGAGCTTGAATCCTGTGCTGGAAATTGAAGGATTGTTGCGCACCATGTTTGATCCGCGCAATACGCTGGCGCAGCAAGTTTCAGCGCAATTACAGGAACACTTCGGCAGCAAAGTTTATCGCACGGTGATTCCGCGCAATGTCCGCCTGGCGGAGGCACCGAGCTACGGTGTGCCCGTGCTGTATCACGACAAATCCTCCAAGGGCACGTTAGCTTATCTGGCGCTGGCCAGTGAGTTGTTGAACAATGCGGCGAAACCTGCCGCTACGGTATAAAGAATACGACGATGACTAGACCACAAAAGGGACTCGGGCGCGGGCTGGAAGCGCTGCTATCGGGTGGCAAGAGTGAAAAAGACGACGTGCTGCGCGATTTGCACGTGACCATGCTCAAACCGGGAAAATATCAACCGCGTTCGAGTATGGACGAGCAATCGTTGCAGGATTTAGCTTCGTCGATCAAGGCGCAAGGTGTGATGCAGCCGATACTGGTGCGTCAACTGATCGATGACAGCTATGAAATTATCGCCGGTGAACGCCGCTGGCGCGCAGCACAGATTGCGGGATTGCAGCATGTGCCGGTGCTGGTGCGCATCGTGCCGGACAAAGCGGCGCTGGCGATGGCGCTGATCGAAAACATACAACGAGAAAATCTCAATTCACTGGAAGAAGCGGTCGGTATACAGCGCCTGATCGACGAATTCGAGATGACCCATCAGACGGCAGCGGAAGCGGTCGGGCGTTCGCGCAGTGCGACCAGTAACTTGTTGAGATTGCTGAAGCTGCCGGAAATCGTGCAGAAGATGTTGATGGAAAACCGTATTGAAATGGGTCATGCCAGAGCACTGCTGGGATTAGAAGGCGCGCAGCAAATTGCGACTGCAAATCAGATCGCCTTAAAACAGTTGTCGGTGCGAGAAGCCGAGTCGCTGGTTCAGTTGTTGCTCAATCCGCCTGAACCTGCGCAACCTAAAACACCAGATCGAGATTTGCTGCGTTTGCAGGAAGAACTGTCTGAATCGGTGGGGACTAAGGTCGTTATCAAACCGGGTAGTCGCGGTGCGGGTAAATTGATACTGGACTATTCAAGTCATGAGCATCTCGATGAATTAATTGCTAATTTACAAAAATTATAAACAGAGGGCTTGACTTTGACACATGAAATCAATGACAATGCCAGCCATTCGGAAATCCAAGGATGTGAGAAGTTGAGCATAACGCCCGGGATGGATGAAACAAAAACAACAATAAATCAAGCTTTTAAAAAAGCAGCTCGCTGGCAAATAATCGTAACAGTGGCCTTCTGCTTCATCTATCTGCTGTTTAGCAGTGTGAATGCGGCAATATCATCCTCTCTGGGCGGAGTAGTAGCGCTCGTAGGTGGATATGCAGGGGTGCAGATGACGCGCCGGCGGGTAGATCAAACGGCAGGTAGCGTACTGATCGTATTGCTGAAAGCGGAGCTGACGAAAATAGTAGTGATTGCGGTGCTTCTGCTCGCAATATTTAAACTTTATAACGGGCTGGTACCATTGGCTCTGATAGGCGGTCTGGCAGCATCTGTACTGGTTTCCGGTGCAGGTCTGGGGGCCGTGGGAAATTATAAAAAATAACTGGATTCATCAATGTCTACAGAACACGCGCTAACACCATCTAGCTATATTACCCATCATCTGACTTTCAATTCCCAGTCTATTGGCCATTCGAGCTTCTGGTCGTTGCATATGGATACGTTGATTGTGTCCGGTCTGCTCGGTCTGCTGACATTTGGCATGCTTTGGTGGGTTGTTCGCGGCGCAACAGCGGGCGTGCCGACCAAGCGTCAGGCGGTCGTTGAATTGCTGGTAGAGTTCATTGACGATCAGGTTAAAGGCATATTTCATGGCGACCGCAGCAAGTTTATTGCTCCGCTGGCGCTGACCGTATTCATGTGGGTACTGATGATGAATGCCATGGACTTCTTGCCTATCGACGTGATGGCATGGGTTTATGAGCACGTGTTCGGCCAGGAGCACTGGCGCGCGGTTCCTACTTCAGATATTAATACCACCTTCGCGCTGGCGTTGTCGGTATGGTTCCTGATGATTTTCTTCAGCATCAAGGTCAAGGGTTTGGGCGGTTGGATACACGAGTTGTTCTGTGCACCATTTGGTTCTAATCCATTGATTTGGCCTGCTAATTTCTTGTTCAACCTGATCGAATATGTTTCCAAGCCGCTGTCACATGCACTGCGTCTGTTTGGTAACATGTACGCTGGCGAAATCATCTTCCTGTTGCTGGGGATGTGGGCTGCTACCGGGTTGGTAGGCACAATATTCGGTGCATTGTTGGGTGCTGGATGGGCTGTGTTCCATATTTTGATCGTTGTATTGCAGGCCTTTATTTTCATGATGCTCACCGTTGTGTATTTGGCGATGGCTCACGAAAGTCACTAGTTGTAGCAAATTGTAGCAAAAGTAATTTTTATAACCACTGTTAGTAACTTGAAAGGAAACACTATGGAAAACTTGGCACTTTTGGCACAGATTCAAGCGTTCACCGGCATTGGCATCGGCCTGATCATCGGTCTGGGTGCATTGGGCGCGTGTATCGGTATTGGTATTATGTGTAGCAGCTTTTTGGATGGCGCAGCTCGTCAACCAGAAATGATTCCAGTATTGCAAGGTAAAGTGTTCCTGTTGCTCGGTTTGATCGATGCATCTTTCATTATCGGTGTTGGTCTGGCTATGATGTTTGCATTTGCTAACCCACTGTTGAGTGTTATCCCTAAGTAATTGTGGCTTGGCCAACATTGTATTGGCCAACGTAAGGATCTGAAATGGATATTACATTTACACTAATTGCGCAGGCGTTAACGTTTGCAATATTAATTTGGTTCACAGCCAAGTTCATCTGGCCGCCGTTGATGACGGCAATCGAGACTCGCCAAAAGACAATTGCGGACGGGTTGGCAGCAGGTGAGCGTGGTAAGCATGATCTGGATTTGGCCGCAAAGCGTTCAGCAGAAATGTTGCGCGAAGCGAAGCAAAAAGCGGCAGATATCCTGGCTGCTGGTGATAAGCGCGCAAGCGAAATCATTGAAGCAGCTAAGGTTCAGGCTAAGGTTGAAGGCGATCGCATTATCGCTGGATCCAAGGCTGAGCTCGAACAAGAAGTATTCCGTGCTAGAGAGCAATTACGTTCCCAAGTGTCAGCCATAGCATTGGCAGGCGCTGGTAAGATTTTGGGCCGTGAAATTGACGCTAAGGCGCACAACGACTTGCTCGATAAACTTGTTGCGGAAATGTAACCACCATGTCTGAAGCCATAACCACAGCACGTCCCTATGCGCAAGCGGCTTTCGATGCTGCGCAAAAACTGGCAGATTTGAAGGGCTGGTCGGAGGCTATCTTGTCTCTGGCCGAAGCGGTCAACCATCCTGAAGTTCAGGCGATCATCAACAGCCCGCGCGTAGCGCAAGCTGATATTGAAAGCTTAATGGACGGACTGTTGGGCGCTAAAGCCGTCGTTCAGCTTCGCAATTTTGTGCGAGTGCTGGCCGAAAACAAGCGTATGCAAATTCTCCCTGAAATCGCATCCCTCTTTGAGGTATTGCGTGCAGATGCAGAAAAGACCGCGCTCGTTGAGGTTGACTCAGCCTTTGAATTGTCAGATAAGCAGCAAGAAAACATCATCAGCTCACTGAAGAAACGCTTGGGCCGCGATATTAAACTTGTCTGTAAAATCAATAAAGATTTGCTGGGTGGTGTGGTCATCCGTACCGGAGACCAGGTGATCGATGGTTCTGCACGAACCCGTCTTGGCGAAATGGCAACCGCCCTAGCCTGATAAAGAATTATCAAGATAAGGAAATCCAGATGAAGCTTGACCCTTCTGAAATAAGTAATTTGATTCGCAGCCGCATCGAGAACTTCGAAGCGCTGACTCAGGCACGCACCGAAGGTACGGTGGTCAGTGTTACTGATGGTATCGTACGTGTATACGGCTTGTCCGATGTTATGCAAGGTGAAATGTTGGAATTCCCTGGCAACACATTTGGTCTGGCTTTGAACCTGGAACGTGATTCTGTAGGCGCCGTTATTCTGGGTGAATACGAACACATTACCGAAGGCGACACTGTTAAGTGTACCGGACGTATTCTGGAAGTGCCTGTAGGTCCTGAATTGTGCGGTCGCGTTGTTAATGCGCTCGGACAGCCTATCGACGGCAAGGGTCCTATCAACGCCAAGATGACAGACAAGATTGAAAAGGTAGCGCCTGGCGTTATCGAGCGTCAATCTGTTGATCAACCTGTACAAACAGGTCTGAAGTCAATTGACTCTATGGTGCCTGTAGGTCGCGGTCAACGCGAACTGATCATCGGCGATCGTCAGACTGGTAAAACAGCTGTTGCGATCGATGCGATCATCAACCAAAAGGGCCAGGGTATCACTTGTATCTATGTTGCGATCGGTCAGAAGGCTTCGACCATTGTTAACGTGGTTCGCAAGCTGGAAGAGCACGGCGCGCTGGGTTACACCATCGTGGTTGCAGCTACCGCTTCTGATTCCGCTGCGATGCAGTTCCTGGCTCCTTACGCTGGCTGTACCATGGGTGAATATTTCCGTGATCGCGGTGAAGATGCACTGATCGTATACGACGACTTGACCAAGCAAGCTTGGGCATATCGTCAAATCTCTTTGTTGCTGCGTCGTCCACCAGGTCGCGAAGCATATCCTGGAGACGTTTTCTACCTGCATTCCCGTTTGCTCGAACGTGCAGCGCGCGTCAATGCAGAATATGTTGAAAAATTCACCAAGGGTGAAGTGAAGGGTAAGACCGGTTCTTTGACCGCGTTGCCTATCATCGAAACTCAAGCCGGTGACGTTTCTGCATTCGTTCCAACCAATGTAATTTCGATTACCGATGGTCAGATCTTCCTTGAAACCGACTTGTTCAACGCCGGTATTCGTCCAGCGATCAACGCGGGTATTTCCGTGTCTCGCGTGGGTGGTGCTGCACAGACCAAGGTTATCAAGAAGCTGGGTGGCGGTGTTCGTCTTGCTCTTGCTCAGTATCGTGAATTGGCTGCATTTGCGCAGTTCGCGTCTGACTTGGATGAAGCGACACGTAAGCAATTGGAACGCGGCAAGTTGGTTACAGAACTGATGAAGCAATTGCAATATTGCCCGTTGTCTGTTGCTGAAATGGCTGTCACTTTGTTCTGCGTGAACAAGGGCTACTTTGATGACGTTGCGGTGACTAAGGCATTGGCATTCGAATCTGCCGTGCACGCCTATCTGAAATCCAAGAACAAGGAACTGATGGATACGATTGAATCCAAGAAGGACCTGAGCGCGGATAATGAAAAGCTGTTGGCTGCTGCGATTGAGGAATTCAAAGCAACTGCAGTTTACTAAGTCGGGGTGAAAAATGGCTGGCAGTAAAGAAATCCGCACGAAAATCAAGAGTGTAGAAAATACACGAAAGATTACACGCGCCATGGAAATGGTTGCCGCAGCCAAAATGCGTAAGGCACAGGAGCGCATGCGCGCTGCCCGTCCTTATGCAGAAAAGATTCGTGCAGTGGCGGCTCATCTTTCACACGCAAACCCAGAGTACAAGCATGCGTTTCTTGTTAAGCGTGATGCCATCAAGAAGGTTGGCATTATTCTGATTACGTCCGATAAGGGCCTGTGCGGCGGGTTGAATAGCAACCTGTTGCGTTTGGTTGTGAACCGGATGAAAGCTTGGGAATCTGAAGGCAAAGCGATCGGTGTTTGCGCTATCGGCAACAAGGGTCTTGGCTTCATGAACCGTATCGGTGCTGAAGTTAAGTCCAACTTGATTGGTCTGGGCGACGCACCACATCACGCGAGCCTGATCGGCGTGGTCAAGGTTATGTTGGATGCCTATGTCTCCGGTGAGATTGATGCCATTCACATTTGCTACAATCATTTCGTGAATACGATGAAGCAAGAGCCGAGTATCGAGCAATTGTTACCGCTCAGTGGCGAAAAGATGGGTCTGTCTGAAGGTAGTTGGGACTACATCTACGAACCTGATGCTAAGGTAATCGTTGATGAATTGCTTTTGCGTTATGTTGAGTCTCTTGTGTATCAGGGCGTTGTGGAAAACATGGCGTCTGAACAGAGTTCACGTATGGTAGCGATGAAGGCTGCTTCTGATAATGCCAAGAGCGTTATCGCTGATCTGAAGTTAGTCTATAACAAGGCGCGTCAAGCAGCTATTACCCGTGAAATTTCCGAGATTTGCAGCGGAGCGGCAGCGGTAGGCTAGTGCCTGTATAGTTGAATACAGCGGTAACACTAAAATTAATTTGATGGGGAAATCCAAATGACTCAAGGTAAGATTGTTCAGTGCATTGGTGCGGTGGTGGATATTGAATTTCCGCGCGACAAAATGCCTAAGGTATACGATGCGCTGACGTTACAAGCTGCAGCAGGTTCTATCGCTGAAGCCGGTTTGACGTTCGAAGTTCAGCAGCAATTGGGTGATGGTGTAGTTCGTACCATTGCGATGGGATCATCTGATGGTCTGCAGCGCGGTATGGCTGTTGTTAATACCAACGCGCCGATTTCTGTTCCTGTTGGTGTGGGTACACTGGGCCGTATCATGGATGTACTGGGTCGTCCTATCGATGACGCAGGTGAGATTCCATGTGAAGAGCGCCGTGCGATTCACCAGAAGGCACCTCGTTTCGACGAATTGTCCCCTTCTATCGACTTGCTGGAAACTGGTATTAAGGTTATCGACTTGATCTGCCCGTTTGCTAAGGGTGGTAAGGTTGGTCTGTTCGGTGGTGCGGGTGTGGGCAAGACCGTTAACATGATGGAACTGATCAACAACATCGCTAAGCAGCATTCTGGTTTATCGGTGTTTGCAGGTGTTGGTGAGCGTACCCGTGAAGGTAACGACTTCTACCACGAAATGAAAGACTCCAACGTTCTGGATAAAGTTTCCATGGTGTTCGGTCAGATGAATGAACCGCCTGGTAACCGTCTGCGCGTTGCGTTGACTGGTCTGACTATGGCTGAGAAATTCCGTGACGAAGGCCGCGACATTCTGTTCTTCGTTGATAACATCTACCGTTACACACTGGCCGGTACTGAAGTATCTGCGTTGCTGGGTCGTATGCCTTCTGCTGTGGGTTATCAACCTACACTGGCTGAAGAAATGGGCCGCTTGCAAGAGCGTATTACTTCAACCAAGGTTGGTTCGATTACTTCTGTTCAGGCCGTTTACGTTCCTGCGGATGACTTGACCGATCCTGCGCCTGCGACGACCTTCTTGCATCTGGATTCAACCGTTGTTCTGTCTCGCGACATCGCTTCACTGGGTATCTACCCGGCTGTTGATCCTCTGGATTCAACTTCTCGTCAACTGGATCCATTGGTTGTCGGCGAAGAGCATTACTCTGTTGCCCGTAAAGTTCAGCAAAATCTGCAACGTTACAAAGAATTGCGCGACATCATTGCGATTCTGGGTATGGACGAATTGGCTCCTGAAGATAAAATCGCAGTGGCTCGTGCTCGTAAGATCCAGCGTTTCTTGTCACAACCTTTCCACGTTGCTGAAGTGTTCACAGGCAGCCCTGGTAAGTACGTAACACTTAAAGAAACGATCAAGGGCTTTAAGGGTATCGTTGACGGTGACTACGACCACTTGCCTGAGCAAGCGTTCTACATGGTTGGCGGCATCGAAGAAGCAGTCGAAAAAGCCAAGACACTCCAATAAGGGGAATTCAAATGGCAATGACAGTACATGTCGACGTAGTAAGTGCGGAAGAATCCATTTTTTCCGGCCTGGCAGAGATGGTTATCGTTCCAGGACAAATGGGCGAGCTGGGCATCTATCCACGGCATGCTGCATTACTGACTCGCATCAAGCCAGGCTCGATCCGGATCAAGCGTCCGGATCAAGTTGAGGATGAGTTGATTTACGTTTCAGGCGGAATGATTGAAGTTCAGCCTAATGTCGTGACGATACTTTCTGATACGGCAATTCGCGGTAAGGATCTGGACGAGGCTCGCGCTTTGGAAGCCAAGCAGGCGGCTGAAGAAGCGATGAGAAATCGTTCATCCGATATTGACTACGCTCAGGCAGAATCTGAGCTGGTCAATGCGATTGCACAGTTGAAGGTAATACAGCAACTACGCAAAAGAGCCGGCCACTAATATCTGGTCAGCTCAACAAGGAAAGCAGCTTAGGCTGCTTTTTTTGTGTCTGAATTTTTATCACGAACCCATATCACCCAAGTGAATGAGTCGATTTTAACGGATGCAACTTATACTCTGAGTAATGTTTATAATTACAACTTGTGTCCAAGGAGTCCTAATGAAACCGTTGAATGTTATTATTCTCGCTGCGGGTAAGGGTACTCGCATGTATTCCGCGAAGCCTAAGGTGTTGCACGCGCTCGCCGGTAAACCTTTGGTTGCCCACGTGCTCGATTGCGCACAATCTTTGAACCCTGAAAAGGTTTGTGTCGTTTACGGTCATGGCGGGGAATCGGTACCCCTGGCGATGGCTAAGTATGATGCGAGTTATGCGCTGCAAGAGCCGCAATTGGGTACTGGCCATGCTGTACAGCAGGCGGTACCACAATTATCGGATAACTCTCAGACACTAGTTTTGTATGGTGATGTGCCGTTGATACAGCAGAAAACCTTGCACCAGATGTTGCAGTCGGGCGGACTGATGACGCTGCTCACGGTCAATATGCCCAATCCTGCCGGTTACGGCCGTATCGTTCGCGATGAATCGGGTTCAGTCGTTGGTATCGTTGAAGAAAAGGACGCGACTGATGCGCAGCGGCTGATTCTGGAAGTGAATACCGGAATCATGCTGGTCGACACGGACTTGCTGCGTCAGTGTCTGGCTAAATTGGGCAACAATAATGCGCAGGGCGAATACTATCTCACCGATGTAGTCGAGCTTGCTGTCGCGCAAGGTGTGACGATACATACAACACAACCTGCCTATGAGTGGGAAATTCACGGGATCAACAACAAATCGCAGTTGGCGGTGTTGGAACGAACCTGGCAGCAGGTGCAGGCAACGGCCCTCTTAGCACAAGGCATCACTTTAGCTGACCCTGCCCGTATCGATGTACGTGGTAATCTGCAATGCGGTCAAGACGTCGAGATCGATGTGGGCTGTATCTTCGAGGGCAAGGTGCAACTTGGTAATAACGTACAAATCGGTGCTTACTGTGTGATTAAAAATGCCACCATCTCTGATGGCACGCAGATCGCGCCTTTCAGTCATATCGATTCCAGCGAAGTGGGAGAAAATTGCCATATTGGCCCCTATGCTCGTCTGCGTCCCGGCACCAAATTGCACAATGATGTTCATGTCGGAAATTTTGTCGAGATCAAGAACAGCGAAATTTCACAAGCCAGCAAGGCCAATCACTTAAGTTATATAGGTGATGCAACCATAGGCAGCCGGGTTAATGTCGGCGCGGGTACCATCACCTGTAATTACGACGGGGCGAACAAATTCCGTACAATTATTGGAGACGATGTGTTTATCGGTTCTGATACTCAATTGGTCGCACCTGTGACGGTCGCGCGTGGTTCTACCATCGGTGCCGGCTCGACTATTACACGCAATACACCGCCTGATGAGCTCTCGCTGTCCAGATCCAAACAAATGTCGATTCCAGGATGGAGTCGGCCAGTAAAAAAACGGTGAGTAGTTAGTGGGTAGTAGAGAGTATCGCTGCCGATTGACCACTAAAAACTTACCACTTACCACTATCAACTTTTTAGGTTATCAATTATGTGTGGAATCGTAGGCGCTGTAGCGCAACGCAATGTCGTACCAATCTTGTTGGAAGGGCTGCAACGTCTTGAATATCGCGGCTATGACTCAGCAGGGCTGGTCGTCATACAGGATGGTCAGTTGCAACGAGAGCGCAGCACGGGGCGAGTCGCAGACTTGAGACTGAAGACCACCGGTACACATGGCACCTTAGGGATTGCACACACCCGCTGGGCGACACATGGTGTGCCCAGCGAGCGCAATGCGCACCCGCATCTGAGCAATAATCTGATCGGCGTGGTGCACAACGGTATCATTGAAAATTACGAGTCATTGCGTACCCGTTTGAGTGCAGCCGGATACGTGTTTACCTCGGACACCGATACCGAAGTGATCGTCCATCTGATCCACAGCCATTATAAGAACGGCGCTAGCTTACTGGATGCAACTCGCACCTCGCTAACTGAACTGATAGGCGCGTATGCGCTTGGTGTCATCGCGGTAGATAATCCGGATCAACTGATCTGCGCGCGTCGCGGCAGTCCTTTGCTGATGGGTGTGGGCGTAGGTGAGCATTTCATTGCATCAGACGTATCCGCGCTGCTGCCGGTGACTAACCGCGTCATCTATCTGGAAGAAGGCGATGTCGCCGAGATTGAACGCCAAAGCTATCGTATATTTAATGCCAGCGGTGCTGAGGTTACACGCCCGGTGCAGGTGAGCAAAATCAGCAATGAGAGTGTGTCGCTGGGCACTTATCGTCACTACATGCAGAAGGAAATACACGAGCAGCCGCAGGCGATCGCAGATACGCTGGAATCCGTTTGCAACAGCACATCGATTATTCCGGGTATTTTCGGTGCTGAAGCTGCAGCCTCCTTCGATGCTGTTAACAGCATACTAATACTGGCCTGTGGAACCAGTTATCACGCGGGGTTGGTAGCGCGCTACTGGCTGGAAGAGATTGCCGGCATACCTTGTACAGTGGAAATTGCCAGCGAGTACCGTTATCGAACCAGTGTGCCCAATCCAAAGGCGCTGGTTGTGGTGCTTTCACAATCGGGTGAAACTGCGGATACCCAGGCGGCTCTCAATCACGCAATGGCACTGGGGCATGTGCACACACTGGCAATTTGTAATGTGGCCGAGAGCGCGCTGGTGAGGCTCGCCAAGTTGCGATTTTTGACTCGCGCAGGCCCTGAGATCGGTGTTGCCTCGACCAAGGCGTTCACCACTCAGTTGGTTGCCCTGTTTCTGTTGACCCTGGTCTTGGCTAAACAGCGCGGACGCCTGACAGAAGCACAGGAACGTCAGCACTTGAATGATTTGCGCCATCTGCCTGCCGCCACACAAAAAGTGCTGGATCTGGAACCGAAAATCGCCAAGTTGGCCGAGCAGTTTGCCACTAAACAACACGCGCTGTTTTTGGGACGAGGTATGCACTATCCGATTGCGCTGGAAGGTGCGCTTAAGCTCAAGGAGATCTCCTACATCCACGCCGAGGCTTACCCAGCGGGCGAGCTCAAACATGGGCCGCTGGCACTGGTCGACAAGGATATGCCGGTTATTTCAGTCGCCCCTAACGATGTCTTGTTGGAAAAGCTCAAATCAAATCTGCACGAAGTGCGTGCACGCGGTGGTGAGTTGTTCGTTTTCGCCGATGCAAACACCCATATCCGTAGTGAAGACGGCGTACATATCATGCAAATGCCCGAACACGCAGGATATTTAAGCCCTATTCTTCACACTCTCCCCTTGCAATTGCTGGCATATTACGTCGCATTGCAAAAGGGCACTGACGTAGACAAGCCGCGTAACCTGGCGAAGTCGGTTACTGTAGAGTAGGGTTAATCACCCGAAACCGGGGATAGTATTCCGCGCAATTAAAGTCGTAAATAGGTTATTAAAGTCGTAAATTAACGATTAAAGTCGTAAATTGAAGGGGGTAACAATAACGTTGTTAATTACCCTGTTACTGGAATTTGCTCCCTTCACGCGGTGCCATAATCTAATACTAATTTTGGTGAAATATGCCGTTTATAACGTCCTCAATTCTTTAGTAGATAACTGATTGTCCCGGGCCGCTTGGTATTTTCGTTGCAAATAACAGGTTCTCAGCTTTAATCGAAATGACCATCAGGTATATAGATATTTCGGCCTGCGGGTTGGCAAAAAGGCAATCACCGATAGTAAGCGCGGTTCGGACAAAGTGACACTGAGTCAGAATTTCCGAAAAAAATGTAAGCGTCCGGCCGCGCCACCTGTTCAGGTGAGCCCATTTATGCCGCTGGTTTGATCGGCAGAAGTTCGTCGATGCGGCGCATGGTCCAGACTGGGAGTTTTTCTAAGGTATCTTTGAGCCAGGCAGACGGCTCGATACCGTTGAGTTTTGCCGTGGCGAACAGGCTTTGAATTGCCGCTGCCCGTTTGCCTGCACGTTCACTTCCTGCAAATAACCAGTTCTTCTTACCCAGTGCAATCGGCCTTATCGCATTTTCCACCGGATTATTGTCGATTGGTAAGTTGCCGGTTTGCGCATAGCGAATCAGACTGGGCCAGCGGTTGAGACTGTAGTCGATCGCACGAGCCAACCCGCTGCCATTGGCGGTTCCAACGCGCAAACGAATCAGCCACTCATGCATATCGGTCAGGAGCGGGACGCTATTTTGCTGGCGATGTTCGGCTCGCGCGGCGTGATGCATTTCCCGTGCGTGTTCTTCGATCGCATACAACTTGGCAATGCGTCTCAATGCGTCCTCAGCGGACGGATGGGCGCCGCTGACCTGAAGGTCAAAGAACTTGCGCCGCGCATGCGCCCAGCACGCCAATTCAGTAATGACGAATGGCGCGTCGGCGGCGAACATCTTCTTGTAACCGCCGAAATCATCAACCATAAGGCTGCCCTGCCAGCCATGCAGAAAGTCTCGCGCATGCTGACCGGAGCGACTACTCTGGTAGTCGAACACCACGATCGGCGGCCCCTCATCCAGATCATTGCTGCGGTAACTCCACAGGTATGCCCGTTTGGTTTTGCCCGCACCGGGATCCAGTTGTTTGACCGGTGTCTCATCGGCATGCAGCACTTGCCTTTGCCGAAGCAGTTCAGATAGCCGGTCTGCTAAGGGTTGCAGCGCAAAACCCATGCGACCGATCCATTCGCTCATGGTGCTGCGTGACAGATTGACCTGTTGTCGAGCGGCGATCTGTTCCAATCTATAGAGCGGCAGGTGATCCAGGTATTTGCTGGTCGCGACCCAAGTCAGCAAACCTGATGCGGCCAGCGAGCCGTCGATCACCGCAGGGGCGACCGGTGCTGCTGTCACGGTTTCGCAGTGTCGGCAGGCATATTGCGGGCGGATATGGCGAATTACAAAGAACCGTGCTGGTTCGATATCCAGTTGTTCGCTGATGTCTTCACCGATCTTGATCAGATTGGAATTGCAGGCCGAGCAAGTGCAGGAATCTGGCTCGTGGCGAACATCAACACGCTCCAGGTGTTCGGGCAATGTCTGACGACCGGCACGCGTCCTGGACTTGCCCGTCGTTTCCGGTAGTTTAAGTTCAGCTTCGACAGCGGCGACATCCTGAACCACATCATCCTCAAACAACGAACGCTGTTCCGCGCTCATCGTTTCACTCTTAGCGCCGTAGCGCATACGGCGCAGATAAGCGACTTCCTGTATCAGCGCTTGAATCTTGATTTCTTGTAGGCGGTTGAGTTCGGTGAGACGAAAAATCTCTTCATCACGAGACAAAGAGGTGGCGGAATTTGCGGTTTTATTCATTGAAATCATGGGGTTAATTATATCAAATACAGCCTAAAAACTCACTAAATATCAGACAATTACCTATCAAACTCGCCAGTGTGCAGAAGGCGTTGCGCACAGCCGTTGCCAGTCCACCCCGGTGGTTAGCCAGCGCCATTGTTCCGCACTCATTTGAAAAAGCGTGTCTCCAGGATGCGGCCAACGAAAGTGCCCTTTGTGCAGACGGCGGTGGCACAGCCAGACGCCCGTGCCATCCCAGATCAGTAATTTTAAGCGTGAATTATTGCGATTGGTAAAACCATAGGCCGTGCCGTCGCAGGGAGAGCGACCGTCAATCTGCTGAATCAGCAGCGACAGCCGGTCGATACTCCAGCGCATATCCACCGGTGCCGTGTGTAAAAACACCTGTTCCGGACGGATCATTCCAGCAAATCTTTTAGCAAATATCCGAATGCCTCGGCCTGACGACCAGGCCAACGGATGTTGATGCTGGCATTGCTCTTCTGAATAGTCATCTCGATGACTTCATCGGCAGGGTTCGCAGGCGGCAGCTCGACCTTAATGGGCACCAGCGGCGTCGAAATCGCAGGTAGTGAATGGGGTGTCGAAAATTGTTTGATCCAGCGGCGCAGCAGATTGGCATTCACACCGTGCGCGAGAGCCACCCCTGAAATAGAAACCCCCGGAAGACAAAGCGCGACCAGGCGCTGCTTGAATTCGAGAGTGTGTTGCCGCCGACGGCGACCAATAGATTGAAATGTATCCATGATAGTGTCCACTAAGAATTAGGTGGACACTATGCTCTTAGCTTTCGCCAACAACTTCAAGATGGGACGGACGGACGCTTACAAAAAAATGCAGCACAATCACTACTCGACTGCCTAGCGGATGATCAGAAGTACGGGGCGATCAAAGAATGTTCAAACAAGGTCGCGACGATGGATCGAGTGCTGGGGCTGGCCATTGATTTGGATCGGGCAGTGGTCGTTGTCTTTGGTTATAGGGAAATCAAAGACTTCTTCACATCGATAGACCTGTCGGATGACACTAGTTACGCAGAGGATGGTGCTCGAAACATGGGTTGAAAAGTGCCCGTTGGAACTGGGCCACAAATAAAAAAAACGGGGCATCCGGGGCATGTGCGCGAGGAAGCTTTCTGCGGGAAGCGCCCAGCGCGAATTTCAGTGAGATATTCATTTAACTTCCTCTCCCGCGTCTTTAGCTCATTTGGCTTGAGCGAAACGATACGTGTCTGCTGATCGGCCAAGCTTATTAGTTCGATCTTTGCCGCAGGGAACACCTCTGCGGCAGCAAGTAGAAACGCAGCTGCGCCGACCTCCTTTTCCTCGTCCTTTCGACCGTGTCCCGTCGTCACGCGTCGAAGGGTTCTTCCGCCGTCCGGACCGATCAGTACGTCATCTGGCATCACGATGATTTCCTCGGCGCCAAACGCCACCCGTAATACAGTGGGCTTCTCAGAAGTGTGTCTCTCACGGATTGATGCGAAATAGCGAATCATGGTGAGTGCAATGGTATGGTAGTGCTCGTAGTAACCGTGCTCCGCGAGACTTGCCGAGGCCAAAGCCTCGGAAACCTTCGCCTCCAGGTCACCGGATGCAGCGCCATTTTCTTCTGAGACAATTCCTTTTAGTACCGTCCGAACTGCTTCATGCATCTGCATGAAGGGGGTCATCTTGCGTCGTCCGCCAGTCTGAAGTACGTGTGTATAGAAGAACCGCCGTGGACACCTTTCGTACAGTTCAACATGGTGTGCATCGAAACGTAGTCCACCCGTCAGTGACATGTGAATATCTGCCGAGGCCAACGAAGGCGGCAGGCTCCTCGTAGTAGTAACTACCCGGCGCCTGAGGTTGGAGCCCATTCGATCAAGGAAATCCGACATTTTTCTGGTTTTGCCGGCGCTGTTCTTGTTTACGGCGTACAAAAAGAGACTGTTGCGTGACCTAGATTGCGCCACGTAGAACAGACAATCTCGCTCTTGGTCTTGAGCTGTCTGTAGCGCATTTGCCGTAGATTCCAAAGCTCCTTCAATCATTCCTTCGGGAGGAGGGCAGGCAGGCGTTGCACGCTTGTTGCCAGGTAGCGTATCTTGGTTTAGTCCCGGAATGTGCACTATATCGAACTCCAAACCCTTTGCGCCATGAATGGTCATAAGACGGACGGCATCAATACCTTGGGCTGCTGCAGGTAACTGCCGTAGATCCCTATCGTCACCTAAGCGAAACAGCTGTCGAATCCGATCCAACAAACGAGCAATTGGCTGGCCCGCACTAGGTGGTTGGCTGCGGATGAAGTTTATGAGCTGCCAGATGGCAACTCCTCGCGCGCGCCCACTAACTGTACTCGCGATGGAAATTTCAGCGGCCATTCGCGTACGGTCGAGAAGCACTCTGGCCAACACTTGCCACGGCTGAGATTCGGCATTGAAACCATCAAGCACATGCCCTAGCTGTCCCAGTGCTACTTTACCTTGCGAACTGAGGCTAGGAATAGAGTCTGGATCCGCCCAAAATTTTGTCGGTGGGGCTTCGTTGTCGCGCAGATGGGTGAGCACGGATGACACGTCCGCAAGCGACATTGCGAACTGCGGTAGGCATGCAACTCGAACCAAGCCCATTGCTCGGGCATCTGTAAGAATGGATAAAAGGGATAAGATATCCTTGACCTCAGGACGCTCGAAAAGGCTGCCCAGGAAAAGAACCGGGACCCCTAGTCGTTCCAAATCTTGTCCGATGTCAGACAGTTTGTCATTGCCTGTGCAGAGTACCGCTTGGTCACGATAACAGCATCCGCTTGCAACCATTGATTCAATATTGTCTACCAACGCTACCGTCTGCTGGTCAGCGCCATCAGAAATAAGAAGCTCCGGCGTTTCACCGGACTCCTTGCGCTCTGTCTCTAATGCATTTTCTGAACCTCCCACATGCATACTTTCAGCAAACTTCGAGTAAGCGTCCACGATTGGCTTTAGAGACCGGTAGTTCGTCTTTAGCCTTCCTTTCTCGCCGTTCGGGAAATCCTCCCCACCGAAACGAGTAACGTTGAATGAGGATGCTCCTCGAAAACGGTAAATAGATTGCTTGGCGTCTCCGACTACCCATAGGTTCTCGCCTGTACCCCTTAGGGCAGTGAGAAGGCGGATGCTGCTACGATTAACGTCTTGGTATTCATCTACCAGAATGTGGTCATAGAGGCTTGCCAAGTGTTCTCGGATGTTGACGTTCCCCTCTAGCAGCTTTACTGGTAACCACACCAAGTCTCCAAAGTCGACACCGTTCTTTCCAAGCTTAAGTGATTCGTAAGCTGCATATACACTGGCGACCTCCAATACCTTTTCTGCTTCCCCGCGCTCCTCGGGTGAGGCTGCATTGTTCAGCATCTTCTGGCCTAGCTGCGCGTACTCTTCGGGGCCGATAACTTCGTCTTTTGCCCGGGAAATCGCCGTGAGCAGGTCAAGGATGGACTGTGTAGGGTCGTACAGGTTCTGGTAGTGGATTAAGTCAAGCCGAGGAAACTCCTCCTCCAATAGTTCCACGGCTTCCGTACGGTCAATCATACGTGGATCTTGGGGTAACCCTAGTTCAGCGTAGAAGCGGCGAATTAGATCCAGTCCGAAAGCGTGGAAGGTTCCAACCCACAGAGCTGCTGCGGCCAATGGGCGCTTGCGCGCAATGCGCTCGGCCATTTCCCCTGCAGCTTTGTTCGAGAATGTCAGTAACAGAATACGGCGAGGGTCGACGCCTTCGTCCAACAGCCCCTCAACCCGAGCAACAAGGGTTTGTGTCTTACCCGTCCCGGGGCCCGCGCCGAGCAGATAGGCAACGCCTCTATGTTCCGCCGCCGTCCTTTGGCAAATATTAAGAGGTCGTTCTGGACTTTCTTTTATTGAAGCTGGCTCAATTGATGGAAGGAGCAGGGTATCAAAGAGTTGCTGTGCCACCACATCGAATGGAGCCTCTAAACGCTTGGCAATCTCATTGGCCGTAAGTCCTTCCTCAACGTGCAGACGGCGCACCACAAACCTAGGAAGCAAGAGCTCTCGGGCAAAAAGATCCATCTGAATTTCGCGCCGTTGCTTTCGCCCGTAATCCACTACGCGCTCCTCACCAACAGGAGCAGGCTCTGAGGCCCTAGCGAAATCGACATTTTTGGCAGGGGCCCCATCTTCGGCATCACCCAGCTTGGCGTGTCCAATTTCGTGGGCTACGAGGAGTGCTTGCTCGAACTGTGTTCCTACCATTTCATGAAGGATGAGTTCTTCGCTTGGGAGAAGTTTTGCTTTGCCACCATTTAGCATTGCAGCGCCAGGTAGTGTGGTTTCGACGTCATAACCATGGTGCGCTGCTTCGGAAACAGCAAATTCATAGGCATTCCAAAAATTCAACCCTCTGGCGATAGCCTCCGTATGAAGTTGCGCAGCAAGTTGTCGTGCTAGTTCAACGGCGTCCATATTAGTCGCCGTGCAACAATCGGCCTATTTCTTCTTCACTCATGTTAGCTTCTTTTAGAAGTTGCTCGAACGTTACGCGCATGGAAGTTGAATCGGGCTTTTCATCTGACTTGTAGCTCCCCATCAGAGCTGCTGGCGCAGGCCCAAGCAATGCTCGCACAAGTGCATCAGTAGTTTGCCCCAGCTCATTTGCGAGTCGCCGCAGAAACCCGTTCGATATGGATGAAACGTTCACCCGATGCTCACGGAATGCAGTAACTACCTGTCTACGAATTCCAAGATTTGTTGCTACCGCTTTCTGCTGGGCAACAGTCAGGTTGGCCAATGCCTCGGACGCTATATTTGTTTTTTGATGGTTCTTCAGCGCACCGTCGAATGCTAACATTGCCTTGCGATCCATCTGAGCAATGTCGGTGCCGGTTTCAGCTAGGTAAGCATCAAAATGCTCTTGCGGAGCATTCATAATGAAATCTAGCTCCGCGTCTAGTAGTCGTTCATCAGAGGTTTTCTTGACAATCATGTCATTACTCCTTGGTATTTGAGTTGATCTTGTCAGCTGCGCGCATCACGGCCTTCCAAGCGTTCCAATAAACGCTGTCGGCAATGCCAAGTGCTTCTCGTATCTCGGCCTGGCTTGAACACCCGTCCCTCACTTTGTCCAAAATCAACCCATGTATGTCAGTTGCACCGTACTTTGCACGAAGGATGGCCATCAGACTCTCTTCTAACCCCTCTTGTTCTTTCCTAAGAATCCTCGACTCAGTGGTTTCGCGATCAGCAGCAACTTCTTCCAAATTTAGAGGCTCCTGATCTTCACCTAGTGGATGGAGTTCGTGTTCCATCGTTATGTCCGGGCTTTTTTTCGCTAATGTCTTGCCACGACTAGAGACCATGCTGCGCATAACACCAATCAGCAGGCCGTTGAAGTCCACGCGGTTCTTTGGCCATTTTCGACGTTTATCTAGGATGGCTTCAATAGCTTCCTGAAGGATGTCCTCCGGTTGGCATTCCCTTTTCACTAGCTTAGATTTAGCCCAAATGAACTCAGCAACTTTCAGGAGTCGCCGTTTGATATTCGTGTCGCCACAAATATGTTCTACAGCCGTAACAATTTCATCTTTACTCGCAAATACGTCGCCGGGTAAGACCGATTCTTCATCGTTTTCCTCAATAAGCACCTTGCATCCTCCTATGCTCCCTTTCTAGTCATATTTGCCACTACAAGATTCGACACAAAATATTTTTATACCTCTGTGGCAAATGAAAGGCCAAAGAGAGCATATATAAGGGAGGGGGAATAGTCCTCCGATAAGGAACCAACATGAAACCTAACGATACAATCATACACATAGCTGACGACAATATGAACGACCGTGACATATCTGTCGCCCATGTGAACCCTACCGGTGCCCAGATTCTAGCAGCGGCTGGTATTGCGAACCAGCAGTCCACGGTTCTTCTCCAAGTATTTTCCACCGGCAATCTGGAGATCATTCGCCCAGCGGAAATTCCCGATTTGACTAAAAGTATCAAGTTTATCCTGACTGAGTCAGATCGGATTTACATATTTGCAGTGGATGGCGACCGCTTTGAGTGGACAAACAGACATATATCAGGTGCGGTCATCCGCAAACTGGCCAAGGTTCCCGAGCAGTTCGAGCTTGAGCAACTACACGACGAGGGAGTCCCTGTTGTCTTGGAAGATATTGACATGATTGACCTCGCTAAACCCGGTGTGGAGCAGATAGTTACAAGGCAGAAAATCTGGAAGCTACGAGTACAGGGCGTAAACCTTGAATTCACCGTGCCAATCGTGAAGGTCGCCGAAGCCATGATAAAAGCTGGATTCGATCCGACAAAGCCGTGGCACATTTACGTGCTGGTGGCAGGGCAGCCGAAGCAGGAGGTAAGTGCCGACTACATGTTAGATCTGCGTACCCCGGGCTTAGAGAAGATTCGCTTGATGCAGCGCAACGTCGATAACGGTGATGGGCTGAAACCTAAGCCATTGCGTGAGTTCAAACTGCTAGAAATCGACGAGCGATATATGGATGGCATAGATCTGCACTGGGAGACAATTCTCTGCAATGAGCGACGCTGGCTGATTATTCACGAGTACCCGCTTCAGTCTGGTTACACGCCAGCCGTGAGTAAGCTTGCTTTGGACATCCCGAAGGACTACCCTGCGGCTCAAATTGACATGTTCTACTTCGCACCGACTGTGGCACGCAGTGACGGGCAGCCTATTCCAAGCACGCAAGTGACAGCCGACATTAACGGTATTGTGTATCAGGGCTGGTCACGCCATCGTAACGGTGCTAATCCGTGGGATACTTACACGGATAATGTGGCCACTCACTTGGCACTGGTCGAAAGCTGTTTGTCCCGGGAGTTCGGTGAATGATGCCCGCATACACCCTCAGTTTGCCCGAAGCGTTCCACGCGCAGCTACGTGGTCACTTCTTCCCCTGCGACGGGAAAGAGTCCGCCGCAGTCCTCGTGTGCAGCAAGGTACCCGGAAACCGGTTGCGGCTGTTAGCCCGCAACCTCATCTTGGTTCCGCATGAGGAGTGCGGCTGCCGGGATGAGGTCTACCTCACTTGGCCATCTAGCTACATCGAGGAGGCCATCGACATCGCCGAGCATGAGCAGCTGTCTATCATCTTGGTGCACTCGCACCCGAGCGGCTACCCGCAGTTTTCTGATGTCGACGACCAAAGTGACCGCGAAATCATTCCCAGCATCTTCGAGGCTTGTGGGCACATCCACGGCACGGCAGTAATGCTACCGAGCGGCGTAATGTTCGGGCGCGTTTACACGCAAGACTTAGTTGTCGCACCTATGGATCTCATCTCAGTCGCAGGGTCGGACTTGCAATATTGGTGGGCGCAAGATCAGCTACGGCCAGCAGAGCGTCCGCTGGCTTTCACCAGCGCGATGACGTCGGAGTTGTCTCACCTGACCGCGTGCATCATCGGAGTGTCCGGTACAGGCTCCATTGTGGCGGAGCAGATCTGTCGGCTTGGCTTCGGTCGCGTCATCCTAATCGACCACGACAAGGTGGAGTGGAAGAATCTCAACCGCATCCTCAATACCAACAAGTTGGACGCCGATATGAAGCGACCGAAGGTGGAAGTATTCGCGGAGAGGGTGAACGCCTATCGGGAGGAGCCTTTCGCAGTGCCGATAGACGCGAATATTCTGACTCGCAAGGCCGTGCTTGCTGCAGCGCAAGCCGATGTTTTATTTTCCTGCGTGGACACTCATCGCGGCCGCAGTGTCGCAGACCGCATGGCCACAGCCTTCCTGTTGCCGCTTTTCGACGTGGGTGTAGCCATCCCGACCCGAGATGCGGGGACCGCCAAGGCCATTGCGGAGGTAACTGGCCGCATTGACTACGTCTATCCTGATGGCAGCACTCTATTTGATCGTGGCGTTTATTCGGCCGCAACGTTACAGGCTGAAGCGCTTGCTGAATCCGACCCTAAAGCACACGCCGAGCAGGCGAAGCTTGGCTACATTGATGGCGTTCCCGAGCAGGCGCCAGCAGTCATCAGCCTGAACATGCGAGCAGCTAGCGCCTGCGTGATAGAGTTTATCGCTCGTGCGTACCCGTTTCGACACGAGAGCAACAGCCTTTACGCCCGCACTAGATTCATGCTGGCCGAAGCGGTGGAGGAGTTTTATGCTGAGAGTGAGTTCAAGTCTCGGGTGTACCCTGATCTTGCTTGTGGTGACCGAGAGCCGTTGCTAAGTCTGCCCATCTTAGGCGAGGAGGAAAAATGAGTCTACCTGTATGGCTGCTGTGTATCCTAGAGTGGCTGCTACCAGCGCGGACACTGACTGTATTGCGGGGAGACGCGCTGCCGGAAAAGCTTCCATGGCGCGGGCTTCTTTTGCTGCGCGATGGAGGTGAGGATTGGTGCGTTAGTTTGAGGTGCCCCTGCGGCTGTGGTCAGCGCATTGAGTTACCCCTTATCCAAGAGGCCAATCCCCACTGGAAACTGTGTGTCGAATCGGATGGAACTCCTACGTTAACACCATCTGTATGGCTACGGGACGGCTGCCGTTCGCATTTTTTTGTAAGGCATGGCAAGGTGGAGTGGGTAACTTGACGATTTTAGGTCAACAGACTATAAGTGGCTATTCTTATGGGAGTGAAAAATCTAGCTATTAGAAATCTGGACGCCACACGGGAAAGCGGAGCTAACAAAATACTGATACCACCGTAATAAATACCACTGAATCAAAAGGAGTCGGCTATCGTTATGCGTTTCGGAACGAGAAGGTTCGGCGGGTGAGTGCTATTTCTCCTCTGCACAAATAAGATGAATAATCCCGGTCAGCTTTTCGAATCATCACCATTACTTGACTGGCTGCCTGATGAGACTCTCTTCAGCTTGGTCAGCCGAAATCATTGTCTGTCGGGGCACGATGTAGGTTGGCGGACGAGTCAATTGTTATTTGGTTCACGGCAGGAGGGCATTCATCACGATCTTCCAAATGGACTTGCGGTTTTTTCAGAGCGGACAGGTGATCAACTTGGAACGGCAGAGACTATTGCCCGCGATCGAACCTTGCTCAGATATTATGGAGTATTTCTATCTCCGAGTGATGAGCAGGAGGCCGTCCTAGCATTATCTGGCAATTCTGTAGCTCATTTGAAATTTCGGCTGGGGTTGCTGACTAGTCGGTTTCGCGCCAATCATCCGCTCAAAGCTTGTCCTGCATGTATGGCGGCTGATGCTTTGGAGCATGGCTGGGCGTATTGGCATTTGGAGCACCAATTTCCTGGTGTATGGTGGTGCAATACGCACGGAACTCCATTACGTGAATCATTACTCAAGTCTACGGGAGTTCATCGTTTTTTATGGCATCTCCCTCGCATTGATGCGTTGCGCGAATTGCCCCAACAAATTTGCCATCCGACAGATGGGACGATGGCAAGCTTGTCCTCTCTGGCGCGAACAACAATAGATTTGGTAGCTGCGACAAACCCCTGTGAACTTAATCCAGACTATTTGTATCGAGTTTACCGTTCGGAGTTAACGCAGCGAGGATGGGTGACCGACGGAGGGCATCTTCGCCTCTCAGTTATCGCAGCCAGTTTTCTAGAGTATTCACAGTTACATCGATTTATTCCTTCGCTGGACGCGCTTCCTACGACAATTCAGGAATCAAAGGCGCAAATGGGTCGACTGTTGCGGCCTATGAGCAGTGGAACGCATCCTCTTCGGCACATTTTAATAATCGATTGGCTATTTGGTCATGCGGCTACGTTCCTTGATTTGTACCGAGCGTTGCCCAGAAACTTAGACTTGGCGGTAGATGGCATAAAGCCCGGAATTGTCAGCGCGCAAGAAGTCGATAAATTTGTTGAGATTAATTCCAAGCTGATCCAGTTAATGAAAACGGAGGGTAAGTCAGCACGGGCCACGGCCCAGCTGTTGGGGGTCGATACGGCAACCATCATGGTTTGGGCTGCAAAATGTGGCATCGAAGTATTGCGGCGGCCTAAAATTTTGAAAGATGAACTTCGCTCATTGTTGATCGCTAGTCTTCGATGCGGCATGGATAAAGGTGAGGCAGCTCAGACTTATGGAATTTCCATAGGCACAGTTACTCAGGTGCTTAGAAGTGAAATCGGATTGCATGAGGCGTGGAAACAATATCGCAAGGAACAAGAGAGAATAAAAGCGAGGGAGGGGTGGTGTAACCTATTGGCAGAGCATGAAAATATTGGAATTAAGTTACTTCGTGCTCTTAATCCTGCTATTTATATTTGGCTCTACCGTCATGATTGGCAATGGCTGCAGCAAAATTTGCCCGTATGTGGAAAAGGTAAGTGTTCGGTGGGTGGTCGTGTTGATTGGGATCAGCGTGATATTGCGCTGAGTGCGGCTGTGGAGGCAGCGGCACTAGCTATCAGTGTGTCAAATGGGCGCTCACCTATTCGCTTATGGCAACTCTATCAACAAGTTCCAGAGCTAAAAGCCAAACTTTCGGTATTGGCTCGCTTGCCGCTGACGCAGCGGGTTATTGAGCGAACACTGAATCGGCGGTCTACTAAATCGTATACAGATGACTTATTGAGCTGAAGTGTAGGTTACATATTTTTTTACGCTTGATATGCATTTATGCGTTGTGATATTCTTAATACATGATATCTCCAGATTTAAAGTCACGCGCAATGCGTGCAGCACATACATGTCGGTTACACGGCATAACGCAGGCAGAAATTGCTGACGCCGTTGGTGCCAGCCAGCCTCAGGTCAGTCGCATTTTGAAAGCACAGGGGCTTCGGGCATCAAGGTTATTTGAGGAAGTTTGTCTCTACGTGGAGCGCCTTGAGGGTGGTGTGACGGATGATGCCGTTCGTGCCAACGAGGAGTTGATTGGTGCGTTGAAAATGACGTGGGACGGATCCGCTTCACATGCGAAAGCCCTGTCTGCTGTGATCAGGACGCTTGCCGTACTGGGATCGCCGCGAAATTCAATGTCGATAACACCAGTAGGGGAGGGTGAATGCTGACCAGACCCTCACCCTATCCCGAAGAATTGGACCGTGGATATCTGGGGCGTGTAATGCGTGTAAATGGGAGCGCCACAGAAAAAGATGCCGTGACATTAATGGGTATTTGGGCCGGTGTTGCCGATAAAACTAGGCGAGAGGTATCGTGTTTGGAGTTGCTCAGTAAAGTAGCAGGTACCGAACTGTCCATGTTCGTGAAACAACATTCGACACTTCCATTCCGGCGCGGTATTACGTCATACCATCCTGATTTATTACATGGCGGTGAGCAACAACGCTCTATGCTGTGGACAACGGGTATGCAGTTGGCCAGACCAGGGGCTTATTTCTGTGCAGAATGTGTACATGAAGATCAGTGGTTTCATGGCCAGAGCTATTGGCGGCGGGAGCATCAGATACCTGGGATGCTGTGGTGTTCGAAGCATATGACACCACTAAAATATATCGACGATGAGGCGGCCTTTTGGTTGCCGCCAGCAGCGCAGCTACCGCATTGCGTATCTGTTGATGATCAGTGGGTAAAGCAGGCCTTAAACAATAAGGCGATACAGCGTTACAACGAAATTTGTTGCAACCTATTGGATACGCGGAAACCATATGACGTGAAATACGTGTCGGAAGTTTTGAAGGAGAAGGCATCTGAGCAGGGTTTTCAGACCCATGGTGGTAAGGTTAAATCGAAACTATTAAGTGATGCCGTCATTCATGCTTTTGGGCGGAAATGGTTGGCCACGGTGTTGCCAGCACTTGCGGATAAACCTGAAGGGAGCTATCTGAGCCAGATGGATGGGGTGCTGCATTTGAAGACTTCCGCATCTTCTACCAGTGTCTATGTCCTAGCCCTGGCGGTACTATACGAATCCGTGGATATGGCCTTGAATGCACTTGAGGCATCAGCCGCCGTTGTTATTACAAGAACTCGTAAGACGTCACCTCAATTCACGCGGGATGAGTTGATTGAAGCGTATATTCAAGGGCGCGGGAATTATCCGACGATTGCGTCAAGTTTGTCGGTCAGCAAGCCGACTATTACGTGCAAGCTTGCGGCTATAGGGCTTCCCAACCTAGCTAAACAGAGTGTATTCAATGCCGTGTTCTCATTCTATGTTGATAAGAAATCGGCACAAGTTAGTGCTGAAAAGGGAAATATCAGTGTAGCGGCGATGGAAGATTTGATTCGCAGTTCCGGTTGTGATTTGAATCGCGTACTTCAAATTATGCAGCGGCCAGCTGGGAGAGGTACAGGTGTCCGTCGAGCCCGGCAACTTATGCCGGGCGAAGTTAGTTCGGCTACGGGGCCGGTAGCAACTAAGTTCAGTCCAAAGATTCGTCGTGAACAGTTACTGGCGCAGGATAAGCGTGCAAGAACCGAGGAGGCGTGCCGAGATTAGTATTGAGGTTGCCACCTCACGCCACGGCTTGCTCGACCAGCACATCCGCCAGTTTCTGCTGCAATCGGTCAGCATTCGTGATGCGGAATTTAAGCTGGTCGCACAGCGCCATCAATTCATCGACTTTCGTGACGATGCTGTTCTGTTCGGCGACGCCAAGCAGTGGGATCATTAATGATCCAATATGCCCCTGATTTACGGTCTTCTGTCCCGCTGTCGTGATGAATAAATCTTTAATTCGGTCACGAACCAGCTGTGATGCACCAACCAAAGCAAGAAACTTCGGATTAAATATTTTTTGTGAAATTCTCATGCGAATAAAGTGATCGCAATAAATCCCATCAAAATTCTGCTCGCAGACAACAAACCCACCGACCAGATCAGCACTCCCATTTACTCTAACAACCAAAATATCGCCTAGAGACAAACGATATTTCTCAATCATGCTTGGCGAAATTATGAGTTCTCGGGGTTCTGCAAGTGAAATGCTGCGATCTTTAATGTCAGCTAAGCGCAAAACCACAACTGGACTTCCATCAGAATCACCGCGACTTGAAGCTCCATTTTGATATTCCGGCATTAAATTACCCAGTCGAACCCACTCCCACCCCTTCGGCAGATCAAACGGTTTTTCATCTTCCGTGATCGGCGGCAGGGGTTTGTCTTTCTTGATCATGCCTTCGGCTATCAGCTTGGCCTTTTCAGCCTGAATGCGTTTGAGCAGTTCGCTGGCCGGTTCGTCGTTCTCATCCTGCGGAACAAGTTTGCCCATCACAGCCAGTTGCAACAGAGTTTGCTTGAGGGCATCGATGCTGGCGTCCGTTGTGAACAGCGTATCGAAATGCGCAGCGATGCGCTGCCAGTTAACGCTGAAGTCTTCTGCGTTTTGCGACTGAGTGAGCGTGCCGAGCAGATGGCTCACCAGTTTTTCGTGCGCTTCAGCAGCGTTGCTGTGCTGGTTTTCCAACTGGTCGCACAGCACCATCAATTCATCGACTTTCGCGACGATGCGGTGCTGCTCTGCTGACGGCATGATTGGAATCAATAGGTCGCGTACTTTTTCTGAATTCAAATTTTGAACAACAGCCCCAGCAGCTGACGCAACAAACATCCTTCTTACATATGGCGAAGAAAGCAGTAAATATAAATAATCTTTGTCAAGAGCTTCGGGTGGACTTATGCGTAACCATCCGTCGTGAATACACCCTTCAATTTTTGTTATGTAGGGCCTTCCAAAACTCATCGAATTTGTCAGTAAAAAATCCCCTGGATATACCATTCGCGTGCTGGACAACCCATCTTTGCGAATCTTTTCATCTGTTGATGTTATATATTTTCCACCTTGGTCGGTGTCACCAATTTTTATCCAATTAAAACCATCTGGGTCATTTGTAATAAATGACTTTATGGGCCTAGGTGACCCACCGCGCTCAATTCCAGATATATGACCTAATCGAACCCACTTCCACCCATTCGGCAGAGCAAAAGGTTTTTCATCTTCAGTTATCGCCGCAAGGGGTTTATCTTTCTTGATCTTCCCTTCGGCAATCAGCTTCGCCTTTTCAGACTGTATGCGTTTGAGTAACTCGCTGGCGGGTTCGTCGTTAGCATCCTGCGGCACCAACTTGCCGCGCACCGCCAGTTCCAGTATCAGTTCCCGCAGTTTTCTAACTCCGTACACGCTGCCCGCATTACCGGACGTACGACCTCGACCGGATTTTTTCTCGGTCTCCGCTGCAGTCCAGATATCGATATGATCGGTCAGCAGTTGCTGAATGGCACTCATGCCTGCACCTCGCGATTCAGCGCCGCTCCCAGTATCGATTTCAACTGATTACGCAAGGCAGCGATGTCATTTTGCATAGTTGCGTATTGCGCCAGCAGCACATCAGGATCGTGAATCTCCTGCTCGCCGACATGCGGATTCTTGCAATCGAGGTTGTAGTTGCGCGCCTTAATGTCGGCCAGACTGACTTTCCACGCCTGTTCATTTTCGACGCGGTGCGCAAAACCATCGGATTCCACACCCCACCATGCCGCCTCAACATCGAACTCCTCGATCTTCATCGGTTTGGTCTTGTTGTAGCTCTTCACACCTGCCGGATACGGATGCTCATAGAACCAGATGTGCTGCGTCGGTGCGCCCTTGCTGAAAAACAGCAGGTTGGTCTTGATGCCGGTATAGGGTGCGAACACACCATTAGGGAGACGCACGATGGTGTGCAGATTGCATTCTTCCAGCAGTTTTTCCTTGATGCGGGTCTTGATGCCTTCGCCGAACAGAAAACCATCCGGCAGAACCAGTGCGGCACGGCCACCGGCCTTGAGCAACTGCATGATCAGCACCAGAAACAGATCTGCCGTTTCACGGGTACGGAAGGCTGCCGGAAAGTTGGTTTCAATACCGTCCTCTTCCATGCCGCCGAATGGCGGATTGGTGACGACCACATCGACGCGCTCTTTCGGTGTCCAGCTGATCAGCGGACGCGCCAGGGTGTTGTCGTGGCGGATATTGCTCGGCACGTCGATGCCGTGCAGGATCATGTTGGTGGTACACAGCAAATGCGGCATCGGCTTCTTCTCGATACCGAAGATGCTGGCCTGCAATGCAGCCTCATCCTCTACCGTCTTCACATCCTGACGGCGAATATGCTCAATCGAACAGGACAGAAAACCGCCCGTGCCGCAGGCCGGGTCCATCACCTTTTCACCCAAACGAGGATTGGTCATGCGCACCATGAATTCGGTGACGGCGCGCGGGGTGTAAAACTCGCCCGCATTGCCCGCCGCCTGCAAGTCGCGCAGCAACTGCTCGTACATATCGCCGAACAGATGACGCTCTTGCGCCTTGTTGAAATCCACGCCTTCCTGAATCTTGTTGATCACCTGACGGATCAACTGACCGGACTTCATGTAGTTGTAGGCATCCTCGAACACCGAACGAATCACATAGGCGCGCTGGTCGCCGCCACGGGCCTCCAGTGTCTGTAACGCCGGAAACATCTCGTTATCCAAAAACTGCTTGAGCGCCTCCCCGGTCATGCCTTCAGGGTTAGCCGCCCAGTTGCGCCAGCGATAAGCTTCCGGCAACGGCGACTGATAATTGTCCTGCAACAGCTCCCACTCGCTTTCGCGATCGTCGAAAATTTTCAGAAACAGCATCCAGACCAGCTGGCTCAAACGTTGTGCGTCGCCATCGACACCGACGTCTTTGCGCATGATGTCTTGAATGGATTTAATGGTGGAGGAAATATTCATAATTTTCAATATGTTACATAATTATTCCCCATTTTGCAAAATGGGGGCTAGGAGGAATTTAGGCGTAGAGATGTTCTTCCAGCTCATGAAGGGCTGCCATATAGGCGGGTTTGCCACCAAAGGCTGACACCAGCTCACTGGCCGTACCCATATTTTTGAACGGGTCGAGCGTGAGTATCTTGATGTCTTCGATATTTTGTATGCCGGTATCGGCGTATTTTTCCAGCAGGGTTTCCAGCACTTTGCGTGCCTTATCGCCATATTTGGTGAAGTAATTGCGCTTCTTGACCTGATCGGCGCGTTCACGGCGGGTCAGCGGCGGTTGATCAAAAGCGACATGGCAGATCAAATCGAACGCATCGAAACTCTTGCCGACCTCATCCGCCAGCGGCTCCAGCAACAAACCATGTTCTTCCAGTTCATTCAGAATCGCAGCTTTACGCTCCGCTTTACTCCAGCGCAGCAGAAACTGGTCAAGCGAGGAGTAGTCGCGACGCACAGTAGTTCGGGTGTAGTCCTTGAGTGATTCGGTAATCAGCTTACCTTCAGGGCCGTAATACTGGACGCGTTCAGATACCACGTACACGGTGACATCACCGAGAACGTATTTGACACGACCCGTTCCAGAACCACCACCGGGTCCGGTAGTCGTAAACTCATCTTTTACGGCAGCATCGTCGGGTATGGGATTGCCGTGTTCATCCACAGACAGTTCATCAGGCGGTACGGGCGGCTGATCAGGTTGCGGTTCATAAATCATGATCGGCGGACCATCGAACGCCTCGTCGGCGAACAGCTCCGTCGCCTTCTTGAAATCCATGATGGTGAACCAGTATTTGTCGTAGTCCTCGTTGATGCGCGTGCCGCGACCTATCATCTGTTTGAACTCGGTCATCGACTTGATGTGCTGATCCAGCACCACCAGCTTGCAGGTTTGCGCATCGACGCCGGTCGTCATCAACTTTGAGGTGGTGGCGATCACCGGATAGCGCTCTTCCGGATTGATAAAGTTATCCAGTTCGGCCTTGCCCTCGATCTCGTCGCCGGTAATGCGCATCACATATTTGCGGCTTTCCTTCACCCGTTCAGGGTTGAGATTGACCAGCGCCTGACGCATACGCTCGGCGTGATCGATGTCATCACAAAATACGATAGTCTTGGCATAGGGGTCGGTCGCCGCCAGATACTCGGTGATTTTACGGGCGACCAGCTCGGTGCGCTTTTCCAGCACCAGCGTGCGATCCATGTCGATCTGGTTATAAATCCGGTCTTCAATCAGCAGACCGTTTTTATCGGCCTGACCTTTGCTCGGACGCCAGCCTTGCAGATCCTTGTCGATATCGATACGCACCACTTTATAGGGGGCCAGAAATCCGTCTTCGATACCCTGCTTCAACGTGTAGCTGTAAACTGGTTCGCCGAAGTAATGGATACTGGAAACGTCCTTGGTTTCTTTAGGCGTGGCTGTCAGTCCGATGTGAGTCGCGGAGGAAAAATAGTCGAGAATCACGCGCCAGGCAGAATCTTCCGATGCACTGCCGCGATGGCATTCGTCAATCACAATCAGGTCGAAGAAATCCGGCGAAAACTGCTTGTAGATATTCTGATCTTCCTCGCTGCCGGTGACCGCCTGATAAAGGGACAGGTAAATCTCGTAACTCTTGTCGATCTGGCGTTTAGTGATCTTGGTCATCGCCGCGCCAAACGGCTTGAAATCGTTATTCTTGGTCTGATCGACCAGAATGTTACGGTCGGCCAGAAACAGGATGCGTTTCTTGGTACCCGATTTCCACAGTCGCCAGATGATCTGAAACGCGGTATAGGTCTTGCCGGTGCCGGTCGCCATGACCAGCAGGATGCGTTGCTGCTCACGAGCCACAGCTTCGATCGTGTTGTTAATAGCGTTCGCCTGATAGTAGCGCGGCGCACGACCCGACCCATCATCGTAATACGGCATTTCTACGGTTTTGAGCGCCTGCTCGGTCGCAATGCCCTTCCATAGACAATAGCGTTGCCACATCTCGGCAGGAGATGGGAATTCGTCCAGTCTTAATTCGCGCTCGGTTTGATCCGCCAGCCCGGTACGGTCGTGAAACAGAAAGCCGTTGCCGTTGGAGCTGAACACAAACGGCACGGCCAGCGTCTCAGCGTAATTGAGTGCCTGCTGCATGCCGGAGCCGACACCGTGGCTGCTGTCCTTCGCCTCGATGACGGCCAGCGGGATGTTGGATTTGTAGTACAGGATGTAGTCGGCGCGCTTTAACTCGCCACGGGTGTGCAACTTGCCTCGCACGATGATGCGCCCCTTAGTGAAACTGACTTCCTCGCGAATCTGGGTAAACAAATCCCAGCCCGCATGAATAACGGCGGGCGTGATGTATTTAGTGCAGATGTCGCGTTCGGAGAGTTTTTTATTGTCAGTCATAGGGAGAAAATATTCAGGTCAAGCGACCATGCCCGATGCTACCAGTTTTTTTAACACACCGTATTTGAATCAGATACTCCTCACGGAAGACCAAAATGTAGACCAATATCCATCGTCACGTGAAATCAGATCCTCATATCTAGCCATACGTTGAGGATCTTTGCTGCGCAGGGCCGCAATGGCAGGCCCAATCGGAGCTAAGTATGTAGACGCTGCACGGCGGAAGTCGTCTGTACGTAAGTCATCCTCTTTCCTTTCAAAAGCAACCCGATGGGCCGCAATCCAAAGCGCGATGATGATCCGTGGAATACCTCCCGTCAGCTCGATGATCAGCGCAGCAAATTCAGGTGTCACATCCAAACGTTTTTGTACGAATTGATAATTGGCCAGCGGTTTAAAAAATCCTTCGTAGAAAATGGGACTTTTTGCATCTTCGAAGATCGGAAACTGGTGATAACCCGATGAGACAAAGCGTTCAATGTTGCTCAGCCGTTTGGTTAAGGCGCCAATCCCATCGGGTGTGCCGGAATACAGCACCGGGATCTGCCATGTATTGGATAGTGTCAGGGCCCATTTGAGACATTGGTCTTCAACGATGCTCAATTCCAATCCTCCTGTTTCATTGGCTCGTTTTTTTCGTTTCTCAAGGCTTTGCAAGCGGAAGAAGTTTTGCACCTCGTCTAAATGGAGCAGCCCTAAAAAATGACTGCTTGCCACTTGTCGCCATTCATCCAGCATTTTTGACCCATCGCGCCGATCCTTTGCAAGAGCCGCTTCAAATCTATTAGGGACGCCAGGAGGAGCGTATTTGGCCATCGTCGCATCCCAGACCGTCATTAAAGTTGCAGCCAGATCTGATGCGCGGCCGCTAGCGGGAACATCAATTGATTGCCACACGACCTGATGATGTTTGCCGACAAGGTGTGGAAATGAGTTGTGAGTTATGACCTGTTGAGGGTAGAGGTTTAGCCCGCGCAAAATGGCTTCGGTCTTACCAGATCCAGAATGCCCAACAGTGGCAGCGGCTGTCGCCGGAGCTCTGGGGGTTTTGTGGCTCATTGGTTCTGCACCTATCATTCCCCATGTTTGGGCCGATTTTGGATCACGATAACGGTAACTCGGTCTTACCATGAGATCAATAGTTTCAACGAGCTTCCCTCCCTCCATAGAGGGTATGTGCAAATCACGCAGTGTCATAAGTAAATGCATCCTGATCTGCTTCGGCATATTTCCAATGTCGCTAGGAGGTAACGGTGGTAAATACGTCAGCTTGGCTAAGGACTGATGTCGGGACAGAATGGGGCCCAAGCCTTGGGTCAGGATGTTGCCAGCATATGGATCAAATGAATTTGGATCAGTCATGTGAATCCTCCATGCCGTTGGCGGCAGCTAAGATGGAACTCATCATTTCCATGTGTGAGGAAAATGCGTCATCGTTGTTGTAGTCTGATGGAGCATCTGTCTTGGATGTTGGTGACGACGTTGGTGTGGGCTGGGTAATGGATGTTTCAAAAGCGCGGGATTCCGACATGGTGGGCTTGGTCCCTCGGTCGCGCGCAAGCGCCGCCTCAGTTAAAAACTTTGCGCCATCAACGATTTCCTGTACTTTTCGTAGTGACTGTAGGGCGAAGAGTGTTTTGGCGTGCTGAACCTCAGCATTATTGATTTTGCCAAACATAAACGCATCCGCGACTTCGTCGAAGGTCAATTCTGCAGATGCCATGGTGTAATCTGAAATATTGAGATCAAGTAGACCATTAGCGGTGGGGTTGGGTACCCAGATTTTTGAAACAGATCCCGGAAAATGATTTGCGCCAATATTCCAACCACCGAAATTTCGTGCATGCGCAGTCCACTGCTGTTCATCCACAACGTCAGAACCATACTGTTTGCCTGCAAACATAACGCCGGTCCGAGTTACTCTAGCTTGGTCAGCAGGGAGTAAGTTGGTGATCAATTCAGACAAAGGGAGGGCACGACGGACACCAATACCCATTTCATGTCCCCAACGCCATAATCCTGCAGGGCTTGGAAATACACCCGCAGCTTTCATGTGGGCATCAACACGATGCGAACGATCAGCGGTTAAGTTGTATTCTGTGAAAATTGTATAGAGAGACTGGGTAAATTCTCGAACAGTAAGAACTGCTTCGTTAGGGTTAAATTTTCGAAGCTCGAATTCCTTCCGCCGCATATCGATAGCGCCGGGAAAAAATAGATACAGACGATCTTTTTCTATACGGTGCAGAACTTCAACCAATCCTTTCAGGTCAGGACGGTAAGGAGGCGTATAGCTCAAACAAGGAATTAACTTTGCTCCTGTGATACTAGCTCCCTTGGATAAATATTCTCCGCGATCACATAAGAGTACGGCACACATTGTCGGTGAAGGGGCGAGTGACATCATTGGTTGATAGCCCCAAAGTTCACCGACAAGTTCTGGCGGCGCCGCAGAGCAGAACAGGCTGACCTTTGCCGTGTCCCAGCTTGGGCCAGTAAGGCATACGTAAAATCCGACGATTGCTGTCGACCAAACATCAACGATGATGTATACGATCGGTCTGCCAATAATCCAAGCGCGATTTATAGAGGAGCGAAGGTAAATGTCGCCGATGGTTGAATCAATGGCCCAGGTGTGGCCTGGTCCTGCCACCCCTTGCCAATTTTTACTGACAAGACCTCTCATGTTGCGGTTGAAGTGACCTTTTGTTGTCTTCTCAAGAAGTTGCTGTAATTTTGAAATATCTCTTTCGAGGATACGCCGAATTTGTCGGTTATTCGGATATTCTCCAAGTGCGGGATCTATGGCCACGAGTTTGTCGCCATCCTGCCGATATCTTTTGACGAAGGTACTGTCTAGAATCTGTTTTATTCTGGCTGCCATAGCTGGTTTTGGTTTTACAATTTGCATGTCAGCGGTCATGATTAAGTTACGCCACTCCGTAGTCATCCCCGGCTGTTGAGGTTCGATAATTTCTCCGAAGGCTTTGGCGATCCTCTGTTTTGTTGTTTTAGCGCCTGCTTTTTGTCGGCCTCCCGGATCGCAGGGTCTTGCAATACCCTTCGCACCACAATAGATATAATGTGGGCGTAAACTCGATTCCTGAAATCCAAAACGGCATAGTAATGAAAATAATTTATAGACTAGAGACTTGCTCGCCTCTGAGTTGAGGGTGGCCGCTTTAACAAGGCCGCTGAGGTTTCTGTCTATTAGAATGTTTTCTCGTAAATTATCGAAATCAAGAAATCCATCCATGATTTGTTTTCGCTTCGTATACAGCTCTTCGTCTTTTGGAAACAAATTAAAAAATGCAGTTTCAATTTTGATATCCAGAATCTGTTTTTTTTCATCTAGGTCCAGAAGTTCGGTGCGATCCATAAAAATCAAACTTCCGATCAAAGGTGCGGATGGCTTTTTGCGCTTATGCTTGGTCGTTTCAAGTTTTTTTCGACCACGATGGCTTTGATTTTCAGTTGATGGGGGGGGATCAAGTCGAACAATGATTGTTTCACCACGCTGAATTTCATCGAACACTACGCGGTAAAGTCCCGCATACTCGCCCGCCAATATCTTGAAAACCGAGTTATGTATTAGATCCATGATGTCCTCCTGCTTGCGATTGGGTTAAGTGATATGAATTCAGCTATGGGTAGTAGTTTGATGGGGAGGTGGGGGCGCCATCCTCGTCGTAAGTCCAGTGGAGTCTTGCCACACCAGACGCATTGCCAGAAGGCCCGTTGTGCATAATCACTATCGCCAAACTTTACAGTTAACTGATTCAGAACATGCGTCAGTGAGTGACCTTCAAGCTGATTTGCTATAACAGAAGCAGAGATAAGGTCATTTTCTGGTACCAGATTGACTAATGCCCAGGGCATCGTGTCTCGTAGGCGGAGTGCGACGCGTTGATCGAATAACTCCGGTGTTATGAGTAACCAGGTAATCCCCCTAGATAGCCAATATTCACGTTCGATATTTAAGAGCTGTTTTGTGCGCTTGCATTTCAAATCGGCACTGGGTTTAAATGCGATAGCAAGTAGCTCAAGTTTTTTACCTGGCATTTGCAACACTAAAAGAAAATCTGTTGTCATTACCCAGTTTGCGGATAAACCTTTCTCATTGGTCTTTGGATGCTTAAACCCGAGACGTTTGGCAATCGCTATTGTCCCGGGATAAAGTAATGGCTCCGTGTCGGCATGGTAGGCAGACATCTCATGTCGTCCTTCTTCGAGGGATAGTGGGAATTGTTCCGTAAGGTCAATCAAGTTAGTCAAAGAGGCTGCGAAAAATAGGCCTACCCATTCACCGTCGCTTAAAAGTTCGCGCTGTCTACCGTTCAACATTTGTAGATGCGAACGACCGCAGCTCGATGGGTCAGATCGTCCAACCCGGTGCCAAGGGATGTATGTATTGAAAGTGCCTTTTCCTCGGCCTGACTTGCGGAAACGAGCTAGGACCGTCGGGGTAAATCTTTTGGTAGTACGCATGTGAGTCTCCATTTTTTAGGGATGATGAGTCCCGCGCCGCAAAATGCGGCGTCCAAAAAATAAAAATGGGGGATTGACGAGCAGTGAATATGCTCGTAGACTTTGACCTGCTAGTAGTCAAGTCTGGTTTTTCCCCAGATTTAAGAATGTAAAAACGCGCGGTCGCCAAACCGTGCGTTTTTTATTTATATGTAATCAAATATTTGATATTGGTCTCCTCCGTCTATTTGTTAGTCCAACCCTAGTTCGGTAGCACGACATCGTTGAATGGGCCTTTTTTACGATGCGCGCCACTTTTTAGTATAAACGAAAAGTGTGCATAAATCCAATAAAAGCCTTATATAACAGATAGATACCGGTTGTATAACTTCTAAATAAAAATTATTTATTGTTATTTTAAGTACGAATTTATCGTTGAAACTCCTTATGAAGTCAGGCTTTGACAGTGGTTTAATGCTGAAAAATTTAGCAACCTGAAGTAATATTGGAAGGGAATAGTGATGCGATCAACTTATACCGCGCACACTACATTCGCTTATGGAGATAAGTCGAATTAATACAGCCTGTAGCGTAAAATAAGGTTGTACGGAGCGTTATGCTGAATTTATTTGAATGATTTCAATATTTTTTGTTCGGCAGCTAACACCATGACTACTGACCTGAACATTCTGGCATCAAAATTTCGCGAGTGTGCCAAACTTGCTGGCATTGTGGTGCCAGAAATTTCAATTGTATTGGAAAAAATTCTCGCGCCTCAGAATAAGCTATCGTCTCTGCCAAAGGGGTGTTTCGCCGTATATGTATTTTTCTGGAATGGTCAGTGCCTAAAGGTCGGAAAAGTTGGGCAGAACAGTCAAGCGAGGTTCAAGAGCCAGCACTACCGACCATCAAGTTCTAGCAGTAATCTTGCCAAGTCCATACTGGCTTACAAAAATGAGATTGGTTTAAGTGACCTGACTGAAGAGACGGTTGGAGACTGGATTAAAGAAAACACTGATCGTGTTAATTTTGTTCTGGATGCACAACTTGGCGTGCCCGTGCTCACGTTGCTGGAAGTTTTTCTTCAGTGCGCTTTGCGTCCGCGTTTCGAGGGGTTCGCAAGTCAGATGTCGCAATGATTTTGAAATCTGCAAACTGGGGGGCCAGAAAGCTAACTTTTATGATGGGTAACGATAAATTACTCAAGCAGTGCTTTGATAATATTTTGAGTTTGGCCAGCCACTCATTTCTACGTTGGGAATATTGAAAGGCAATCACCAAGCCGTATCGCCGCACTTGCCGGCAGTTTACCGATGGAAGTTACTCTGAAGGTGGGCGATGGATGTATCTGTTGCATAAGCGCTACGCAACAGATCCGCGCCACTACGTTCGTGCCTTTTTGCTTTTGCAGGAGGATATTCTAGACCTTTTCTCTTACGTCGAGCCAAGCGACAAGAACTTGGAAACGTATTCACATCGGATTCAGCAATTGCTAATGCGAGCCTGTGTCGAAGTCGAAGCGAATCTGACCGCAATTTTTTTAGACAACGAGTATGCAGCAGCTCAGGGTAACCTGACCATGCATGATTACCGCCTCATAGATATCTCGCACCGACTATCTTCGTATGAGATACGCATTCCGACCTGGCAAGGCTCCCAAGGCAACCGGAAGCCCTTTGCCAGCTGGAGTCAAGGCATGACATTGTCATGGTATCAGGCGTATAACAAATCCAAGCATAATCGGCACGAGAATTTTCATCTGGCTACGTTCGATGCTTTGATTGATGCTTTTTGCGGCTTGGCCGTACTACTCTCGGCACAGTTTCATGATGAAGATTATTCGCCTGGAGGAAAGACACTAGGGTTAAGTGGCGCGTGTTATACATACGAAGGGAATGATGAAATGGAACCGGCCATTGGTGGCCTGCTTAGGGTTAGGTTTCCGTCAGACTGGTCGCAAGATGATCGGTATGAATTTAACTGGCAGCAACTCAGCGAGTTGGACGATCCATTCGAAAATTTCGATTATGAACAATATGCCTAACGAGTTCCGTCAATAGTTTGTCATAACTGTCAGTTACTGATGCCGCCATCAATCATTCGTACCTATGCACACGGATACTTGCCGGACGTACATCCATCTGCTAACGGCTAACTCAGCAGACAACCGAATTCGCGAGAATGTCGCAAGGGCTAGTTATTTTGATATAACAGCTGATCGTCGGCTTTTTTGTCGGAAAAGTTAGCATCGGGGCGTTCTTAAAGAGGGCTGAGATTTAATCCAGAGATACTGTCTGAATAATTGCCTCGAATTCAGCTAATACATCTGATTGGCGTTGTTTAAGATAGCGATTAACAGATTGATTCTCTATAAGTTTGTTCAAATATCCCTTCGCTAACACCAAATTAAGAACATCCTGCCCATAAGTTTGTTCTACCATTTTATATTGTCCCTGCAGGTTGCTCATTTCTCGTTCCATTTTGACCATTTGTTCAGAGGTTAAACCAGTCAGTTTCGCAGGCTTTTTTCCTTCAACAAGCATGCTTTCAGGGGTGGCAACCAGCATTGCCTCTGCATATGCAACAGTGATTTTATTAGCTGAAACCATTAGCTCAACGCATTCTACTTGGCGGACCGGTTTCATTTTCCTTAAAGCTCTAGAAATATCAGCCGCAAATTGGCAATCTTTGAGGAGCTCGACCGCCTCTGGACATAACCCATTGAGCAGGCCATTTTTTTTGAAAATTGTACGTGGATCTACGTTTAAGGCTTTTGCTAATCTTTCAATGGTCACCCCTCGTTGAACGGCTCGGCGAATCATATGATGCTCTTGGATACTAGATAAGCGATTGATGCGATTGTTATAGGTGTAGCTCTCATCATCCGTTGCTACAAGGCACGGCACGACTTCAGAACCTAACTCCTGCAGTACAAGAAGCCGAAGATGTCCATCAAGTAAGACATGCTGACCAGAGTTGCTATCTACCACCCCTACAGACAATGGCTCAATTAATCCGACTTCTTCAATTGATGAGCGAATTTGCATATACTTACGCGTGATGGTTACACCCGCAGGCACCTTGCGAGAGGGCAGTATTTTATTTGTTGGCACCATCAATGGTTCAAGATCGAAGCCAATTGAAATTTTGTTCATGCCGGACGCCCTCCAGACCAAACTCGCTCGGCCAGATATTTCGGTAACGAATCTAGCCCTTCAGCTCGCAGAAGTGTCGTGAAATGTTCGTCAGTAAATAACTCACGTAGTGCGCCAACCACAAACAATAGGCGCTGTTGCGTGGACTCTGATTTTTTAACCATCATTTTTTGGCGCTCCACTTCTTTTTGATACACCCGTATTAAACTGGAACTTGATGAGTGTGGTCAGCTAATTTGATGGTTTGATGTTCACGATTGGTGATGGTCGGTGCTTCAAGGAATTTCAAGCAAAACGGCACCAGGTTTTTACTGGTGCCGTTTTTCGTTGATCGGAGTGTCAGAA
>TBL_comb47_HYPODRAFT_10000452_pt1 | contig 54669 bp, 44 predicted proteins | sample TroBogypolimnion_40_FD_10682 | JGI IMG/M metagenome (IMG submission 10682)
CGGCATTAGCTGAATTATACAATTGGTAGCTCACCCCGCTTACCGAAGCAGAGGAAGTGATCGTTCCATTGCCTCCCGGACTGGTACAGATCGTACTGCCCGTTAATACAAGGGCTATAGGGTTGGCATTAACTGATGCCGTTACCGCAGCCCTCGCAGACGATAAACATCCTTCAGGACTGGTTGCTTCTGCATAATATGTTGTCGTTGAACTGATTGTTGGATTAAGTATGGTTACTTCTGTTCCACCTGTCAATGCAGTGTACCACTTTATAGTTCCTGAACTTGGGGTAGCCGAAAATACAACCTGACCTGAACCGCAAACTGATGTTGGAGTTACTAAGGCATTTAATATGGTAGGCATCCGGTTAGGATTGAAAGCTACTTGTGTAATAGTACTATATCCACAACCATTTTGTGACCTTACACTAACATTAAATGTCGACAAGCTATTCGGAACAGATAATATGATTTTGTTCAAATACTGACCTGTTCCACTTACCTGAGTTCCAAGACTAAGCGATGGATCCCAATCCCAAATATAATTTGAAGCACCAGGAACAAGAGAGCACTCGAATAAAAGATCTGTTGTACCTGTTGCAACTGGGGGCAAACACAATCCATTGGTAGCAAGAATATTTGCAGGGGGATCAGGTGCAGCGGTTGTAGTCTTGAAAACAGCGGAGGTCCAGGTATTTGTTCCACAAGAATTTACTGTTGTAATTTGAACTTGTATTGGTGTGCTTCCAATTTTCAATTTGACATTCTGAGTCCCTTGTCCTGAAACAATTAACCAGTCACCGGATACCACCCAGGTATAAGTTACGGCTCCTTGTACAGACTGAATGCTGAAATCTGCCACATCTCCAATACATGCAGGATTGGGACCTGCAATCTGAATCGGAGTTAAGGGATTGCCGTAAGAATAGAGTATCGTCTGAGTATCGTTTATTTGTAGCCCCGTACCACAGCCACCTGTAATGAATTTATCCAAGGTTACCGTAGTATTATCGGTAATTGAAATTGTTTTTGTATCACTAATTGCTGGACTATTTACGGTTTGTGATTGCTCGGGTCCGCCATTAATTTTATAGTAATAAGTCCAGGGAAATTCAGTTCCCTGATAATTAACAGTAAAATGAGCATTAACTGAAGTATGTAGATTTGTCCCGCACACATCAGCATCAGTTGTTAATGTTCCGGTAGGCAACTTTACTGAATTACCTTCAAAAATGGGAGAGGCTACATAACAATTTGAATTATTCAAATTCTGTAAGCTTTGTGATGAAATGACCCTATATCTTTTCGTTCCAATATCACTGACATTTAGCACAGTTTGAGCAACAACATTACCTGCAATAACATCAACAGCTGAAAGGACTTCAATTGGCACTCCATGACTTGTCCAGTTAGTCGTCCCCTGTGGCGCTTCCTGCCATTGGAAAAAGAATGATGTTCCTGCAGGAACAACTCCCGTTTTAACAATGGCATTTTCAGTGATTGTTCCTGTTGTGCAATAATTGTCAATCGTTGTAGTATAATCGACTGTATATGGAATATAAGGACTAAAGGTAATATCATCAATGGCCAGGTCGTTTCCACAACCGCCTACACCGTTATTTCTTAAAATACAAACAATATTATCCTGTAATGCCGGAACATTAAAAATAATTGAGTTTACGTGCCAGGTTAAAACAGTTGATCCACCTGCAATATCACCTGTATTATTTGCATTTATAAGTTTAGCGCCGTTGACAGCAGTTCCGCCAATAGCAACACTTGAATTGGCTTCATCGTCTCCAGGATCTTTATCCCAAACTTCAAATCGAATATTAATTGGAATACCAGGGGAACAACCTGCAGCTGAAGATAAGATATTGGCATAATAGGCTTTAAATTCAAATTGTGAATCATAGCAAAGACCAGGGATTGACCTTTTGTAAAACAATCCTTTAGCGAAAGCTGCGTTTACAACCAACATCATTCCATTTGTGTTCCCTGTATGATCGGGACCGGGAAGCCAGGCTCCATCATTTCCATGTACATAAGCTGGATTCGCTGAAATTGCATAACCTCCATCATCCATCATCCATCCCGGCATGCCACTGTGCACACGGGACCGAAACTTTTGAATGTGTTCTTTCCCAGTGCCCTTGCTGCCAGGTGCCACTATTTAAATACCACCTTGACAATGTGCCTGAACATGATGATGGATTTTTTGTCCAGGTAGTACCACTATAACACCATGTATTATTTGGATTATTGATATTTGTACTTCCAATATCTGAAATTTGAACATTGTCAATCAGCCATCCATAATAGATTGTATTAGTAGTATTATCAGTGGTTGTCCTGAATCTGATTTTGAAAGTACTTGATATTGCAGCAATAGGTATATTGATCGTTTCTGTTTTCCATAAACTGGTGGCGGGAGCAGTCCCTGGAGTTGAATTTATAGCAGTAAACTGTGTGTTCCAGTTGGTATAGCTTGATTTATCAAAACTTACAACACTGTTTTTTAAAGTACCCGTACCAGCATAACTGGATGAAGGAAAGGTTGTCCAATTGGTACCGTTGTCAGTTGAATATTCCACAAACCCATAATCTTTTCCAGCTTCGGTTGCACAAATTTGACTGAAAGTTAGTTGCGGTGAAGCATCACCGGTCAAATCAATAGAATTTGTCATTGTATAATATCCTGTCTGATTCCTGTTGCTTTCTTTGAACAAATAAGAACCGGTACCTTCCGAAAAGTAAGTAGATTTAGTTGCTGTAGCACCAGTACCTGAAACAGTAAAAGTTGTAGTAGCGCCATTAAAAAGTTCACTGTATTGAACATTGCTATATGGATTGTTGCCAGCTGTTGATGGATCAGCAACCACAAAAGCCCAATCGCTATAACCAGCAGTGCCATTTGCCGGAATAGAGGCAATCAGTCCGGAATACTGTTCAACAACATTGATATAGCCAGTTCCTGTACAGGTTGCAGGCCAAAACCAGTACGAACTTCCAATGGTTCCTCTTCCGGTTATATCTCCACGATAGGCGTTTACATCCTGACCAGATGGAACGGTTCCAAAATCTTCCGTAAAAAGCGGTGTTCCATATGTTTGTGAATATGCAACTTGAATTCCTGCAAAAATTATGCTTAACAAAAGGGAAACAAAAACAAGCACCCTTTTTAAGGTCTTGAAAAGTAAAGATGACATCATATGTTCTGTTTTTACGTATTGCAATATTGGGAAACTGATAAGGAATGAATAAATACCAAACGATCTCAGGGATTAAATATAGTTAATAATAACCAAAAAATTCTAAAAATGTTTAAAATAATTAAGCTAAATACAAATATTTAATCAACTAAAACCTTTTAAATACATTCATAAACGAAGCTTTGAAGGGAAACATCCAATTAAAATAATTGGAAAATTACAATTAAACTAGTTACAATTCTAATTTCAATAATTCTGTCCCAATTCGTTTTTTCTATATTTTTTAATTGTATTTAATCTTCAGACAATTTAAATTCAACTTCTTTAACTTTTAGCTAGTAATATTAACGAATGAAAGCATATGATTTATACTAATCCGACACCAATGATCATATAGGTCTGTTCAATGATCAAAGGGCCATTATTGCTGATCAAGAGGGTTTGATCGGCCAAATTCTGTAGATTATATATGGAGATCCCATTAAATCATAATCCTGTATATTTTGATTGCCAGATCACTCAACCAGCCAGTTCATTATATAGGTTATAAGGGTAGTTCTCTGAGCGAATATTTTGATCAAGATCGTGCCCGGTTGGTACAATGAGATGAGATAAATCATCAGGTTTTTTAAAATTAACCCATCGAATAAGGGAGTAATAATTGGATTATAGAATGTGGATTATATTTAACATTCATATTGTTTAACCGATCGGTAAAAGCTCATAGAACCATGCCACGATAAACCCTCTTAAATAAGAAACACGAAAGTATAGTTTTTAAAAGCAAGAGAGCGGGTGACTCGAAGTCATCCGCTCTCTACTGTTATTCTATCATTTGAAAACGCTTACCTGTTATCGTACCGTTTACTGACCGTGTCCCAGTTAACCACTTTCCAGAAATTATCCACATATTCGGGTCTCCTGTTCTGGTACTGAAGGTAATAGGCATGTTCCCACACATCGAGGCACAGTAGGGGAGTCCCCCTCTTTTCCATCACATCCATCAACGGATTGTCCTGGTTCGGACTGCCGGTAACAAATAATTTCCCATCCTGGCCAACCACCAGCCATGACCAACCGCTGCCAAACTGTTTCTTGCCTGCATCGGCAAATTCTTGCTTAAATTTATCCATCGAACCGAAGCTCTTATCAATTAGCCCGCTTAACACCGCCGATGGGGCTGTTTTATTGGGAGTCATATTTTCCCAGAACAACATATGATTGTAATAACCACCACCCATGTTCCTCACTGCAGGAGGAAACTTGCTGATTCCTGCAAACAGAGTCTTTAGATCCAATTCTGCTGCCGGGGTATCCTTGATGGCGGCCAGAAAGTTGGTATAATAGGTTTTGTGGTGTTTCGAGTAATGAATTTCCATAGTTTCAGCATCAATGGTTGGTTCCAGCGCATTGTATGCATATGGAAGTTCAGGGAAAACACTGTCGAAGGCTTTTTGTGCCGGCATTTTAGTATTGTATACACTGGACCATACCGGAGCGGCTACAAGTGAAGTTCCAACAAGGGTAATAAAATTTCTTCGTTCCATGATTTCTGAATTTTAGGTGTTTAACTGTTTTCCGAACCACTAAATGTGAACCTATGAAACAGTTGGACGTTTCCTTTTGTTTAAAAATAAGCGGTTAAAACATTGTTGTAATCTTTTCCGTAGAATAAAATATCTTCTTATTTACATACACTTTATTTTCAAAACAATCCCGATAGGAAAGTTTCCTTTGGGTGTCTTACCTCTGTTTTACCATTTTTTTATATAATACGAATCAAATTCGATACAAATTCGAAACTATACGTATTTGTATCGTATTTGTATCGAAATATATTCGAATTTTATTCGTATTATATAAAAAAATGGTAAAACAAGAGTAAGACAGCGGTATTAAAAAGATAATGGCAATTCTTTAACAATTCAACACTTTGTCAAAGGAATGAAGGATATTAATTACCCAGCTCAAACATACCGGCTACATCACTTTTCGAAAGTGTTTTGAAGGCTACCATGGACTCGGTTTTGGTGATTCCATCCACTTTGGTTACTTTTTCAGTAATGAGTTCAGCCAGATCGTCATTGTGAGGCAGGCGAATGACTGCGACCAGGTCAAAACGTCCGCTGACCGAATAAACTTCGGTAATTCCGGTCAGGCCAACCAGTTGTTCGGCTACTGCATTGATTTTTGTGCGTTCAGCATTGATGAGTATGATGGCATTGATCATGTTTTTACCTCCTGAGTTATGATTTAAATTTGGTATAAAGATACGACTTAACATGCAGCAGAATATGAGATATTCCCAATTTTTTAATGACTGTCGATGCCTTCGATCATATAGAGTGAATGTTCGATGACGGGCAAAATCTCATGGCAGTATTCGGTCACGGCTTTTACGCTGCCGGGTATGGAGTAGATCAATGTTTTCTCGGCGACTCCGGCAATTCCGCGGCTTAGTAAAGCGGCTGGTTTCTCCATTCCATATTTCACCCTTATCAGTTCCATGATGCCCGGGATTTCCTTATCCAGCAAGGGACGAATCGTGTCGGGAGTGAAGTCACGGGGGCCGATGCCCGTGCCACCGGTTGTAAAAATTACATCAACATTGTGCACAAGGGATTCTTTAATAAGTTGGGCCAGCCGATCGGGATCATCAGGAATCAGGTGATTGGTAATGGTGGTCTTGCGATTGATTCCATTGAGAAAGGACTCAGCCAATAGTTTAACCTGTGGTCCGCTTTTATCATCGTATTCGCCTGTACTGGCCCGATCACTTAGAGTGATGATGTGAATGTTCAGGATTTTTGGCTGATACGTAAGTTCATCTCCGGCCTTTAGTTGTCCGTTACGAATCACCCTGGCGAAAATACCTTCCTTGGGCATCACACAATTGCCTATTTCCTTGAAAATGGAACAATTATCGCCATGGCATTTTTTGCCAATCTGTGTGACTTCCAGTTCAACCATATCATTCATGAAGCGGTCCAGAGGGCGACACTCATGCAACAACAGTCCGCTGGTGGTGATGTTTTCGGCAAATTCGCCAAAACTGATGGTGCGACCGGCTTCCGAAGCAAACTTTGTGATGCTTTCGGTTGCCAGTAAACTTACCTGGCGGTGCCAACGGCCCGAATGGGCATCACCGTTGACGCCGGTCTCATTAAGTTGTATAGATTCGACAGGTTTCTTAACCGTTCCCTTTTTTTCGGAAGTGTTGACTGAAAGGACTTTTATATTCATTGGTTACAGCTTATATTTTCGTTTTACTGACTAACCGGATATCCTCAAGCACCATGGCCTTATCCACCGATTTGCACATGTCATATACGGTGAGCAGGGCGATATTTACCCCGGTAAGCGCCTCCATTTCGACACCAGTTTTCCCGAAGCAGAGTGTTGTGCATTCGGCCTGAACGCCGTTTTCCTTAAGGGTACATCGTACATCGATTTTCCAGAGCTGTATGGGGTGACAAAGCGGGATCAGTTCACCGGTTCGCTTTGCGCCCTGGATGCCGGCAATTTCGGCTACGGTAAGTACATCACCTTTTTTGATCTGGTTCTGTCTGATCAGTTCCACCGTTTCAGGATTCAGGCGGATGAATCCACGGGCTACTGCTTCACGCTCCTGATCAGGCTTCTGGCTTACATCAACCATTTTCGCCTTTCCCTTATCGTCGGTATGTGAAAGTTTATTCATGAACGGTTATTAAGAAATTTAATTTATTGCTATTGTAAATTGGAATGAGGAATAAGAAAAAAAGAAAGAGGAAACAGTCAGTGGGTTTTCTTTTTTCCTTTTTCCTGTTTTCTTTTTCCCAGTTCATCATCCTCCTATATTATAAAACTCTCCTGAATGATTATATGTTCCATTAAGGGGTTTATTTCCAAGCGATCGGTTTAATGCTTCCAGATGACCCAATATACGGATATTGTATGCCAGATCACTGAACAAACAAGGTTTGATGTCACCATTGGCCATTAGTCGCACCCGGTTGCATTTGCTGCAGTTGCCTCCTTCTCCTCCTTCGACTTTCGAAAACTCACCGGTCTTCAGGTTCATCTGATGAATGAAGCGAAGGTTTAGCGCCCTGATTTCGCAGAAATGCTTGAGTTGAAGTGTATCTTCATCGGTCTGACCAAGCAATACACAGTTTATTTTAATCGGCTTTAAACCTGTTTGCAGGGCTGCTTCAATCCCTTCCAGAACCTTTGCCAACTCACCGTTTTTGGTAATCTGACAATACTGATCCGGGTTCATGGTATCCAAACTGATATTGATACGGTTCAGTCCGGCTTTTTTCAGGTCTGAGGCAAAGTCAGACAAGAGTATTCCATTGGTTGTCATTGACAGGTCTTCCAATCCGTCAATTTGTGACAACATCGACACCAGTTCAATGATGTTTTTCCGGACCAAGGGTTCACCGCCGGTCAGCCGTACTTTAGTGATTCCGTTGGATACGGCCATACGGGTAAAAGCAGTTATTTCCTCAAAGGTCAGGATGTCGGAATGATCGAGCAGACGGATCCCTTCTTCGGGCATGCAATACGTGCAGCGCAGATTACAGCGGTCGGTCACCGAGATGCGTAAATAATTGATATGCCTGTTAAAGCGGTCGAACATGCACAATTTCTCCTTTTATTAATTCTGTTTGTCCCGCAGGAACGGTTATGAATCCAAATGCCTGATTATAGGCATGTATGTGTGCAGAGCCATGGTAATCAACCATTTTTACCTTGTTCTCTTTGGTGATCTGAACCGGCAGACATTCATCCCTATCTGATCTTTTTCGGATAAACGAATGGCTCATGGCCATGGGTAGCCTGATTTCAGTCTGTTGGTAATTCATCAGTTGCATAAGAAATGGTCTAACGAACACTTCGAATTGAATAAACGAAGATACCGGATTTCCGGGCAGGCCAATAATGTATTTATTTTCTTTGGAAGCAAAGGTGGTATGTTGCCCGGGTTTGATACTGATTTTACTGAAATGGATTTCGAAGCCCAGTTCACGGATAATCTGTGGTACGAAATCAAAATCGCCCACGGAAACTCCTCCGGAAAGTATGGTTACGTCATTTTTAGCAATGGAATGCTCTATTTTCTTCCTGATCAATTGTTCGTTGTCGGCGACAATTCCATAGTCGCTGGCCTTAAAACCGGCCATGGTTGCCTGGGCATAAAGCTGCGGACCATTTGAATTTCGGATCTGTGACTGGTTCGGTTTTTCTTCAGGATTAACCAGTTCTGATCCTGTTGAGATAATGCCTACATCAGGGCATTTATAAACGATGGGAAGAACACATCCGACAGATGCCAGCATTGCAATGTGCTGTGGTTTCAAAACGATTCCGTTAGAAACGACCAGGTCTCCTTTTTTTAGGTCTTCGCCTTGCAAGCAAATATTTGAATTGGTTGTTTCACCTGTAAAGCGCACTTGTCCGCGACCATTATCCCCGGCATATTCTACCATAAATACGGTATCAGCACCAATAGGGATCCGGGCACCTGTCATTATCTTAGAGCATTCGAACTTTTCAATCTTTTTCGCGGGAGTACCTCCGGCGGCTATGATTTCGACAATTGATAATACATCGGCCAGATCCTCCCGGCGACAGGCATAGCCATCCATGGTTGATTTGTCAAAAGGAGGCATGTCGGCATCGGCAAAAACATCCTGAGCCAGAACGCGGCCTGTTGACCGGATTAAATCAACGGTTTCGGTCCCCAATACCTGGGCTTTCGAGCAGGCAATGTTTATGGCTTGATCAAGAGATATCATGCGTATTGATTTTCAGTGAAAAATTACCGCAGAAGAGCAGATTCTATGATGACTGTCTTTTGCAAAAGAACTGTTTGTTTCCTGAAAGATACGGTAATTTTCGGTGATAACAATAAGTTTTAAGCCACTTGTTAGTTCATGGGATGATGGTGTAATCTAGTCATCAGCCCCTTTGGTGTGAGCATTTTGCTCAATTACTTTACATTATTTCTTATAGAAGTTCATTTGCTGAAGGTAGTCCCAGCTGCGGTAGGGCAGAAAATGACGAATATCCTTGCCAGTCCGGATTGAATCACGGATAAAGGTAGCCGAGATATCCATAAGAGGGGCATCAGCCACCTGAACAAGGGGATATTGTTTGGCCTTCTCAGGATTAAACCCCGGACGTGGATACACGATGATGATGTAATTTTCGAGGAGTACTTCTGCATTTTTCCATTTCTGAATACTGTCGAGATTATCGGAACCCATCAGGATATAAAACTGATGGGTGGGATACTTTTCACATAAATAGGCCAGGGTATCAATGGTGTATGAGGGTTTAGGCAGATTGAATTCCACCTTCGAGGCCCGGAAGCGCAAATCGTCACCGATTGCACGGTTGACCAGTTCGAGCCTCTGGTAATCATCTAACAATGATTTTTTCTTTTTAAGCGGATTCTGAGGACTGACAACAAACCATAACTGATCGATTTCGGTGTATTCGACCATGTAGTTGGCAATGGCCATATGCCCGATATGAATAGGATTAAATGAACCAAAGTAGAGTCCTGTTTTAATCATTTTGCGCTATTTAGAAATTCATAAACGCATTTCTCGGCCTCTTCAAATGCTTTCCCGAGATGTTCATTTACAATGATCTGATCGAAGTGGCTGGCAAAGGTCAGTTCATATTCGGCTTTCTGAATCCGTTTTTCAATCACTTCCGGCGAATCTGTTGACCTGGACAGCAACCGTTTTTGTAATTCTTCAACCGAAGGTGGCTGAACAAATACTGCCAGGGCATCGGCCCCGTAGTATTTTTTAATGTTGCAACCACCAACCACATCCACATCGAAAATGACATTCTTTCCTTTCGAACGGATTCGTTCGACTTCTGACTTCAATGTTCCTTTAAAATCTCCGGGATAAACTTCTTGCCATTCCAGAAATTCATTGTTTTCAATCTTCCGCTTAAATTCTTCCGTAGTAAGAAAATAATAATCTTTACCGTCTGTTTCGGTATATCGCTTTTCGCGTGTGGTTGCCGAAATGGAGAATTCCAGATTCAGGTTCCGGCTGAGCAGGTGACGCACGATAGTGGTTTTGCCTGCACCTGACGGGGCTGAAAATATGATTAGTTTACCTTGCATAAAGAGTTCAAAGTTCCAGGTTCAAAGTTTCAGGTTCCAGGTTCAAAGATCCAGGTGATCGCCATTTTGAAACATTGTTTCTGTTGGATATTTATTATTAAAGAACATTCAATACCTGTTCCTTGATCTTTTCCAGGTTATCCTTCATTTGCACAACAATGCGCTGAAGATTACTTTCATTAGCCTTGGAGCCGAGGGTATTGATCTCACGGCCAATTTCCTGGGCAATAAAACCCAGTTTACGACCGGAAGGTTCAGATTCGGCTATTGTTTCGGTGAAATAGCTGCAATGATTGGCCAGACGTACCTTTTCCTCGTTGATGTCAAGCTTTTCCATGTAATAAATCAATTCCTGTTCAAAGCGGTTCTTATCAACGTTGCCATTGAGTTGCAATGCATCGAGACTATCCTTAATCTTAGCCTTTACGTTCTCCATCCGCTGATTTTCAAAAGGTTCAGCCTGTTTCAATAGATCCAGAATATTTTGAATGCTGTTTTCGATGTCGGTCTGAAGGGATAAACCTTCCTGATCACGAAAACGGTTGAGTTCTTCGAGCGTTGAAACCAAGTTTTGGCGAACGATCAGCCATTCGGTTTCGTCGAGTTCATCGTATACCATTTTGACGGTTTCAGGCAAACGCATAATGCTCTGCATGGCGTTTTCATTGATTTCCAGTGCCAATTCCTTATAAACAGTTTTAAGCTGTTTGTAATAATCTTTGATGATGGCAGCATTAATCCGTGAGGTGCTTTCTGTTCCCAGGTTGTCGAGATAGATAGCGAAATCAACTTTACCGCGGATTACCATTTCTGAGATAAGTTTGCGGATTTCCAAATCCTTTTCACGGTACATCGCCGGGACACGGGTATTTATGTCGAGTTGCTTACTGTTGAGTGATTTAATTTCAAGGGTGATTTTCTTATTTCCTACTTCGAATTCGGCTTTTCCGAATCCTGTCATTGATCTGATCATCTGATATAATTTTAGCTGGTAAAGATAAGTAAAAAGGAACAAGTAAAAGGGAAAAAGGAAATAGGAAATAGGAAAAGGAGAGGGGGTCCTGAAATATCCGCCAGCTGGCGGACAGGATGGCGGAAAAGCGAAAAGTGAAAAAGCTGTTGCGAATGGTTTTCCTTATTTCTGTTTATTGTTTTAAGCGATCACTCCCGAACCGATAAGTTCGTCTCCTTCGTACCAGGCAGCAAACTGACCGGAGGTTATGCCTCGTTGTTCCTGATCGAAAATGATGTAGATGCCTTCTTCACGCTGATACATCGTAGCTTTTTCGAGTGGCTGACGGTAACGGATGCGAAGGTCGTATCTTCTGCTATCACCTGTATTCATGACTAAATCAGGTCGTATCCAATGGATTTCATCCTTTGGGATAAAGAGTCCGGGACGGTATAAGCCAGGGTGTTCGGTTCCTTCTCCCACGTAAAGAATGTTTCGGTTTACATCAGTGCCAATGACAAAAAGAGGGTCCGGATGACCACCGATATTCAGACCTTTACGCTGACCCACGGTATAGAAATGTGCTCCTTTATGCTCACCGATCACTTTACCATTCCAAGGTTTGTATGGAAATTCGGAACAGAGCTTCCTGAAGTTTTCTTCCTTTATTTCAATGTTTTTTCTCTTCAAAATAAAATCAGCAGGGATTTCAATCACATTGCCGGTCTTTGGTTCCAGTTGCTGCTGAAGGAAAGTGGGTAAATCAACTTTCCCAACAAAGCAAATGCCTTGTGAATCCTTGCGCTCGGCTGAAGGCAGATTTGCCTGGCGGGCAATTTCACGCACTTCAGGTTTCTCGAGATGTCCTATCGGGAACAGGGCTTTTGACAGTTGATATTGATTTAACTGACAAAGGAAATAACTCTGATCCTTGTTGTTGTCTTTTCCGACAAGCAACTGATGGATAATCTGACCATCCTTTTCAATTTCCGACTTCCGGCAATAATGACCGGTAGCCACAAAGTCGGCATCATACTTCATGCATTCATCCAGAAAGATATCGAACTTGATTTCGCGATTGCACAGTACATCAGGATTGGGAGTACGGCCCTTGCTGTATTCGGCAAACATATAATCGACCACACGTTTTTTGTAATCGACGCTGAGGTCAACAATATGAAAAGGGATATCAAGTTTGCGGGCCACCATTTCGGCAATCATGGCATCGTCTTCCCAGGTACAGCGCGAGGTGATTGTCCCGGTACGGTCGTGCCAGTTTACCATGAACAGAGCGACCACATCATGTCCCTGTTGCTTCAGCAAATATGCTGCAACACTCGAATCAACACCTCCCGATAATCCAATAACAATACGACTCATTGAGTTTCAAATTGGATGGCAAAAGTAGGGAAAGTAGCGTGGTTTTCCAAAGGAATAAGAGGTATTAACTTCGATTGATCTTTATCAGGGATACGCTAGTGGAGATGTGAATTAACGATCATATTGCATTTTATTTTTGTGAATGCAATTTTATTATGTGAAAGAAATTGCATAAGTTAATTTATTGTTTTACCTTTGAATTATGTTATTTGTGAATAATATAACTCAAATAAGTTTATATCTTTTCAAAATACGCCTTGTCAGAATATTCTAATGAATACTAAAATTTTCGTTATGCGATTCATCTATGCATTTTTATTTTTATGTGTTATTCAGTTGTCTGTATTTGCCCAAAAAGCTCCAATAAAGTTTGGCAAAATTGATATAGCAGATTTGAAATCAAAAGCTTATCCTTTGGATACAAGTGCAGTAGCAGCAATTCTATGTGATTATGGCAAATTCAATGCTGTTGAGTTTCAATTTGTCAGAACTTTACGTATTAAAATTTTCAAGAAGGAGGGCACTTCCTGGGGAAACCAGATTTTCCCTATTAACTCAAAAGCCGACATACGTGGAATTACCTATAACCTCGAAAATGGAGTGATTGTTGAATCAAAACTAAAATCGGAATCCATATTTGAAGAAAGGGTAACCAACAATTATTTCAGAACCAGGGTTGCCATGCCCAATGTAAAAGAAGGTTCCATCATTGATCTGGAATTCAAGTTTTATGGTTTACCGGATGAATGGAGGTTTCAGCAGGAGATTCCTGTTCGCTGGAGTGAATTGATTATTGATCCATCACAATATGTTACATTTCGTAAAAACTTTTACGGATTTGAAACACTTTCGGAAAACACAGACAGACGTTCCGTTGCAAAAGATATGCCTGCGATTAAAAAGGAACCTTATATGAATTCAATTACTAACTACATAACCAAATACGAAATCGAAATTTTAAGATTGAGTTTTCTACAAAGTCGCAATTTTCATATAAATGCAACACATATGGAATTTAGCACGACATGGGATGCAGTAGATTTACAATTACGGGATAGTAAACATTTTGGGAAAGCTATGGAAGGATGCCAGTTTCTTAACAGTATCGTTAAAGACATTGAAATAAAGGCTACGGATCCGTTCGAACGTTTAAAAGTTGCCCACGAAACGATTAAAAAAGCAGTTAAATGGAATGAAAATGAATCGGTAGGTTCGACATCTGAAAACTTAGTTGATGCATTCAATAAAAAAATTGGAAATTCTGCAGATATAAACTTAATGTTGATAAAGCTACTGAAGAAGTTGGATTTTGAGGTTTATCCGGTTGTTTTGAGTACGAGGAATAATGGATTCCTGTCTCCGGTAAGTCCGTCATTGACTAAATTTAATTACGTGGTTGCCTCTATTTTGTTGGGAGACAAAAGATATTTTTTGGATGCCACTGAAGAATTACTTCCAGTTGGTATGCTTCCAGAAAGATGCATTAATATGCAGGGAAGACTTATTAATAAAGATTATTCAGAGTGGATCGATCTGATGACTGATAAAAAAGATCGGAAATTCATACAGTTCGACTTGAAATTGGAAGCAAACAATATACTTTCAGGAAGTATAACAAAGACAAATTATGATTATGCAGCTCTCGATTTCAGAAAGAAATATGAAAAGTTTAACTCAAGAGAAGAGTACCTGAAAGATTTTGAAAGTAAAAATAAAGGATTAAGTGTAATTTCTTGCAATATCACCAACCTCGATAGCATATATCTTCCCTTGAAAGAGTCTTATGAAGTGAAAATAAAAAACAATATTACCACTGTCGGGAACCTGCATTATATCAATCCTTTAGTCTTTGAACAAATTACTTCCAATCCATTTAAGACAGAAGATCGTAAATATCCCGTAGATTTCATTTACCCTTCTGAAAAACCTATGTCTTCAAATTAATATTACCCGAAGGTTCACAAATTGAAGAACTCCCGAAGTCACAAACAATGAGATTGGAAGATGGCAGTGTGTCAATTCAATACCAGGTTGCTACAATGAATAACATTGTACAACTGTCCTACAAATTCGTTATTAATAAAGCGATTTTCACTGAAGTTGAATATGCCACCTTAAGAGCATTATACTCAGAATTAGTCAAGAAACACGCGGAACAAATTGTAATTAAAATTATTTAACTACTCATATTGTTAATTCTATTCGCAATATCCCATTATTCAGTATGAAGGAATTAGAAAGATTTCAATTTGTTATTTTTACCTTTGAATTATGTTATTTGAATATGTTCCTATTCAAATATCAGTATAGCTATTCGGCGGCAAGTCTTTACATGCCACTAAAATGATTACTAAAATCTATATTATGCGATTCATTTATGCGATATCATTTTTATGTGTTATTCAGTTGTCTGTATTTGCAGAAAAAGCACCAATAAAGTATGGTAAAATTGACAAGGCTGATTTAGAAATGAAGGTCTATCCTGCTGATACAAGCGCTGTAGCTGCGATCCTGTGTGATTTTGGCTATTTCAATTCAGTCCAGTTGCAGTTTGTCAGAACATTACGTATAAAAATTTTCAAAAAGGAAGGTACTTCCTGGGGCAATCAGATTTTTCCGGTTAACTCAAAAGCGGAAATACGCGGGATAACGTATAACCTCGAAAAGGGAGAAATTGTAGAATCGAAACTCAAAAAGGAATCCATCTTTGAAGAACGGGTAACCGATAATTATTACAGAACAAGAGTTGCTATGCCAAACGTCAAAGAAGGCTCCATTATTGATCTGGAATTCATCAGTTATAACGTATTGCCCAATGAATGGCGGTTTCAGCAGGAAATTCCTGTTCGCTGGAGTGAACTGATTATCGAACCAACTACAAATTTCACCTTTCGTAAAAACTTTTACGGTTTTGAACATCTGTCAGAAAACACGGATACGCGTTCAGTAGCAAAAGAAATGCCTGCCTTTAAAACGGAACCTTACATGAGTTCATCAACGAACTATATCACTAAGTTCGAGATAGAATATTTAAGGGTTGGATTTACTGAAGTGAGTACAACATGGAATGCTGTGAATGCCAGATTGCAGGAAAGCAGCGGATTTGGAAAAGCTATGCAGGGATGCCCGTTTCTTAACAGTATCGCCAAAGATATTGAAAAATCGTCACCCGATCAATTCGAACGTTTAAAAGCTGCCCACGAAGCGATAAAAAAAGCAGTAAAATGGAATGAATATGAATCGGTCTATTCGTCATCAGAAAATTTAAGCACAGCCTTCAATAAGAAGATCGGAAATTCAGCAGATATAAACTTAATGCTGATCCAACTTCTTAAGAAGTTGAATTTTGAAGTTTATCCGGTTGTTCTTAGTACAAGGAGTAATGGGTTCCTGTCTCCGGCAAGTCCATCAAGGTCAAAGCTAAATTATGTTGTGGCTTATGTTGCTTTGGGTGATAAGAAATATTTACTTGATGCTACCGAAGAATTTATTCCGGTTGGTATGCTTCCTGAAAGATGTATTAACTTACAGGGAAGAAGACTTCTTGATGATAAGAATTCAGAATGGATTAGTCTGATGTCTGATAAAAAAGACAGGAAAATCATACAGTTCGATATGAAACTGGAAGCTAACAATCTGCTTTCAGGAAGTATAACAAAGACGAATTACGATTATGCAGCTCTGGATTTCAGAAAGAAATATGAAAAATTTAACTCCAAAGAAGAGTATCTGAAAGATTTTGAAAGCAACAATAAGGGTTTAAGCGTCATCAAGTGTGATATCGCCAGACTGGATAGCATTTATCTTCCGGTACAGGAATCCTATGAAGTAAAAATAAAAAATAATGTTACCACTGTCGGAAACATGGTTTATATCAATCCTTTAATCTTTGAGCAAATTACTTCCAATCCTTTTAAGGCAGAAGATCGCAAATATCCGGTTGATTTCATTTATCCGTCAGAAAAAACCTACGTATTCATATTGAATTTACCAGAAGGTGCCGAGGTTACAGAACTCCCGAAGGCGATGTCTTTGAAACTGGCAGATGGAAGTGCAACAATTCAATATCAGATTGCTTCAATTGGTAGTGTCGTGCAATTGTCCTATAGATTTGTTGTCAATAAAGCTATATATTCGGAATCTGAATATGCCAACTTAAGGGCTTTATATTCAGAATTAGTAAAGAAACACGCGGAACAGATTGTAATTAAAATGAGCTAAATCTTATGGATCTTAAATTTATTCGAATAGTATTCGTTTTCCTATTGATGATTACCGTATCAGCACATGCAAAAGATATTAAATACAAAGTATCCGACATTCCAAAAGAACTGAAAGAAAATGCCCATTCCGTTGTACGGAATGAAGAAATTGTTTTGGAAGTAAAATCCTTAATAAACGCCAGTGTAAATGTAACTTACGCAATTACCATTCTGAATAAGAACGGGCTGATCGATGCCTATTTTCAGGAGTTCTATGACAAGTTTACCAAGATATCCGGAGTAAAGGGACGCGTATTCGACGAAAATGGCGAACAGATTAAAAGGATCCCTTCGGATGAAATTCTTGATTACAGCGCAATTTCAGGATACTCGACATACGAGGACAACCGCATAAAATATATTGATCCTAAAGTTCGAAATTACCCTTTTACGGTTGAATATTCATATGAGCAATCCTTTGATGGACTTTTTTCTTTTCCTTCCTGGAATCCTCAGTCAAAATTTAATCTTGCAGTTGAAAAAAGTTCATATAAAGCGACTGTTTCAAAGAGTCTAACCTTTCGTTACCTGGAAAGAAATACCTCCTTGAGAGCAAAGATTACATCCGATGCTGATAACAAAACCTATTATTGGGAAGCCCAAAACCTCAAAGCATTGGAATGGGAGCCATACAGCGTATCGAATCAGGAAATATTCCCGTCTATGATTGCTTCTCCGGCTGATTTTGAAATGGATGGATATAAAGGTAACCTCAACTCATGGACAAATTTTGGTAAATTCATCTCCACCTTAAACGAAGGGAAGAATGTACTGAGTGATGAAACCAAAAAGTTCCTGAATGATTTGATTACAGGCACCTCTGATGATTATATTAAAATCCGGAAGATCTATGAGTATATGCAAGGACGGACAAGGTATGTAAGCATACAGGTTGGTATAGGGGGGTTTCAACCTTTTGATGCTGCAACGGTGCAGCGATTGGCCTATGGCGATTGTAAGGCTTTAACCAATTACATGAAGACTTTGCTTGAAACTGTTGGATTGAAAGCCAATTATTGTCTGGTTAATGCTGGTACGGATGCACCACCTATGATCAGGGAATTTCCATCAACACAATTTAACCATGCCTTTTTATGCGTACCTGTAAAAAATGACACAGTATGGCTCGAATGTACAAGTCAGCGTTTGCCATGCGGTTTTATTGGCGACTTTACCGATGATCGCAATATTCTGCTTATCGATAATGATAAGAGCAAAGTTGTACACTCCAGGGTATATGGTTTGGCTGACAACAGTGAAACACACTCTTCCCGTGTGAAAATAGACGAAAATGGCAAAGGATCTGTTGAAATGCATACTCTTTACAAAGGGTTGAAATATGAGACTATTCTACCCACATTTTATGCCGATGATGTCGATAAGAAGCATAAGATATCCGAACGCATGAAATTCCCAAGTTTTCAGGTGCTGAATTTTAAATATACCGAAAACAGATTCATCATTCCATCGATTGAAGAAACACTAAATGTGAATTTCGAGAATTACCTTAACCTGATGGGCTCGAGGTGCTTTTTGTTATTGAATTTCACCAATACTCCCGAAAGCGCTCCTTACGCAATGCGGTCAAGGAAAACCGATGTATTAATCCGAAGACCGTCAATTGAAATGGATACCATTGTTTACGAATTGCCCGCAACGTTAAAACCGGAAAGTATTCCACAATCAGTATCTATAAAAACACAATTTGGCGAATACCAGGCTAAGGTAGAATATTCAAAAGGTCGGCTGTCTTATATTCGTAGTTTTCAGCTTAATAAAGGACAATATCCTGCATCGGACTATACAAGTTTCGTTGATTTCTTTGATAAAGTTACTGGTGCCGACGATATGCGTTGTGTACTGATAAAGAATTAATTTAATCATTATAAATCCTTTCAGAAAACCAAAACTATCCCTAAAAGAGAGGATTTATATCAAATCTGCTGTGTCAATATCATTTACATCAATGATCTTTTTGAGGATGGCATACATAGTCATTCCTGAGGCTGATTTAATGCCTGTTTTCTCGGAGATGTTTTTACGATGCGAGATGACCGTATGCGTGCTGACAAACAGTTGATCGGCAATTTCCTTGTTCGAATAGCCTTTAGTCAGGAGCCTCAGGACTTCCATTTCGCGACGTGTCAGCTCGGTGTCAGTATCTTTGGGCTGGCTGGCAGGGAAGGAATTCAGTATTTCATTGGCCTTGTAGCAAATCAGCGCCGGTGAATCATACAGATTAAGAGCCAGATTTGTGTTTGTTGAAATGAGCTCCAATTGCAGATTCATGAACTGAACTTTTCCGTCGGAAGATAGAATTTGCCGGATCAATGTACTGCTTTTTTCAAGCTCCTCAGGGGAGGCAATTACCAGAAAATGGCCTGACAATTTTGGGTAATCCAGGATCTCATCCCCGCGATGAAGCTGAATAATTTCTTCTGCCTGACTACCCTTTAAGATTTCGGAAAGGCCTCCAAGAACAATATCTGAAGGACAGATTACGATGATTGATTTAGTCGGAATATTACTCATGGCTCAGCAAAACCTTTTCGAGTTGTTTTACTTTAGGGATCAGAATATGATCCTCAATCCGGGAATGGTTTTTCAGATCCTTCTCGAACATGAACAGGTTGAACAGGAATGCATTTCCACGATTCTGATCGTAATTGGGCGGAAGATATTTGATGATGATATTTTTAAGATCATCCATCTTATCATCCATGTTCGAATGTTCCTTTTCGTATCCTTCAATCGAATAACCGGGATATTTCTGATGGAATGCTTCATAGGCGACCGGATTTACTAGAGCATCATTCAGTTCAAGAATATAGGGGAACATCACCCTTTCTTCGAAATTCATATGAATAACAAACTCCTCTTTAAACTTGGTGTAGAATCTTCGGACTAAATCATTTTCAGCACTCTCATCAGGGGATGCCATGAGGAAAAGTTCAATCAGGCGATCGTTTTCGGGTATCAGGTATTCGATATAATATTTATGAGTTTTAAGCAGGTATTCAATCACCATAGAAACAGAAAAGTCGAGCAGGCGCTTTTCGGGGAAATAGGCTTCATAATGGAAGACATTGATGGTTTCAACAAAGAAGTTGAGATCGATGCCTTTTTCTTCGCAGATATTCTGGATTGTCTTATCGCCAAACCCCAGTTTTATACCCAGACGGTTGATTACTGGCAATAAAGAATGATCTTTATGAATGACCGAGGCAAGCTTATTGTTTTCGTTAAACAGTTCCATAACGCTTCGATAAAAGATGGTACAGCAAAGATGACAAAATAGAACGGGAAAGGTTCATGTAAGTAATTATAGACAGATGGAAAATACTTTTTATATTTGTAAAAAATAAGGCAATATGGCAACCATTACTATTAACGAGCGAACATCTAAAGGAAAAAGCCTGTTGGAGTTTTTGCGTAAATTTGAAGGCGAGAATTTTATAACTATAGAAAAAGAGCCCAACGAAGAAACAAAACAAGCGATAAAGGACGTTAAAAAAGGGAATGTTACAAAGACAAAGAACGTTGCCGATCTGATGGCTAAATTAAACTCCTTAGTCTAAAAATTCCTATTCCTGCCACAAAGACACAAAAACACAAAGTTTCACCGAATATACTGTGTAGATATCAGGTCATGGTTTATCTGTTAGTTACGGGAGTCAAATAATATCTCATTACCAACATTGTGTCACCGCTAACGCGGCTCATTTTCGACTCGCTGTACTTTTTCTACCATACTGCCAGTGCTACGCACCTAAAAGATAGCTGCATAGCGAAATCTGTCCGTCAGGTGAAGCAGACGGCAAAGGATAGCCTGGGTAGACAATCGGATATTTATATAAAATACAAACAGCCCGCAAAATATTTCATTTGGGGGCTGTTTACTTTATGGGAATTTCTATGGTCTTCTGCTCCAGAAAGTCCTTTTAGGTTTTGCTTCCGGTTGAGCTGAAGGATGATTATTAGGTCTCGTTTCCCTGTTGCCTGAGGTCTCCCTTACAGCCTGTCCATTGTGTTCACGACGGATTGGTTTCCGTGCAACTTTCGCTGGTGCTTTTTCTGGCGTAAAATCGGTCATTGCATACGGATGGTCTTTTACAACCGGGATAGATTGTGAAATCAGCCGTTGAATATCGCGCAGAAAGAGTATTTCAGTATTGTCGCAAAACGAAAGTGCGATGCCACTTTGCCCGGCACGTCCGGTTCTCCCTATGCGGTGAACGTATGTTTCAGGAATATTAGGGATCTCGAAATTAATCACATGGGTTAAATCATCGATATCAATCCCTCTGGCTGCAATATCGGTAGCAACCAATACACGGATTCTTCCTGCTTTAAAGTCCGAAAGGGCTTTCTGACGGGCATTCTGCGATTTGTTCCCATGAATGGCCTGTGCCTCCAGTCCATTCTTCTGAAGCAACTGCACTATTTTATCCGCACCATGTTTGGTACGGGTGAATATGAGTGCAGAAACGATTTCAGGATTCCGGAGTACGTGAACCAAGAGGCTGCGTTTATCGGCATAATCGACCATATACATCCACTGCTCCACCTTTTCGGCGGTAGTCACTTCAGGAGTAATCTCTACCTTGACCGGATTCTTAAGGATGGTCTGCGATAGTTTTACAATGTCCGTAGGCATCGTAGCCGAGAAGAAAAGCGACTGCCGTTCGCGTGGCAGTTCAGCGATGATGCGTTTGACATCATGGATAAATCCCATGTCAAGCATACGGTCGGCCTCATCGAGTACGAACAGTTCAATGTTTCTCAAATCGATATACCCCTGATTCATCAGATCGAGCAAACGACCCGGTGTGGCGATCAGAATATCGATGCCCTGTCGAAGGGCATCTGTTTGCGGACGTTCGCCCACACCACCATAAATAACAGTATGTTTGAGTCCTGCATATCGCCCATAGGCTGTGAAACTTTCGCCAATCTGGATAGCCAGTTCGCGTGTAGGGGTTACAATCAGTGATTTAATCTTTCGCTTTCCTTTTGATGGAATGTGGGTGTCGTATAGAATCTGGATGATCGGAATGGCAAATGCTGCCGTTTTTCCGGTTCCTGTCTGTGCACAACCAAGTAAATCTTTTCGCTGAAGTATAATGGGTATTGCTTGTTCCTGTATTGGGGTTGGTTTTTCGTAACCTTCTGTTTTTAAAGCCCTCAGGATAGGCTCAATCAAATCTAAATTTTCAAATGACATCTTCTGTATTTGTAAAGGCCTCTTCTCAATTCATCATCAGTCAGCCTTTGTGTTTATGGATGCAAATTTAGACATAAATCCGATAACAATATGAATTCAAGGTTAATTCTAGGTTTTGACTGAAAAAGAAGACGTTACGGTAATGTTAAGTTCAAATATTATTATTTTAAATGAATATCCGTGATTTTATCTAAGGTCATTCCATGGTTAGTCATTGTCATTTAATGGTCATTTATTGCTATTCAATTGCCATGAAACGATGAATGACTACTTAATGACAACATTTTCCCCATGATTAATCTACTATTGCTCCATACAGGATAGCAGTTAACCGATCCCAGAATTCACCATGGCGTGCACCAACTATTTGTGTCATGCCAACGAAGATCAGGCTTTCTTTAGGATCGATGAAGAATTTGGTATTGAAATAACCGCTCCATTCAAATGTTCCCGGTGATTTGGAGCTGATTCCCCTTCCCTGATCGGTCAGGAGTGAGAATCCCAGGCAGAAGGATTCTCCCGGTTTTTTGCTAATACCATTCCCCAGTTTGTTGAGACTGATCATTTGATCGCCAGTCATTGCCTCTACGGTTTTGCGGCCAAGTATCTGTTTGCCGTTATAGTTCCCGTTATTCAGGAGCATTTGAATAAAGATGGCGTAATCCATCGCGGTGGACGATAAGCCTCCTCCGCCTGCATAATGATTATTGTCCGCCTGCAAAGGATAATTCATGCTGACTGACATGCCTGCGTTGGCAGCCATTTCGAGGGTCCCGTCTTCGCGTTGCGAATAGATTGGAACCAGTTTGATTTGTTTTTCTTTTGGCAGATAAAAGAATGTGTTCTTCATTCCCAGGGGCTCAAAAATATTCTTTCTGTAGTAATCACTCAGACTTGACCCTGAAACGACTTCTATTACCCTGCCCAATACCTCCATATTCAGGCCATACATCCATTTTTCGCCAGGTTGAAAAGCCAGGGGAACTTCTGCAATCCGGTTGACCAACTCTTCGGTAGTCCAGCTTGAATGCGATAACCCGACACCCATCACACCGTGCTTGATATATACGGCCCGGAGTGAACCGGAAGAAAAGTCTCCGTAAGCAATTCCTGATGTATGGGTCAGCAGTTCACGAATGGTAATGGGCGATTTAACCGGCAATGTGGTATAGCTCGAATCCTTTTCATTGAACTTATCCAGGACTTTTGAATTCTTGAAAGCCGGAATATAATTCTGAACCGGATCGTCCAGTCCAATTTTCCCTTGTTCGTAAAGTTGCATGACTGCAACCGTAGTGATGGCTTTTGTCATCGAAGCGATACGGAAAATATCATCCTTCTGGTAGGGTACTTTTTTATCTGTACTCCGGAATCCAAAACTCTTGTGATAAAATATCTGGTTGTCGCGTGCAATCAGAAATACCCCGCCTGGGATATATCCTTTAGTAATGGATTCCTGAATAAACTGATCGAGTAGCTGAATTCGCTTCTCCGACACTCCGGCAAGTTCGGCTGTCCCTTCCACCAAAGCATTGGGCGAATGTTGTGCAGATACTGTAAATTGAAATGCGATCAGTAGAAAGAGTATACTAATTTTTACGCGCATGGCAGATGAATTTTTGGGTTGGTATCTAACGATTCTGATGCTTAAAATTATACAATAAAACTGAATTATTTAACAGTTTTATATACTTCCAATGCTGCGGGAAAAGGTTGTAAGGCGCGTTCAAAAATACCGAGCGAATAGGCTATGGTCAATCCGTAATTGGTGAGCGGAACGCCTGCTATGCGTGCCTTCATCATCCGGGAGAGCATTTCGCGGCGGTTCCACATACAGGCTCCACAGTGAATGATCAGTTTAAACTCTGACAGGTTATCCGGGAAATCGTGTCCGCGATGATTTACAAATTCCAGTTTTCCACCTACAAATTGAGTAAGCCAGCGGGGAATTTTCACTGTGCCAATATCTTCGCCAATCGGATGGTGTGAGCATGCTTCTGCAATCAACACCTTATCTCCGGGCCGCAAACGATCTATGGTCATGGCGCCTTTCACCATTTCCTGAAGATCACCCTGGTAACGTGCAAACAGGATAGAAAAGCTCGTTAGCGGAATTTCGGGAGGAGTATCTGCAGCCACTTTCAGGAAAGCCTGACTGTCGGTAACCACCAGTTTAGGAGGTTTATTGAGTCGGCCAAGGGCTTCGCGCAATTCACGTTCCTTCACCACCATGCAAAACGAGTCGTTATCCAGAAGGTCACGAATGCTTTGAACCTGTGGAAGGATGAGTCTTCCTTTTGGCGCTTCCTTGTCGATCGGAACCACCAAAACAGCCATCTCGCCCGGACCAACCAAATCGGATACTATTCCGGTTCGGTTGATAAAATCTTCGGGTGCATGATCCAGGATTGCCTGCCTCAGATCAAGCATACCAAAACCGGTAAGTGCTGAAGTTTCAACGACGGGAAACTTTTCTTTGGGAAAACTCCCGGGCTGATAATTTTCAGTGGCAACCAGGTCACATTTATTAAGTACTACGATAGCAGGAATGCCTCGATCATTTAACTCTTTCAGAATACTTTCCTCAAAGTTGTCCCAGTCGCTGGAGTTCGAAATAATCAGTCCCAGATCAGTCCGATCGAATACAGCCATGGTTTTATGGATGCGTTTTTCACCCAGGGCCCCACTGTCATCAATCCCTGCGGTATCGATAAAAAGAACAGGGCCGAGGGGCAGTAATTCCATTGGTTTTTCAACCGGATCGGTTGTGGTACCGGCAATTTCAGAAACAATCGAAACTTCCTGGCTCGTCAGGGCATTAAGGATTGAGGACTTACCTGCGTTGCGTCTTCCGAATATTCCAATATGAAGCCTGAATGATTTGGATGCCTGCATAGTTAAGTTATTTTATACCTGCAAATTACTCATAAGTAATGATGAAATGCAAATAAGGGAATATAAATTTAAGGAAGAAAATTGGTATTCGTTATAAACCAACTACCGATTCCTTATCTCCGAATAATCCGGACTGGAATGTTTATCACCTCTGTCATACTTCTGTCTTATTAAATTCGAATTTGATTCGTATTTAATAAGACAGAAGTATGACAAAGGTATGAAAGAGATAAATTACAATTCAAGTGCAATTCTTTTTCTATCAATAAGATGAATAGGGGATATTGTGGAAAGATAGATCTTCAAACGGATACATAAAAATTGGAAAAGATTTCCTTTTGTGCTTTTTTGATTTTAATTGATCACTGAATAAGGAGCTTACGACTTCAATACAGTCAGAAATGGTATAATAACAAAAAAAAATGCTCCATAATTTATGGAGCATTTTTAATACAAAAAGCGGTAAGCTTATTTCTTTGGAGCATCAGGAGTAACAACTGCTTTTTTTACTTCTGCTTTTTTTGCAGGGGCTTTCTTCACTGCTTTTTTAGCTGGAACAGCTTTTGCATCTTTAGCAGGAGCAACAACTTCTGTCTTTGCAGGAGCAGCTTTTGCATCTTTTTTTACTGGAGCAGCAGGAGTCTGAGCGATGCTCACAACAGCCATGCTTAAAACAAGGGCTGAAACTAAAATTAACTTTTTCATGATTTTGATTTTTAAATTGTTATTGTTTTGTTTGCTTCAATCATTTTCAGAAGGGGGATGAAAATCCGGCATCGTTTCCTTTACCATCATTTCTACTTACTTCTTTATGTTTGAATTAATGATTGTTATTGTTTGTTTGTTTGAATAAATTGATAATGAAACTATTGAGCTTATTTAGCTTTTTTTGTTGATTTGCTTGTTTTGTGGCCATGTTTCTTGCCATGAGCTTTTTTCGATTTTTCTGTATTAACCGATGTGGAAGCGTCAGCTTTTGAAACTATGTAGTTTTCTGTTTGATTCTTTGCAATAGAGGATACATTTGTTGCGTTACCTGAAAAGGCAAAAACAAATGCCAATGCGACAATAAATAGTAATGTTTTCATTGTATTAATCTTTCATTGTGAATAATTACGATACAAATATAGAACTTAAAAAACCTAAAAGAAGTTACCGACTTGTTAATGCGATGTTAATGTCAATGTTTGTCGTAATTAACAAGGTAATCGTATCGGATTATACCAATTTACTATATGCAATTCGTGGTTTTGATTATTGACTACTTTATGAAGTACTAAAGTGATAAGTTGTCAAAAGAAATGCGGGACAATTAGAAAGTCATTCCCATTTTCCTGAAAGAGACAAAGAATTATATCAAGAATGACTAGACATGTTAATGTATTGTTAAAATGATACTACTCGTCGGTTTATTAAATATCTTTACTTCTCAGGAAGGACGATACGGATATTTTGAAATGTTATCGGTTATTTGAGCTTTTCAAAAGATAGAGATGAAACAAATGATGCTACGTTTAAGTAAAAGAACAAGCCGGTTAATACTAACTATAACCGCGGTTGCATCAATGATCGGATTGCTCGTGATCCAGGTAAACTGGCTGATGGAATCCATTAAAATGCAGGAGACTATTTTTACCAAGGGAGTAAACATGGCACTCAGTCAGACTGCCATGAATATGGCTAAAGATGTGGAATTGAATAATGCCATGCAAAACAGTATTGAAAAAGACAGTTTGATTAACTCAGAGGAGGTGTTCACCCAAAATATTATTTCCCGGCTTGATTCTACGGTACAGAAAGAATTGCAATTCTATCATATAAACCTTGATTTTCATTTTATCCTGATAAATGGCGAAGATACCTTATCGATGTCAGTGGATAAGAAAATAAAGAACGGGGAATTATTCCATCACACCTTTCAATCACCATACCCGGATTCGAGCATTGAGCTGGCGGTTCATTTCCCGGGTAAAAGCTCATTTATTCTGAAGCGAATAGGACTCATGTTTGGTACTTCCATATTGCTAATCCTGTTTACTTTTGTTTCTATTTTTTTAATCCTTGCATATTACAGACGGGAGCGGTCGTTTGCTCAACAAGTCAAAGAAATGATAGGTAATCTGACACATGAATTTATGACTCCGATTTCTTCTATTTCACTGGCTGGGAATTTGATTCTGAGCAGAAGCCAGAAAACAGGTGACCAAACTATCATTCAGTTTGCCACAGCAATTAAAGAAGAGAACAAAAAGCTTCAGAAGCAGGTTGACCGGCTTTTACAATTGGCAGCAGTTGAAAACAGTGGGTTTGATTATAATAAAGTACAAGTTGATATTCATCAGATTATAAATGATGCTGTTCAGTCGATGTCTTTTCAGTTGGAGCAAAATAAAGGAGAAGTGATAAGAGTATTTCATGCTGAAAATTCTGTTATATATGCTGATAATATCCATATGATTGATGTATTTGTAAATCTGATATCAAATAGTATCAAATATTCAGATGAAAACCCTATCATAAGGATTGAAACCAGGAACCTGGATCACTTGATTGAAATTACAGTGAGCGATAATGGGATTGGTATTCCAAGCCGGGAGTATATGCGGATATTTGAAAAGTATTACCGGATTTCTACCGGTGATATACATAATACCAAAGGGTTTGGCATTGGTTTATATTATGTAAAAACTGTTATTAAAGCGCATCAGGGTAAGATTATTGTAAAAAGTGAGAGTCATAAAGGAAGTGCTTTTATTATTACATTACCTGTCGCTCAGATTTATAATGAGAAAAAACATTGAATATGAGTAGGATAATAAATATTATTTTGGTTGAAGATGATTTAAACCTGGGATTTTTACTGGTTGAATTCCTGGAATTAAAAGGATTTTCAGTTAAACTTTATCGTGATGGACAAACTGCATTTGCAGGCTTTCAAAGCGGTCATTTCGATTTCTGTATTCTTGATGTTATGTTACCAAAGATGGATGGTTTTACGCTGGCTAAAAAGATTAAAATAATAAATGCCCAGGTACCTATTATTTTCCTGACGGCACGATCGCTTAAGGAAGACAAAATGAAAGGGTATGAGATTGGTGTTGATGATTACATTACCAAACCCTTTGATGAAGATGAACTGCTTTATAAAATTAATGCCATCTTGAACCGTAGTAATTTATCAAAGATTTCAGGAGACAGTGTCTTTCAGATCGGGCGATTTCAATTCGATTTTCAAAATCAATTGCTTGAAATCGATGATCAGAAACGCAGGTTGACAGAACGAGAGAGTTCCGTTCTTAAACTTTTATGTTTGTCAAAAAACAAAGTCGTCCGGAGAGAGCAGATTTTAACTGCCATATGGGGAGAAAATGATTATTTCGCCGGCAGAAGCCTTGATGTATTTATCTCCAAATTACGAAAATATTTCAGCTCCGATCCTTCAATCAGTATTGAAAACATTCCTAAAGTTGGATTTATTTTGCAGGATAACAGCTGATCTGATTAGCTGAAAAGTAAAATAGACTTAATTCATATTTAATAACAGAATTAGCTTTACGCATTGGATGGACTTTCAAAAAAGAGTAAAATTTCAGTCCTATGTTGAGTTCTGGGATTCTTTGCCTGAAAGTGAACGCATCATGGTAGACGTATTAAGGCAAATCATTAAAACACATATTCCAAAAACCTGTGTTGAGAAACTATCATACAATGTTCCCTCGTTCTATGGTCGCAGGCGAATATGCCTGATCTGGCCGGCTTCAATTGCGAGGGGAGGTATCCAAAGTGGTGTCTTATTGGGCTTTTGGCAAGGATTCCGGTTGCCGGATGCTGAGAACTATCTTCTACATGGAAATAACAAGCAGATCTTTTATAAAATCTACCAATCAGCAGACGAAATTGACGAACACGCTATTGCCTGTTTGTTAAAAGAAGCAGTTGAAATTGATCTGACATTCAGAACTGCTAAATAGGTAATTGGATACTTTTTTACTGATCCTTTAGATTTGACGGATAATATTCATAACCTACCTAATTTCAGTATAGGCTAGACTATTTCATGGTCCAGACTTTGTTTCTTTACCACATGGAACCATGTAATCCATTGGCAGGCAGATCATTCTTTAGTGAAAGGAGCAAATTTCAGAAATTGTTTGGTTTTTTTACTTTTTCCCTCAATATAAGTCATGAATTTCTGACCATCCTGCGACGTTTCGAATTTTGTATTTACTCTCGCATCATCAAGCAAGGAATAGGTGAGCCTAAAGACAGGCACATTGGGCATTTTCTCGCTGGTAAATACAATCGATTTCTCAGGATAGGATATGGAGTAATTAATGGTATGTCCTTCGTTGTCGAAGTAGATTGCTTTCCCCGGATATCCCGAATAATCCATGTAAACGACCATTAAATCATCATGAATGACCTGCTTCTTGCCTGTTGTAGCGGGATATTCAGAATGGCTTTTTCTGACCAGTATTTTTTTATCAAGGTCATGTTTAAATGAAAAAGTGCCACCTCCCTGACCAGGTTGACCGGTTCCTTCACCAACCCAATTTCCCATCAGCCAATTCCATTTATTCCAGTTAGAGTTTTGCTGACCAAAACAAGTTCCGATTAATCCGATTATTGCCAGTGTTACAATTAGTTTTGCTTTCATGACTTTTCCGTTTTATCTGATTCCCGACTTCTAAATTAGTATTCAGTATTTTGAAGGTTCATTTAAGTTCCAAACATACAATTATTTCTTAATAATCATTAGATGTGCATTAATTGTCAGGTAAATATATGTAAATTTGAAATAATGAGCAAAATGCGAAATAAGATTTCAGGAAGTATCTTTTTGATTTTAAATTGAATAAATAGCGAAAACGAACTCATTCAATAAATCATGAATACAATTAAAAATGGCATTAAAAAGCGCATTAAAAGCTTTGGTTATGCATTTACAGGTCTGTATGAGTTGATTAAATCGGAGCCAAATGCCAGGATTCATTTGGTAGCTACGTTAGGTATAGTAACAGCAGGCTTTTTGCTTTGTCTGTCAGATGAAGAGTGGTGTGTAATAATGATTGTCATTGCATTGGTTTGGGCTGCAGAGGCTTTCAATACAGTAATTGAAAAGATTACTGATCATTTATTCCCTGAAAATCATGAAACAGCAAGAATTGCAAAAAATGTTTCCGCAGGAGCTGTACTTATATGTGCAATTGCTGCACTGATTTGTGGAGTGATAATCTTTTTCCCAAAAATTACAGTGTTATTTCATTAATGACAATATGGGTATACATTAAAACGAATAACCAATTGCATCAGAAATCTTTGATAATAATATTTGCAACAGCATTATCGTCATTTTTATAATGATGGGTGCCAGGTAAGGTTTCAATTCTTATTCCCTCTGAAGAAAAAGCATCCCGGATGTCACTGTCTTCCTCATCTCCAAAGATACATACGGGGTTCATGGATTTAATTTGTTTCAACTCGTTGGGGACATTATATTTATCATGAGTCTTGAAATGCAACATGTCCGATATATGGATTTCGAAATCACCAGTTACATCAGGGGAGAAACAATAAACCCCTTTTAAGGATTCTTTTAACTGATCAGTAAATTGATTTGCAATAAATGGTGCGACACAAGCTCCGAATGAATATCCAAGCAATACAAATGTTTTTCTATCCCAGAGTTGCATATAATGATTAATAGCGATTGTGAGATCCTCAGCTACATCTTTTGGATTCTTTTCATTCCAGAAATATTTCTGGGCATCAAGACCCACAACAGGTATACCTTTTCCTGCTAGTTTTTCGCATATTGACTGATCAAAACTAGTCCAGCCACCATCACCTGAAATGAAAAATGTAAGTGGTTGAGTTCCTTTTATTGATGTTGGTATCAATATCAGAGGCAAATCGGTTTTTAGAAGAGATTCTGATTGTGATTGCAACAGCAGATTATTTGCAGCAATCTTCTCCGCATAACCAGGTTCCTTCATGACTTTTGAATAGGCAGTTATAAATTGAGGCATCCAATTCCTTGTTACTGCGAAACCATGACCAACATTGGGTAACGATACTATTTCGCTCATTGGAATATCCTGCATATATTTTTTAGTCGCATCGAATGAACAAACCTGATCTGCTAATCCGTTGAGTGCTATGAAAGGTGCAGTGAGTTCCATACAGGGTTCCAGATAAAAAGCCTGACCAGGTTTCAGAATATGTGATGCAAGACCAGTTCCATTGCAGAGAGGGCGGTCAATTTCAAGGTCGGGACAAAACCCTATTGAAATTACACCTTTAAAAGTGTTGGCAGGAGCCTGTGCCAGAACTCCATAAGCCAGCGTTGCACCTGATGAGTAGCCTACTAATATTGGTTTGAGGTATTGGTTAAACTTGTATTTCTTTTGAATGGACATGCTCATTTCTTCAAAATCGCCGGCAGGGTAATAGCATCTCGATTTTAAAGATTTAATTTTTTTGAAGTAATGTTTGATATCAATCCCGGCGACCAAAGCCCCCTGTTTCACAATCTTGCTGGCCATATCGTTAACTGCCTTGTTCCATCCACCATCGCCGGAAACAAAAAGTACAAAGGAATCAGGAATATTTTCCGGATGATAAATAACAACTTTTCCAAATGCTCCATATGAAATGGTATCAACTGGCATTGCCTCTGAGGTCAACCCAAATATAGAAAACAACAGGGTTGCCAGGTAGAATAGACGTTTCATGGAACTATGGTTTGATGACATTTGCTAAAACAGTTGGTATTTGGAGAAGATCATAATCGTGCTGATAAATCAGGTATTTGTTATGCCACTGAGGTTCGAATTTCTCTTTGTATTCGCGTAATCCCTTATACTGTGCAAATGACCTGAGTTTTTCGTAGGCAAACTTCATTGATTTTTCAGGAAAAGTATGGGCATCATTCAGCCCGCTCATTGGAGCAAAACCTAAATTTACATAGGTAATATTCTGTGATTTGAAATAGTTGAATAGTTCAACCAAGATGAAATCCATTACCCCATTGGGAGCATCTTTGGTCTTCCTGATTAAATCATAAGTTCCTTCGTCTTTGGCAAAGTCAGGAATTATATTCAGGAAGGCAATGATTTTTTCTTCTTCATTTTCGACTGTAATGATGGTTTGCTGCTTAAGTTCCTCCCAAACAAACATTCCCTGGGAAAAAACAATCTCCGAACGGTCCATATCATTAAGCCATTCATCACTAACTGATTTTATCTTCTGAAGTATACCATCTTTAACGGGTGCTGTATGTATCGTTGATTTATACCCACGGTCAATCACTTTGTTGATTGCATTTCGCATAGGTTTTTTACAACCTCCGCTCAAGCTAAAGGTAGATAAGTTTACGACTCCTTCCTGGCCGAGGAAAAGATTCTTCTTTTTGAGTTGATGATAGATCTCAAGACTTTCTTCAGGGACCCGATAATAAATGCTTTTCATGCCACTTTCATAGCAATACAGGTCAAATTCGGTGATGCACTCTTTGATCAGTTCACTATTTTCTGCAACCGGATTTTCGAGAACAACAGCAAAATTTCCTGAGATACCATAGGAAATAAAGGCCTTTCTGCTATTCGAAAAGAAGATCATTTTGTCTGCAGATGTCTTAAAATAATCCAGAGAAGAATTGCCATACTTTTTCAACAGGTCTTTGGCCAGTGCCAACTCTTCTCCGGTAACATTTTCCTCCGGCACATAAGTTCGGACAAAAGTATAGATCAGAAAGGCAATGGAAAAGAAACCGGTGATATTGATAGAGAGTAAGAATTTACCGGCAAATTTGCTGGCCGGAATTAACTCATCGCTTCCAATCAGAAAATAGTTTTGAATCGTATAGCGCAATGATTGCCAAATATTGAAATCAATATTGAAATGTTTTTTATCCAGAAAATAAAAGCCCACAATACCATAAATCAGGGTGGCTGCGGCTGTTAGTATGGATGTTTGTAGCCCCACATTTCGCATCTTGGGGTTTGTCTTTATATAGTATTGCTTCCTTGTACCAACTAAAACAACGATTGCCAGCAAAGCAATAGTTGATTCTTCAAAGTCAATGGCTTTGGTCATATTTCCAACCAGTGAGATGATACTGAGGAATATCGCAAAATACCAGGCAGTCCTTAACCCTTTCAATAAAAAGGCAGCAGTAACCAGCATCAGAAATCCGGCGGTCAACACAAGGTAATTTGACACATGAATAGCCTGAATAGGCAAAAATCCTTTCAGGATGGTCAAGCGTTCATTGATGGCTGGTGTCAGAACTGAGACTATATTTACGATTCCCAGTGCAAGAAGAAAAAATGCAGGAAAAATGCGCATTAACAGTTTATTTACTTTGGCAAGAAAGGACATAATTCCCACAACCAGTGGCGTCCAGAATTCAAAGAAACGGTAAAGAAATGTTATGGCGATGGCGTCAACGTTACCAAACCCAAAACGCATCAGAACAATTGTCATTGATACTTCAATGGCACCAAGTCCACGTAAGAAAGGTGAAACAATCAGGAAGATGACAGATATAATATAACCCAATACAGCAGCCAGAATCGAAGGATGAAGATTGAGGGCTATCATTGCAACGTATAGATGTGCGATCCCAATAAACTCAATGACTATCGATACAAGTATGGTATAAATAAATTGTTTTCTATCTATACGGTCATTTTGCATATCAGTCATAAATACTTCCGTAGTGGGAGCCAACTTTACAATCATGGAATAAAAGACGCCTTTTTTCATGATCGAACGATAGACAAAAAACAAGAAATAACTTAACAGGATGATAGTTACCAACGCATACCATTCACCTGATCCGACTGTTCCCTCAACAATTGCATATATAAATGCAGGAATTGCAACGATGACGACTGAAAGTATCCCTATAAATCCATAAATTGATGAGGCAAAATGAATCTTAGTACTCCTTATTCCTTTGGCTTCTATTGTCCCGTTAAAAAATGCAAGGGATGATACACCACCTGCAGGCAGAAAAATGCTTATTAGATTTCGCTTTATAAATAACACGGTGGCATCATAAAGCGAAACTTTACTGCGCGTGGAGGAAAATGCAAACACATACATCAGGCCCTGCAATAAAATATAAATTGCAGTTAATGTAAGGCCTATGAGCACCCATCCCCAGTTTGCAGTTTTAAGCACATCGCTGACTGCGACCAATTCGGATCGTTGATGCCTTATAAACCAAATTCCGATGCCTAAAAAGAAAAGCGTAAAAATGAATTGTAATATGATCTTCTTGTTTTCACGCAAGAATGGATTTGCATGTTCTTTAAAACGATGTGTTAAAGAACCGATAGTAATTTCTCTCTTCATATTTATAAACGACAATAACATCTCATATGATATTGAATTTATATCACTGATAGGTTGACTCAAAATTACAAAAAATAGTTCATTGTTTTACATTTCTGGCCCAATGAAATAAGGTTGATAAGCTATATCCCCAAGTTTAAAATGAAACAGATAAGCCTTTTAAGTGTATTTTGACCAGACAATTTTCAGGAAATATAAATCCCAAAAGCACATGTTCAGAGAACTTTAAAATATCTGGATTCATCCATGTTTCATTTTAAGCCAACGGGCATAATTATTTCTCATCGTGCATCGAGATTATCCGAATTGGATTAGCAGTGATTAGAATCATCAGATATCAAATGTCATTAAAAAACCCTCTCTGGCAAACCAGAAGAGGGTTTTTTAATACAGTTATTTTGAAAGATATGAACGAAAATTACATCATTCCGCCCATGCCACCACCCATTCCACCACCCATTGGTGGCATAACTGGTTTGTCTTCTTTTTCTTCAACCAAAACGCATTCGGTAGTCAGAAACATACCTGCGATTGAAGCGGCATTTTCCAAAGCGATGCGTGTAACTTTCGCTGGATCGATAACACCGGCTTCATATAGATTTTCGTAAACGTCAGTTCGGGCATTATACCCGAAATCGCCTTTACCTTCCATTACTTTCTGAACAACAACAGCACCTTCTTTTCCAGAGTTGAAAACAATCTGACGCAATGGTTCCTGAATGGCACGTTTTACGATTTCGATTCCAGTGGTTTCGTCATCGTTTTCACCGGTTAAACCATCAAGAACTGCTATGCTGCGAATATAAGCAACACCGCCGCCAGGAACGATTCCTTCTTCAACAGCAGCGCGGGTTGCATGTAATGCATCGTCAACGCGGTCTTTTTTCTCTTTCATTTCAACTTCTGATGAAGCGCCAACATAAAGTACAGCAACACCTCCGGCTAATTTAGCCAGACGTTCCTGTAGCTTTTCCTTGTCGTAATCCGAAGTTGTGGTTTCGATTTGTTTTTTGATTTGGCTCACCCGTGTTTTGATGGCTTCAGCATCGCCGGCACCGGCAACTACGGTTGTTTTTTCCTTATCAACAGTGATTTTTTCTGCCTGTCCAAGCATTTCAATAGTGGCATCTTCGAGTTTCATACCTTTTTCCTCGGTAATCACAACACCGCCGGTTAAAACCGCTAAATCTTCAAGCATTTCTTTGCGGCGATCGCCAAATCCCGGAGCCTTTACAGCGCATACTTTAAGCGAACCGCGTAAACGGTTAACTACCAATGTAGCCAATGCTTCACTGTCAACATCTTCTGCAACAATTAAGAGTGGACGACCAGTCTGGGCCGATTGTTCCAGAATAGGTAGAAGGTCTTTCATGGTGCTGATCTTTTTATCGTGGATCAGGATGAAAGGACGTTCAAGGTCGGCAGCCATTTTCTCACCATCGGTGATGAAGTAAGGTGAAATATATCCACGGTCGAACTGCATACCTTCAACAACATCAACATAAGTCTCTGTTCCTTTCGCACTTTCAACAGTAATTACGCCTTCCTTATTTACTTTGGCCATTGCTTCTGCAATCAGGGCGCCTATTTCGCTGTCATTATTTGCAGCAACTTTAGCAACCTGTTCTATTTTCTTCAAATCATCGCCAACATTTTGAGCCTGTTCTTTTATACTTTCAACGACTTTCAGAACAGCTTTATCTATTCCTCGTTTCAAATCCATTGGATTAGCGCCTGCAGCAACATTCTTCAAACCAACTGAAATCAATGACTGGGCAAGAACGGTAGCCGTAGTTGTTCCGTCACCTGCATCATCGCCGGTTTTGCTGGCTACTTCTTTCACCATTTGTGCACCGATGTTTTCGTAAGGATTTGAGAATTCAATTTCCTTAGCAACAGTCACACCGTCCTTGGTGATTTGTGGTGCACCGAATTTCTTTTCGATAACCACGTTACGGCCTTTGGGTCCTAGCGTTACTTTTACAGCATCAGCCAATTTGTCAACCCCTTTTTTTAGGAGGTCGCGGGCTTCGATATTGAATTTAATTTCTTTTGCCATTTTTATTCTTTTTAAATGTTATTAATCAGTTATTCAGCAATAAACAAAACATCAGTTTGAGACATCAGCAAATAATCAATTCCATCAATGTTTAATTCTGTACCGGAATATTTTCCGTAGAATACTGTATCACCAATCTTGACTTCCATAGGTTCGTCCTTTTTTGGTGAACCGACTAAAACCACTTTTCCAACCTGTGGTTTTTCTTTTGCTGAATCCGGAATAATGATTCCACTAGCTGTCTTCTTTTCCGCTTCCTTAGGCTGAACTAATACTTTTCCAGCAAGGATTTTTCCTTTTAAATCTGCCATTTTTGAATTATTTTAATAGGTTAAACGTTCAAATTTTAATTTTCACAACCTTTTTAGCAGATATTATGCCAAAGAAGATATTGTCTATTCTTGTTAGGATACATGGACATTTTTACATCTGTTTATTACAATATCCAAAATGTTTATTTATAAATATCTGAAATTTAGATATATATATTGATTTACCCTTACTGTCATTTTGTGTGTCAGTCTGTCAGATATTTATAGATGCTTTCTCAAATCAATTATATGGATTGGTAGGAACTGATAAATGAAAAAGCTAATAAACTTCAACGTTTGAGATCACAGGACAGGCTTTTGAGTCTTTGATTGAAATACGAACTTTTTGCGCTTCGACAGGATCGATACGCAATATACGTTTGTAACCGATAGTTGTTCCTGATGCGATTACCTGCCAGTTGCCATCTTTCTCAACTTCAACAGTGAAACTTTTCACGCGTTGTCCCAATCTGATATACTCCTGAATCAGCACATAGCTTATCAGTCTTTTCTCATTTAGATCAATTACGAGGCTTCCCGAAGTTTCCTGATCATTGGTTGCCCAGTAGGTTTCCTTATTGCCGTCGGTAACCTTATCTGCACCAAATACCGCATCGTTTCCCCGAACGGATGATGCCATCACTGTTTTATGCAAAGCCAGGTTGGTTTTGAATCGTTGGTCTATAAGCTTCTTCCAGCCTTGCAAAGAAGCAACATCAATTTCATTAATCAATCCACGTCGATCAGGTGGAATATTCAGGATCAAATTTGAACCACGGCCCACTGAACTGAGGTATATTTCGAACAATTCTTCCGGCGTTTTTACCTGCGAATCTTCTTTGGCATGATAAAACCATCCCGGACGTATTGAAACATCAACCTCTGCAGGTATCCAACTTTTCCCACTTTCATTTCCAGTGTTCAGTAAATTTTCTATGCCACTTTTCCCTGCATATAGACTGTCCGAATTGATGGTATTCCAGTTTGTTTCGTTTACATATCCTTGCTCATTACCGCACCAGCGAATATCAGGACCTGCGTCACTAAAGAAGATGACATTGGACTCTATAGCACGCACCATTTTCAAGGTGGTTGGCCAATCGTAATATGTCTTTCCGTCGATCTTTCGTTTTTCTTTTGCACCACCGTAATAGCCGTCACCGCCGTTTGCCCCGTCGAACCACATTTCGAATACCGGTGAATGTGCAGTAAAAAGCTCCTTCAATTGATTCCTGTAATATTCGATATACGAAGGGGAACCATAGTCGGAACGATTTCGATCCCATGGCGAGAGATAAACGCCAAATTTCAGGCCATCTGCGCGGCAGGCTTTCTCAACTTCTTCAACCACATTGCCTTTGCCGTTTTTATAAGGACTGTTTTTAACCGAATGTTCAGTGTATTTACTGGGCCACAGACAGAAGCCATCATGATGTTTACAAGTTAAAACCAATCCTTTTAACCCGGCAGCTTTTATTGTTCTGGTCCATTGCGTCACATCCATGGCCGTTGGATTGAAAACCGATTCACTTTCATCACCATATCCCCATTCTTTGTCTGTAAAAGTATTGGTGGTAAAATGTACGAATGCATATTGCTCCATTTCATGCCAGGTTAACTGGCGGTCGGTCGGAATGGGAAATACAGGGGCAGGAGGGCTAACAGTCTTTTGGAAGACCGAAAATGAAAATAACAAACTCAGCATAATAAGGCCGAATACATAAAGTGATTTATTCATAATGAGTCAGTTAAAGTTAGTCTCAGTAACTCAGGTCGAAATAAAAAAGTCTTCAATGGATTTACATTGAAGACTTTCATATCTATCATTTTCAGATTTTAATCTGAAGAGTTTTTCTATTTTGCAGAGTCGGGAGATGCTTTGGTTGCAGGAGCTGCAGTTTTTGCATCGGCAGGAGAAGGGAAACTTGGAACCTTAGAAGGATCCACAGCATTATCAATCTGATCCTTCATTGCAGACCCTGATCCGCTGGCTTTATTTTCTCTGGTTATGAATGCAGTACCTCCGATACATAATACCAACAAGCATGCTGCCAAAAACCAGGTTGCTTTTTCGAGGAAGTCAGTCGTTTTACGTACTCCCATAATCTGGTTAGAAGACTGAAAGTTACTTGCCAATCCGCCTCCTTTTGAGTTTTGAACCAATACAATCAAAATCAGCAAAATACAAGCAATAAATAATAAAACTGTGATCAGTGTGTACATATTATTGGAATTAATTGTTCATTAAATTTTTGATCTTTTCAATCTGAGCGGCAAAGTAAGTACTTTTTTCCGGATATTTCAAACTTAATTTCTCAAATATCTGGATGGCTTTTTTATAATAACCTTGCTGAGCATATATTGATGCCAGAGTCTCAGTTACAAAATCATCATTTTCTTCTTCATTGTGACTGGAATTTTCCTGGTGAGAAACCGTTTCATCCTCTTTCACCTTTGGCATTTTGGGCTTAACTTCCAGAAATTTTTCGATCAGGCTATATTTCTTCTCTGTCTTCTTCTGCATCGAACGAGCAACATCACCCATTGTTTCTTCAGTTCTTTCCGTTTCTTCAAGCTTGTAATCAGCAGGAAATATAAGATTGAAAATATCAGGTTCTTCATTGACATCTGTTTCTGCTGATTCAGATTGATCGGCAGAGTTCTCCTTCGTTTTTTCATTCAGAAACAGGTATAATTTTCGACGGTCGTGTATATGGATCGCTCCATTTATCAATTCCTGCTCGAACGATGAATCTCCAAGGTTCTTCAGGTTCTTAAGCAAGAGCATCCACCCGGCTTCAAAAGCAGGATATTGCTCAGTCAGCTCCTTCAGCAAAGGAAGAGTATCCCGGTTTAATTTTTCAGGAGCTTGAATAACTTGTTGGATTTGTTCTGCTGTCATGGGTTACCAGTTGGCAACTGATGCGTTAAAAATATCGTCAGTCAGTTTGTCTACAATATCAATGACCAATTGATCTTCTACCGAGCTAAGTGAACTTGTGCTGTTGAAATCTTCATACTGCGAAAAGGACTTCTCCCAATCCTGTTCGTGATCCTTGTTGTTGGTAAATTTTACTTTTATTGTAATCGTGAGTCGGTTCTGTGCTGCCAGGTCGCCTGATTGAATGTTCATTGGTTTAACATCGTAATCAGTAATCTGCCCTGCAAATTCCAAATCCCCGTTTGTACTGACCTGACTCAACGAGGTTTGTTTGATCACTTTGTTTTCCAGACCCTTGGTTCCCTGCGTAAGTTCCTGACTAAGATTGGGATTAACCAGACGTGCGCGGTTTGGGAAATAACCGACCGTAAACGTTTTTACATTGGATGAGACAGAAGCGCCGGTAAAGGAATAACTGACTTTACAGGCAGCAAAAACTGCCATGATAAGAATTACTGAAAGTAGAATGAGTATTGAGTTTCTTCTTTTCATAGTATTATTCGATGTCATATTCTTTGATTTTTCGGTATAGAGTCCGTTCCGAAATCCCTAGTTCCCTGGCAGCATATTTCCGTTTACCTTTATGCTTTTCGAGGGCCTTTTGTATCATTTCCACTTCTTTATCCTCGAGCGATAACGATTCTTCAACAAATTCCTCCGTGTCGAAAATGTTATTGTGAGATACCGGATTAATACCTGCCCGATTTGGAACATTCTGTTCAGGAACATAACTGCCATTTTCAGACTGGTATATCTTGCGTATCAATTGAGCATTGTCATCGCGCGAATCGGTTTTAGTTGCTTCATTTTGAAGGATATCATGGACAAGCTTTTTCAGATCATTCATGTCTTTCTTCATGTCGAACAGAATCTGGTATAGAATTTCCCGCTCTGATGAGAAGGTCTTTTCGTCCACATTATGATATAAAGCCGGAAGTTTATTCACATTGTGTAGCGGGATGTAGCGCTGCAGGGTCTTTGCGTCGATAATTCGCTCTTTTTCAATAATTGAGATTTGCTCAGTAATGTTTTTTAATTGGCGCACATTCCCCGGCCACTGGTAACTGAGCAACACTGATACTGCTTCACTGTCGAGCCTGATGGCCGGCATACGGTACTTGTCGGCAAAATCGGAAGCAAACTTGCGGAAGAGCAAATGAATGTCTTCAGGTCGGTCACGTAAGGGCAACACCCTGAGGGGTACAGTATTTAAACGGTAATACAGATCTTCCCGGAATCGTCCTTTATCAATGGCATCGGCCAGGTTCGCATTGGTTGCACCAACCACCCTGACATTGGTTTTCATCACTTTCGACGATCCCACTTTCATAAATTCACCCGCTTCGAGTACACGCAGCAACCGAACCTGTGTCGAAAGTGGCAATTCGCCAATTTCGTCAAGGAAGATAGTACCCCCGTCGGCTTCTTCAAAATAGCCTTTGCGGTCGGCCAGGGCACCGGTGAAAGATCCTTTTTCATGACCAAATAGTTCTGAGTCGATTGTGCCTTCAGGAATTGCGCCACAGTTGACGGCAATATACTTGCCATGTTTACGGGCTGAAAACTGGTGAATGATCTGCGGAAAAGATTCTTTTCCTGTTCCACTTTCACCTGTAATTAAAACTGAAAGATCGGTAGGAGCCACCTGAACTGCGATTTCAATCACATGAAGTAATCCTGGGGAACTGCCAATAATTCCAAATCGTTGTTTTATTTCCTGAATATCCATCGTAAGGACAATATGTTTAACTTTGCAAAATTACAATTTTAACGATTAAGTACTGTTTAAAATTAAATTAACTTTGATTTCAATATCTTAAGTATGCAATGTTTTAACATGTTTTAGCTTTAAGTGCTGAAATCAATCAAAGAAATCGCATAATGAATTTTATAGGAATCATACCAGCCCGGTTTCAGTCAACCCGTTTTCCCGGAAAACCACTTGCATTGCTTGGTGGCAAACCCATCATTCAATGGGTATATGAAAATGCAAAGAAAGCTCTTGATGAGGTATATGTTGCGACCGATGATGAACGAATCTACCATGCTGTTGAGAAATTTGGAGGAAAAGCTGTTTATACTTTGGCCGATCACCAAAGTGGCACGGATCGTTGTGCTGAAGCTGCTCAAAAACTTAAAGAACACCTGCGGTTTGATGTTGTTATAAATATTCAGGGTGACGAACCGTTTATCAGACCTGAACAGGTCGAAGGTCTGAAGGCTTGCTTCGATTTTGATGATACCATAATTGCTACCCTAATCAAACCCATTACAAATGCTTCGGAAATTACAAACATTAACCGTCCCAAAGTGGTAGTGAATAAGAACCAGGAGGCCATGTATTTCAGCCGCTCCCCGATACCATTTGTTCGCGACAGTCCACCAATGGAATGGATCAACCGGAATACTTTTTACAGTCATATTGGCATGTATGCCTATCGTTTTGATGTCCTGCTTCAACTGACCCGATTGCCCCTTGGCATTCTCGAACAAGTTGAATCGCTCGAACAACTCCGTTGGCTCGAAAACGGCTACCGGATCAAAACAGCACAAACCCTGTTCGAAAATATAGGTATTGATACCCCGGAAGATCTTGAACACGCACGTAAATACCTGCTATCCTAAATCTATTTTCCTATTCTTTAATTCTGAATTATGAAGTTTACCAAAATGCATGGCCTGGGAAATGATTTCATCTTTTTTGAGAACCTGGCTAATATAGATATGGATTATTCAGCTATGGCCATTAAAATGTGTCACCGTCAGCTTGGAATAGGCGCCGATGGTATTATTGCAGTTCTGCCTTCCAATATGGCTGATTTACGCATGCGAATCATCAATGCCGATGGAAGCGAAGCCAACATGTGTGGCAATGCTATTCGGTGTTTTGGTCGATATGCCTTTGAAAGAGATTTGGTGAAATCAAAGTCATTCTGCATTGAAACCTTTGCAGGTAATATCATACCTGAAGTGATTACCGAAAACGATAAAGTCGTTTCGGTTCGGGTGAACATGGGTAACCCAAATACAGAACGATTTTTTATCCCGATGCAGGGTGATGAAAAGGAAGCTATTCAGGTGCCTGTTCGGGCAGCAGATCAACAATTTTACCTGACCAGCTTACTAATGGGAGTCCCTCATACTATGATTTTCGTGAAGGATGTAAACACTATTGAGGTAAAAGAAATCGGTTCAGCCATCGAAAAACATCCCCTGTTTCCTAATGGTACTAATGTCAATTTTGTTGAAGTGATCAGTCGGGAGCGAATCAAAGTTCGCACCTGGGAGCGTGGGGCAGGAGCTACGTTGGCCTGCGGAACAGGATGTTGTGCTTCTGCAGTTGCTTCCATCATCAATGGTCATACCGACCGGAAAGTTACCGTTGAACTGCAATATGGTCAGCTCGAAATTGAATGGGCAGAAGACGGCAACGTTTACATGACGGGCCCTGCCGAAGAAAGCTTTACCGGGGAAACTGCCTTAAGGCAAGAATCTCAAACAAATCTTAAGTCTTGAGTCTTCAATCTGAATATAAATAGGAGTTAATTAGTTTACTGCAAATTGTATTTTTTCAGCGAATCAGGTATTAGCTTGTTATTTTTGCAGGCATAATTATTCTTTCTCATGAAATTATCCAGTTCTTCCCTGAGCTGTTTCTGTCGGGCAGTGCTATCCTGCGGTTCAATATCCAGATCGGAAGAGATCCTGTAGATTGTCTGATCGGACAAGAATTGTTCACCATCAAGCAAATCGAGAATCTCATTTTTGTTACGCATCAGGGGGTAAGTTTGCAGGCTCCGGAAGGCAACCGACTTGTCAAGCCCATGTCCTATCCACGAAGCCAATGATGGTCGTTTGATGTATTTTTTTGCATCAAACATGGCAATCAATGAAGGTGTGAGATCAAAATGAGTAACGATTGATGAAAATTTCTGAGCTTTTTTCAACATTGGAGAGTATATGACTAATGGAACATGAAACCGGTCAATTTGTGTACTGATAGGTATTTCAGGCATCCGGTGATCGCCGGTAATGATAAAGATGGTATTTGAAAACGAAGGTAGTTTGCTTATCTCCCGAAAGAAATAACGAAGCGACTCATTAAAATACAACATTGAAGCAAACTGTTTTGGGTATTGCTGGCTGAAGGTTTTTGTTTTTTCGCTTAAATTTAAACCATTTAGCCTTTCTTCAAATTTCTGAATGTAATGTTCCTGGTTGGGAATATTAAACGGATCATGCATGGCAAGTGTCAGTATTACATCCATATGGCGGGAATTGGGATTCGATTTCAACTCTTCAAGGTATCTTCCGAATATATCTTTATCACCATAACCCCATGAGAATCCATTTCCAGCTGCCGGAAGTTTGTTATAACCCGCTCCAAATTTCTTGCTGTCTATGATCTGGTCAATCCCCTGTCGTTTAAGGAAAACATCCATGTTGTCAAATTCAGCTTCTCCACCGTAAACAAAGCAACTGGAATAACTGGCTTGTTTCTTCAGGATGCTCATCAGGCTCAGGTGATCAGGCATCTTTTCGCCCATTTCGGCAAATCCGTGTTCTCCAAAAGGAAGTGATCCCAGGGTAGTTGGTAAAACCTGAAAAGTACGGCCTGAAGTACTTAAACAATTTTCCCAATAGAGACTTTTTTGCATCAGTGAATCCAGGAAAGGAGTATAACTTCCAAGGTAAGCTCCTTCTCCGCTGTAAGCACGTCCAAGGCTTTCAACAAGAATTAATACGATATTGGGAGGTGTTTCCCCAAGGTTAAAATACTCACCTAAAACATCAGGCGTGGTTTCTTTATGAAGAAAAGGAAAATCAGGATTTATATAGGTGAACGGATTACCTTCAGGAGAAGTAACTGTGTTTTTAAAGGTGAAAGGTTTGCTGTTTAGCGTTCCCTGATGCAGGTAATGATTGGCAATACTTTGTGAAAAGAAACTAAGTTTGTTGGATGCAACAAACATGCTGAATTCTGTATCAAAACTGGCAGGATCAGGATTAAATTGTTTTAACGGTAGCAAAGAAGCCAGCATCAGAATAGTAATTACAGTCATCGCTTTATGATTCAGCCTGAAATATACATGCTTTATAAAAATCCTGATCATAAGGGCCAGATAGAGGGCAATTGCGATAAATGGAGAAATACTTAATTCTCCTGAAGCTCCAACCGTATGACTGATTTCATCCAGTGAATATCCAAGCAGGTCTGCGCCAAGTGGAACCCGTGAAGCTGTAAAATATTGTAGGAGCAACATGTCGCCAAGAACCAGTACAACACTTGATAGGATGAAAAAGTACCGGGCAGCTTTCTGACTAAACCAGGCAATAATTAAAAACGGAATCATCAGAATGGCTGATAACCTCAGATACAAAATCAGGTCGTATTTAAACCCAATCAGCAAATAGGTAAAACTTCCGGGTGGATAGTCAGCAAAACCCGAAAGAATTATCAGTTCGTAAAGACGAACCATAAGAATCATCGATGCCAGAATAAAACTCAGGCTAAGAAAACGCCTTAACGACCGGATGATAAGCTCTATTGATTCCCTTTTAGTAGCCATAGATAAATATTAAAAAAGTCGTGAAATACTGATGTCAAAAGTATAGTCGCCTGTAAATTTTCCGGCATGAAGTTCTTCATCACTCCAGACAACTGCGGTATTTAATATCCAGACATGTCTGAAAAGGTGATTATATTCCAACCGGAATGAGTACGATTTTAAGGTTAATGTGGGTTCCGAACTCAGTACAACCAGGTTCCGGATATCATCCGGAGATACTCCGTAGCCTAAACGCAGGCCAATATAGTTTTCGGGATCTGAAAAATAGCGTCTCATCTGCAATAAGCCCGAAACAGATGTTCCACTGGTTCCGGGAGTAATGAACGAACGAAGCGAAAACCAGTAATCACCCATGTATTTGCCCAGTGATGCTGTGTAAATATCGACATTTGTATTACTGAAATACAACTTTCGCAATCCGATAGATCCTTCGAATGATTTGGGAAAATTATGATACCACTCCAATCCCAGCCTGTTACTTGGGAAAATAGTGCTTTGTGAAAAGCCATAATTCAGGTAGCCATAATTGTTCTCACTAATTTTTGGCCAGGCATCAACTTCATACTGAAATCCTGTCGTTGCAAATCTTCTGGCCATATTTATACGTGCAATTACTGATCCGTATTTGGTCCTGCGGCTATATGATAAAGCCGTTACTTGCCAGGGGTCAAGATTACTTGACTTATCAAAGTAGTCGAGTGTATACGAAAGCCGAAGGATGTTCTTCATATCGTCAAGCCTGAATTCCTGAAGCTTTTTCAGTGCATCGGCATGTGTAGGGTTTCTCTGAACCAGTTTTTCAAGAGTGGCAACTGCTTCTGCGAATCTGTTACTACTGTGTAGTATTTTTGCCTTTTTAAAAAGGAAGTCTTCAGCAGTCGAGTCTTTTTGAAGAGCAAGGTCACAATATTCAATAGCCTTTGCATAATTTCCTGACCAGTATTCCACATCTGCAAATGCATCCAGAGCTTCAGTACTATTCGGATTATGTGCCAGTACCTTGTTCAGAACGATACGGGTTGAATCATATTTGCCATCCCAGGCATAGGTTCGTCCAAGCAGCAAGGCGACATCTGAGTTAAAGCCTTTCGACAGGATTGCCTTGCATATTTGCCGGGCTTTTGCATGTTCGCCATTAAACGCCAGGTTCCGCGCTTCCTGGAAGGTTTGGGCAAATATCTTACCTGTGACTCCAGAAATCAGGATAAAGGCCAATAAAATATATATACGAAATAGTATTTTTTGTTTCATATCTATTCTGAAATAAGCTGATGAATGTCTATGTATTTCAAACGATTATTTTGAATTTTAGTTAGGTTTTGCAAAACCAACACGGGTCATTTTTCCCCAGCCCTTTTTCTTTCGGATAAAGTAATCAATATTTCCCCGGACAGCCCAATAAACCACCAGCGGATGAAATATGAGAGGCTCGATCCAGGCCGTTAGTAATAGTTTCAGAATCATCCGTTTTTTCTTATACCGATGATAGGCAAGATGATCATAGAGAATAGCATAAGTTGAAAAAGTAATGGAGAAAAAGTACACAAAAAATACCATGACATAAAAGAAGGGCCAGTTGGGTTCTCCGATTATGGCAATAATGATGAAGTACAATATACCGAGTACTTCGATGATTGGGGCAAGCCATTCGTAAAACACCCAGAATGGATGCGAAACCATTCCCATGAAGCCATATTTACGGTTGAAAAATACACTCCAGTGCAGGAAAAGGGTGTCAATTGTTCCGCGTGTCCATCGATTCCGCTGGCTCCCAAGAATCTTTACACTCGAAGGAGCTTCGGTCCAGCAAAGCGGATCAGGAATATACACTACTTTATATTTGATCTTTTTCTTGGTCATGTATTTTCGCATTCTCACTACTAGTTCCATGTCTTCTCCCACCGTTTTAGTATAATATCCGCCACAGGCAATTACCACTTCCTTATCGAAAAGACCAAGAGCACCGGAGATCAGAAGGAGTCCGTCAAGCCGGCTCCACGCCAGCCGGCCCATCAGAAAGGCACGGTTGTATTCGATAACCTGACATCGCGGCAGAAACTTGTCAGGAACATCAATTTCGACAAGCTGACCATCCTCAATTTTACACGAGTTGGCAATCCCGATAACGCCTCCTGTCGCAATTACTTTTCGGTCAGTCTCCTCGAAAAAAGGCTTAATGAGTTTTTGAAGTGCATAAGGATTAATAATCGAATCTACGTCAATTGCAATAAAATAATCGCCTTTAGCAATGTTGATGCCTGAATTTAGTGCATCAGCTTTGCCCCCGTTGATCTTGTTAATGACTGTCAGGTTATTAAAGGCTTTTCTTCTTGATTTGTATACGTCCAGAATTTCCTGACAAGGTATTTTGTAATCGATCACATAAGGAATTTTCTCAAGATCAAATGCTTCAATAGCTTTTTCAAGTGTTGAGTCTTTGCTCCCGTCATTGACTACAACGATTTCAAAACTAGGATAATATAATCCAAGCAGGGCTTTAATATTTTCAACAATTGTCAGCGATTCGTTGTAAGCAGGTGCAATAACCGTAATCATCGGTGCAAGTGGCGACGAGATGATGGCATCATACCTGGTGATTTTTGCAGTAAAGAAATTCCGGCGTAATTCCTTTGCTGAAACAATAGCAAGCCAGATGTATATACTAAATATGCTGATCGCATAAAATAGAATAAACGTTTCGAATATAGCTGTTAAGATATTTCCCTGCATCTGATTTAGTTTCTGGAATCAGTAATATGGTCGATGAATTGCTCAATTTTTAAATGAGTCTCCTGTTTCAGCAAAATTAACCTTTCCCTGCTTTCGTTACTCATATAATACATTGAACGGCACGCCTCTGTTTTTAAAGAAATAGAATCTGAACGAATGATAGATTCCAGAAAATCAAAATCTTCAGCATTCCCAATGTTTTTCAATGCTATAATTATTTCAATCCTGTTCTTTTGGGTTTCAGCCGGATACCTCTTTTTAATTAATTCTTTTCCCTGGATAAGCCTGAGTTCGCTGATTGCATGAATTGAAAGGAAACGGGTCAACTCCATTTGATTATCAAGCATTTTATAAATTTCTTTTGCACTTTCCAGTTGTTGGTAGTAAGTAATCATGCGTAAACAAAAGTTCCTTACATTTCGATTTCCAGAATCCATATATTGGGCAAACGATGGAACCGGCAGTTGGTGCAACCGAAACAGGTAAAAGGCTGATACCTGGGTCCACCGGGTAAACGGACTGGTCAGGGATTTGAAAAAGTCGAATGGTCTGTCAGGATGAAGCCGGATGTATGAAGTCTGGGCCTCGGCTCTGACCAGATCATTCGGATCATTGATGTATTGTGAAACTATTTTCTCAGCAGCTTCTGGATACAAATTTGTTAATTCACGTATGCCATTGATCTTGTTATAGTAATGGGATGATCTGGTTGATTTAAGTGCATCTTTATAGAGGTCAAGCTTTACAAAAATATCAACAATCTGGCTATCCATTTCACCCCTTAAGTTATCCTGAAAATTGAACAGTACAGTAGTAAGTATTTTCCTGTTCAAGGGCTTCTTTATCTTTTTAAGCTTTGTTAGTGCTTTCTCCCAGTCAATATCCCCAAACAGATAGGAGCGCAAAACATCTTCATACATTTTTTGGTAAATACTTGTATACCTGTCTTTACGATTCTTATTCTGGTTCGAGTAATATAAAACCAAAAGCACGAATAATATGTTTAAACTAAAGAAGAAAATCAATATAATAAACAGGAGGATAACAGGATAGTTAAATCCTTTTTCAACTATTCTGAAATAAGGCCTTCGAAATGAAAGTGGTAAATGTTTATTCCCGTATAAAATCAGGTCGCTTTTTATTTCACCGGCATTTTTGTTCCCAATAATCAGTAGAAATAAATAGTTGTTTCTTTTATTCAGTCTGGAACTGTTTTTCTTTGCCTGATATTCAGGAGCGGTGGTGCTGATGTTTTTATCACGAATTATCTTAACTGAATCAGTTTTCAATGCCTGTACGGCCAGTTCTCTGGTTTGTTTCGCAGAGTCATTGGTTTGTATTGATTGTCCTGCCTCTCCAGCAATCGAACCCGGGATATTTGTTGAACCGTAGCTGCCTGGAGTAAACAGCAAATTGATTACACAGCTCATGCAACCAATAAGGATTATCAATTTTACTGACGTAAATTTGATAGGGTTCATCTCAGATAATTTAAGTAATAAAAATAGAAAACATTTACTTTATCTTTTCAATGCAAGTAATTTACGGACTCTGATGTTAAGTTCAACTAAACTGAATGGTTTAACCATAAAATCATCAGCCCCCAGTTCGAAAGCTTTTAATACATTTTCTTCAGCCCCGGCTGCAGAAAGTACCAGGATAGGGGTATTTTTCTTTCGCTCATCGCGTAACACCGAAATAACCTGGTGCCCATTAATGTATGGCATATAGAGGTCGGTAATTAGCAAGTCAAAGTCAGTTTCTTCAAGTATCCTGAGGCATTCTTTTCCATCCAGCACTTTTATGACTTCATAACCCTCACGATTCAGACTGTGTGATATTGTTTCAAGTATCAGTTTATTATCTTCTGCAACCAATATTCGTTTCATCTTTATCTTTCTTTGAATGATATCCTGAAATGAATTATTTCAAAGTCTATCAGTCGGTTATTACCAACAACAGAAGAAACAGAATAATGTTCAGTATTCTAATAATGAATTTTCGAAGGTAAGAAAATTAACCTTATATCTTATTGGTTTTCCTCAAAAGTAACGATAAGATGGATTGTTTATTGCTGAAACTATTCATTTGGCAATCAACAAAAACGCAGAAAAATCTTTTCGTATTTATTGAGTAATTGCATAAAAGCCTGATCGGAGACAAATAAAAAATATTCCTGCTGCCGATAGATTCTGGCTCAAGTAACTTTTTGGCAGAGAATACAAGCACGATTCCTCTTTTTACAGTTATATCAATTATGGGTTTTGTCACATCTTTAAAAAGTCTTGGTTCTTTGAAGTGCAGGCATTTGAAGATCAGCATTGGACTGTTTCCTCTTGCCAGGTCTTTATTTACCTGCGTGATTTGCTTTCAAATTGTATCTTTAGGGGGTTCTTAAACTATAATTCAGTTTTACAAGGGATCAACTCAGTTGTTGTGATTTGCTTTCAAATTGTATCTTTAGGGGGTTCTTAAACACTTAGTGTTTTGAATTTAAAACCGTTTCCTTTGTTGTGATTTGCTTTCAAATTGTATCTTTAGGGGGTTCTTAAACACTGGTACAGATTCTGAACCAGGAGCATCTCCAGTTGTGATTTGCTTTCAAATTGTATCTTTAGGGGGTTCTTAAACACTAATTCCGTATTTTTATGAGGCTACTTTGGTGTTGTGATTTGCTTTCAAATTGTATCTTTAGGGGGTTCTTAAACACTAAGCTTCATCGTAGGTCATTATGTTTGTTTGTTGTGATTTGCTTTCAAATTGTATCTTTAGGGGGTTCTTAAACACTTTTTTGAATTCTTTCAATTATGTCCTGTTCGTTGTGATTTGCTTTCAAATTGTATCTTTAGGGGGTTCTTAAACACTATACGAACAAGCAATAGAAGCGATAGAGGAGTTGTGATTTGCTTTCAAATTGTATCTTTAGGGGGTTCTTAAACACTAGCAATAAAAACTTATCAATCAGATTTATTGTTGTGATTTGCTTTCAAATTGTATCTTTAGGGGGTTCTTAAACACTTTTAAACAAGTTTGTTCCATCACCTTCATAGTTGTGATTTGCTTTCAAATTGTATCTTTAGGGGGTTCTTAAACACTGAACGTGCTTCGCACTACTTATCGAGTTTCGTTGTGATTTGCTTTCAAATTGTATCTTTAGGGGGTTCTTAAACACTAATACAAAAATAAAAGTTCCATTAGAATTAGTTGTGATTTGCTTTCAAATTGTATCTTTAGGGGGTTCTTAAACACTGCAACACAACAAAGTTTAATACAGACAGCAGTTGTGATTTGCTTTCAAATTGTATCTTTAGGGGGTTCTTAAACACTTATCGCCAGTTCAGTTGCTTTTACTTGGGAGTTGTGATTTGCTTTCAAATTGTATCTTTAGGGGGTTCTTAAACACTATATCATCCGAAACATCGGAACTAAACTGAGTTGTGATTTGCTTTCAAATTGTATCTTTAGGGGGTTCTTAAACACTGTCTTTGCAATCTTTTCAAGTTTGTCAACTGTTGTGATTTGCTTTCAAATTGTATCTTTAGGGGGTTCTTAAACACTGTGTGACTTTCAGACCAGAACTCATATCCCGTTGTGATTTGCTTTCAAATTGTATCTTTAGGGGGTTCTTAAACACTCAACCAAATACTAAAGTAATACATTTATATGTTGTGATTTGCTTTCAAATTGTATCTTTAGGGGGTTCTTAAACACTCTTCATTGCAAGCTCAATCAGATGTTTAGTGTTGTGATTTGCTTTCAAATTGTATCTTTAGGGGGTTCTTAAACACTAACAAAAAAATGGTAATATTCACTTTCATGGTTGTGATTTGCTTTCAAATTGTATCTTTAGGGGGTTCTTAAACACTACCTTCTGGTTTCAATCTTTATCAGCGGTTGTTGTGATTTGCTTTCAAATTGTATCTTTAGGGGGTTCTTAAACACTTGGGCCTTTTTCTGCTTCCTATATCACTGAGTTGTGATTTGCTTTCAAATTGTATCTTTAGGGGGTTCTTAAACACTTCCTTCCGGTTTCAATCTATTCCAGCGTTTGTTGTGATTTGCTTTCAAATTGTATCTTTAGGGGGTTCTTAAACACTAAAAGAACTTGACAAATCAGTTGCAGAATTGTTGTGATTTGCTTTCAAATTGTATCTTTAGGGGGTTCTTAAACACTGACCCAAACTTTGAGGCTTCAGCTTCTCCCGTTGTGATTTGCTTTCAAATTGTATCTTTAGGGGGTTCTTAAACACTGGACGAAGAAAAAGCATTGCTCGAAAAAGTGTTGTGATTTGCTTTCAAATTGTATCTTTAGGGGGTTCTTAAACACTGGATCATTTAATCCGGGGTTCGTCTTGCTTGTTGTGATTTGCTTTCAAATTGTATCTTTAGGGGGTTCTTAAACACTCAACAAGTTTACTGAGGTGGCGAATATCCTGTTGTGATTTGCTTTCAAATTGTATCTTTAGGGGGTTCTTAAACACTCAAATGCGATTATTTTAACCCTCATAAATTGTTGTGATTTGCTTTCAAATTGTATCTTTAGGGGGTTCTTAAACACTGTATTCCTTGTTATGAACTCAAATGCAGCAACTTACTAGGCGTTACAGGAAATAAAAAAGCGGATCTTTATCCGCTTTTTTATTTCCTGTAACGCCTGATTTATTGTTCTAGAACAATTCTAATTGCTGTGCTATTCCGGGTTTATCGATGATTCGTTTACTGAAAAACAGCTCCATCATCCCGAATTGGATAATCCGGACTAAGCTGACCCCCTTCCCTCCGGTAATTCGTTAGTTTTTTCTGGTGTTTTCGCACTCTTTTTGTGTGACAGTCCGGCAGATGCTGACCCCCTTTGAAGTTGCAAAATGGGTTGCAAAATCCGGAGCATACTGACCCCCCTTTTGATTCGCGGGTCGGGATGGAATCCGGAGCATGCCAGCTCCCCTTTCCAATTTTCCCCACAGGTTTTGGTTCATTAGCGGTAACAAACCACTAATACGACACTCGAATGGCCGGAAAACCAAGACCCATGAGTCAAATCAAACAATTATTGCAGTTACACGAGCAGGGCAAAGGCATCAAGTTTATTGCCCGCAGTTTGGGGATCAGCAAGAATACGGTGAAAGCCTATCTTGCAAAAGCTTCTTTATCACCATTGGATGTCCAGGCCCTTCTGGCATTGGACGACCCGATCATGGAAGCCAGGTTCCACGCCGGGAATCCTGCCTATAAAGACGATCGTTTCGAGCATTTTAAGGGTAAACTGGACTATTTTTCAAAAGAGCTTGGCCGGGTTGGGGTTACCAAACAATTGCTCTGGGAAGAGTACCGCAGTGATTATCCCGGTGGATATAGCCACAGCCAGTTTTGCTATCATCTGTTGCAACAACTCGTTGCCCGAAAACCATCGATGGTATTGCAGCACAATGCCGCAGAAAAGCTCTTTATCGACTTTACAGGCAAGAAACTGTCTTACATAGACCCTGATACAGGAGAAGTTGTTCCCTGCCAGGTATTTGTTGCTTGTTTGCCTTATTCCGATTACAGTTTTGCCATGGTAGTAAGAAGCCAAAATATCAGCGATTTTCTTTATGCGCTTGGCTGTTGTCTTCAGGAGCTTGGAGGTGTGCCACAGGTTCTGGTTCCCGACAACCTAAAGTCAGCCATTGTAAAAGCGAGCCGCTACGAACCAGACGTTAACAGGGCACTGGAAGACTTCGCCAATCATTATCACACCACTGTAATTCCTGCACGGGCGCGTAAGCCCAAAGATAAAGCACTGGTCGAGAATCAGGTGAAACTGATTTATTCTCGTGTATTTGCCAAGTTGCGCAACCAAGAGTTTTTCGATCTGGCTTCGCTCAATAAAGCAGTCAAAGAAAAGATCAGGGAACACAACCAAACCCGGATGCAGCAAAAACCTTATTGCCGGGAAGAAAAGTTTCTGGCCGATGAAAAGCATTTGCTGCAACCACTGCCTGATCAGTCCTTCGAGATAAAATATTACAGGGAGTTGAAAGTGGCTAAAAACAACCACATCTACCTTACTCAGGACAAACATTATTACAGCGTTCCTTACACGTATATAGGTCAATCTGCAAGGGTAATCTATACCCGGTCAATGGTTCGCATTTATGCCAAAGGTGAGCTAATAGCCGTTCATGTACGCGATTACAAAGTTGGGGGATATACCACCGACAAAGAGCATTTGTGTTCCGCTCACCAGCATTACCTGGATCGAAGTCCTGATTATTACATGAACAAAGCCAAACTAAAATCAGATGAGCTTTACCAGCTTATCGGGCTAATGTTTGCACAAAACAGGCATCCGGAGCAACTATACCGCTCTTGCGACGGACTGTTGAATCTGCAACGTAAAACCGATCAGAAAGACTTCCATAAAGCTTGTCTGATGGCCATCGAGCATCAAAACTACTCGTACAGGTTTATCCTGAACATCCTGACAAATAAGATGACTAACCAGTCGGAAACAAAACAGAAAAAGCCACTTCCCGGTCATGATAATCTCAGAGGAAGTGAATATTACGCATAAACAACAATTAGTTTTTAACCCTTTAAATGAAACATGTTATGATGCAAATTGAATCACAATTAAGCCAACTGCGACTGCACGG
>TBL_comb47_HYPODRAFT_10000454_pt1 | contig 54410 bp, 53 predicted proteins | sample TroBogypolimnion_40_FD_10682 | JGI IMG/M metagenome (IMG submission 10682)
TGTCATGCCTGCGTAGGCAGGCATCCAAAAACTTAGAAAATAGTATGGATTCCCGCTTTCGCGGGAATGACAAATAAGTAAAAATTACTTTTGAGACAGCCTCATAAAAAGGTGAGGGGTTTTTGCCCTATTTTTCCCTTGACCGCAAATAATATTTTGCTAATATTGTAAACATAAAAAGGCGGGAATTACTAAATCAATTGGATGGGAATGCTAAATGAGTTATAAATTTCTAAAAAACCTTAATACAACGCTAATATTTATTATTTGTTTTATTATTTCATTTCAAAGCAGTTATTGCCAAAATACACCCGTTAAAACATATGGCTACAATAATAATGTTTTGGATATAAAAATTACGGTTTCGGATAGTGTTTATAATTATAACGACACATGCATGTTTAATATAGATATTAGAAATATAAGTAAGAAAAATATTTATATAGTTGATAGATATGATAGGCCCAAAATACATTATAGCAATTGTCTTTGGTTAGAAAAGGAATCGAAATACATTTATAATTTTGGGGAGTATAATACTTATAATTTAGACTTTCATAATTACCTTCAAGTTGAGAAATTATTACCAGAGAAAGTGTATTCTGTAATAGTAAAACGTTTTTTGGATATTAAGAACAAATCAACTAGTAAAAATGGTGTTGTTCATGATTGGAATGCTAATGATGTTAGAACTTTAATATTTGATTTTTTCTTTGGCTATTTAAAGGATTCAAGTATAGTAGATTTTGATAAAAAGGATAAAGATGGATGGGTTCAGCTTAAAGATAATGAAGAAGAATTTTATGAATTTGGCAAAATATTTGATAGTGTTTATGTTGGCCCAATTTGGGTTAGAGTGCATTAAGGTTTTATTAACAAAACTTTTGAGAGACATATGAAATATCTTGCCAGACATCAAATTAGTCTTATACTGCTAATAGTTATTTTTTTTCTAATTGGTTGTAATGTCAAATATGTTTGCTTAAACATGCCCAAAAACAATATTACAACCTATGAATATCCTATAAATATAGTAGATTTAAGAAAATTAATTATAGATAATTTTAATTTGTTTAAAAATGAATTACAATGTTCCGAATTTTATGGTAAGTTATATGAAAAAGATACAATCGTAAATAAAACAATCCTAAGAAAAGTGTTTGCTGAGGACAAAAACAAATACGATCTTGTTTTTGATGGTTATGCTGGACATTCACAACTTTATATTACTACTCAAGGTGAAAAAATTAGTTATTTTGCCAGTTTCCATATTCATTTTGAAGTTATTAATGATAATAAGACAAAGACCGAAATAAAAACGTTAAATCCAAGAATTGATGTACCTACTAATTTTTTTATTACACATGCACCTGGTTTTTACAAAATGTATAATGTTGAGCCAAGTACAATTGAAGAATATAAAATATTACTGACAATAGGTAAATTATTAGGTATAGAAAATAATATGCCACCTATTATTTTACCCGAATCCCAAATTCAATGAATTTTCATCACGGCATGGTCGAAAATATAGAAAAATAATGATGTGCGGCACGATTTGATTCATGGTAAACTGGGCCTGCATGCCGGGTAATTAAAAGGAATAATATTATGTATAGTGGAGTATTATTTAAGAAAAGTATTAAACAATTCGTAAAAAAGAATTTGTTTAAAAAGTATCTAATAATAATTATGGTATTTATTTCAATAAATATATACTGTCAGCAGCCTGAGTCTGCTTGTGTATATTTAGAGCATCCGGTATCGGATTACTTAAATCTGCGCTTCGGAATAGAATTGCCGTTTGTTCCTTTGGAAAATATTTATTGTAATTATGAATTAGGTTCTATTGAATTACAAAAAGGCAAAGATAATGATAAAATTCATGTTTCAGCAAACTGGATATTCCCATTCGCTCTATTAATCCCCAGGCCATATTTATTTGCTGTCATTCCAATATTTTTGACAAACGTTAAAATTCATTTGCTTTATTTTACCAATAATTTTTCATTATATGTTAGGCAAAAGACAGATTACTTTCTTTTTTATAGTGTCAATAAAATTAATACAGAATCAATAGTAGGATTTAATTATCAGATAGGAAAATTTAACTTAAGTATTGGTTTCAATTACCCATGGACATCCGGGTATGCAAGTGAATTACAAAAATACAAACCGTATATTTCAGTTTCATTATTAGCAGTGGCTCAAGTAGGTGATTAATCTTTTTTTAGCATAGTGTGGTCGCTCAATTCTGAAGGCAATGAATTGTAGCACGGGTTTACCTCGATACACCCGGCAAATGCCGGGCACTCGGTAACCCCGTTTATCCTTTTCTTTCGGCGAACCGACCCCCACAGGAAAGAAATTTAATGATGTTTACCTTTAGTAACCCCAGCTTTCAAGCTGGGGAAACAAATAATCTTATATCCTCTCAATCCTTAGAATGACTGCTTCGATTAAGACATTGCCCATAATATCCTTCTTCAATTTCAAAAATTTCGTATTGAATGACAAGTAGAGCAAAAACCAATTATACGTTATATTTTTACGCTGTCATAAAATTACACCATGTCCTATTATTTGTTATCTCATTCCCTTAATAAACTACTTCTAATATCTTCATTATAAATAAAATGCATTTTAATTAATTTATTATGAAATTATAACATTCAAAAAAATATTTAAAGCTATGTGGAACAGTGGAGAGAAAAAGATGAAAAGCATTAAAATATCAGAATGCATTGCAATTATGATTATGTTTCTTTTTTGCACCTTAGTAAACGGACAAGTACAAAAAAGTAAAATCAGGACAGATTCATATAAAGATCTGTCCGCTAACTTTCAAAATCCGCCTGCCGAATACAGCACCGCTCCGTTCTGGGTATGGAATGAAAAAATTACAAAGCAGGGAATTGATGAACAGCTTACCGCATATAACACAAGAGGAATTCATCAGGTAATATTACATCCAAGGCCCGGATTGATTACTCCGTATCTTTCAAAAGAATGGATGGATTTGGTAAAATATTCAGTTGAGAAAGCAAAAAAACTTGGTATGAAAATATGGCTGTATGATGAGAACTCATATCCATCCGGATTTGCCGGGGGAGAAGTACCCGCGCAGCTTCCTGAAGTTGCAGGAAAGATGCTTCAGCTAATTAAGGCTAATTCCCTTAAGGATATAAAACAGGAAGTGGCATTCATCTTAAAGAAGGATGGGGATAATTTCAAAGAGATTAAAGCTGCTGAAATGACAGGCAATGAAGAGTATTTTATTTTTGTATATCAGCCTGCCGGCAAAGGCGCATGGTACGGCGGATACTCCTACGTTGATTTAATGCAGAGAAAAACCACAGAAAAATTTATTGAAGTTACACATCAGCAATATGTAAAAGTTTTAGGAAAAGAAATTGGCAAAACGGTACCCGGTATATTTACTGATGAACCGAATATACATCCTGCAGGAGGAGCTAATGTAATTTCTTACACACCTGCACTCTTCGATCAATTCAAAAAGAAATGGGGATATGATCTTAAAACAAACATGGCTCTTCTATTTGAAGAAACAGGAATCTGGAAAAAAGTAAGGCATGATTATTATGCCACACTGCTTGAACTCTTTACAAGCAATTGGGCAAAGCCGTTATCCGAATTTTGTGCAAACAATAATTTTGCATTAACAGGGCATTATTGGGATCATAACTACCCACTTCCTGATGATAGTCCCGACAATATGGCAATGGCTGCATATTCACAGGTGCCCGGAATAGATTTGTTAATGAACCAATGGGATACACACCCATATTCTCAATTTGGGAATAATCATTTTGTAAGAGAGGTTAAAAGCGCTGCAAATCAGATGGGGCGTACACGCACTCTTTCGGAAACCTACGGCGCTGCCGGATGGGATTTAACATTCAACGATATGAAACGCATTGGCGATTGGGAATATGCCCTCGGAATAAATCTTATGAATCAGCACCTCTCATATTATTCCATAACAGGATCGCGGAAAAGGGATCATCCGAATTCATTCTCTTATCATTCTCCATATTGGGATGATTATAAACTCCTTGCAGATTATTATTCAAGATTATCAATGGTAATGTCCAAAGGTGTGCAGCAGAATAATATTCTTGTAATTCAACCGACTACAACTGCATGGATGTATTATAATTCGTATTCATCTTATAATAATACCGATCCTAATAGTGACAAAAACAGGCCGTTCAACAAGCTTGCCGTATCTTTCTTTGAATTTGTAAATGCACTTGAAGACTGGCAGATTGAATATGACTTTGGCTCTGAAGATATAATAAGAAAACACGGCTGTACTGAAAATGAATATTTTAAAGTCGGCTCCGGAATTTATAATCTTGTAATAATCCCTCCTTTTACCGATAACCTGGATAAAATAACTGTCAACCTGCTTGAAAAATATCTTGACGGCGGCGGAAAAGTATTATCTACTAATGTTCTGCCTACCTGTGTTGACGGAGCTGAAAGCAATCTTGTAAAAGAACTTGCGGAAAAATATAGTCAGAACTGGAAGCAGGTTCATATGATTACCCGGCCCGATATAGTTTCTATGACAGATGTGGATGTTGCTTTCTCTGATGTTACACCGCAAAATTTTGTATTTCACCAGACACGTACATTGGATGATGTGAAGACTGTTTTCATTGCCAACACAAGCGATACACAAACTGCAGAAGGGAAATTTACTATAGCAAAAGGTTCCGTTGAAATGTGGGATTGCTTTACAGGAAATAAAAGTCCTTATCCGTTTACAGTAATCGGGGATAAAATTGAAGTATCATTTAATATACCGGCTTGCGGTAGTTTGCTGCTGTGCATAAAACCCGATAATGCAAAAAGTATTAATTCAGTCACTTATTCAGATCAGGTAATTAATTTTACCGATGCACTTAAGATTAAAGCAAACAAACCGAATGTTCTTACAATTGATTTCTGCGATCTGAAAATTGGGGATAAGACGTGGAATAATCTTTACTTCTATCAGGCGCAGGTGCAAACATTTAAAGCTGTTGGAATGCCTAAGAGTCCTTGGGATAATTCCGTGCAGTATAAATCGAATGTAATTGATAATAATAATTTCCCGAAAGAGAGCGGATTCAGTGCCGACTATAATTTAACAATTGATGAAGGAACAGACCTTAAAGGAATGAAGCTTGTGTCGGAAAGGCCGAAAGTATTTCAGGTATTTGTTAACGGCAGCCCTGTTAAAGCTGAACCGGGAAAATATTTTCTTGATAAAGACTTCGGTGTGTATGATATAAGCAAGTTAGTTAAATATGGAGAAAATAAAATCACGGTTAAAGTATCTCCAATGAGCATATATGCAGAACTTGAAGCAGTATATATACTTGGTAATTTTTCTCTTTTTCCGAAAGAATTTGGGTTTAAGTTAGTTCCTGCAAAAAACATTACTCTTGGTCCGTGGAATGAACAGGGAATGCAATTATACGGCGATAAAGTAATCTATTCCCACACTATGAAAATGGATTCCGATAAAGGGAAGTATATAGTAAAACTTGACAAGTGGGCTGGTTCCTGCGCAGAGGTTTATGTGAATGATAAGAAAGCGGGGATAATCGGCTTTGCTCCTTATGAATTGGATGTAACTAAATTTATGAAGAAAGGCAGTAATGAAATTAAAGTGGCGGTTGTTGGTACATTGCGCAATACATTGGGGCCTCATCATACATACTCAAAAGGATCCTGCTGGCCCGGAATGTTCCAGACTGTTGCCAAAGATTACTCCCTTGCAGGAAAGAGCTATGCAACCAATCCTTATGGTTTGTTTGAAGATTTTAAAATAATTCATAGAACGGAAACAAAGTAAAAGAGTTTAATATCAGAGGTTGTATCAAAAGTATTACTTTAATTATAAATAGAACACGGATGACACGGATTTAGACGGATTTTCACTGATTAATAATTTGAATAAATACTTTTGAGACAGCCTCTTTTTTTACCTGACTGTAATTAAGTATAGTGATACAAACAAACCTCCGAAGGAGGTGGAACTATTGTAACATCATCCGCCGTTTTTTCAGCAATTCTCCATTTGTTAAACCGAAATAGTATTTGTAATTTTATCTTTAAACAAAAGATTATTACTTAAATCAGTTAATATTAGTTAAATCAAAATTTTAAGCAGGAATAAATTATGGAAAAAATTGAAAATTTGTATGCAGACGCAAAAGAGCGCTTCGCACAAATCGGAGTTGATACAGATGCTGCATTAAAAATATTGCAAAAAATTAAATTATCAATCCATTGCTGGCAGGCAGATGATGTAGGCGGTTTTGAAAATCAGGGGCTTGGATTGGATGGCGGACTCGCAGCCACGGGAAATTTCCCCGGTAAGGCGCGCAATATGACAGAACTGCGCAATGACTTATTTAAAGTTTATTCTCTTATTCCCGGCAAGCACCGTCTAAGCCTCCATGCTATTTATGGAGATTTCAGAGAAAAATTTGTCGACCGCGATAAAATCGGTCCCGAACAATTCCGCAGCTGGGTTGAATGGGCTAAACATGTAAAAATTGGAATTGATTTTAATTCTACTTTTTTCTCGCATCCAAAAGCATCAAGCGGGTTTACACTTGCTTCGCTCGATAAAGGGACACGCGATTTCTGGATCGAACACGCACTACGCTGCAGGGAAATAAGCGAATACTTCGGCAAGGAACTAAATTCACGCTGCGTTCACAACATCTGGATTCCCGATGGAATGAAAGATATTACCGTTAACCGTTTTAAACACAGAGAAATTCTTGTTGAGTCCTTAAATAAAATTATGTCGGCTAAAATGAATCCTGCGCACATGCGGGATGCAGTAGAAAGCAAACTCTTCGGAATAGGAAGCGAAGCTTTTGTAGTCGGCTCCCATGAATTTTATCTCGGTTATGCAATAAAGAATAATATGATCCTCACAATAGATATAGGGCACTATCATCCAACTGAATCATGTGCGGATAAAGTATCTTCCATTTTCCAGTATGTGGATGAACTTTTATTCCATGTAACACGCGGAGTTAGATGGGATAGCGATCATGTTGTACTTTACAACGACCCCACCATTGAACTAATGCAAGAAATTGTATGGGCTGATAAGCTTGATAAAGTCTGCCTCGGCCTCGATTATTTTGATGCAAGTATTAACCGTATAGGTGCTTATGTTATAGGTGCCCGTGCAACGTTAAAAGCCATTCTTGCTGCTTTGCTTACTCCTTTAAAGGAATTAAGAGAGTATGAAGAGAAAGGTGCTAATTTTGAAAAGATTGCATTGCTTGAAGAAATTAAGTCGTTCCCGTTAGGCGCCGTATGGGATTATTACTGCGCTCAGAATTATGTTCCTATTGGGACAGAATTCATTAAATCAATTCAAATGTATGAACAGGAAATGTTAAGCACAAGATAATCCGGAAGGAATATGAAAAAAGCAATAGCTATTTTTGATATTGGAAAGACAAATAAAAAATTTCTCCTTTTCGGTGAAAAATATAATGTGCTTCATGAAGAAGAAATTAAATTCCCGGAAAAAAAGGATGAAGACGGCTTTCCATGCGATGATATAGCCTCAATTGAAAAATGGATTTTTCAAGTTCTTGAGGAAGTATTAAATGATAAAGAATATGATATTGCGGGATTGAATTTTTCTACATACGGTGCATCACTTGCTTATATTGATGCCGCCGGGAAAAGATGCGCTCCCGTGTATAATTATTTAAAATCACTTAAACCCGAAACATGGAGCAAATTTTTAACTACATATAATATAGATGGCGATTTCTTCCGCAAGACAGCCTCTCCGCCTTTGGGAATGTTAAACTCGGGAATTCAGGCATACCGGCTTAAATATGAAAAACCGGAGCTTTATTCAGAGGTTAAACATATCCTCCATTTTCCGCAATATATTTCATATTTAATTACCGGTAAAATCGCATCTGAGTACACGAGCATCGGCTGCCATACGGCAATGTGGGATTTTGATAATTCATCTTACCATAAATGGCTTAAGAAAGAAGGAATAGTATTACCTCATCCATTACCTAATAATACTCTTTATGACGCCGCAATATTTTTCCGGGAAATTCAAACCGGCATAGGCATACACGACAGTTCTGCATCACTTGTCCCATATCTTCAATCGGGGGAAGAGTTTATACTCATTTCTTCCGGCACATGGAGCATAAATATGAATCCTTTTAACAGCGACCAGCTTACCAAAGATGAACTGAACAAGGATTGTTTATGCTATATGAGTACATTGCGTGCACCTGTAAAAGCTTCCCGTTTATTTATGGGGCATTATCATGATGCAAATCTAAAACGGATTGCCGGGCATTTTAATTTGTCAGAAGACGATTATAAAAAAGTTAAAGCCGATGTTCCAAAACTTCTTAGGTGGCTTGAAGAAAACAAGAGAGTATTTTTTAAATATCTCCCCGGCGAAGACGGTATTGATTACTCAGTCGGATTAAATATCCTAAGTAATTTTAATGAAGCTTACAACCGGATGATGTTCGATTTAACTATGCTTGAAATCGAATCTCTTAAACTTGTAATTCCAAAGAAAGACAAGTCAAATAAAATTTATATATCGGGGGGATTTTCCCGCAATGAAATATTTACCCGGTTAATTGCAGAATGCTTCAATGATAAAGAAGTATATGTTTCAGAGATAAGCAATTCAAGTGCATTAGGTGCGGCAATGGCATTGGAAATATTCGGTAAAGAAATAGATTTAGGCCTCAATAAAGTAAACAGGCTTAAAGCTGAATAAATTGTAAATTAAACAAAGGGTAGAAAAATGGAAGCGGTTTTAGGAATAATATTAATTTTATTGGGCGGTTTCTCGAACGGAAGCTTTTATATGCCTTTCAAAAAAGTTAAGAATTGGCCATGGGAAGTATTCTGGATTATTGGAGGAATATTTTCATGGATTGTTGCTCCCTGGATATTTTCATTGATTACCGTTCACGGTTTAACAGGAATATTCGGCAGTGCCCAATTTACACAGATGCTAAGGCCGTTTATATTTGGAATATTATGGGGAATAGGAAGCCTTACGTTTGGTTTATCAATGCGCTATCTAGGAATATCTCTTGGTATGTCCATAGCACTCGGGCTTACACTGGTGTTCGGAGCTTTTCTGCCTAGTGTTTTTGTCTCTGTTGCACCGGCATTTTTCTCCGGTTTATTCCCCGGTTCGCCAAGCCTTGCAGATCTATTTTCTACTACTTCAGGAATAGTTACGGTAATAGGAGTAGTGCTTTGTCTTATAGGCATAATTATAAACGGCAGAGCAGGTATAATGAAGGATAAGGAAGTATCTTCAGAGCAGAAGAAAGAAGGGGTGTCCGAATTTAATTTTAGAAAAGGTATTACTGTTGCAATTTTCTCAGGTTTTATGAATTCCGCATTTGCAATGGGAGTAGCATCAGGCAAACCGTTGTCGGAATTAGCAAAAGCTAACGGCACAAGTTCCGTATTTGAAAACAACCCGAGTTTTATTCTAATCATGTTCGGCGGATTTATTGTTAACCTTATATGGTGCATTTATCTGCAGGCAAAAAATAAAACATTCGGCGGATTCAGGAAACCTCCTGTTACGGCTAATTTGTTATTGTGCATACTCGGCGGAGTATTATGGTATCTTCAGATGTTTTTCTACGGAATGGGTGAATCAATTCTTAAAGGAGTTGCAGGATGGAGCATACTTATGTCATCCAGCATTTTATTTTCTACCATGTGGGGTATTTATTCCAAGGAATGGAAAGGAATCAGCAATAAGACTAAATTTGTATTAGGCACAGGCATTGCGGTATTAATTATTTCTACAATTGTTTTCGGAATTGCAAAAGGAATCTAAATGAAGCGAGTTCTTTTTTTCTTTTTATTATTAATTAACATTGTTAATGCACAGGAATCTGCTGCAGCCAAAGAAGCAAGAATGCAGTGGTTTGCCGATGCAAAGCTTGGCATTTTTATTCACTGGGGAATATATTCCGTAAACGGGATTGATGAATCATGGTCATTTTATAACGGATATATTTCTTATGCCGATTACATGAAACAGTTAAACGGCTTTACTGCAGAAAATTATGATCCTGAATTATGGGCGGCATTAATTAAAGAAAGCGGTGCAGGGTATGCTGTTTTTACAACAAAGCATCATGATGGTGTTGCATTGTGGAATACACAGGAGAACGACCTCAGCGTTGTGAAAAAAACTCCTGCCGGGCGCGATCTTGTAAAACCCTTTTGCGATGCCTTAAGAAAGAGAAATATTAAAGTTGGTTTATACTTCTCGCATCTTGATTGGTCGCACCCCGATTATCCCTTTTTCACCAATAAAGAAAAACGTTATGAAAATGATTCCCTGCGGTGGAATAAATTCCTTGAATTTCATTACAATCAACTGAAAGAACTCTCCCTCAACTATAAGCCCGACTTATTCTGGTTTGACGGTGATTGGGATTTTTCCGCTTCAAAATGGAAAGCAGAAGAAATGAGGAAGCAAATATCAGCATGGCTTTCAAAAGTAATTATCAATTCCCGTATGAATGGTTTTGGAGATTATGATACTCCCGAACAGGGTGTTCCAATTTATCCTCCTAAAAGTAAGTGGTGGGAGCTTTGCATGACTACCAATGATTCGTGGGGTTATCAGGGAAATGATAAAAATTACAAAACTCCCAATCAGATAATTAGAATCTTTGCCGATTGCATTAGCATGGGGGGCAACCTTCTTCTTGATATTGGCCCTAAAGCCAATGGTACAATTCCCGAAGAACAAGTTTCCATTTTAAAAGAACTTGGCAGATGGACAAAGAAACATCACGAAGCAATATTCGGTACACTTGCCGGTATTCCGCGCGAATACTATGCAGGAGGTTCTACTTTGTCGAAGGATAAAACAAGATTGTATTTATTTATAGATTCAAAACCCGGCGGTCCTATTGTTATTAAAGGATTAAAGAATAAAGTGAACCGGGTTTGGGTTGTTGGTAACGGAACTAAGCTTGAGACTAAAGTCATGATGAAAGCATATTGGAGTTCAACACCAGGCTTGCTATATATAGACGTTCCTCCAGAAGTTCTTGATGAACAGGTTACCGTACTTGCAGTTCTGCTTGACGGGCCTATACAGCTTTATGATGACAATAGCGTTAAATAACCAAAGAAAAAAAAAGAAAACGAAAGTTCTAATAAAGGCAGAAAAATAAATTATTTTTTTGCCTTTATTGTTCCCGGCCTTAATGATCCGAAAGTTATTAGTATTGTAAATAGTTTTGAAAGAAATGAGCTAATATCTTCTGCATCTTTACACCCGTATTTAAGTAGGTCATTTTTGTAATCTGCCGAAAATCTTATATCGTCAATCAATGCAATTCCCCCCGGCTTAAGCACCCTTACAATCTCTTTTATTACAATGCTTCTGTCTTTACTTTCTTTCAGATTGTGAATTGCCGTAGATGAAATGACTATATCAATTGAACCATCCTCAAAAGGGAGTTCCCTCATATCAGCAGTTTTAATAAAAACTTTATCTGAAACATTTTCAATATCAACATTTTTCATTGTGGAATCATAACTATTGCCGGACAAGTCTTTCCCCTGCCAGATATCAACTCCATAAGCCTTACCTGAGGTTAATTTTTTAGCAGCACCTATAACCATTAAACCTCTTCCGCAGCCTATATCAAGAACAGACTCGTTTCCGCTCCAATTTATTTTACTTAGTAATTTATCCCGCATTTTAAGCTTACCAATTTTGCTTGACCAAATCATCCAAAAGCCGGTAAAATTAAAAATTATGCCGCAAAATAAAGCGATTGAATTAAGTGGAAATTCAAAATTAACTCCTGCTATTGATCCGGTCTTCAAAACATCCGGCAATAATCCAAAGTTTGTAATAATCCAGATGATTAAACCGGCAATTCCGCAAAGAAATAAATTTCTTATAGCTATTGGCGCATCAATTCCATAATCAGCTTTAAGATTTTTGTTTAGTCTGTTCATTGTAGCCCCATGTTTTACCTATTGAAACAATATACGCCGTAAATAGTTCATAATATTAATTATAAAAAAACACCTAATACCGGTAGAGAATTGATCATTCGTTTTCTACAATCTAAATATATTTTTGTTTATTGTCGATTTTTTATTTAAAAAACCTTACCTTCTAAAAGGAATAATTGTACTGTTAATAATTATTGGAAAAACTTACCTTTTTCTGTTACTGTGGAAAATTATATGAAAAAGATAATAATTTTTGTATTTGCATCTGTAGTTCTCATATGTGGACAGAATTTTAAAACTAATAAACACTTTATTGATTCTTTAAAACATTCAATTGAATCGGAACCCAGCCTTCAGCAAAAAAGCCGGATGTATAATAATATTGCGGCAGAATTTATTAAAACTTACCAGTATGACAGTATAAATTACTATTCCAGGAAAGCGCTTGATATATCAAAGAAAAACGGGTTTAAGGATGAAGAGGGTACAGCTTATAAAAACCTGGCTATTTCAGCCCGCATACAATTTAATAAGCGTGATTACTATATTTATATAAGATATGCAATTGACATGTTTGAAGAAACTCATAATATTAAAGAACTTTCTAATTGCTATGGTTATCTTGGCAGTTTGTATGTAAGGTACAAGCCTATTGATACGGCACAAGTATATTATGATATGGCATTAAAGTATGCTAATTTATCAGGCGATAGTATTCTTATAGGGAAGACCTATAGTTTCCTGGGGCAGTATTACAATTTAAAAGGAGATCAAAAGCAATCTGATTCTTATTTCAGGAAAGGGAAAGAAATCTTTATTAACGCCAAAGATTCAGTAGATCTGGTAATATTACTTGGAAGGTATGCATATACCAGGGATACGCTGGGCTATAAGGATGAAAGTCTTGCCATGCTGCAAAAAAGTCTCGATATAGTATCGACAGGTGAAAATATTTATTTTATTGGGGATGTAATGGTGGATTACGGCCTTTTCTTACTTAGAAATAAATATTTCGACAAAGCGAAATTACTGCTTGAAAATGCACTTAAATACACTTTAAAATGTAAATCAGGACGGCTAACATCCCTTGTTTACAGTTATTTGTCTAATTTGTATATGCAGAGAAAAGAATACAAGAAAGCAGCTGATTGCTTATTCCTTTCATACAAATATATTAATGAAAACTTTGATACTCTTGATGCGGCTTCGGTTAAAATGCAGGAACATCTTACCGATCTTGAAAAGACCTCTACTTCAATGATGATGAAGCAGAAAGACATTGAGTTTAAAAATATGTTATTAATGGCTGCGGCAACTATAATAGTGTTTGTTTTAGTCTTCGTACTTTATACTTTCCGGCAGAAAACAAGATCGAACAGAGAGTTGCGGATAAAAAATGAAACAATATTTAAACAAAATAAAGAGCTTGAAGAATTCAATAAGGAGCTGGAAAGCTTCAGTTATTCGGTCTCGCACGATCTTAAAGCTCCCCTTAGAGGCATTTCCGGTTTTTGTACAATTCTCTCTGAAGATTATTCAGACAAATTAGATTCACAGGGGAAAGAATATATTAGCAGAATATTTAATGCATCAACAAAGATGTCGCAGCTTATAGACAGCATGTTAAACCTATCAAGAATATCCCGTTATGATTTAAAGAAAAGTGAAACTAATTTATCTAAAGCTGTTACGGAAATATGTACTTTCCTGAAAGAAATTAATAAAGACAGGAATATTATTTTTAATATTCAGGAAAATGTTCATGCCGAATGCGATCCCAAACTTATTTCAATTGCATTAGAAAATCTTTTAAATAATGCAGTGAAATTTACTTCACTAAAAGAGCAGGCAATAATTGAATTCGGTACTTCAAAAAAGGAGACCGGTGATATCTTCTTCATTAAGGATAACGGTGCAGGATTCGATAACAGGTATTATAATAAGCTGTTTAATGTTTTTCAAAGGCTCCATGGGCAGGACGAATTCCCCGGTAGCGGAGTAGGCCTGGCAATTGTAAAAAGGATTATTACAAAACATGGGGGGACAATCTGGGCGGAATCAAAATTAAATGAAGGCTCTGTCTTTTATTTTACCCTTTGATTATTTAATATTTATCTGTTTCTCTCTTTTTTAAATCTTATAGGCATAATTTCAAAATAAAATTTGTTATTACTTCCAATTAACATAATTTTGCAGCAAGTGTTACTTAATTTATAAGGCTGTTATGTTATACACAGGGGAATTGGCTTCATTATTAGTTGCTGTATTATGGACAGGTACTTCTGTATCGTTTTCCGAAGCTGCCATTAGAGTGGGTTCTGTTCATGTTAACATTGTAAGAATGTTATTTGCATGGACTTATCTTACTCTTACAATCCTTGTTATGGGGTTTCCTGTTTCACTTTCATCTACGCAAATTCTTTATTTAGCAATAAGCGGTTTAATTGGTTTAGTATTCGGGGATACTTTCTTATTTAAAGCATATCAGCATATCGGCGCCAGGCTTAGTATGCTTATCATGTCATTGGCCCCTCCAATTTCAGCATTCTTTGCTTATTTCTTACTTAATGAAAGGCTATCATTCATTGGAATATTTGGAATCATAGTTACTTTGTTCGGTATTTCAATTGTAATACTCCAGCGGGAAGAAAGGCCTACATCAAAATATAAAATAAGCAAAATTGGCATCCTTTATGCCTTTTTCGGAGCTATTGGGCAAGGTGTAGGATTAATTTTTGCAAAACTTGCAATGAATATAGGCGAGATAAATGGATTTGTTGCTACATTTTACAGAATTTCTACTGCAATTTTAGTTTTTTACCCTATTTATGTATTGGCAACCAAATTACCTAATCCGTTTAAGGGATTTCAAGGGAATAAAAAGGCACTTACCTTTACAATTGCCGGCTCAATTATAGGCCCGTACCTGGGAATAACATTTTCAATGATTGCCATTGCTAATACCAAAGTCGGCATAGCTTCAACAATAATGGCGTCTATTCCGGTATTAATGCTTCCTGTAGCCAAATATTATTATAAAGAAAAATTATCATGGAAGTCTATTATAGGGGCAGTTCTTGCGGTAGCGGGCATTGCAATTTTATTCTGGGACTAAGAATTTTTTAACAGCTTGTCATAATATTTTAATGTATCGGCATCAAAACAGACAAATATAATCTCATCAAAAAAATCATTTTGGCTGCACACTTCTTGTACAGTTGTAAATGCAATTTTAGCTGCACGCTCTGCAGGAAACCCGTAAACGCCGGTGCTTATTGCAGGGAAGGCAATCTTTTTTATATTATTCTGATCCGCAACCAGTAGTGAATTTATGTAGCAGTCCGCAAGCAGGTTATCTTCGTTTGAATGTCCTCCGTGCCAAACAGGCCCGGCTGTATGAATAACAAATTTAGCAGGAAGTTTATATCCTTTGGTTAATTTGGCTTCGCCGGTTTTGCATCCGTTTAATGTCCAGCATTCATCAAGAAGATCTTTTCCTGCAGCCCGGTGTATTGCACCGTCAACTCCTCCGCCACCGAGAAGGGAAGTGTTGGCTGCATTTACAATTGCATCAATATTTATTTTTGTAATATCACCGCAAATTGCCCGGATTTGTACCATTGCAAACCTCACTTATCTTCAATGACTAAAAAATAAATGATATAAATCACTTAATACAAATTTAATTATAAATAATTAAATTTTTTCTCTATGTTTGAACCGGTTATGATGTTTTGTTTTTTGTTTCTTGAATTTTCGGAAAAGTGATCTTACAATATCACCTAATATAAATCCCGGTTATTTTATAAATGTATTACAATGGGATTCTATGCCATTATGATACATGCCTGAATGGAATTAACCGCAAATTTCTTAACTATTGCCTATTTTTTTGTGGCATTAACTTTGTTTATGAATTAAAAATTATGGAATGCCTTTTATGGAAATGGTGCCTATTATATATAGTTGCTTGATTATTGCAGGCTTGCTGTTAACAATAGTAATTTTAGCTTCCTACCTGTTATCGAAAAGACACAGAAATCAGGAAACTGAAAATAAAATCCACAGGCTGCAATCTGATCAGCCTCTTTATTTTAATCATGAAATGCAGCATAATAAGCCGGTTAATCAACCTGTCATATATCCTATAAATGATAATCAACAGAAAGAAATTAAAATTGTACACCGCCAGTCTTATGAAGAATATAAAAACAGCAACCGTATAGAGGAAAGTAAAAACACCAAAAAGCCTGCTAAACGTTACACGATTTTAAATGAAGAGATAAAATCATCCCGATATGGTTTTGCAAGCGAGAAATAAGTTTTTGTTGAAATCCATAAATGCCCGTCCCGGACGGGCTTTTTAATTTTAAATGATTAAACCGGCTACTTAGTAGCGGCTAAATACAAAAATTGTTTTTAGCAAGCGATATAAATATATTGTGTCCGCAATAATAATTTATTTAAGGAATTATGGATACTAAGTGTGGTTATATTTCAATAATTGGCTTGCCTAATGCAGGTAAATCTACTCTTCTAAATCTTATGCTCGGGCAAAAACTATCAATTATTACAAATAAACCGCAGACAACCAGAAAGAAAATTTTAGGTATTCTTTCTGAAGAGTCCTACCAGATTATATTTCAGGATACACCGGGCATAATGAATCCGGAGTATCTCCTCCAAAAAAGGATGCTTGAGTTCGTTAAACAGGCAATAAAGGATGCGGATATCCTCCTTCTAATAATTGATGTTGCCTCCGACCCTTCAGGGGAAAAAACATTTGCAAATGAAATGATTAGTGAGGCCGTTAAAAGTAAAAAATGGAAAAAAATTCTTGTTATAAATAAAATTGATATTTCAGATGAAGCGATAGTCAAGAATTTGATTGCTCGTGTGACCAATGAAAATACATTTGATAAAATAGTGCCTGTATCGGCATTAGCAGGATTTAATTCAAAATTATTGTTAGATACAATTATTGAACTGCTTCCGGTTCATCCTAAATTTTACCCTGATGAATATATAAGCGATGCACCTGAAAAATTTTACGTATCTGAAATAATAAGGGAAAAAATATTCGAACAGTATAAAGAAGAGATTCCTTACAGCACGGAAGTTGTAATTGAAGATTACAAAGAAGTTGAAGGGAGAAAAGATGTAATAACTTCTTCCATTATTGTGGAAAGAGAATCTCAGAAACCGATTTTAATCGGTAAAAAAGGGGAAGCATTAAAGAATTTAGGGCAGGCGGCACGTTTGGAAATAGAATCATTTCTGGAGCGCCCCGTATATCTTGAGATTAGGGTAAAGGTTAGGGAGAAGTGGCGTTCTAATCCTTCTATGTTAAAAAACTTCGGTTACAGTTCAGATGAAGACTAATACAGGTAAAAGATCGGAATCACACCTCTTTGCAGAAATTGTATTAATTATTATTACTCTATTCTGGGGAAGCACTTTTGTAATTGTAAAACAGGCGCTTGAGAATACTTCATCCCTCTTGTTTGTGTCATTGCGGTTTGCAATTGCGGCTGTGATTCTATTACCGGTTTATCAATTAAAAAGAAATAAGAAAGAAAAATTTCTTCCATGGCCTGGAATTTTTCTTGGAGTTTGGCTTTTTCTCGGTTTTGCGGTGCAGACAATGGGCCTCAAATACACAACGGCTACTAAATCAGGTTTTATTACAGGGACTTTTGTCGTTTTAATTCCATTTTTTCAGATATTTATTGAAAAGAAAAAACCAACTCGCGGTACAGTTATAGGTATATTCCTGGTATTCCTCGGCATATTGTTCCTATCTTCCAAAGGGGGATCAGTATTAGAGTTTCTTGGTTCTTTAGGAAGGGATTTTAATATCGGCGATTTGCTCACATTCTTCTGCGCAATCTTTTTCTCTGTTCAGGTCGTTTATCTGGATAAGTACAGCAAGGAATATTCTGTTCTAAGTTTATTATTTTCACAGATAATTACAGTTGTGGTTCTGGGGTTCATATGTGTATTCATTTTTGACCTCACAGCAATAGAGCCTATTAAGGCAAATTTTAACGGAAGTGTAATATCCAGCCTATTATTTACAGCAATTATAGCAACTTTAATAAATATTGGGTTACAGCTTAAGTACCAAAAGGCTGTTTCCCCTTCAAAAGCAGGAATTATATACTCATTTGAACCCTTATTTGCGGCAGTACTGGCATTCTTTGTACTGAATGAAAAAATAAGTAATTTTGGGTATATTGGTAGTGCGCTTATATTTATCGGGTTGATCGTTTCAGAAATTTACGATAATCTGTTTATAAAAAATGGAAAAGAATCTGCACAGGGCTGAAATAATTGCCGGCGGACTTGTTCAAGGTGTAGGGTTCCGTTATTATGTTCTTAGGAGCGCCGTAAATTTAAATTTGAATGGTTATACAAAAAACCTCTATTCAGGAGAAGTGCTTACGGTTGTAGAAGGAGATAAATTTCTTATTGAAGAATTATTTACAAAGATTAAAATAGGTCCGCGCTACGCAAAGGTAAATAACGTTTCAATTACATGGAGCGAATATAAGGGTCAGTTCAAATCATTCGAGATAACAGATTGAAAGAGCAATTTAGAATAGGCAACGGTTATGATGTTCATCAGTTTTCTCCCGGCAGAAAATTATTCATAGGCGGTATTGAGATACCATCCGAAAAAGGACTACTTGGCCACAGCGATGCAGATGTTTTACTTCATGCTATCTGCGACGCTCTTCTAGGCGCCTTAGCTCTTGGCGATATTGGTATTCATTTCCCCAATAATGACCCCACTTACAAAAATATTGACAGCAAAGAATTATTAAAAAAAGTTTACTGCCTTATTGAAAGCAAAGGATACGAATTAAATAATCTTGATGCAGTAGTAATTATGGAAAAACCTAAGCTTGCAGATTATATAAGCGGGATGCAGGAAACCATAGCAAAAATTTTAAAATGCGGAACAGACCAAATCTCAATTAAAGCAACTACTTCCGAAAAAATAGGATTTATCGGCAGGGAAGAAGGTGCAGCCGCATTCTCAACAGTTCTTTTAAACAAAAAGTAAACTCATGCTCGAACATATATTATCATATTTGCACACCCTAAGCCCCCTATGGATCTATATTATCCTATTTGGTTTTTCTTTTATTGAAAATATATTTCCTCCGTCTCCAAGTGATGTTGTGGTTATAATCGGTGCCGCGTTAATTGCATCTACATCAGTAGGCTATTTCCCTATTTTGATAATTACAAGTATTGGGAGCGCACTTGGCTTTATATTAATGTACTATGTCGGAAAAATGTTTGGTGAAAAAATAATAAGAACCGGGAGAATAAAATTTATTGATCCGGTTTCACTGCATAAAGTAGATGTCTGGTTCGAGAAACATGGTTATAAATTGATTATCGCAAACAGATTCTTGCCCGGGACCCGCTCGGTCATTAGTTTTTTCTCGGGCATGTATGAATTACATGCATTTAAAACATTCCTTTGTGCAGCAATCAGTGCTTTTTTATGGAATGCCGCTATTATTTTTATGGGAATGAAATTAGGTGAAAACCTGAATATGATAGATTATTATTTGACCACTTATTCCGATATTGTAATTATACTTACAGTTCTTACTATTTTATTTTTTGTTGTTAGGTACTTTTATAAAAAAAGAAAAAAATGAAAATATTCAAAAAGAAAAACCTGTCACCTGATGAAAAAAAAGAATTGAGGCGGCAGAGGCTGTATGCCGTTATTAGCGGTTTATGCCTTGGAATTTCATTCCCCCCGTTTCATCTTCCCTATTTTATGTTTGCTGCATTTATTCCCCTCTTTTTTATTTTTGAAAAGAGAGAGAAACTCTGGCCCCTAATTAAAATTACATACATAACCCTATTTGTATTTAACCTGATCGCGCTTTATTGGGTAGGAAGCTGGACTAAGGAAGCTGATCCCTTTCTTAAACTTAGTGGAGTTATGCTAATATTTGTCAATCCGGTTCCGGCTCTTATTCCGGTATTTCTATTTTATTATGCCCGTAAGTTATTTAATTCGCTTACAGCATTTTTGTTATTCCCTTTTTTCTGGGCAGCATACGAATTTTTATGTACAGTAACAGATCTTAGATTTCCCTGGCTGACTTTAGCAAACGGGGAAGCGAGTTTCAAATTATATATTCAGATTGCGGAATTTATTGGCGCTTACGGAATTACAATTTTAGTTATATATGCTAACATATTTTTCTTTTTAGGTATTAAAAAACTCTTCAATAAAAAGAAATATTTCAACTCTTATATTGTTACAGGATTATTATTAATAATAATCCCGGTTTTTTATGGTGCTGTACGTCTGGCAACTATAAATACTAAATCGTTAAAAAGTGTAAAAGTCGGTTTGATTCAGCCCAATTTAAATCCCTGGTTAAAATGGCAGGGTATGAGTTTGAATGAACAAGTTGATAATTACATGGATTTATCACGGGAAGCTATTACTAAGGGAGCAAAATTAATTATCTGGCCTGAATCCGCGCTGCCTGTCTATTTGCTGGATGGCAGTTTCCCTGTATCGGAAGGGCAAATACATGAACTGGTAAATAAAAATAACGTTTCACTGCTTACCGGCATGCCCGACGCTCAATTCTATTTTGATAAAAAAGATGCACCGGAAGATGCAAAACCTTATCTTAAAAGTGACATTGCGTATACATCCTACAATTCAGTTTTACTTTTCCAGCCGGATGATCCGCAAGTTCAAAAATATCAAAAAATTAAATTAGTCCCCTTTGGTGAAAGAGTACCTTTCCTTGATGCTTTACCATTTCTTGGCAATTGGATTAAATGGAATGTTGGAATATCAAGCTGGAACGTAGGCAAGAATAAAAAAGTTTTTACACTTCATGACTCTACAAAAATTGCGGGTATAATCTGTATCGAATCTATCTATCCCGATTTTGTTGCAGGATTCGTAAACAAAGGGGCGCAAATGATAGCTGTTGTAACTAATGACAGCTGGTATGGATATTCAAGCGGGCCTTTTCAGCATAAAGAAATAAGCGTTCTCCGCGCTGTTGAAAACAGGCGCACAGTCGTAAGAGCGGCTAACGGAGGAATAAGCTGTATAATAGACCCTGCAGGAAATACTCTGGAAAGTACGGAATTATTTACAAAAGGTATTCTCGTTGGTGAAGCGCAATTAAACAGTGAATTAACTTTTTATTCTAAGTATCCTTATATTATGCCTGCACTTAGCCTTATTATTTCTGTTTTAACTATATTAATATTTATAATTAAAAAATTATATGATAAAATAAATCACCGGTATGAACATGGAAAAAATAATTGATTTAAGAAGCGATACAGTAACAAAACCATCAGCAGCAATGCGCAAAGCAATGTATGAAGCAGAAGTTGGCGATGATGTTTATAAAGAAGACCCTACAATTAATGCTCTGGAAAAATATGCTGCCGAATTATTAGGCAAAGAAGCTGCGCTTTATGTTACAAGCGGCACTATGGGAAATCAATTGTGCTTGAATGTATTAACCCACCCGGGCGATGAAGTAATCTGCGAAAAAGATGCACATATTTTCCATTATGAATCGGGTTCACCTGCATGGTTAAGCGGACTTCAGTTAAGCCTTGTAGAAGGGAATAAAGGAATATTCACAGCCGAACAGGTGAAGCAATGTATCCGTCCCGAATCTGCATATTATATGGCACGCACCAGGGTTGTTGAAATTGAAAATACGCATAACAGGGCAGGCGGTGTAATAAACCCGATAGAAAATATTAAAGCAATTTATAAGGTTGCGAAAGAAAATAATCTGTTAATGCACATGGACGGAGCCCGTATTTGGAATGCTTCGGTTTCTACCGGCATAGCCCCATCAGAGTATGCAAAATATTTTGATTCTATATCCTGCTGCCTGTCAAAAGGATTAGGTGCACCGGTCGGTTCTATTGTAGCAGGAAGCAAAGATTTTATTAAAGGGGCTTTCAGAGTAAGGAAGGCCTGGGGCGGCGGTATGCGCCAGGCGGGGATAATTGCTGCCGGCGGTTTATATGCACTCAAAAACAATATTGAAAGATTAAAAGAAGATCACGAGAAAACACAAATTCTGGCAAAAACAATTTCCAGGCTGCCGGGTGCTGTAATAGACCTTGAAAGAGTACAGACAAATATTCTTATGTTCAGCCCTGTTAAATTATCTGTAGAAGATGCTCTTTCAAAGATAAAAGCAAAGGGGCTTTTGCTTTCAGAAGGCGCCTCCGGTTCTATTAGAATTGTTACTCATATGGATGTTTCATTCGAAGAAATAGAAAAAGCATGTAAAATTCTTGAAGAGGTTTTATCATAAAATATGAAAATTGAAAACTATCAATTTAAAATAGAAGAAACAGTAAAATTCCATGAAGTAGACCTAATGGGAGTATGCAACAATGCAGTCTATTTTACCTATTTTGAAGATGCCCGAATAAAATATTTGCAGAATCTAAAGCAAAAATATAAATTAAGGGAAATTCAGGAAGGTAATTCTTTCTTTATCATGGCCCGTAACGAGTGCGATTATATTGAACCTGCCGCTTTTGATCACGAACTGATTGTCTATACCCGTGTGGATTTTATTAAGAATTCGAGTTTCGGATTCAGGCATCTGGTGCAAAATGTAAAAACCCTGCGGATAATTGCACGCGGCAGCGGAGTTTTTGTACACATAGACATTAACACCAAAACTCCTATGCCCTTACCCGAAGAATTTTATACTGCCGTAAAGCAGTTTGAAAAAGATGTAAATATTCTAAGTAAGGTAAAAGAATAAAATTACTAATGCTGTAATTACTGCCCGTGATACCACCGGGGAAACTTTTGGGTATTGTACTTTGAATCTTCCCCATAATTTTGCAACAGTTACCATGGCCGCAATTAGTATAAGCGACGCGTAAATGCACTCCATAACACCGAATTTAAAGTCAATCAGGTCTACCATACTTCTGTGCCACCAGATTTTCCTGTAGATAACCTGAAGATGCAAAAAATAAATGAGCAGCGATTCCCTGCTGACATCTGTAACAAACGAAATATTTTCCCCTGCTTTCTTAACATATAACCAGCATAGGCCTAATGCAACCATTACAAGGCCAAGCCTTTCAAAGAAAAAGAAGGGATTTGGTTTTATTTCGAACCTTGGGTCTAATTGCAAAAAACTGAGTACAATAAAACTTACAATAAATGCAATTCCGCTGAACAGCATCATCTTATTAATGAAATATTCCTCTTTTTCCTCCTTCCTGAACTTCATATAAAGTATACAGGCATAAGCGCCTGCAAAAAGGAATCCCATCCATGGGAAAAGAGGGAAGAATGAGCCGTGTACCCCATTAAAATAACATGCTATTGGCATGGGCACATAGTTGGCAAAATCAGTGTTCCATATAAACGGGCTTATAGCTATGATTAGTATTGTGGTAATAAGTATGAAATAGTTGTAGTGTTTATCGGATTTAATAAAAATCCTAGCAAAGAACAAAACAAGGAGGCTAAAGCCTATACATTGAAGTACATCCACATTATACCATTTTACAATTTCCTCATAACTGGCATAGTGAATAATATTCTGGAAAGAAAATTCGGGCATGTGAAGCCCATAGCCTATCAGGAAAATGAGTAGAATACGGCTAAGCTTTTTCCAGAACTTGCTTCCGAATTTGCGCAGCTCTTCAATATTATTTTTTGAAGAAATTATAAATGCGAACCCTGAAATAAATGTAAATGAAGGCGCAACAAGCCCGTTAATAAAGTTCAGAACGGAAAACCAGCTTGTTATTTTTAATTCAGGAAGGATAAATGCATTTACTACGTGGACTTCAATCATTACTATTAGAGCCCATCCCTTTAAAAGGTCTATGAATGTGAACCTCTTTTTCGCTTCCAAGTTTCTCCAGATTTTATAAAATTATGTATCAACTTAGTGAGGAAATAAAAAAGATTCAATCCTTTTGTAAAAATAGAGACAAAAATTTTTATAATTTTTCTCCCCTTTTTAGTAATTTAATATGAGGATTTTCCCAAAATAGAATTTTTGCCTATTGGAGTGTTTTAGAATGAGAATTTTGACGCTTTTATTTTGCCTGCTTATAATTCTTGGACACACAGCCTCCATACTTGCCCAGGATAAAATTTATACATCAGTTTACGGATCCGTGGCAGATGATTCTACCGGGGAGGCCCTTTTCGGGGCAAGTGTATATTTTGTTCAAACTACAATTGGTGTTATGACAGATGCCATGGGAAATTTTACTATCCGGACGGAAAATCCGGGAAATTATGAACTGGCTGTATCTATGGTTGGGTATAAATCGCAGAGAAAACACGTTTTTTTAGAAAAGGGAAAAAGCTACAAGCTTGATGTCAGATTGAAACCTGCTCCAATTAACCTGAATACAGTTGATGTAATTGGGGAAGGCGCAGATGAATGGAAAAAGGATCTGGAAATATTTAAAACTAAATTCTTAGGGTCCCTTGCAAAACCGGATGATTGTATTCTGGAAAACACAGAATTTATTAATTTCAAGTGGGATGGAAAAACTTTAATTGCTTCCTCCTCAAAGCCGGTTATTATTATTAATAAATATCTCGGGTATAAGATAAGTGCTGAAATAAAAGAATTTAAATTTAATCCGGAAACAACAGAAATGGAATATTCCGTTATTCCTCAATATTTTGAAATAGAACCTAAAGATAAGGATCAAAAAGAAGAATGGGAGAATAACCGTAAAGCTATTTATTATGGTTCACCCGAACATTTCCTTCTTGCTTTCAGATATGACAGACTAAAGGAAAATAATTTCAAAGTATTTCTGGTTTCTACACCTTCAAGTCAGAACACTCCCGTTATTAAAGAAGTGCTTAAAAGGGACGAACTACTTTCCGAAGATCAATTCTCTGAAGTTCCTATGTATAAATTTACAGATTATTTGCAGGTAGTTTATATAACTTCAAGTTACGGTGTAAGAACAAGGTATAAAATGTCATTTGCTAAGCTGCGGTATCCTTATTTCTCAATAGATGATAACGGAATTGCTAATGTACATCTTCCATTCCAGGTTTTCGGGTACTGGTCTCAGTTTGGGGTGGCAAGCCTTCTGCCAAGGAATTATGTACCCGCAGAATTGAACAGGCAAAATCCGCTGATGCAGAAAAATTGAAAAGCTTTTCTAATGAAAATAAACAGGTTTTTCATAATAGGGTACTTAATTTGGCACTGGTTATAAGATAATTTTTATATATTTTTATAAGCAAGCGGAAAGTAAAAATGAAAGTAATCTTAGATATTGAGACTACAGCATTTGAATTCGATTCATTATCGGAATCACAGCAGGAATTTATACTTCGCCATGCCGAAATGGAAAAAGATGAAACGTTAAGAAATGAAAAGAAGGAAGAAGCAATCAGATACCTTAGCCTCTATCCTTTTACTTCAAAGATAATTTCATTAGGCCTTCTTAACGTTGAGAATGAAAAATCTCTGGTTTTCTTTGAAAGCAATGAAGGCGTTGAATGGTCGAACGATGAAAAACAAATTAAATACAAAGGCTTAACCGAAAAAGAAATGCTCGAACAATTTTGGAGCACGGCAAAGAAAATAGAGCAGCTGGTTACGTTTAACGGAAGGAATTTTGATATTCCCTTTATCAATCTGCGCTCTGCTTTGCTTAAAATTAAACCTACAAGAAATTTTCTCGGAGGGAGATATGATACTGCACTCCATGTCGATTTGCTTGAACAATTAACTTATTATGGTGCAATTAAAAAATTCAATCTTGATTTCTACTGCCGCGCTTTTGGTATTAAGTCCCCAAAATCAGACGGGGTAACGGGTATGGATGTTAGAGAATTATATAAAGCAGGCAGGATTAAAGATATTGCAGTTTATTGCGGAGAAGATATTAAAGCAACTTATGAGCTTTACAATATCTGGAAAGAATATCTTGATATAAGCAGACAGGACAAATAAAATAATGAAATTTACATTCACTAATCTCTTGTTATTGATTTTTCTTGTAGTAAATATAAATGCACAGGAAGTGAAGCTGTCACACGTTGCAGGGAAAGTATATGATAGCGAAACCGGAGCTCCCCTTGTCGGCGCAAGTGTTTATTTCGCACAGACTACAATTGGTACATATGCAAAGACCGGAGGAGCCTACTCAATTGATATTCTTAAAGGGGGAAGCTACGAGCTTGTTGTATCAATGGTCGGCTACGAAATACAAAGAAAAAATATTTTTGTAACCGCGGGGAAAAATTACGAATATAATTTTAAGCTTACACCGCACCCGGTAGAATTGAGCCAGGTTGATGTTGAAGGTAAAGTAGAAAGTGACTGGGAAAGGAATTATGAATATTTTAAAAATAATTTTCTTGGACGTACACCGCTAAGCGGATTCTGTGAAATTCAGGATGCGGAATATATTAATTTCAAGTGGGAAGGAAATGTCTTAACTGCTAATGATCCAAAACCGATAACCGTAATAAATAAATACCTTGGATATAAGATCATCTGTATGCTGCTTCACTATTCCTATGACCACGAAACAACAAAATCTGATTTTTCTATTAGCCCCCGTTATGTTGAATTAACTCCGGAAAATGAAGAACAGAAAAATGAATGGATCGAAAACCGCCTTGATGTTTATCTTGGTTCACCGGAACATTTTTTATGGGCTTTAAAACACAACAGACTTAAAGAAGAAAAATTCAGTGCGTTTTTTATATCTTCCCCCAATTCAAAAGAAGTTACAACAAGGCCAGTTGAATCGATGAATGATATATTGTATGAGGAGCAATTCGGCGCCGACCCTGTTCTATATTTCCCTGACTATCTGAAAGTGGAGTTTTGCTCACAGAGGACATCTTACATTCAGATGAAAGTTTCTTTCTTTATAATTGACAATGACGGCATTACAAATGATCATTTACCCTTCTTATGTATTGGCTATTGGGGTGAATTTGGATTGGCAAATATGCTTCCAAGGGATTATCTCTCGGAAATAATTAAAAATAAGTAAATGTTTATGTCATACGAAAAGAACAAAAATATTTATTACAGTAATCTGAAACTTGGAATTTCACTGAGTGTTGTAATACATATTGTTATTATTGGTGCTATCCTTATATTGAATAAAAGTGAAGTTATTGAATTTAAAGAATTGGGTATGAGTGCCAATACGGTTGTTCTTGATCTTACAAATTTAGGGGATAATAATTTTATTATAGAACCGGGCGGAAGCAGTGGAAGCGGCGGCGGTGAGGATGAAACGGGGGGCGGCAGCACAAATAAAGTAAACGGTATTCCCGTACCTTCAAAAACACCCGATAAATTTGAATTTGACCCTAAAGGTTTGCCGGCACCTGATTCAGCTAAAGGAGTCGGCTTGAAACCGGGTGAAGGTTTGGGCAACGGGAATGGCATCGGCAAAGGTTCCGGCGATGGAAAGGGAAACGGAATAGGCAATGGTTCGGGAGATGGAACTGTAATGCTATCTTTCACTCCGCGTCAGATTCTGGAAGTTGTACCTGAAAGGCTGGATAAAGTTAAAGGTATAATTAAACTGTCCGTGAGAATAGGAAAAGAAGGCCTGGTTAAAGATCATAAAGTCCTTCAGAATACTACAGATAATTCTTCCTGCCTTGTTAAAGTATTGGAAGCAGTTTACAAATCCAGATGGCAGGCAGTTAAAATTGAAGGAACTTTTATTGAATATTGGACCGAAAAAACCTACCGTTTCGAATAATAATTACCCCTCAAATAAGTCATTTTAATCCGTTTTTCAACTTTTTTATTGATAATAACTTATTTTTTGGTTAAAATACATTTCAGATTCAAGCTTCATTACATTATAGAGGAGTGGCTTAGTAACTTTTATATTTTTACCTGTGTTTAAATATATATAATTAATATTTTTTATTAATGGCGCTGATTTATTTCCCGTGCCGGTTAAAAAAATAAAATTTAATAATATAATTTCACAGAATGCGAGGCGTGAAATGAATTGGAAAAAATTTTTTATTAGCCTTTTTGTTGTTTTTGCCATATTGGAAATTTCCGGATATTTAATTCATATGATATTTCTTAAGAACGAATATTTGACCGAAACATTTAAAGCTGTTTTCCGCCCGCATGATCAATTGGCTGCCAATATGTGGATGCTATGGATTACCGACCTTATCTGGTCATTTTTCTTTGTTTTAATCTATCTTAAAGGTTTCCGTACAAAAGGTTTGATTGATGCAGTTAAATATGGTTTTTATATTGGTATATTTTGCGGCTTTGTTAATGCTTACAAAACTTATGCACTCTGCCCATTCCCCTACCTCATCATTTTTTATTGGTTTATACTTGCTATGTTCCAATCATTAATTCTTGGCATCGTACTTTGGTGGCTTTACAGAAAAGAGCCTGTTAAAAGTAAATAAGGCTTAGTTAATGCATTATTGTACAGGTGTAATTTTTTATTTCAGTATTCTGCTTTTTTAGGCAGAGTTAGTTGAATGAGAGAATTTCTTTAATGTATATTACCAACACACCGTTAACGGGTCAGGATTTTAATGATAATTCCATAATCAGATACAGGATAATTGCATTATGGGCATTGAGTGAATCGGCTCTGGGCGGTGTTCTGCATTTGTTTAATATACCATTTACCGGACTTATCATTGGCGGATTCTCTTCACTGCTCATTTCGCTGCTTGCAGCTATGAACATGAAAAGGGGAACAATTTTACACGCTCTATTAATTGTTATTTCTGTTAAAGCCCTGGTTGCCCCCTACATACCCCTTAATTCTTATCTGGCTCTTATTATCCAGGGATTGCTTGGTGAACTCCTTTTCTTTTCTAAAAAACTTTATCCCATTTCTGCTTTAACGCTTGGGATTATAACTGCCCTTCTCGCATCGTTTCAGAAAGTTATTATTTTAACTTTATTATTCGGCATAAATCTTTGGATTGCAATGGATTCTTTCATCAATTCAGTATTAAAACAATTGGGAGCTGCACATTCATCTGAGATTAAATTCAGTTATATTATTACGGGTATATATGTTATAATTCATCTGATAGGGGGCTTGTTCTTTGGAATGATTGCAATGCGCCTGCCGAGATGGATTAAAGAGAAAAAGGAAATGATTAATTTTGCCCCCGTTAAAATTGAGGAGAAGCCGGAAGAAAGTAAAGAAAAGGGAAAAAAGAAACTTTGGTACCAGAGAAAGTCGGGCATTATTTTTATTATTGTTTCTTCAGCGGTTATTATTCTATCTTACATTTTGCCGGGACTTGGTAAGGGATTAGGATATGATATTATTATAATGATTTTACGCTCCCTGATTATTACATTGGCATGGTTTTACCTCATAGCACCGTTTGTAATTAAGCTGTTCAAGAGATTTCTTGCTAAAAACAAAATAAAATACTCGGGAGATATTGATAAAGTAATTGTTATGCTCCCGAATTTAAAGAACGCAGTTTCAGCCTCCTTTAATGCTTCTTCTTCCTTTAAAGGAATTAAAAGAATTAAGGAATTTATAAGTAATATTACGGCATACATTGTATTAAGCGAGTAAGCTTATGGACAATATCTATATTTTAACCGGGCAGCTTGGATGCGGAAAAACTACATTTGTTTATAATCTGCTAAAAGAAAAAATGAATGCGGCAGGCATTATAACAATAACCGAAAATGAAAAAAGATATTTGCTTAGCCTGCATTCCGGTGAAAAACATCCGCTTGAAGTTGAAGGAAACTATGCAGGGGAAGTTTACCTTATAGGTAAATATGTTTTCTATGTTTCGTCATTCGATTGGGCTGAAGAACAGATTAAAGCCATTGATTTTTCTAAAATTGACTATTTTGTACTTGACGAACTGGGATGCCTTGAAGAAAATAAGTTCGGATTTTATAATTCTCTTCCTGAAGCAGTAAAAAAACTTGAAAATACTAATACAAAGGGAATTTTTGTAGTGAGGGAATCGAGTTTGAGTACAATTTGCAGTTTTTTAGGTGTGCCTCAAAATATTGCATATACCAAAGATAATTTTCCGCAGATTTAATATTTCAGTAATATTCGAATTATTGTTAATATATTTTATACCAATTAAGAATTGTATTGAATTATAACGCATATATACTTACCGGGGGCAAAAGCAGCCGCTTTGGAACTGATAAAGCCCTTATTAAATTAGGCGGGAAACCTATAATTCAAATAATTGCCGATGAACTAAAAAAAATATTTCAAATAGTAACTCTTGTTACTGACCGTCCCGGTGACTATTCATTCCTAAGCCTTGAATCTGTTGCCGATACCTATACAGCCGGCGGTCCGCTGGCAGGAATTCACACAGCGTTAAAGCATTCTGTTGCGGAAAGGAATTTTATTATATCATGTGATATGCCTTTAATTAATTCTGAAATAATTAAATATATCATTGAATATCCTACCGATAAAAACATTGTTATTCCATTTGCGGATGGCAGGAAGCAATATCTTTGTGCAATTTATAACAAATGTACATTGAAAAATGCAGAAGCATTGCTTGAAGCGACGAAAAATGATTTAAGGAGTGCAAGTCCATATGATTTAATCATGGCATGTGGATATGAATTGATTGATTTCGATGCACAGGATATATATGATAAAAAATGTTTCTTTAATCTTAACTCGCCAGAAGATTTATCTCTCATCAGAAAATAATTTATTAAAACATAAAATGCGGCTAAAGCCGGAAGAAGTTAGTTTATCTAAAACAGTTCACTAAAGTGAACTGCAATGGAGGTGGCAACTAAACATTGAAGTCACATTCGTATTGTGAGACGAAAGAATTATTCTATTCCCCAATCTTCAAATGCACCATAGACATTATCTTTAAGGTGTCTGAAAGCCACAAGCCGTATTTCATTTTAAAGGAGAGGCCTTTCTTCATTTTTCTGAACATAGGGTAACAGTTTATCAGTTTTATATTTTTATGCCATGATTCCATTTGGCGCGGCTCTTTAATACCCCATTTAAGAATGGCAGTTTCATCCATTCCTCCTTCTTTTATTACTTTCTGGTTTGCCACCTTTACTCCAAATGGAGAAGCAGAATCAAAGAACAATTCGCAGTTTATGAATGCAGCGGCAAGGGAATTGAAAAATTCTTTTATCTGTTCTTCTTCAAAATAATAAAACACACCGGCGGCAAAGAATAGAACACCGTTTTCTTTCGGTATTTCCCGGTACCAGGTGTCATCAAGAAATGAGCATGGAATCATTTTCCTTCTGTCGGTATTGCTGAAAAAGTTCTTTCTAAGGTTAATAACATCGGGGAGATCGAGATCATAAAAATGTACATGATCGTTATCAATGCGTTCAAATGTAGTATCCAGCCCGCAGCCAATATTTACAATTGAACCTTCAGGGTGCAGTTTTAAGAATTCTTTGATTACATTATCAATATGAATACAGCGTGCAACCCATGCATATTGTGAAATCCAGCTGATATTTTTTGCAATAGTGGAAAAATCATAATCAATATTACTTATTATCTCTACGGCCTTATTATCGGTTAACTTTGGATTAGATTTCTGTGTTTCAACTGCTCTGCCCCATAAAGGGAGTAATAATGTTTTTTGAACATTTCCTAAATCAATGTCAATTTTGTCGTTCATAGTTTGACCCCTTGCCTAAAATTAGAATTTATTTTGAAGAGAGAATCTATACAGAACATGAAATTTATATATTCTCGATTTTTTACTATTATTATAATTAGTCAAAAACATCTTTTGAAAGTGATGCTCCTTCAAGCGCAATCCGTGATATTTTTTCCGGTATTTTAAATATATCTTCAATAGTATTTATTAATTCATCAAAAGAGGCTAAAGTTTTCTTTTTTATTTCTCCTTTACGTGATTCAATTAGATTATAATTATGTAATCTGATTGAATAACCATCTCCGAAGCGGACAAGCAGAATAGAATCCATAAATGTTCCCCCATCGTGGTATGAATTATTAATAGCTTCATGAAAATAATCAATAGCTCTTGGTGCCGGCTTTAATAAATAGCCATGCTTTTTAACTCCTTCCATGAAAAAAGACATCTGTGAACAACCGCTGTTATCCATGGGACTTAACACATATTCGTCCTTTCCAAAAGGTATTTTAAAATCTATATCAAGGAATCTGGGAAGAGGCATTAAAAACGGAGCGGCGTATCCTGCATCAACTATAAATTCCTTACCCTCAATTTTAACAAGGTTGGCAATATGTACATCCGGCTTGTTCATATCGGCACCGCAAAAAGTTACATCATAACCTAAAAATCTAAGAAGCTGATTAAGATTATAATTGTTTGAATAACACGTCCCCCCAAAATGATAGCGTTTTATTCCGTCAAGATAAATGGAAAGTTCGGGTATTCCTTTCTGCCCTAAAGTTTTGAAATAATATAGCTTGGAAAGATTTTCAAATGGAATTATGGTCATGTGGGCAAATACTATTTTATTCAGGTCTTCGAGGCAAGGCTTCGAAAGGGTTATACCCAATAGATTAAGATATTTCCCAAATATTTTATTTGAATTTACCGACTGCATAAGAAAGCTTATTATCGCACTTTTAACTTTTTTGATTTAATATCAGTCTCTTTCCAGTTCCACCATTTTAATTTCTCAGGATCGAGTTTTTCAGATGGAGTTTCGGCAAAATAAACTGCACCCCTGAAAACATATAAAAGGCAGCGGTCCTGTACTGTTCCGGCATGTTTATTACTTTTGTTATAAAGTTTTTCCGGATCCTTGCCGCATAGGTCTTCGACCTTTTTTATCCCTATGTTAAACAAATCATTAGCTATAGATTTTCCTACACCGGGAATTATCATTAAATTTATAATTGATTCTTCTTTTAGCATAATGTTTTCTTTCAAATTAAATTATTGTTTGATATCCGTTCCGCTTAACCCTTTACATTCCGGATAGATAAAATTAACAATTATGCAGATTAAAAACTAATTAGTTATAAATGATTTCTGCTACAAACTATTTAATAAAAAATAGTTTGTATTATTAAATAGATCAACGCAATCATTTTATAGATTTATAAATATCAACAATAGCATTAATAATTAATTCAGGCTGCCGTAAGCTTATCATATGATCACTTTTATCCGCTATAATTAATTCTGCACCGGGAATAGATTTTGCAAATTTATCATGGGCTGCACGCCACTCTGTCCAAAAATCGTCAGGCAGCCATTGTTTGCCGCTTGTAATAATTTTAATTGGAATATTTCCCGGAATTCGGGTGCTCTTCATAAGATCATATTTTTGCTTAGTGCTGTTAATTGCCATTCTCAATCCGGCTTTTTGCAGTTTTGTTAAATTATTATTATTTGCAGCATCGGCAAAAATTTTCTCATAGCTGTCATTTTGATTTGCACCCAAAACTTGTGCAAGCCCCGGTTTCTGGAAATTATCTATTGTTTCGGCTCCCATTAATTCACAAATCTCATTTGTAAAAGGATCAATGAATAGCATTCCTATGACAGCATCAGGATGCTGACTGGCGGTCATTCTTATCATCCATCCTCCAAAAGAATGCCCGGCGAGAATAAGGTTTCTATTAAGTCCCAGCTTAGTAAGCCCTTTCCAAAGCCAATCCGATTCAATCTGCATATTCTGAGGTTCATCCGGTAAATCACTTTTCCCGAATCCCGCGCGGTCGTAACATACTACCGTAGCAGTTGTAGTTTTTGCAACTAAAGGGGCAATGTCTACCCATTCGGAAATATCCATTCCACCCCCCGATTCAAAAAGAATCGTTATATCTCCCCCTTTTATTATATGAAAATTAAGATGGGTTTTACCTGCAAGAACAAGTGTATCAAAGCCAATTCTATTTCCATTCTGAGCAAGTATAGCACTGGATAGAAAAAATGCCAGTATTAAAGTGTATTTTCTTAACATTTTGATCCCTCTCTCATTTTGTCCTAAAATTAGACGGGAATAGCATATAAGAGTTATAAATCAATATTGAATAACAATCTTTAAAATCATACCTCGGGGTCTTGCTTTTTAAATAAAATTAGATATTTTTGTCTATTATAAAAGTTGATATTCACAAATACTAACTATTTTAGTGAAAAACATGGAAGAAACGAAGAAAACCCCATTATTCTCAATAAGTACGGCAGCCGAGCTGCTTGGTATATCAATCCATACGCTTAGAATGTATGAGAAGGAAGGGCTTATAGTGCCCTTCCAGAAGGACAGTAAGCATCGCCTTTATTCAAGGGCAGACATTGAAAGGATTGAGTGCATAAGGAAGGCTATAAGCGAAGAAAAAATAAGCATAGAAGGAATTAAGAGAATACTTGCCCTAATTCCATGCTGGAACATAATGAATTGCCCCAAAGATGAACGTGAAAAATGTAATGCATATATAGAGAACAAAAAACCGTGCTGGGGATATAAGCTTAAGGATAACATGTGTGCGGAATTAAAATGTAATGAGTGTAAAGTTTACAATACTTTTGTGGATTGTACAACTATTAAAGATTATATAAAAAAACTTGAACCGGCAGAAACACATTAAATGGAAAATATTTTTTAACATATAAATAACTGATTGAAAATTATTACATAAAAAATTATGAAAAAAATAGTAATAGGGCTTTCGCTAATCGGCATTATGATAGCAGCGGCTGTTTCGTTTCTTGTCCCTAAGGAAACAGACCTTACTAAGCTGGAGCTGCTGAATGCCAAATACAAAAAAGGTGCGGCGCCATCGGCAGACCACTCGAAGTTTCAAATATTGAAACAAAAATTTGCCCAGCCGCAGCAGGTAACAAAGGCATGTTTAACATGCCATACCAACAGTGCTGAAGAGATAATGAAATCAAATCACTGGAATTGGGAACGTCCCGAATATATCCAGGGGCGCGGTATCGTTTATCTGGGCAAGAAAAATGCAATAAATAATTTTTGCATCGGTGTAGAAGGCAATGAAGAGAGCTGCGCAAAATGCCATATCGGTTACGGTATGAAAAGCGCAAAAACTTTCGCTTACTCGGATTCGGATAACATTGACTGCCTTGTCTGCCACGATAATACAGAAACATATGTCAAGGCAAATGAGAAAGGGGGAGCGCCTGATCCCAAAGTTGACCTTAGCAATGTTGCACAGCATATAGGAACACCAAAAAGATCAAATTGCGGTGTTTGCCATTTCTACGGGGGCGGCGGAAATAATGTTAAACACGGAGATCTTGAATCAGCTATGTTTAACCCTGCAAAAGATGTTGATGTTCACATGGCCGTGGAAGTTAAAGATATGCAATGTATAGAATGTCATAAAACGGAACATCATAATATAAGCGGTAAAATGTATTCCCTTTCTTCAATGAACAGAAACCGTGCTGAGTGTTCTGACTGCCACACTGAAAATCCGCATCAGGATAATATTCTTAATAAGCACACTCTTAAAGTCGCCTGCCAGACCTGTCATATTCCGATTTATGCAAAAGTTAATGCTACCAAAGTCGCCTGGGATTGGGGCACAGCAGGTAAGCTTAAAGACGGCGAGCCATATGAGATAGATGATAAAGACGGCAACCACACTTATCTTTCAATTAAAGGAAGTTTTACATGGGGCAAGAATTTAAAACCTGATTATGTATGGTTCAACGGAAATGCACAGCACTATCTTTTAGGAGATAAAATAGCAGATACAACAAAACCATTGGTATTAAATCCTCTGCTTGGTTCTTATGCCGATAAACAATCTAAAATTATCCCTGTAAAGATTCACAGGGCAAAACAGCCGTACGATCCGGTAAATCAGATTCTAATTCAGCCTAAACTTTTTGCAGAGAAAAAAGGGGAAGGCGCATTCTGGAAAGATTTTGACTGGCATAAAGCTTCAGCCGAAGGGATGAAAGACGTTAACCTCCCTTTCAGCGGAAAGATTAATTTCATACGCACAGAAATGTACTGGCCTGTTAATCACATGGTTAGCTCTAAAGAAAATACTGTTCAGTGCGTTGAATGCCATAATGATAAAGACAGCAGGCTTGCAAACCTTAAAGATTTTTATATGCCTGCAAGAGACCATAATGCAGGAATTGAAATTATAGGTAAGCTGTTGATACTGCTTGCACTTCTTGGAGCTCTTATGCACGGCGGAACAAGAATCTACTTTGCAATTAACCGGAGGAAGAAGTAATATGAAAAAGAAAGTTTATATCTACAGAGCGTTTGAAAGGTTCTGGCATTGGACGCAGGCAATATTAATTTTATTCCTTGCTCTTAGCGGATTTGAAATTCACGGCTCAATAACATTTTTTGGTTACCAGAAAGCAGTTAAATACCATAACATTGCAGCTTATGCATTTATTATTCTTATTATCTTTGCAATTTTTTGGCACCTTACAACCGGGGAATGGAAACAATACGTTCCAACACTGAAAAATATTAAATCGCAGATGAATTATTATCTGTTCGGTATCTTCAGGAACGCACCGCATCCTACAAAGAAAACAGTTCTAAGCAAATTGAATCCGCTGCAGAAACTTACCTATTTTGCATTGAAGATATTGGTAATACCTACAATGGTTTTATCGGGATTGCTTTATATGTTCTATAGATACCCGCAGGAAGAAACTATAAAAGGGCTAAATATAGAATCAGTTAGAACAATTGCATTATTCCATACAGTAGGTGCATTCCTTCTTATTGCTTTCTTAATTATGCATCTCTACCTGATTACTACAGGCTCTACAATAACCTCGAACTTAAAAGCTATGGTTACCGGTTTTGAGGAGCTTGAAGAGGAAGAGGAAAAAGAAAAAGTGAACAAAGACAAAGAGGTTTCAAATGGATAAAACAAAATATATGAATCCTTATCTGGCGGGATTTTTACTCGGCCTTGTTCTACTCGCTACTATATATATAACAGGCAGGGGACTCGGCGCAAGCGGTGCCGTAAAAAGTGTTGTTGTAACAGCAGTTGAATCTGTAGCACCGCAGCATACGGCAGATACAAAATTTTATACTGAATACCATCAGGAACATCCGGGCAGCCCGATGATGAACTGGCTTGTATTCGAAGTTATTGGTGTACTTATAGGCGGATTTGTTTCAGGGCTTATTTCCAACAGGCTCAAATTTACTCTGGAACATTCTCCTAAGAGCAAAGGAAAGACGAGAGTAATAGGCGCATTGGTAGGAGGCGCATTGTTCGGCTTTGGCGCTCAATTCGGCAGAGGCTGTACAAGCGGCGCAGCTCTAAGCGGTATGGCCGTTCTTTCTACGGGAGGCATAATCACAATGTTCGCTATTTTCGGCGGCGCTTATGCATTTGCTTACTTTTTTAGAAAACTTTGGATATAGGAGGTATGATTATGGGACCATTAGCACCGGATATTATCAGCGATGAATTAAATTATGTGATAGCCCTCTTTCTTGGTTTTGCATTCGGCTTTGTTCTTGAACAGGCAGGGTTTTCCACTTCTAAAAAACTTGTAGGTTTATTTTACGGCTACGATTTTACAGTCCTTCGAGTATTCTTTACAGGGGGAGTTACTGCAATGGTAGGAGTTGTGGCTCTTTCAAGTTTCGGGCTTCTTGATACAAGCCTTATTTTAGTCAATCCTACCTTCCTTTGGTCGGCAATTGTAGGCGGGCTTATTATGGGATTGGGTTTTGTTATAGGAGGCTACTGCCCCGGCACAAGCCTGGCAGGAGCGGCAATAGGCAAGATAGATGCAATGATATTTGTTGGCGGCTCTGTATTAGGCGTATATGCATTTGCAGAAGGATATCCATTATGGGAAGGCTTATACAAAGCAAACAACTGGGGCGGAGTAAGGCTCATGGATACATTCGGCGGATCGCAATCCCTTTGGGCGTTCATATGGGTCGTTATGGCTTTAGGCGCTTTCTGGGCTGTAAGACTAGTTGAAAACAAAGTAAACGGAGTTAAAGATTTTAAATTTACATCCAACAAGAGATATTTGGGTCTTACAGGTTTATCATTGCTTATTGGTTTATCTGCATTCTTAATGACTGATAAAAAAGAATCAATAATGACCAATGCAAATAGTGTTGATTTAACCAAAGAACAAATTAAGGTTATGGATAGCGATGAACTTGCTTTCAGAATAATGGATAAAGATATAAATGTATTTATTTATGATTTGCGTCCGCAAAAAGAATATACAGCGTCACCGCTGCCTAATTCTGTTCACATTACACTGAATAATCTGTTTGAAAAAGATTTCCGAAAGATGCTTTCTGTTAAGGACAGGAAAAATATTTTCATAGCAAATAATGATTCGCTTGAAAGCAAAGCTGCTTTCATAGCAATACAACAGGGATACGATAATTCATATATTCTTAAGGGCGGATTTGATCAGTTCAAAAAGGACATTATCGATTTTACCAAACCGGCTGAAGTAAAGACCCAGCAGGAAATAGATACTTACAGATTCAGGGAATCGGCAAAGGCTGTAATTCCGGCTCTTATTAAGGAATTTATAAGCAAAAATTCAGCTCCGGCAAAGACAGGGCCAAAACGTGAGCTAAAAGGCTGCTGATTGCAGGTAACAAGCTTAAAACAATTAACTCGGAAGAAATTCTGTGTTTTATAAATAAATTAATTGAAAGAGGTTACAAAATGAAAATTGCTGTTCCAACAAGAAATAGCGAAGTTGACGGCCACTTTGGCCATTGTGAATATTATACTGTTTATTCTGTTAATGATTCTAATCAGGTTGTTAAAAAAGAAATTATAAACGCTGTTGAAGGGTGCGGATGCAAATCAAACATTGCAGCAACTCTTCAGCAGGAAGAAGTAGGCTTTATGCTTGCAGGCAACATAGGACAGGGTGCTATTAACATGCTTTCCATGCACGGTATTGAAGTAATACGCGGATGCAGCGGCGATACCGACAAGGTTGTAACGGATTTCCTTTCAGGAAAAATTACTGACAGTAATGAAGTATGCCATCATCATGGCGAAAGCTGTAATCATTAATTATTTCACACCTGCCTTGGAATAATTTTCTTTGTGCCTTCGAGTCTTAGTGGCAAAAATTTTTACCGCTAAGTCGCAAAGGCACTAAGTTTTATAAAGAATTTTAAGGTGTTAACACAATTTTGCTTGTCTATCAAACCAACATGGACAAATTGTATTAGGCGGATCATATATTTCTTATTATATTTTTTCCTATTTTTGTAAAAACGATTGGAGATATGATGATTTTAGTTACAGGCGGGGCGGGTTATATTGGCTCTCATTTCGTAAAATATTTAATTGAGAACAAAAAAGATGTACTTGTAATAGATAATTTATCGCGCGGGCACCGGGAAGCAATACACGAAAAAGCTAAATTTGAAAAAGCAGATATACTTGACTATCCAAACCTTATAACAGTCCTTAAAAAATATCCTATTGATGCTGTAGTGCATTTTGCTGCTTATGCTTATGTAGGGGAATCGGTTGAACATCCTGACATGTATTATGAAAATAATGTTGTAGGAAGTTTTAACCTGATAAAGGCAGTGAATGAATGCGGAATTAAGAAATTTGTCTTCTCTTCTACCTGTTCCTTATACGGAAATCCATACAAAGTACCTATTTCGGAAGACGAACCTACCAAACCGATAAATCCTTATGCTCAGACTAAATTAACGATAGAAAAAATATTACACGATTTTGATACTGCTTACGGTTTGAAATTCGCTGCCCTCCGCTACTTCAATGCTGCAGGGGCTGATTTGGAAGGTAAAATTGGAGAAAGCCATAATCCTGAACCTCATTTAATACCTATTGTGCTTCAGGCTGCAATGGGAAAGAGGGAAAAAGTTTTAATCTTCGGCGATAACTATGAAACGGAAGATGGCACCTGTATTAGAGATTATATTCATGTTCTCGATCTTGCGGATGCTCATCTAAAGGCATTGGAGTACCTCGAAAGCTACAAACAATCTGATATATTTAACCTCGGTACAGGCAGCGGCTATTCAGTAAAAGAAATAATTAAAGCGGCAGAAAAGGGGACTAATAAATTTATTAAAACTGAAATTGGTACAAGGCGTGCGGGCGATCCTGCAATTCTTGTCGCTGATAATCAAAAAGCTAAAAAAATTCTTAAATGGAATCCCAAATACAATCTTGATGATATTATCAATTCTGCATGGAACTGGCATAGTAACCAAAAATATTGAGGAATAATGAAAGTCACTAAAACAGAATTAGGCGGGGTACTGGTAATAGAACCGGATGTGTTTGGGGACAGCCGCGGTTATTTCTATGAAAACTATAATGAAGAGAGATATAGCAAATATGGTATAGAATTTAAATTTGTCCAAAATAATATCTCAAAATCACAAAAAGGAACCATAAGAGGCCTTCATTATCAGGCGCCTGATAAAGCTCAAACTAAACTCTGTTCTGTTATTTCAGGAAGAGCACTGGATTTTGCAATTGACATAAGATTCGGTTCCCCCACTTTTGGAAAGTATGTAGCAGTTGAATTATCAGAAGCAAATAAATTGCAGCTCTTTATACCTAAAGGATTTGCTCACGGTTTTTCCGTTATGGAAGATAATACGATTTTTATGTATAAAGTAGATACCTATTATAGCAGGGAACATGAAAGAGCAATAATCTATAATGATAAAACACTTGCAATTAATTGGCAGATTGAGAATCCTATTGTCTCTGAAAAGGATTTAAAAGCCAAGCCATTTCAGCAAATAGAAAAAGATTTTATTTATTAATAATAAAATATACGAGGCAATATGAATCTTTCCGTCATTGGCACCGGATACGTGGGCCTGGTTTCAGGTACTTGCTTTGCTGAAATGGGAAATAATGTAATATGTATTGATAATGACAAAAAGAAACTGAAAAAACTTAAAGCCGGTATTGTTACTATTTATGAACCCGGCCTTGAAATTCTATTTAAAAGAAATATTGCAAAGAAAAAGTTAAGTTTTTCTGATGATCTTGAAAAAGCAGTTCTAAAAACTGATTTAATATTTTTATGCCTGCCAACCCCACAGGGGGAAGACGGGTCTGCCGATTTAAAGTATGTGCGTTCGGTTGTAAATCAAATTGGTACCATTCTTAAAAAGAAAGGGGATAGTACATATAAAGTTATTGTAAATAAAAGCACCGTTCCTGTTGGTACCTGTGCTGAAATAACAAATATTTTAACTGCTAAAGGGCTTGACAATTTTGCAGTTGTTTCCAACCCCGAATTTTTACGTGAAGGCCTTGCCGTAGAAGACTTTATGAAACCTGATAGGGTTGTAATAGGTTCCAATGATAAAAATGCTCTAAATATAATGAAAGAATTATATTTGCCCTTTGTGAAGCAGGGAAACCCGATTCTGGAAATGAACCCGGAGAGTTCTGAAGTTACCAAGTATGCAGCAAACTCTTATCTGGCAATGCGGATTACCTATATGAACGAACTTGCTAATTTCTGCGAGAAAGTCGGCGCCAATGTAGATCTTGTGCGCAAAGGAATAGGGACCGATTCAAGAATAGGAAATAAATTCCTCTATTCCGGTATAGGATATGGCGGATCATGCTTTCCTAAAGATGTTAAAGCACTGATTAAAACATCGGAAGAGAATAATTCCCCGATGAAAATCTTACAGACGGTTGATGATATAAATCAAAAGCAGAAGACAATTCTTGTAAAGAAATTTATGGGACATTTTAATAATGATGTAAAGAATAAAAAGGTGGCTGTGTGGGGATTATCCTTTAAACCAAATACCGATGATATGCGTGAAGCTCCATCAATCTATATTATTAAAAAATTAAAAGAACTTGGCTGCGAAGTTAGTGCTTATGACCCCGCTGCTGTTGAAGTAGCAAAAGCATATATTAAAGATAAAGTGAAATATTTTACTAATCAGTATGCTGCATTAAAAGGAGCTGATGTGCTGATGATCCTTACCGAATGGAATGAATTCAGAAAGCCTGATTTTGATAAAATTAAAAAATTACTTCCTTCTAAGACTATATTTGATGGTAGAAACATCTTTGAACCTGAAGACATGGAAGCTCTTGGATTTACCTATTACAGCATAGGCAGGAGAGTTGTAAAATAATTATCAATGGTACGCATATTTATTAAGATGGTTATGATTTTTTGAGATCATAACCATTTTATAAGATCAGTGAACGATTATCCTTTTATTTCCCTTTCTGAACAAAAATCTTAAAGTAACCGCACTCTTTAATTATTTCCTGATAATATTTTGTATTGCTATAATTATCCTTTATCTGGTGGAAATACTTGCCTGCTTTAAAATCCGGATTATACTTTTCAGGTATACTTTCAAAATAATTATTTTGTTCACATTTGGCAGCCATAAAGAGGCACTTTGCTTTAAACTCCTTATTTTTTGACGCTCTAAACGCAAGGTTATAATATTTTTCGGCGAATGAATTACTGTAAATTGGAAATACATTAATACTTGCCTTAGACCCACGAACATGAGGGTCATCCTCATATATAGATATTTTAGTATCATAGAATATTCTGGCATTGCCATAGTAAGTTGCGTTATATAATGCATTTGCTATTTGGAAATAAATTTGCGCAAGATTGTGGGGTTTCGTCTCTGCTAAATCCAGAAAATCTGACAGTTGTTTTAAGAAAGAAAACTTTGTGTATCTATTATGGTTCCTCTCTTCGTGATCTCCGTCATGGTCATCATTAATATGAATTATGAAAGGATCTCCCAATAGCTGCTTGGATCCCGCACCCGGCACATTAAGCATTGTGTTATATGCTTCTTTTATCCGGCCATGCAGAAGAAGTGAAACTGCTTCCCATTCAGCAATGTCCTTTTTCTTAATGGGGTAAATATCAAGTAGGAATGTTTCGAACTCACTTTTATCTTTTTTATCCATAAACTGAAGCATGCTTTGTTTCAAGTTTAGATTATTATAAAAGTGGAAAGAATTACTGTAAGATATACATACGGCTCTTATTTTATCTCCTTGTGCTGCGTATTTAACTGAAAGAACCTTTCTTGCCCAACTGTAAACGCCTACATAATTTATAGAATCTGCATTTCCCCGCCCCTCTTCCCCATGATTTTTGTCAAAAGAAATCATATAATAATCATATTTCTTCTTTAGGGATATAAAATATTTTACAATATCGGCCTCAAACAAAGTATCAATTTTCTTTACATTAGCTATTTTCGATATAAATTCAAATTTATCAATTTGTTCAAGAATGTATTTATTATTTGCAGCTAAATTGCGGGCCTGTGTAAAATAAGTACAAGCATCATCATATTTTCCTTTGGCGCTTAATAAATATCCGGCAGCCATTGGCCAAATATAAGGTTTATTGGTATTCCCATTTTTAGCCACATATTTTATAAAAGAAATCAGCCTCAAATCAATTTTGGAAGATTTGAAATAATAATTGTTTTTATCATTCTCGTCATATTCAACATAATTGTCCACTTCATTTGTATGGAATGGAATCTGCAAAAAGCTCTCTTCCTGGATATTTACAGCTCTGGTCAATAAAAGCTCCATAAATTCAGATTGAGGAGATACTTTAAAAATCTCTTTCATGGCTCTTAAAGGGTCATTCTTAATTCCCATCATAGCCCAGAGTGTACATCGCTCTCTATTATTCTTAGCATAATTAAGACATTGTTTCCAGTCGGTTTCTTCTTTTGGATTAAAGCTTAAATAAGCTGTTTTGCGCATTGGTAAATAATCTTTGAATATTGTCATATAGAGATAATTCGCATAGGCATAATTCTTTAATTTGTAGTGTGCTCCTGCAATATAACCGGCCATACGGAATTTAATACTTGTAATAAGTTTTCTTTTATCAATGCTTTCATAATATTTAATACAGGATGAATAATCCTTAACAAAAAAATAAAGCCGCAATATTTGGTAATTATATCTGTCAATTATAAAATGATCCTTTTCAGATTTTAAGAGATGTTTGCCCTTTTCAATAAGGGATTTTAATCCATATTCATAATTTGCGGTTAGATTATCTTTATTAGAGTAATCTTCAAATCTACACAACCCTTGGGGACACTGTTTAGCAAAGTTTATATATTCCAAAAAAGGAATAAGATCCTTTTTCGTGGCATAATTATAAAAAGAACTATGTGCGGATTTAATATATCTTCCTGCTTTTAATTTAGAAATCTTAGTGATTGCAGAGTCAATATATACGGAAGGGGCATTATAAAGAAAATAAGCAATATCTTTTTCTTTGATTTTATTATGAAAATAATTACGCCACTCATATACATTAATTTTTAAGAAGTCGTCCCGGGGGTCTTCAGATTCACCCGGCCTTCCGTAAAAAGGATATATATTATTGCGGAAGAACGGTTTATAATTTGAGTAGCTAATCTCTGGGTTAAAGAAATGGTAATCCGAATAATCCTGTATGCTGCCAAAGCAGGCTATTATTACTCCCACTCCCAAAAGAATGATTGTTCCGCACAAAACAGCAGAATAGCTTTTTAATATTTTCATATTTCAATGTCCCAACAATTTGTTTATTTCAAAATATATTCCTTTTCATTTCATTAAATCAAGATTAAATATTAGAAATATGTTACTTCCCTTTCTGAACAAACGATTTAAAGTAACCGCATTCTTTAATTATTTCCTGATAATATTTCGTATTGCTGAAAATGTCTTTTAACTGATGGAAATATTTGCCGGCCTTAAAATCACCGTTATAGTTTTTTGGTTTATTGACGAAAAAGTTATTTTGTTCGCACTTTGAAGCCATAAAGAGGCATTTAGCTTTAAATTCAGGATCGGAAGATGCGCTGAATGCAAGGTTGTAATATTTCTCAGCCTGAGAATTATCCAGAATTGGAAGATTTAGTGTCTTGTAATTGCTGAAGCCAGCATTTACAGCATAATCTTCTACTGCTTCATTATCTACAGGAAAAACAGAATCATTAAATTCCGTAACCTGAGTATCATAGAATCTTCTGATATTACCGAAATATGTGGCATTGTAAAAACCATTAGCTATGTTAAAATAAATCTCACTTTTGTTTTTAGGATTGGTGCCGGCTTCCTTAATAAGCGCTGCCATTTTCTTAATAAAATCATATTTAGTGTAACTTGTTTTATTTTTCATTTCCTGATCGGCATCATGGTTGTCGATAATATGAATGATAAAAGGATCTGCGGTAAGTTTAGTATTTCCTGTCCCCGGGCATTCGTCCAATTTCGCAAGAGCTGCATCAGCATTGCCATGCATAAATAATTCAATTGCATCTCTTTCATAAATATCTGCTTTCTTAAGGAAATACAGGTTAAGGAGAAATTTGTCAAATTCAGTCTTATTCTTTTTATCCATATAATCCAGTAATTGCTTTTTAAGAGGCGCATTGGAGTAAATATTATAAGTATTAAAAGGTGCAATACAGTCGGCTTTAATCAAATTTCCCTGTGCGCTATATTTATGGGCAAGGATCTTTCTCATCCAGTCAAAAGCATTGTCATAACCTATTGAAGCGGAATCGGTTTTGTTTAATTTTCCCACCTGTTCCTTTAGCGACATTAGTTTTTTAACAAAACCATTTTCAAAATTTTCGTCTACTTTGCCGGTTTTGGCTACATCGGAAATCAATTCGAATTTTGAAACCTGAGTCTGAAGATAAATATCCCCTTTGCAAAGCAGCTTCGCTTTGGCATAAAAAGGAACAGCTTCGTCATATTTGCCAAGGGCACTTAACAGGTAAGCTTCTGATAATTGCCAGAGGTAAGGATCATTTATTTCATTTTTAGCTGCAACGTCTTTAATAAACTGAACCAGATCATTATTAACTGACGAAGATTTAAAATTGTAGTTCTCTTTGTTATAATTCATTATGTAATTGTTTATAACAAAATATTGATTGTCATCAGGAATACCTTCCGGAACAACAAGAAACTTTTCTTCTTCTATATTTACAGCACGTGTTAATAAGAGGCTTAGATAAGGGGATTTCGGTTCTAATTTGTAAATCTCCTTCATTGCGCGTAACGGGTCATTCTTTATCCCCACCATAGCCCATAAAGCGCATTTATCCTTATTGCTTTCCGCGAGGCTTAAAGATTGCAGAAAATCTGTTTCCTCTTTAGGAGCAAAACTGCTGAAAACAGTTTTGCGCATCGGGGCATACTCACTAAAAATTCTTGAGTAAAGATAATTTGCATTAGAATAATTTTTTAATTTATAGTAGGCGGCAGCAGCGTAGCCCATCATTCTATATTTGATACTCTGCTGAGTTATCTTTGAGATTATACCTTGATAAAAATCCAAACATGGCTGAAACTGGTTAGAATGGTAATAAAGCCTTATAATCTGAAAATTATACCTGTCTGAAACAAACTGATACTTTACATTCTTTAACAGATCTTTACCGCCTTCAATTAATTTATTAATTGAACTAATATCCTTTCGGGGATCAGGATTCTCAACAAAATCCGAGGTTTTATCATCCCAGCGTTCGCCCGGAATAAATGCGGCATATACTTCGCATCTTTTAGCATAGCCGAGATAGAACAAAAAAGAAATAGCTGTCTTTTTGTCGTCATATTTCAGAATGGAATATTTTGCAAGTTTACCTGAAAGGGGATATTGGTTATTCTTCAGCCTGAAGATAAGTGAATCAATCTCCAAAGTATTGGTCTTATAGAGAAGGGTTCCCATATCTTCATTACTTATTTTATTATTAAAGAAATCAGTCCATTCCTTTTTATTTATTTCAGTAAAGTCATTTGCGGGAGCTGCGTAAGTTTCATCTGTTTTGCTGTAAAACGGGAAATAAGTATCTCTGTAGAAAAAGTGGAATTCTGATTTGCTCATTTCAGGATTAAAGAAATGGGAATGGGAATAATCCAAATCTTCAAATGCACAGGCTAAGCCTATACCGGTTAATAGAATAAAAATTAAGCCGCTAAAAGCTGTCAAATATTTTTTTGAAATCTTCATATCTATATCTCCTGAGATTATTTTCATTTAAATCAAAAAGTGCAATAGTTCTCTCTGCACTATGGAGGTGCAGGTCAAGCTGTTTTGCCCCTTTTAATGTAAGCTGCGGATTGCATTCTTCAATCTTTATCAGGTCGTCTTTAATAAAATAACTGCCGCGGAAATAAAAAGAACTATCGGCAGCAAAATAATTATTTCTAATTTTCCTGAAATGTGAATCTGTTTTAATTTCATCTGAAATGGCTACTGAAAGAAGCCCTATAGCCTTGCCGTAACGGATTTGGATCAAATTTGAGAAAATAGGGAGCGCAGCATCAATCTTTAACGGATATTTTGAAATGTACTTTACATACTTATCTGCATCGGTACTGTTGTATATTGAAAATGCAGAAGTATCGGGAGATATTTCTCCCATATTGTAGAACATAAGCATCCCTTTATCAACAGGAGGTATTCCGGTTTTGGAGTAATACTTTATCTGATGCAGTCTTATGGTAGCCGAAATTATTTTATTCTCTTTATGAGCAGATTCTTTTATAAATGAGACAAGCTTAAAAAAATTATCACGGGAATTATCACTCCAGTCGCAATCAAGCTGAATTTCAGAATAATTAAACTTCTGATGTTGTGCAATAGCGGCTATTCTTCCATGGATGATTTGAGAAAGGTGTTCAATTTGTTCACCGGGTATATTCAACATAGTCCTGTTTGTAATAAAAACTACTGGTACAACTTCATAACCCGAATTAGTAGTATCGGGAAAGCTGATCTCACCAAGAATATCAGGAGTGCCGCTTCCGGAAGGTAAATCAATGTCAAAAAACCTTATATAAAGCTTTTTCACATGAAGTTGCCTTAGCAGATCATTCTGATCCTTATTTATGCTGAAAGTAGTCTTCCAGTAATAAAAGGAGGGATAAATGGTATACCGTTTCCGGAAAATGGAAATAAAAAGTAATACAACAAGCAGAAGGATTACAATTAATATTTTCTCCTTCCCAAAAGTTTTATTCATAAATCTGCCGTGCAGTTTGTATCGTTCCAAACCGGTAATATATATTATTTATTTGCTGTTTAATACCTTTTCATAATAATTTATATACTGAGGAAGAATTAAATTTTTATCAAAATATTTTTCTGCTCTTAATCGTGAATTCTGTGCAAAGGCTTTATATTTTTTTTCATTGGCAAAGAGGTCAACCGCATATTTGGCCATGCGGTCTATATCACCAATTTCGGCGATATAACCAACTTCATTATGAATAATTAATTCAGGCAGGCCTCCAACACTTGTACTTATAACCGGAACACCGCATGCCATAGCTTCAAGAGCCGAAAGCCCAAAGCTTTCAGACTGAGAAGGCATTAAGAAAATATCTGCAACACTTAACAGTTCTGCAAGTCCGTCCTGTTTACCAAGGAAAAATACATCCTGGCACAATCCCAGTTCGCGTACAAGGCGCTCACATTCAGAACGGTCAGGGCCGTCTCCAATTAAAACAAGCTTTGCAGGAATTTCCTTTTTAACCTTTGCAAGAATTTTAATTGTATCCATAACGCGTTTAACGGGACGGAAATTGGATGTATGAATAAAAATCTTTTCTCCGTTAGGTGCTATATGTTTTTTAAATGAATCATTCTCTACTTTTGAAAATACATTAAGGTCAACAAAATTATATATAACCTCTATATCTTTTTCAATATTGTAATTAGTAAGGGTTTTTTCTTTAAGAAAGCGGGAAACTGCAGTAACGCCGTCACTCTCTTCAATGCTGAATTTTACAAGAGGGAGGAAATGAGGTTCAAGGCCTACAAGTGTTATATCCGTACCGTGCAGTGTTGTTATTATTTTTATATCGGAATTGCTCTTTTTAATTATCTGTTTGGCAAGATAAGCGCTTGCAGCATGAGGTATTGCGTAATGTACGTGCATTAAATCGAGTTTTTCATACTGAATTACCTCAATCATTTTACTTGCAAGAGCAAGTGTATATAATGAATGTTCAAACAACGGATAGTTGGTAAACTCTACCTCATGAAAAAAAATGTTTTCATAAAACTGGTTTAGCCTGTGGGGCATTGCATAACTTATAAAATGAACCTGATGCCCTTTAGCGGCGAGCTCTTTCCCTAATTCCGTAGCGACTACACCGCTTCCCCCATATGTTGGGTAGCATGTAATTCCTATCTTCATTTTAAATCTGCCTTTCTAAAACGCTTTAGGATTAAAGCGTAATATTTCAAATTATTAACAAATATCATTGAAAACTTCATTTAAACGTTACTTATTTATTTATATATTTCAAATAAAATTTTTAATTAATAATGATAACTTCACAGGAATTAGTCAAAAAACGGGTACTGATCATAGGTTCCAACGGAATGTTGGGCCAGAGGGTTCTGCATCTTTTTAATGAGAATGGCAGATATGAAATTATGGGGGCAAGTGCAGCGGAGAATAGTTTTGTTCAGGGAGTTGAATATTCCCGGGTTGATATAACCAAAAAGAATGATGTTAAAACGCTGTTTCATAAATTTTTCCCCGATATTGTTATCAATGCCGCCGCTTTTACGAATGTGGATAAATGTGAATCACAAAGAGAACTTTCATGGACTGTTAATGTAAAAGGGACGGAAAATCTTGCAATTTCATCATGGGCAATTGATGCCCACATGATACACCTTTCTACAGATTATATCTATGACGGAAAAGAAGGCCCGTATTATGAGGAGGACATTCCCCACCCAATAAGTTATTACGGCAGGACTAAACTTGCATCTGAAAATTCCTTACGTACTTCCGGCGCAAAATATACTATTGTCCGCTCTAATGTACTATATGGGCCGGTTATGTCCGGACGTCCCGATTTTGTAAAATGGGTAATAAATTCCCTTAAGGAAGGGAAGCAAATTAGAATTGTGACCGACCAGTTTAATAACCCGACTTATATAGATGATCTTGCCGGGGCAATAATTAATATTTCCGATAAGGATATTCAAGGGATATTTAATATAGCCGGGGCGGAATTTCTTAGCAGATTTGATTTCTGCGTACGCATTGCAGACTATTTTAATCTGGATAAAAATTTAATTGTGCCAATAGAAACAAAGGACTTAAAACAGCCTGCCCCAAGGCCTCTTAAATCAGGACTATTTACTAACAAGGCTGAAAAAATTCTGGGTTATAAGCCTCATACTTTGGAAGAGACATTTGAATTGATTCGTAAAGAATTAAACTATTAGATAATCTATTAATAAAGCAAAACAGATTATTCTAATTATATAGTTGTTTGAATTCATATTTTAATATACGGATCAATCAGCGTAATAATTATATTCTTAAAATCCGTTTATTTTGGTTTGAACCGTAACTATATTGTCTTTATAAAAACATTCAGTTGTAAATTTAGGAAGATTAGGAAATTAAAACGTCTAATAAGGCAGTTAAAATTTAATATTCAGGGAATTTTATGAAAAAGAAAGGGGTAGCGGCAGCACTTTTTATATCAATTTTTTTCGGGCTTTTCCTAAGTACATTCATTTTAGGAAGAGGGGTGGAAAATACAAAAGCGGCAGTAATAAGCGGAATTGTATTAATATATTTCATCTTTATAATGTTTATGATTTTTTATACCGGAGACCTATACAAATGGCGTAAAATCTTTTTTACTTCCTATGCAGTTGCATTTGCCATCTCTTTTGTATGGTGGACAATGGGGGATAGGGGACATATGTGGCTTCTCGATAGTGAGATATTGTATTCTCAGGCGCCTATGTGTCATATTGTTGTGCCTATGCTTATACTCCCATTAATTTTTACTAAAGAAATTATTTTTATGGGATCATTTCAGGCAGCGGGATTCATGATTGTAATTGTTTTGGTAGTTGCCCTGATATTTGGAAGATCCTTCTGTTCATGGGGATGCTTTTTCGGCGGACAGGACGAGTTGTTTTCTTCTTTGCCAAATCAAAAAAAATGGAAAATAAAAAAAATACACCCATTCATAAAATATTTTTCTTTTGCGATGCTTGCTTTCATAGTTTTAGATTCTTTTATCACTATGGCACCCACTTATTGTCTATGGTTTTGTCCCTTTAAAAGCACCAGCGAATTTATAGAGACTAATTCATTTATCCGGGTAATTCAGAATTTTATCTTTGTTGCCTTGTGGGTAGTACTTGTTATTTTACTTCCCATACTTTCAAAGAAGAGGACTCAATGCACATTCTTTTGCCCAATGGGGGCTTTCCTTTCATGCACCAGTAAAATTAATTTATTCAAAATATCAATAGACAAAGGAAGCTGCCTCAATTGTAATAAATGCATTTCAGTGTGCCCAAGTTTTGCAATTACCGAAGAATCGTTAGCAAAAGGGAAGGCATTAATAACCTGTACAAAATGCGGTGCATGCCTTACAGCCTGCACTCAAAATGCTATCACACTCGGCATTAGAGGAGTAAGTAAAAGCAATCAAGCATCAGATGAATCATTGGAGCAGGGCTTTTGGGCAAAATTCGGCAAAGATTTATGGGATCCGGCATTAATATTCATTTTTGGAATTTTTGCAATTGCAGCTGTTATGTCTTCAGGAAATTTTATTGACTCAATTTCAAGGCTCCTTAAATATTTTGCGGGGATATAAGATGGAAAAGAATATAAAAAAATCGCACTCGGTTAAAAACCTTGCAATTATGATTTTCTCAATATTTCTGGTGGTGGTTGTAATACCTGTTGTTTTCATATTTAATCCGGAATTTGTAAAATTAATAGCTAAAGCAGGAATTAAAGGAAGTCCTAATTTTAATGATGGTTATTTAATTGCTCAGTTTGAAGATACCTCACATGTTCTGCTTATGCCTTTACCTGATGACAGTTTTTATAAGAACGCAGAGAAAGCTTTGGACATTAGAAAGTTTGCTATAAAGAAAGTTAAATTTAATACGTTATCTGCCATGGGAATTGAAGCAAGGCTAAATTTATGTTTTGAATTCGACGGCAAAGAACCGAATCCTAATGATTTTCCCGGGAAATTTAGTTTACCCGTCATTCATGTTTACATTAAATCACCGGCATCAATAACCTCTCCTGCTGGGTCTGATAAAACGGCAAATGTGAAATTTGAAAATGACGGATGGAATTATCAGGTAATTATTGATGGAATGCATGATCAAGCACGGGTATATGATAATAAAGGAAAATTTCTCTTTAACGGAGTGGGTTTATATGTCAACTATGATTATGAAGAAGGGCACGCAGGGGAAGAGAAATATATTACGAAGACAAAAATTACTGCCGGATTACCATTAAACCGGATTGGAGACCCGGCCGAAGGAGAATGGCAATACTATGTAATTACAGGTTTACTTGATGTGAAGAATTCATCAATGCTATATTGCCGGGCTCAGGATTCGTTAAACGTTTTTGATTATATCGGGCCTTTATCAAAGAGCAATCAGGAAAGCAAATCATCAGGAAGAGTATCTTTACAGCCATTAATTGTTAACTATTCAGAAACCCATAAGTAAATTTTAATAAGCAGTATAAGAATGCACAAATATATAATAGAGTCTTTACTTTTAGGCCTTTCTGTCGGGCCGATTTGTCTGGCGTACTGTTCGCCGGTTGTAGTCCCTCTTATGTCTTCATCGGATGATTCAAAGTTTTCATTCAATTCATTTAAATTATTGTCCTTTCTTGCGGGCAGATTATTAGGGTATTTTTTAGTAGGGGTAACTGTCGGAATTGTCGGTACTAATTTTAATATGTATATCGGTAAAAACATTTATGCAATAATTTCTATCCTTACGGGTTTGACGTTGCTCTATTTCAGTATACAAAAAAATTTTCCTGAATTAAAAATATGCCGGATAATCAAAAATTACGGGGCGCAAAGTACATATACAATTTTACTCGGTTTTTTAACGGGGCTAAATTTGTGTCCCCCATTTTTAGCAGCTATAGTGGGCGCGGCAGGTACCGGGTCTATCTTAGGTTCAATAATTTATTTTATCTCTTTCTTTGCAGGTACAGTGGTCTTTTTTCCGGTAATGATTTTTTTCGGTCTTCTATCAAGATTTGAATCGGTTAAGAGTATAGCCAATATATGTATGCTAATCAGCGGCATATGGTTCCTTTTTAAGGGGGCGTTAGCATTTATATAGGCTAGTAGTCCTATTATTTGTTAATTACATGAATGTTACATGGCCCCAATTCACTTATACTGTATAGAATTTAACATTTTATAATTATTTATTTGCAATTAAGGGAAAACGCAATTATATTTCGACTGTAAAACGATAATGGTCAATATGTACGAAATAAATAAAGATGACGAAGTTAAAAAAATAATTCTGGAAGCTGCAAAGAAAGCCTTCCAGAAGTGGGGCTTATATAAGACCACTATGGAAGATATAGCTAAAGAAGCAGGCAAAGGTAAAAGCACATTATATTATTATTACAAAAATAAAGATGAAATCTTTGATTTAATAGTTCACGATGAAATGTCCGCTGCATTAGCAAAAACAAAAAAAATAATTGAAAAAGTTGATTCTGCTAAAGAAAAACTAAAATTTTATATTGTTACTACCTTAACCGAATTGAAAAAAAGCCTAAGCCTATATAACATTATAAGGGAGGAAATTAAAGGGAATAAAAAACTGCTTGATAAAATAAAAGTGCAAATACAAGCCGAAGAAGAATTATTTATTAAAAACATACTAATTGAAGGAATGAGGAGAAAAGAATTTAATTTTATTGACGAGACTGAATTAAACAAAGCAGCAAAAGTCGTGTACGGCATAATCATGGCTATGGAATTATATTTGTTTCTCGATAATGATGATCTTGAACAGATAGACATTGCTGCCAAACTAATTGCAAACGGGATATAAATTTTTTTGCCCTTTATTCGACTAAAATACAAAAATGGTCTAAATATCTAAAAGGAATATAAAATGAAACCAAACAAAATTTTAATCACTTTATTGGCTGCCGGATCTATTTATACCTTTTCCGGCTGCGGCGATAAACAGGAAAATAATCTACAAAATACTCCCGTTGATGTACAGGTGGAACCTGTTAAAAACTCTGATGGAAGTATGGCCTTTGCTTACAGCGGGGCTATTGAAGAATCTGAATCAACACCATTAAGCTTTTCTGTTGTGGGGACCGTATCAAAAGTTTATGTATCTGAAGGAGATTATGTTAAGAAAGGGGAGCTTCTTGCTGAACTGAATGATGAAACATATAAAAATGCGTATCAGATGACTGAAGCAGCTCTTAAACAGGCAGAAGATGCATATAAGAGATTAG
>TBL_comb47_HYPODRAFT_10000456_pt1 | contig 54342 bp, 52 predicted proteins | sample TroBogypolimnion_40_FD_10682 | JGI IMG/M metagenome (IMG submission 10682)
TTATCGCTAATATCGAGCTCGTTTTTCAAAATGGAGAAAAAGAAAAACGCGCCAATGAGCTTGTCATCGCGAATACCGAGTTGGTCTATCAAAGCGGAGAGAAAGAAAAACGCGCCGCTGAACTGGTCATCGCCAACATCGAGCTCGTGTTTCAAAACGGGGAGAAAGGAAAACGAGCCGATGAGCTTGTCATCGCGAATACCGAGCTGGTGTTTCAAAATGAAGAGAAAGAAAAGCGAGCTGCTGAACTTGTTATCGCTAATATCGAGCTCGTTTTTCAAAATGGAGAAAAAGAAAAACGCGCCAATGAGCTTGTCATCGCGAATACCGAGTTGGTCTATCAAAGCGGAGAGAAAGAAAAACGCGCCGCTGAACTGGTTATTGCCAACATCGAGCTCGTGTTTCAAAACGGGGAGAAAGGAAAGCGAGCCGATGAGCTTGTCATCGCGAATACCGAGCTGGTGTTTCAAAATGAAGAGAAAGAAAAGCGAGCTGCTGAACTGGTTATCGCTAATATCGAGCTCGTTTTTCACAACGAAGAAAAAGGAAAGCGAGCCGATGAGCTTGTCATCGCGAACATCGAGCTAGCCTTCCAAAATGAAGAAAAAGAAAAACGCGCTGCTGAGCTTGTCATCGCCAACATCGAGTTGGTCTTTCAAAACGAAGAGAAAGAAAAACGCGCTGCTGAACTAGTCATTACTTTAAATTCAGTGATGCAAGACGAGGAGGATAAAGAAGTTCTGTTCGTTATGAACCCAAACGCCATTGTCGTTGTTGATCACAAAGGTAAAGTCTCAGACATCAATCCGGCCTTTGGTCAGATGTTTAATGTCAACGAATCCACGCTAATTGGGCTTTCTGAAGGGGAATTTGATGATTTTATTCAAGAGAAATGCACGGATAAAAATCAGTATCTAGCCACCTCCAGCTTACCCATTAATGCGGGCCTGAAAGCCAAACAAAGTATCTCCGCAGCCAAAACTGATAAATTGGATTTTGAAATTAATTTGAATGGTATCAAGATTATTTCACGCAGCTATATTGATTGCAATATAAGCCGCATCAGCCGCATCGTTCACTTTCAAGACGTGACTGAAAGAACGCTAGTCGATAGAATGAAATCAGAATTTATTACGACTGCGGCCCATGAGCTCAGAACTCCTATGACCACGATTTTTGGGTACACAGAGTTATTAAAAGACGTGCCGCTTGTTGCTGAAGTCCAAAAAGATGTTATCAACACGATTCATGCGCAATCTAAACTCATGATCGTTCTATTAAATGATATTTTGGATATCGCAAAAATAGAGGCGCAAGCCGCCAACCTCTATCAGATCAAGCTTCAGCCCATAGAGCCTATATTGGAATCGCTCGCCAATACATTTATCACGCCAGAAAACCACAATAAAGTCGTGTTTGAAATCAGCCCGAACCTGCCTGACCTTAATATTGACCAAACTAAAATTGAGCAGGTGGTTAGAAATGTGTTGAGTAACGCGTATAAATTTTCGCCGAATAATGACGAGATCAACATGCGTGTTTCTGAAATTATGCATGAGGGAGTGCCTAAGGTTTTAATTGCTATTCAAGATCACGGCATCGGCATGAAGCCAGATGAACAGTGTCGCGTTTATGAAAAGTTTTACCGTGCAGATCAATCTGGCTTGATTCCCGGCACAGGCTTAGGCATGGCCATTGTGGCTGACATCATCAAATATCATGGCGGCTCGATAGAGATAGAAAGTGAATATGGCGTGGGAACGACGGTGAGTTTATATCTGCCTATTGCTTAATAGATCAGATCGTCGATGATTCGCTGTTTTATGCTGGACACGAGCAAAGCAAAAAAAAGGGCATCATCAGATGCCCTTAAAACTGAAGTGGGGTAATACTTCAGGGAGGAGAATAATTGAGTGGTATTGCGAATACTCACTAATATGTAAGCAATTTTAATCGCTAACATATTAGTGAGTCAAGGGGTACAATGAAAATTAATACGGCAACCGGCTGTATAACCTGCTCGCATAATGCTTGTAATGGAGTGCCGCTTGAAAAAAAACATTACCTACCCGAATCTTCCGCAGCGTTTATTGAAAACGCGTGAAAGCCTGATAGGACATTTTCGCCACATCCTGAACCACTTTGGCATAACGGAACAGCAATGGCGGATATTGCGTACGCTAGACGAGTATGGGCAGTTGGAACCAAGGGAAATATGCGATTTGTGTCATTTTTCGAGCCCCAGCATGGCGGGAATGCTGGCTCGCATAGAAGAGCTACAATTGATTATGCGCGGTCCTATACCGGGAGATCGTCGAAGGGTGACTGTGTCTTTGTCGCAGAAAGGGGTAGCGCTGTTGAGTCAGATCGGCCCTTTGATAGACTTGCAATATTCTTATCTGGAACAAGCCTGCGGGAAAAAAATATTGGCCGACTTGCTGACTGTATTGGATGAGTTTATTCATCTAACACAGAACACTATCCAACACGTTGACCTGCCTTGAGACGGCTGAACGGTATTTTTACGAATGGAAGGTAAAGTGACCGGGCCTCAAGCCACGGATTGCGTTTGCATGACATCCTCCTTGACGGTTACTCGCTGGCTACCCGCGCTGGCGCTGCTCGTTCTTTCAATCACGTGGGGCTACACCTGGGTGCTGTCTAAACAGGCACTGACTTATGCGCCTCCCTTTGCTTTCGCGGCAGAGCGTTGTACAGGCGGCGCCTTGGCTCTGTTTATAGCCATCAAGCTCATGGGCAAATCCGTCCGCTTGGTGGCTCCAGGTCCGACCTTGCTTATCGGTTTAACGCAGGCTGCAGGTTTTATGGCATTTCAGACTTGGGCTCTGGTTGAAGGTGGCCCGGGAAAAACGGCGGTGCTGATCTTTACCATGCCTATTTGGACACTGCTGCTGGCATGGCCCATTCTGGGCGAGCGTATACGAGGCAAGCAGTGGTTGGCCGCCTTAAGCACACTAACCGGCCTGCTGCTGATCATCGAACCCTGGGATATGCATTCCAGTCTGCTCAGCAAATTCCTCGGGGTGATGGCGGCACTGTGTTGGTCCATCGGTTCTATTCTAATCAAGCGCTTGCGCGCCAGTCATAAGGTGGATTTGCTTGCCATGACGGCTTGGCAAATGATAATGGGGGCGGTGCCCTTAGTGTTGCTTGCGATCGTCATTCCAGAACATTCCACTCAGTGGTCCATGTCCTATATCAGTATTCTTGTGTTCGTATCCGTGGTCAGTACGGGCTTCTGCTGGTGGCTGTGGATATACATTCTCGACCGTGTTCCTGCTTGGGAGGCCAGTCTGTCTGTGCTTGGAACGCCGGTGGTGGCCATTCTTTCTTCCCGAATGATGCTGGGAGAAGAATTTAAGGTTAGCGAAGTGACGGGTATTCTACTTATAGGCAGCGGTCTGGCATTACTTTCCTTAATTAGCTGGGCAGCCAGCCGCCGCACAATGAAATAAAGTCTAAATATGCATAATAACTAATTGTTTATTAAGATAAAACAATTATCGAGCCGCTTGTATAAATACTAACCGGTGTTTGTTTAGCGCTTAACTTTAATTTTTCGCCTTAGTCATTGTGAATTCATGGATTCTTTGCCATCTGTCACTTTAATGCACCCGTTGCGAAATCGCAGTTTTTTCATGCTGTTGGGTTTCCGTATCCAGATTGTGCTGGCCTATCAGATTATTGCCGTGGTGGTCGGTTGGCATATCTATGAACTGACCCACGATGCGTTAGCACTCGGGTTGATTGGTCTTGCCGAGGTGATTCCCTATTTTTTCTGTGCACTGTTTGCAGGTTATGCAGTCGATCATCACTCGCGCCGGTTATTTGGCGTATTTGCAGGCGTGATGGTGAGTTTAAATGCGCTGGTATTGGTCGCAACGACTCATATTCCGGATCAAAATGTTTCGTCCTGGTGGATTTATGCTGCGATCGCCAGCGGCGGAATCGCCCGTGCCTTTATTGGCCCTAGTTACGGCTCATTATTTGCGCTGGTATTGCCGCGTATTCAATATGCACGCGCAGCTGGTGTTGGCAGTTCAGCCTTTCAACTGGCGGCGGTGATGGGGCCAGCGCTGGGCGGGGTGATGGTGGCATGGGGCAGTATGAGCGTTGCCTATGCCGTATCGGCGGTACTAGCATTCAGTTCAGCGATCACTTTGTTCTTATTGCGCGTTGAAGAACCCCCGTCAGCCACTTCCTCGCCGATATTCACCAGTATCGGGGAAGGTTTGCGTTTTGTGTTCAGCAATCAGATCATTTTGGGTGCCCAAGCGCTGGATATGTTTGCTGTCTTGTTTGGCGGCGCGGTCGCTATGCTGCCTGCCTTCATTCACGACATATTCCATTATGGACCTGAATCATTGGGGATTTTGCGTGCGGCGCCAGCGGCAGGTTCGATCGTGATCGGCATCATCCTAGCCAGACACCCCTTGAATAAACATGCGGGTCACTGGTTTCTGGGCGCCGTTGCAGGATTTGGTTTATGCATTATCCTTTTCTCGTTGAATAGTAACTTTTGGTTCGCGGTAATTCTGCTGCTGGTGTCAGGCATCTGTGATGGCGTGTCTGTCGTGATGCGCAGCACCATCATGCAGTTATCAACCCCTGATGCGATGCGAGGACGTGTGGCGGCTATCAACGGAATTTTTATCGGCTCGTCCAACGAGTTAGGCGCATTTGAATCCGGGCTGGCTGCACGTCTGATGGGACTGGTTCCATCCGTCCTGTTTGGCGGTATGATGACACTGGCCGTTGTGGCCGTTACAGCACGTTTGGCACCCAAGTTACGCAAGTTGGACATGCAAAAATTACATTAATCTGCGCGTAGCGCGGCAGATTGTGGAATGTAAAGCTGTCAATGCAGGCGATTTCATAAATTGACTGAGTTTCTCAGTGTGCTTGTATCGTTTAGGTCTGATTTAACAATGTCCAGGATGACCAGGAATGGATTTGTATGAACCGAAGCATATTTCGTACCGCCCCTTTTTTTAGCGGATTAGTTGTCAATGCTGTGCTGGAGTTGTATGTCTATTTTTGGGTGGACGGTGGCCCAACGTTGCTGAAGTCTGGCGGTGATTGGGTTGCGATTTTGAATGAGATACCTGGAGACTTGGTGACATTCGTTGTGACTATCGTGTTACCTTATTTGATGATTTGGGCACAGCATGATCCTGCCAAAGTTTCGTCGGCTGGAAAAGCAATGTTAGCGACGACGCTGCTTAGCGCAATGGTTATCATTGTCAGCGATCATTCATTGGTGAAAGTGCTGGCGATGGATATAGGCTGGGTGGTCTTGTGGTTTACGGCATTTTACTTCCTGATGGTGAAAAATTCGAACCGAATAGGCCGTGATTAGCTATTTTTCAAGCGGAGCGCACTTTTGTTGGCGAGCTCATCAATTCATTATTTCTAGATTGACTGTGAGCTCAATGGCGTTGAGTTCCGGCAAAAGAGTTGAGCTGGTAATGAATTTCTGATGTAATGCGGACATTAGTTTAATAATTGTTTAATAATGGAAGTATAGAATGATGGAGTCGAGTCAAGTAGTGAAGGCACTGGCAGCACTGGCGCAGCCAACGCGATTAGCGGCATATCGCTTGTTAGTGGCATGCGGTCCGGAAGGAATGGCAGCTGGACAGATTGCTGAACAGCTCAATGTCTCTGCCGCCACGATGTCCTTTCACTTTAAAACGCTGAGCCATGCGGGTCTGATTGAGAGTCGGCAGGATGGTCGTTTTGTTTACTACTCGGCGAATTTTGAGGTCATGAATGGCATGGTGGGGTACTTGACTGAAAACTGTTGCGGTGGCAATCCGGCGGCTTGCAACCTGCCAGATAAAATTTGTTAATCATTGAAGGAAAACGAAATGAGCGAAAAGCAATATAACGTGTTGATATTATGTACTGGCAACTCCGCACGCAGTATTCTGGGTGAGGTGTTATTCAACACGCTGGGCAAGGGACGGTTCAAGGCATACAGCGCAGGCAGCAAACCGGCGGGCAAAGTTAATCCGGGCGCGCTGGAATGGCTGATGGCGAATGGGCAAAGTACAGAAGGGCTACGCAGTAAGAGTTGGGATGAGTTTTCCATTGCTGGTGCGCCTGAATTTGATTTTATTTTTACCGTATGCGACAACGCGGCCGGGGAAGCCTGCCCGCTTTGGTTAGGTCATCCTGCTACCGCACATTGGGGTATTCCAGATCCTGCGCATATCGAAGGCGATGACGCACGCCGAGCTGCTTTTAATAAAGCCGCTGAACAACTGGCTAGGCGCATCCAGCTGTTTATGAGTTTACCTATCGATAAGCTGGATAAGCTCACACTGAAAGAAAAACTGTCGGAAATCGGTCGTATCCAAGACTAAGGAGTGACATGAAAAAACTACAGATCTTTGATCCCGCCTTGTGTTGCAGCACCGGCGTTTGTGGCACTGAAATCGATCAGTCGCTGGTTAATTTCAGTGCTGATGTGGATTGGTTGAAACATTCGGGTGGGCAGATCGAGCGTTTTAACCTTGCGCAGCAACCGATGGATTTTGTTAATAACCCGGTTGCGAAGGCTTTTCTGGAAAGATCGGGCGCTGAAGGTTTGCCGCTGATTCTGGTTGAAGGCGAAATCGCCATGGCGGGACGCTATCCAACTCGACAAGAATTGGCGAGATTTGCCGGTATTTCGAGTGCAATCGTTGATGCATCTGTAGCCGAAGTAAAAGCCGAAGGTTGTTGCTCCGGCCGCTGCTAAGTTGCCCATATAGAGTCGACGTGATGAAAATACTGCCATGAATATATTGATAGACCTCCCTCGCTTCCTGTTTTTCACCGGCAAGGGTGGGGTCGGTAAAACTTCGCTGGCTTGCGCTACTGCCATTCGTCTGGCCGATGAGGGGCGGCAGGTTTTGCTGGTGAGTACGGATCCCGCCTCAAACGTAGGGCAGGTGTTCAGTGTCGCCATCGGTAATCACATCACGCCGATTTCTGTGGTACCTAATTTGTCTGCGCTGGAGATTGACCCGCAGGCTGCCGCTCAGGCTTACCGCGACCGTATCGTCGGCCCCGTTCGTGGCGTACTGCCGGAGGCAGTCGTCAGAGGGATAGAAGAGCAATTATCTGGCGCCTGTACGACCGAAATCGCCGCATTCGACGAGTTCACCGCCTTGTTGACCGACACCGCCTTGACGGAAATTTTCGATCACATCATTTTCGATACCGCGCCGACGGGACACACAATCCGACTATTACAGCTGCCGGGTGCCTGGACTGGATTTCTTGATGCAGGCAAGGGCGATGCATCCTGTCTTGGCCCGTTGGCAGGGTTGGAGAAACAGCGTCAACGCTATAGTGATGCCGTTGCCGTGTTGTCGGATTCACGCCGTACACGACTGATTCTGGTTGCGCGAGCACAGCGTTCCACCTTGCAAGAGGCTGCACGTACCAGCGAGGAATTGGCCCACATTGGTTTTGCCGAACAGCATTTGGTCATAAACGGTTGCATGCCTGAAAGTGAGATTTTCGACCCGTTGGCATTGGCGATCTTCAAGCGTGAGCGTCATGCGCTGGATAATATGCCCGAAGCGTTGCGCGGTCTGACTACCGATATGCGCAGCCTGTTGCCCTTCAATCTGGTTGGGGTGGACGCATTGCGTGCTTTGCTAAGCGATAGTTCTGTCAGTACTCCTGCTGCTGTTGAGCATCGCGATGTTGAATTGCCCGATCTCGGCGGCCTGGTCGATGAGTTTGAGAAAAATGGCCATGGTTTGATCATGCTGATGGGCAAAGGCGGGGTGGGCAAGACCACTATGGCAGCCGCGATTGCAGTTGAGTTGGCTGCACGAGGACATGTGGTTAATCTCACGACTTCCGATCCTGCGGCGCATTTGTCAGATACGTTGCACGGTGAAATGGCCAATTTGACGGTGAGCCGCATCGACCCGCGTATTGAGACCGAACGTTATCGTCAGAACGTGCTGGAAACCCGTGGGTGCAATCTGGATGCACAAGGTCGCGCCTTGCTGGAAGAGGATTTGCGCTCTCCCTGTACAGAAGAAATTGCGGTTTTTCAGGCATTTTCCCGTGCCATCAGGGAGGCTGATCGCGCCTTCGTGGTGATGGATACCGCACCGACCGGTCATACCCTGCTGTTGCTCGATGCCACCGGAGCTTATCACCGTGAAGTCGCACGCAACATGAAGGATGACGCACACTTGTCGACCCCGATGATGCAACTTCAGAATCAGGAGCACACCCGCATTCTGATCGTGACTCTGGCTGAAACGACGCCGGTACTGGAGGCGGCCAGCTTGCAGCAAGACTTGCGCCGTGCGGGCATCGAGCCGTGGGCATGGATCGTCAATCAAAGTCTGGCCGCAGCCCATCCGGCTTCAGCACTGCTCGCGCTACGGGCTGAACATGAATGGGCGCAACTGGCCGCCGTCCAGCAATATTCGAAGCGCGTCGCCGTCGTTCCAGTTCAGGCGGAAGAGCCGGTCGGAATTGCGGCGATGCGAGCACTAGTCAAACTTGGTAAGGATTAAATCATGAATGTATTTGAACGCTATCTGACCCTATGGGTTTTTCTGTGTATCGTGGTCGGTGTCGTATTGGGGCAGATGTTGCCGGCACCGTTTCACTGGCTGGGCAGTCTGGAAGTGGCGAAGGTGAATCTGCCGGTCGGCTTGCTGATCTGGGTGATGATTATTCCCATGCTGTTGCGCATCGATTTTGGCGCGTTGCATCAGGTGGGCAAACACTGGCGCGGCATAGGTGTAACCTTATTCATCAACTGGGCGGTCAAGCCATTTTCGATGGCGCTGCTGGGTTGGTTATTTATTCGCCATTTTTTTGCACCCTATTTGCCAGCCGAACAACTAGACAGCTATATAGCCGGACTCATTTTGCTGGCGGCAGCCCCATGCACCGCGATGGTGTTTGTCTGGAGTCGTCTGGTCAACGGTGAGCCGTTATTCACCTTGAGTCAGGTCGCCCTCAACGACGCGATCATGGTGTTCGCCTTCGCGCCGTTGGTCGCCCTGTTGCTGGGTATGTCATCCATCGTTGTGCCGTGGGATACGCTGCTGGTGTCAGTGGTGCTGTATATCGTTATTCCGGTCATCCTCTCGCAACTATTGCGCAGAGTATTGCTGAGAAACGGACAAGCCGCTTTCGATCAGACGCTGGAAAAAATCGGCCCGTGGTCTATCTCCGCGCTGCTGCTGACTTTGGTGTTGCTGTTCGCATTTCAGGGAAAAGCCATCGTCGAACAACCGTTGATCATCGCCATGCTCGCCGTGCCGATCACGATTCAGGTGTACTTTAACTCAGCGCTGGCCTATTGGCTGAATCGCCGTGTAGGTGAAGCGCATTGTGTGGCCGGACCGTCAGCATTGATCGGCGCATCCAACTTCTTTGAGTTAGCTGTCGCCGCCGCGATCAGTCTGTTCGGTTTTGAATCCGGTGCCGCATTGGCAACCGTCGTCGGCGTGTTGATTGAAGTGCCGGTGATGTTGAGCGTGGTCTACCTCGTGAAGCGCAGCAAGGGTTGGTACGAAAACGCTTGATATATCAATTGCCCTTATTTTGCGTAACGATAGCTGCTGTTCGCCACCGACCAGTTGGTTTAGTCAACGGAGCCGCGTTGTTATTAACCCGGATTGTTCATTAGCCAAAAACACGTCATACCGGCGAAGGCCGGTATCCAGATTATCGAATAATACCCACGCAGTGGGACATAACCTTGGTTTTGTACGCTTCGCGGAATGTATATCTCGCGGGATAAACAGGGTCTTAGCTGGCGTATTTTGTCAGCTTAGATAATGTTTAGTGGTTTCATCAATGACGGAACTAATGGATTATTTGGGATTAAATCACAGCCGTAAAGTCAAGCCGGAGATAGCAACGCGCATCAGCGCTGAAAGAGGAGGCTGCCAAGGTTGCTTCAGCCGGGGAATCATTGTGACGTGTTATCATTGCATCCATGAAATCTCAATCTGATACTGTTAGCCGCTTCTTGTTTGAACATGCTCCGATACGGGGCGAACGGGTGCACCTGGATGCCTCATGGCGCAACGTGCTGGAACGCCACGACTATCCACAGGTCTTGCGTCAGATGATGGGTGAGTTGACGGCTGCTGCGGTGTTGCTAGCCGCCACGCTCAAACTGGACGGTTCGCTGCTGTTGCAAATACAGGGAACCGGCCCGATCCAGTTGTTGGTGGTGGAATGCAGCGGTGACCTGAAGCTGCGTGCAACGGCGAAGTGGGATGGACAGTTGCAAGGTAGTTTTTCTGAACTCTTCGGGGACGGCCGCTTCGTCATCACGCTCATCCAAAAAGATGGTAAGCCGGCTTATCAGGGTATCGTCGAACTGGAAGGGGAGAGTATTGCGGAGATCCTGCAAAACTATATGTTCCGTTCCGAACAATTGGAAACACGTTTGTGGCTGGCGGTTGACGAGCAATCGGCCTCCGGTATGCTGTTGCAAAAGTTGCCTGAGCAGAACGATGTAGATGTAGATGCCTGGCCGCGATACACGCAACTGGCGGATACTTTGCATGACGATGAATTGCTGGCATTGCCGACGGAAGACTTGTTGTATAGGCTCTTTCACGATGAAGATGTGAGATTGTTTGAGGCGCAGCCGGTTGTATTTCATTGCACCTGCACCCGCGACAACGTCGCGCAGATGTTGCGGATGTTAGGTGAAGCGGAAGTCGAGTCGGTGCTAACCGAACGACCCGTCATCGAGGTGCATTGTGAGTTCTGTAATCACCGCTACGAATTCGATCGTGTCGATGCCGCCCAGTTGTTTTCTGTGACCGCAGCGGTTGAAACTAGCGATGTGCGCCATTAGCCGCTAATCACTATTTTGGCTCTATGTGAAATCCACGGGTGATGTGAAGTGCCACCTGTGAAATTCACATAGCGCAGTCAGTTTTTCGTTTCAACTCGTGCCGCTGAGTTATCTCAGTGTATTCATATATTTGCGATCACTCGGGACGTTGAGTGGCGACGTCTTTGCTTCCGTTTTTAGCAATGCAGGATGCACCTCTCTGATTCTGTCGCCCAACTTTTGCAGTTCGTCGGATTCGCTGGTATCAACCAGCCTGAGGATTTCCCGCGTGTACGCACCATCAATGCACATCCATTCAACATCGATGATGCGACTGGTTTCACGTCTCATTAAGGTGTGCATTCGACCTGCCAAAGAAAACAATACTTCCATTTCGCCCGCCATTTTGATTCTCCTGTTAAAGTAAAAGATATTTTCATCGTTGCAAAATAATAAATTTAATCAGATAGTTATAAATTATTTATGTGCGGCGGTGAAAAGACCCTAAAAATATTTTTTATAAAAAAGGGCACCCTGGGGTGCCCTGTAAAAAGGAGCCGGGACTGGCTCCAGGGAGGAGAGGTAAATCCTAGTAGTTGTAAGCGCGCTCGCCGTGAGATGAAGTATCCAGACCTTCGCGTTCTTCTTCAGCTGTAACACGCAGACCGATAGTCAGATCAACAACCTTGTAGCAGATGAAGGCAACCAGACCAGACCAGAGGATGGTTGTACCGACCGCTTGAGCTTGGATCCAGACTTGTGCGCCAATTTCGGTGTTCACAACCGTGTTAGCAACGTAGTCAGAGATACCAGTACCACCCAGACTCCAGTTGTTGAATACGCCAGTGAGCATCGCACCCAGAATACCGCCTACGCCGTGTACACCGAATACATCCAGCGCATCATCCGCACCCAGCAGTTTCTTCAGACCAGTAACACCCCAGAAGCAAACAACACCGGAGAGTGCACCGATAAACATACCACCGCCGACACCAACATAGCCGCAAGCAGGAGTGATGGCAACCAGACCTGCAACAGCGCCAGATGCAGCGCCCAACAGACTTGGTTTGCCCTTCAACAGCCATTCAGCAGCCAACCAGGAAAGTACCGCAGCCGCAGTTGCCAGGAAAGTGTTAGCAAAAGCCAGAGTTGCAGTGCCGCCCGCTTCCAGTGCAGAACCTGCGTTGAAACCGAACCAGCCCACCCACAACAGTGCAGCACCGATCATGGTCATCACCAGGTTGTGAGGAGCCATGGCTTCTTTGCCGTAACCGATACGCTTGCCGACCATGAACGCACCAACCAGACCTGCAACCGCTGCGTTGATGTGAACCACGGTACCACCAGCAAAGTCCAGTGCACCTTTTTGGAACAACCAGCCAGCCTTAGCAGTTTCTGTCGCCAGAGTAGCTGCATCTGTGATGGCATCAGGACCTGTCCAGAACCAGACCATGTGAGCGATAGGCAGGTAAGCAAAAGTGAACCACAAGCCGGAGAACAACATGACTGCTGAGAACTTCATACGTTCAGCGAATGAGCCGACGATCAATGCAACGGTAATCGCAGCGAAAGTAGCCTGGAACGCAGCGAAGATGAACTCAGGAATCACAACGCCTTTGCTGAAGGTGGCTGCATTGGCAACGGAACCTGTCACAGGATCAAAAATCCCCTTCAGGAACAGTCTGTCAAATCCACCGATAAATGCATTGCCTTCGGTGAAAGCCAGCGAGTAGCCGTAAACAGCCCAGAGCACGCTGATAAGTGCAAAAATACTGAATACTTGCATCAGGATGGACAGCATGTTTTTGCTGCGAACCAGACCGCCGTAGAACAGTGCCAGACCAGGAATCGACATCATGATGACCAGCAATGTTGCAACGATCATCCAGGATGTATCACCCTTGTTTGGTACCAGTGCAGGAGCCGGCGTTGCAGCAACACCTGATGCAGCATCTGCAGCAGGAGCTGCTGCGGGGGCGGCAACAGCAGGCGCAGCAGCGGTTGCAGTTGCTGTTGGAGCGGAAGCTGCTTCTTCAGCAAATGTTGGTGCTGACATTCCGCACAAGGCGAAAAGCAGCACGAATGAGGCTAATAGTTTCTTCATTTCGATCTCCTTAAAGGGCTTCCGGACCGGTTTCGCCGGTACGAATACGGATCACTTGTTCAAGATCTTGTACGAAAATCTTGCCATCGCCTATCTTGCCGGTTTGAGCCGACTTCTCAATCACTTCGAGTACGCGATCGAGCTGGTCTGCCTGAATGGCTGCTTCCAGTTTGATTTTAGGCAGAAAATCCACCACGTATTCCGCACCGCGATACAACTCGGTGTGACCCTTTTGCCGTCCGAAGCCTTTGACTTCGGTGACTGTGATGCCTTGCACGCCGATGGCGGACAACGCTTCACGCACTTCATCAAGCTTGAATGGCTTGATAATCGCTGTGATCATTTTCATAACAATCTCCTCGGGTAGGGCGGGAATGCTCCCGCCCTGTGTTAATTAGAATGTACGTGTCAGAGACAAAACTGTGGTGTTCTTGCCTAGGAACTTGCCGGTGCCGCTGGTGTATTGCGTCTTGTTGGCATTGGTATTGCTGTATGCCAGACCAAATACAAAGCCGCCGAAGTCTTTTGTAACGCCAAGCTTGTAATCACTGTAAGTAGGTGTGCTGTTTGCTGCTACCAGACCGTCAGCAACACTGCCCTTGTATGTTTGCTTACCTGCATGTGCGATTAAGGTAAATCCAGAATCAGCAACTGGATACGTTGCAGTTACATCTAGGTAAGTCGTGCCTTTTGATTTGTCGATACCGAATACATTGCCCAGACTATAGGAGTATTTCGCAGTAACAAATTTATAACCCAATGCACCGTAGATTTCATCTGTATCAGCTTTTGCCGCGCCGGCTGGCAGTGTGGCTGTATAGCTGGCCGGGTAGTTGTAACGCAGGTAACCTACATCATAGCTAAAGTCTTCGGCAAAGCTGTTCTTGAAGCCGAGGTAGGTGTCTAGCTCAAGTTGTGAGCTGGTGGCACCGGTTACTGCAGGGCTGTCGGTCAACCAGCTGATGCTTGAACCCCAAACGCCGGCGTAAAATCCGCTAGTGTGAGCATAGTCAAAACCGCCTTGGATCGCAGGCTTGCCACCAGTTTGTGAAATGCCGCGATATAGGTAGTCTGATACCAGCGCAACGTTTGATGTGAAAGCCGGTGCTGGTGCAGCAGCAGGTGCATCTTCAGCCATTGCAATGCCAGGGGCTACCAAAGCTGCGAGGATCAGGGTGTTCAATAATTTGCTGTGTAACATGATGTTTCCTTTCTTAAGGTTTATAACAAAGTGAATTTTCTGCATGAACTTATAAGCAGGATGCGTGCCAGAATTAATTATTATTAATAATCAATATGTTGTGTATTTCCATTGATATACTGCTGATACTCCACGCACCACGCTCATGCAATATGCCCCGCAAGCGCACCAATAGCGTGCCCCGCAGCACCAGTTTTGCTACACTCACACAAAGGCTTGTTTGCTGTTCAAAAAACCACTTACCTATCTGAGGAGTCGCACCATGTTGAATACCAAAATTTTTGAAGATATCTCTGCCAAACTGAGTGAGGCGGTCAATAATAGCCCCGCTAAAGACATCGAGAAGAATATGCGCGCCATGTTGACGCAAGGCTTTAGCAAGCTTGATCTGGTCACCCGTGAAGAGTTCGATATTCAGGCGCAAGTGCTCTCGCGTGCTCGCGAACAACTGGTCGCACTGGAAGCGCGGGTTGGCGAACTGGAAGCACTGCGCGACGCTGTTCAGACGGCTGGATCCCCGCCTGCGCGGGGATGACGTTATGAGTCTGGCGGTACTCTATAGCCGTGCGTTATCCGGCATGGAGGCTGAGTTGGTCACCGTCGAGGTGCATCTGGCGGGCGGCCTGCCCAGTTTTACCATCGTTGGCCTGCCGGAAACCGAGGTCAAGGAAAGCCGGGAGCGCGTGCGGGCCGCACTGCAAAATTGTCATTTTGAATTTCCCGCGCGGCGCATCACCGTCAACCTCGCTCCCGCCGATTTACCCAAGGAGAGTGGTCGCTACGATTTACCAATTGCACTGGGCATACTCGCGGCAACGGAACAAATCCCGTCAGAAAAATTGAGTGCGTATGAATACGCGGGTGAACTCGCCCTGACCGGGGAATTGCGTTCAATACGCGGCGCACTGGCGATGACTTATCGTGCCGCAAACTCCGGACGAGCCTTTATTTTGCCTGAAGTTAATGCGGCCGAAGCCGCGCTGGTGGAAGCGGCCGTGGTCTATCCTGCCAAAACGTTGTTGCAGGTGGCCGCGCATCTGTCGGGACGTGAGTTGATTCAACCCTATATTAGTCAGCCGCAGACGATCGCACCTCACTATCCCGATATGAGCGAGGTTAAAGGCCAGGATCAGGTTAAACGTGCCTTGGAAATCGCCGCCGCTGGTGGTCATAGCGTGCTGATGATGGGGCCGCCAGGCACGGGAAAGTCGATGCTGGCCGCGCGTTTCCCCGGTATTTTGCCGAATATGACAGAAAGGGAAGCGCTGGAGAGTGCGGCCTTGCAATCGCTGGACGGTAATTTCGATGTAACGAAGTGGAAAACCCGCCCTTATCGTGCGCCTCACCACACGGCATCCGACGTGGCGCTGGTCGGTGGCGGCAGCAATCCGCGCCCCGGCGAAATCTCCATGGCCTTGCATGGGGTGTTATTTCTCGATGAATTGCCCGAATTCGACCGCAGCGTGCTGGAAGTGCTGCGCGAACCGCTGGAATCGGGACACATCACCATCTCTCGCGCAGCCCGGCGTGCCGAATTTCCCGCGCAATTTCAGCTCATCGCCGCGATGAATCCCTGCCCTTGCGGCTATCTGGGGCACTACAACGGAAAATGCCGCTGTACGCCGGATCAGGTGTCGCGCTATCGAGGTAAAATTTCCGGCCCTTTGCTCGACCGGATCGACATCCAGATTGAAGTGCCCGCCGTGCCGCAGGAGGATTTGCTCAGCAAGGCCGGCGCTGAAGGCAGTGCGTTGATACAGGCCAGGGTCGAAGCCGCACGTCAACGCCAACAGTTCAGACAGGGCAAACCCAACTCACAGTTATCCGTGACTGAAATAGACACTTTTTGCGCGACTGATACTGAAGGTGTCGGCTTGCTCAAACAGGCGATCAGCCACCTCAACCTGTCCGCTCGCGCGTATCACCGCATCCTCAAGGTCGCGCGCACCATCGCCGATCTTGCAGGAAGCGCGGCTATCCAGACCGCGCACATCGCCGAAGCGGTGCAATACAGGCGCATGGATAAACAATTCTGATTGCACATCAAGTCTGTTGCAATTTATTGATTTAATTTGTTTTTTAGGATGTTACGGGATCAATATGATGACTCGACGCCGGTTTATCAAGATATTTTGTGCGCTACCTTTGTTTGTCTGCTTGCCTGGATTGGCGGAAAGTATTACCGGGGTCGCGACATTGAAGGACGGCTACGCGCGACGTCTGAAGAAGATTTTGGCTGCCGGGGACTTACCTTATATTGACATAGAAAGTTCGTGCAATTCTAGGAAGCTGGATATTGAGTTCGTCGCCAAACGCATGGACAGGCTCAATATCGGGTTGATGGCGCTGTCTGCCGATATCGGTCACGGGCAGTTCAGGGACGGGGTAGTTTTTGATCCTTTATCAGAACGCTTATTGGCCAGTTATCCTGATCGATTCATCCCAGTCGGCAACGGCGGCCAATCTCCTGCGCTGACCGAGGCGACAGACTCATTTTTAGATGCTCAAGAAGCCGCAGTCAGGGACAGAAAAATTCTGCTGCTGGGCGAATATGAGTTTCGCCACTACCCCTCGCCCAGACAGGTAAAGCGCGGCGAATTGGATCGTGACGTTCAGCTGCCGATTGATGGCCCTATCGGCCATCGCGTGTTCAGTTTCAGCGAAAAAACTGGAGTGCCGTTCCAGATTCACTATGAAATAGAAGATGAGTTGCTGGCGCCACTCGAACAGATGCTGGCGCAATATCCGAAGGCACGGGTGATCTGGTGTCATTTGGCACAAATACGCTATATAGAACGCGCCTCCCGTTATACGCCTACCTATGTCGAGGCTTTGCTGAACCGTTTCCCGAATTTATATTTCGATACGGCGTTTGGCGATGCAAATTCGATCTATCCCTTAAGTAATCAGCGTCATGCGCGAGTTTGGGCGAATGATGGCGCACTTTTGCCTGCGTGGCGTGACCTTATCGCTGCCTGTCCGAGCCGGTTTTTATCCGCGTTGGATTTGGGGGGCGATCGTATTGAGCGCATCGTTGAATACGATCAAAATCACAGAAATTTTCTGAAGAGACTCCCGGCTCAAGTGCAACATCAAGTGGCCTACCGTAACGCGTGGTCACTCTTGTTTGGCGAGGAGTTCGCTTGATCGATGTGGCTGAAAAGTTTGCCATTCTTATAGTGAAAAATTGGATAAAACGAAGTTGATTTCGTGTGGAACGGATATATCCAGAGTCTGAATATTCAACATCTTACTGCCACGATAGTCGCATGGTAAAATGCACGACTTTTTATTTAGCAGCCTACCATGACCCATACCCCGCACCCTATCGAACAACACCTCCGGCAACGCATCCTGATTTTGGATGGAGCGATGGGTACGATGATTCAGCGTTACAAATTGACCGAAGCAGACTATCGTGGAGAACGCTTTGCTACTTGGCCGCGCGATCTCAAGGGCAACAACGATTTGCTGGTGCTGACGCGTCCTGAAGTGATCCGCGCGATCCACAGCGAATATCTTGCGGCAGGCGCGGACATCATCGAGACCAATACCTTTGGTGCGAATGCGACCACCTTGAATGCTTACGGGATGCCCGAACTCAACTATGAGTTGAATGTCGCTGGTGCACGTTTGGCACGCGAGGCCTGCGATGCCTACAGCACAGCCGACAAGCCGCGCTTTGTCGCAGGCGTGTTAGGACCAACCGATAAAACTGCCACGATTTCGCCGGATGTCAATGACCCGTCGGCACGCAACATTACTTTTGACAAACTGGTCGCAGATTATTCGGATGCAACGCGCGGCTTGATGGACGGCGGAGCGGATACCATCCTGATCGAGACGATTTTCGATACGCTCAATGCCAAGGCGGCGATCTTCGCGGTGAAAGCCGTGTTCGAGGAGCGCGGCACTAGCTTGCCTATCATGATTTCCGGCACCATCACCGATGCGTCGGGCCGCACCCTGACCGGCCAGGTCACCGAAGCTTTTTACAACTCACTCGCACACGCTAACCCGATCTCCATCGGGCTGAACTGCGCGCTGGGCGCGGAAGAGTTGCGCCAGTACGTGGAAGAATTGTCGCGTGTCGCCAACTGTTATGTTAGCGCGCATCCGAATGCGGGCCTGCCCAATCCATTAGCGGAAACGGGTTATGACGACACGCCGGAAAATATGGCGGGCCACCTCAAGGAGTGGGCGACGAGCGGTTTTCTCAATATTATCGGCGGCTGCTGCGGCACTTCTCCTGCATTTATCAAGGCGATTGCAGAAGTCGTCAAAGACATCGCGCCGCGTAAGATTCCAACTAATCCTGTTGAATGTCGATTGTCTGGTCTGGAGCAGTTCAACATCGGCGACAGTTCGCTGTTTGTCAATGTCGGCGAGCGCGCCAATGTCACCGGTTCTGCGAAATTCAAGCGCCTGATTCTGGAAGGACAATACGACGAGGCGCTGGAAGTCGCCAAGCAGCAGGTGGAAACAGGCGCACAGGTGATTGACGTCAATATGGACGAGGCGATGCTGGACGGCGAAGCCGCGATGGTCAAGTTCCTGAATTTAATCGCGTCCGAACCCGATATCTCCAAAGTGCCGCTGATGATCGACTCCTCCAAATGGAGCATCATCGAGGCGGGGCTCAAATGCGTACAGGGTAAGTCTATCGTCAATTCGATTTCGCTGAAAGAAGGCGAGGAAAACTTCATCAAATATGCGAAGCTGGTACGCCAGTACGGTGCAGCTGCCGTTGTGATGGCGTTTGATGAAGCAGGGCAAGCGGACACCTATCAGCGCAAGATTGAAATTTGCAAACGCAGCTATGACATTCTGGTGAATACGGTCGGTTTCCCTCCGGAAGACATTATCTTCGATCCGAACATCTTTGCGATTGCGACCGGTATCGAAGAGCACAATAACTACGCGGTAGATTTCATCGAAGCGTGTAAGTGGATCAGGGCAAATCTTCCCTACGCCAAGATTTCCGGCGGCGTGTCGAACGTGTCGTTCTCCTTCCGTGGCAATGAACCGGTGCGTGAAGCGATTCATACCGTGTTCCTGTACCACGCCATTCAGGCCGGTATGAATATGGGTATCGTCAACGCCGGACAATTAGGTGTTTACGAAGAAATTCCGCGTGAGCTGCGCGATGCGGTAGAGGATGTGGTGCTGAACCGCCATCCGGATGCCGGCGAGAAACTGGTCAAAATCGCCGAAAACATCAAGGGTGGCGGCAAAACTCAGGTCGAAGATCTGGAATGGCGCAAAGGTACGGTGCAGGAGCGTTTAACTCACGCACTGGTAAGAGGAATTACCACCTACATCGTCGAAGACACTGAAGAAGCGCGACTGGCTGCGAAGTTCCCGGTCGAGGTGATCGAAAACTCGCTGATGAGCGGTATGAACGTGGTCGGCGATTTGTTTGGCGCGGGCAAGATGTTTTTGCCTCAGGTGGTCAAATCTGCTCGTGTGATGAAGCAGGCGGTCGCTCATCTTATTCCCTTTATCGAAGCAGAAAAGCTGCGTTCGGGTGACACCAGCACCAAGGGTAAGATTGTCATGGCCACCGTCAAGGGCGACGTGCACGACATCGGCAAAAACATCGTCACCGTGGTGTTGCAGTGCAACAACTTCGAGGTGGTCAACATGGGCGTGATGGTGCCGTGTCAGCAGATTCTCGACACAGCACGCGAACACAACGCCGACATCATCGGCTTATCCGGATTGATTACGCCTTCCCTCGAAGAAATGGCGCATGTCGCCAAAGAGATGGAGCGGCAGGGTTTCAAGATTCCGCTGCTGATTGGCGGCGCGACGACATCGCGTGTGCATACTGCGGTTAAGATAGAACAAAATTATCCTTCGGGAACCGTGGTTTATGTCACTGATGCGTCGCGTGCGGTCGGCGTGTGCAGCAATTTACTCTCCAGCACCTCGCGAGATGGCTACATTGCCGAGATCAAGGCGGACTACGCCGATGCAAGGGCGCAATTCGAAGCCAAGAAGGGTAAAGCGGTTTACGTGCCTTTGTCGGAAGCTCGTCAGCGCGGCTTGAAGACCGACTGGGGATCTCCTGCTTCCCCCTTTGAAAAAGGGGGAGTGAGGGGGATTTACACACCGCCTAAGCCAGCAATCATCGGAGTGAAAGAATTGCGCGATTACAGCTTGGCGGAAATCGCCGAATATATAGACTGGACGCCATTTTTCAATGCATGGGAACTGGCCGGACGTTATCCGAAAATCTTGCAGGATGAGGTGGTGGGGGAGGAAGCTTCCAAGCTGTTCGTCGATGCACAGGCGATGTTGAAGCAAATCATAGGCGAAAAGTGGCTTACCGCGAACGGCGTATTCGGTTTGTTCCCGGCTAACACGGTGAACAGCGATGACATCGAAATCTACACGGATGAATCGCGCTCAACCGTGGCGATGACCTGGCACAACCTGCGCCAGCAGACTAAAAAGCCGGAATCCATTCCCAACTTCTGTCTGGCCGATTACGTGGCTCCCAAGGAGAGCGGCGTGCCAGATTACATCGGCGGCTTTGCGGTCACTACCGGTATCGGCATCGATGCGCGTGTCGCAGAATTTGAGGCGCAAAACGACGACTACAACGCGATCATGTTGAAAGCGCTGGCAGATCGCCTAGCGGAAGCCTTTGCCGAGTTGTTGCATAAAAAGGTGCGCCAGGAATATTGGGGTTATGCGGCTGACGAGGGTTTGGATAACGATGCCTTGATCGCTGAGAAATATCGCGGCATCAGACCTGCACCGGGCTATCCCGCCTGTCCGGAACACAGCGAAAAAGGCCCGTTATTTGCGATACTGGATGTGACTCGCCGCGCCGGAATTTCCATCACCGACAGTTTTGCGATGTTGCCTACCGCAGCTGTTTCCGGTTTCTACTTCTCGCATCCTGAGGCAAAATATTTCGCCACCGGCAAGATCGATCGCGATCAGGTGGCAAGCTATGCCGAGCGCAAGGGCTGGGATATCGACACGGCGGAGCGCTGGCTGGCACCGGTTTTGAGCTATTAATTATATAAAACATTGTTTAATCAATTAATTACAAAGGATATATGCAATATGGGTACTCTCATCAAAGTTGATACAAAATTGGGCGAAGGCGCTGAAGCACAAGCCGGACAGACCGTGGTCGTTCATTACACCGGCTGGCTGTATGACGAGAGCGCACCGGATAACAAGGGCAGTAAGTTTGACAGCTCCCTCGACCGCAATGAGCCGTTCGATTTTCCACTGGGCGCCGGTCGCGTCATCAGCGGTTGGGATGAAGGCGTGCAGGGCATGAAGGAAGGCGGTGTGCGCACGCTGCTGATCCCGCCTGAAATGGGTTATGGTGCCAGCGGTGCGGGCGACGATATTCCGCCTAATGCGACGCTGGTGTTCGAGGTGAAGCTGCTCAATGTCATCCGGACCGAGATCGTAGACACCCGCTTGGGCGATGGCGCCCAGGCGCATCCCGGTCAGCATGTCACCGTGCACTATACCGGTTGGCTTTACAACAAGACTGCTCCTGAAAACAAGGGCATCAAGTTCGACAGTTCGCTTGATCGCATGCAGCCGTTTGACTTTCCGCTGGGCGCAGGTCACGTGATCAAAGGTTGGGATACCGGCGTTGCGGGCATGAAAGTGGGCGGACAACGCACCTTGATTATTCCGCCTGAGATGGGTTACGGTCGTCGCGGTGCTGGGGGTGTGATTCCACCTAATGCCAAACTGTTGTTCGAAGTCGAATTGCTGGAAGTGGCGTAAGCCAGCGAGGCTGGCACCGGAATTGTGTTGCTAACGTAGTAGAATCTCGAATGTATCGCAAAGTAACTGGAAGGAGTCATCATGTTGCAAACTATAGAGGTTGAAATAGATGACCAAGGAGTTATTCATGCGCTGCAGGCTTTGCCTCCAATGGCAGAGCGAAGGGCTCTCCTGACGCTGGTGATTCCGGAGTTGCCTGAAAAGAACGATCATACAGACTGGCGTAGTTTTGCCGGCAGGTTGAGCGGTTCGCCCAATTTTAATGCTGACCCGGTGGAAATTCAGCGAAAGATGCGCGATGAGTGGAGCTGAATGGCTGCTTGATACCAATGTGGTGATTGGCTTGCTCAAGCAGCAAAATGCAGCTATTGAGTTAATCGAAGCTAATTTATTTGATTTGAGTAAAGCGGCCGTCAGCCAAATTACCCGCATGGAGTTACTTGGCTTTCCGGGGTTGGCGCTGGAAGAAGAGGTCGCCATTCTTGATTTTCTACAAAACTGCCGCGTGCTCTTCATTGATGATGCTGTCGAACGCCAGACAATACGGTTACGGCGTAGCAGTCACTGTAAGCTGCCGGATGCCATCGTTGCCGCGACATCACTTGTTAACAATCTTTCCTTGCTAACACTCGAACAGAAATTGGCAAGGCTAACAGAACATTGCAAAGAAACTTTGTAGTGTGGAACGTCCTTTGGGCTTCCACCTTGCGAAAATTGTCAAAAAGGAAGATTAAATGAAACGAATCGCTTATTTATCAATGGCAGTGATGTTCGCTGCTTTTTCAACTACCGCGTGCTCTGAACAAGCCGCCGCACCCACACCTAAAATGGAGAAGAGCAACATGAGCGAACTGATCAAGAATGACACAAAACTGGGCACTGGCGCACTGGCTACAGGTGGCAAACACGTGACGGTGCATTACACCGGCTGGTTGTACGATGAAACAGCACCAGAACATAAGGGCAAGAAGTTTGACAGTTCACGTGATCGCCGTGAACCGTTTGATTTTGCGTTGGGCGCAGGTCAGGTCATCAAGGGTTGGGATCAGGGGTTTGACGGCATGAAAGTGGGCGGTCAGCGTACACTGATTATTCCTTCAGCAATGGGCTATGGCGCGCGCGGTGCGGGTGGCGTGATTCCTCCTAATGCCACGCTGGTATTTGACGTAGAATTGCTGGGCGTAAACTAACCCGGTGTCTGACCACCATCATGTTTTACATTGACCTCTTCGCCGCACTGGATCGCCACAAAGTCGATTATTTGTTGATCGGAGGATTGGCTGTTTCGCTGCATGGTGTAGAGCGTGCCACGATGGATGTGGACATTACGGTGGCAATGAATCCGCTCAATCTGGAAGCATTAATAGCAACGGCGAAGGAATTGAATCTCACGCCAGTGTTGCCTATTACACTGGAATCTCTTGGCGATATCGAATTGCTGCGAGATTGGCACATGCATCGCAATCTGGAAGTGTTCGCGATGTGTGCGCCAGGACTGGCTGGTGTAACGATAGACGTGCTGTTGTTTCCGCCGGTTGATTTTTCGGGCATGGCTGAACGTGCGGTTGAATTTGATGTTGCCGATACGCCGATTAAGGTGGTTGCAATTGATGATTTGATTGCGCTTAAAAATGCAGTAAAGCGCCCGATCGACCTTTCAGACATCGAGCATTTGCAACGGATCAAATCGACATGAAGCCGGTATTTAATCCTGGCGATCGTACCTATTTCGTCAGTGACGAGCGTTTGCGTGCATTCGGGCAGCTCACGGCAGAACAAAAATTACGTTGGGTCGAGGAGCTGGCTAATTTTTTGCGCTTGGCTAAAATCAGCAAGAAAAAAACACGAGGTAGCTAAATGTTTGAGATTCGGGTTCACGGGCGCGGCGGTCAGGGTGTCGTCACTGCCACCGAGATGTTATCGGTGGCGGCGTTTGAGGAAGGACGTCACGCACAGGCCTTTCCCAGCTTCGGTTCAGAACGCACCGGTGCCCCGGTGGTGGCATTTTGCCGTATTTCCGATCGCGAAATACGATTGCGCGAACCTATCATGAAACCGGATGCGCTCATCATTCAGGACCCCACACTGCTGCATCAAATCGACGTCTTCGCCGGGTTAAAATCCGACGGATACGTTCTGCTCAACTCGCGCCACTCTCTCGAAGAATTGGGCTTGAGCGAACTCATCACACATTTCGACGCGACAAGGTTTTGTACCTTGTCAGCCACCGATCTGGGGCTAAAACACATCGGTCGCCCCATTCCCAATATGCCGTTGATTGCCGGATTTGCCGCGCTCTCCGGCCTTATCCAGCTGGAATCGGTGATTCTCGCAATCAATGAGAAGTTCAAAGGTAAGGTTGCTCAGGGGAATATTGCGGCCGCGACCGAAGCCTACAATCTGGTAAAAGATATGATGTGCACCCCCTTCGCATCTTCCCCATTGAAGGGGGAAAATCATGCTTAAACAGACCGAAGGCTCGAAGGCGGTCGCCGAGGCGATTGCACTGTGCCGCCCCGAAGTGATCTGCGCCTACCCGATTTCGCCGCAGACCCACATCGTCGAGGCGTTGGGAGAGATGGTGAAAGCGGGAAATCTGACCCCTTGTGAATTCATCAATGTGGAGAGTGAATTTGCGGCGATGTCGGTGGCGATCGGTGCTTCGGCCGCAGGGGCGCGATCCTATACCGCGACCGCCTCGCAAGGCTTGCTGTTCATGGTCGAAGCGGTCTATAACGCCGCAGGGCTTGGGCTGCCCATCGTGATGACGGTGGCCAATCGCGCCATAGGCGCGCCGATCAATATCTGGAACGACCACTCCGATTCGCTCTCGCAGCGAGACTCAGGCTGGATGCAATTGTTTGCCGAAACCAATCAGGAAGCGGTTGATCTGCACATCCAGGCGTTCCGGTTGGCAGAAGAATTGTCCATGCCCATCATGGTCTGCATGGATGGCTTTATCCTCACTCATGCCTTTGAGCGTATTGATATTCCTGAACAAAATCAAGTTGACAGCTATTTGCCGCCGTTCGATCCGCGCCAAGTGCTTGATCCTGCAGAACCGGTATCTATCGGTGCGATGGTAGGGCCTGAAGCGTTTATGGAGGTGAAATACCTGGCGCATGCCAAACAGATGCAGGCCATCGAGCGTATTCCTGTACTTGCCGCCGAGTTCAAACAAATCTTCGGTCGTGATAGCGGCGGACTGATCCGCACCTATTGCAGCGAAGATGCCGAGACGATGGTGATCGCCATGGGGTCGGTGTTGGGCACCATCAAGGACACCGTGGACGAGATGCGCGCCGAAGGTCACAAAATCGGGGTGTTGGGCATCATCAGCTATCGCCCCTTCCCGCTGGAACAGGTGCGCGAGGCGTTGAGCAGTTGCAAGCGTTTCGTGGTGCTGGAGAAGAGCCTGGCGGTCGGCATGGGTGGCATCGTGGCGACCGATGTACGCATGGCGGTGACAGGTTCCGGTCTCAAGGGTTACACCGCAATCGCATGTTTGGGCGGGCGACCGATTACCCGTGCGACTTTGCATAAACTGTTCCTTCAGGCCGAACAGGAGTTGTTGCCACCTGTCACCTTCGTTGATCTCGACTGGGAGGCGGTCAACAAACAGCTGACCCGCGAGCAGCAGACCCGCCGTTCCGGTCCCGCTGCCGAGAACATGCTGCACGATAAGGGCCTGATTTCGGCCAAATTCGGATAAGGAATCATCATGGGATTTCAACCCGTAAAGTTCTATCAGACTGGCACCTTCACCATCGGCAACCGCTTGCTGGAACCCGATGAGCGCAGTGTGCAATCAGGTCAGGCGCGCAGCAATTCGATTAATTCGGGGCATCGCGCCTGCCAGGGTTGCGGTGAAGCGCTGGGTGCGCGTTATGCGATCGATGCGGCGATGGCGGAGAGTAAAGGGCAGCTGATCGCCGCGAATGCCACCGGTTGTCTGGAAGTTTTTTCCACGCCTTATCCTGAATCGTCCTGGCAATTGCCGTGGATACATTCCTTGTTCGGTAACGCGCCGGCGGTTGCGACCGGTATCGCGGCTGCCATGAAGGTGAAGGGCAAGACGGAAGTTCGAGTGGTGGCGCAAGGCGGGGACGGCGGCACGACTGACATCGGCTTCGGCTGCCTGTCCGGCATGTTCGAACGTAATGACGATGTGCTGTATCTCTGCTACGACAATCAGGCGTATATGAATACCGGCGTACAAAGGTCGAGCGCGACGCCGCCTGCTGCGCGTACGGCAACCACCATGCCGGTCGGCCCTAATCCCGGCAATGCCTTCGGTCAGGGAAAAAATGTACCGGAAATCGCCATGGCGCACGGTATTCCTTATGTCGCCACGGCGACGGTTGCCGACTTGCGCGATCTTGAATACAAGGTGCGCCGCGCAATGAAGATGCATGGCGCGCGTTATATCCAGATATTTGTTCCCTGTCCGCTGGGCTGGGGAACGGCGTCCAGCGACACCATCCGCATGGCGCGGCTGGCCAAGGAGTCCGGCATGTTCCCGGTGTTCGAGGCCGAGTACGGCGAAGTGGTCGGTGTATCCAAGATACGTCACAAAATACCGGTTGAAGAATATTTGCAGCCACAGAAACGTTTCGCGCATCTGTTCGGTACGAACGGGCATCCCGAGATGGTGACGCGCATGCAGGCGATTGCCGACCGCAACATCCGCAAGTACGGCTTGCTCGACGAGGAGGGTTGTTGACATGTACAAACCATTCGCCATCACGCTCAAGCCCGGTACCTCGCTGGCCAATATGACCGGAACCTGGCGCACCGAGCGCCCCGTGTATCTCAACCGTCTGCCGCCTTGCAATAATGCCTGTCCGGCCGGGGAAAATATCCAGGGTTGGCTTTTTCATGCAGAATCAGGTAATTACGAACAAGCCTGGCGGGTGCTGACGGAAAACAATCCGCTGGCAGCGGTGATGGGGCGCGTGTGCTATCACCCTTGTGAAACCGCCTGTAATCGTGGACAACTGGACAGCTCGGTCGGCATCAATTCGGTGGAGCGTTTCTTAGGCGATGAGGCCATCAAACGAGGCTGGAAATTTGACGCGCCTGCCAGTTCATCCGGCAAACGAGTGCTGGTTGTCGGTGCCGGGCCTTCGGGGCTTTCCGCCGCTTATCATCTGGCGCGCATGGGGCATCAGGTCGAGATTCAGGAGGCGGGCCCGCTGGCTGGTGGCATGATGCGTTTCGGCATTCCGAAATATCGTCTACCGCGCGAGGTGCTCGATGCCGAGGTGCAGCGTATCCTTGATCTGGGTGTCACGCTCAAACTGAACTGCAAAGTATCCAGCATCGAACAGAGCATGAAAGACGGGCGCTTTGACGCCGCTTTTCTCGCGGTCGGTGCACATATCGGCAAACGCGCGATGATACCTGCGGGAGATGCGGCGAAAATTGTCGATGCGGTATCGGTGTTGCGCTCGATGGAGGGTGAAGATAAGCCGTTGCTGGGTCGCCGCGTGGTGGTATACGGCGGCGGAAATACCGCAGTGGATGTGGCGCGTACCGTCAAGCGCATGGGGGCTGAGCCCATCATCGTTTACCGTCGCACGCGCGACAAAGCGCCCGCACACGATTTTGAGATCGAAGAGGCTTTACAGGAAGGCGTGATGATCAAGTGGCTGTCCACCATCAAGCAGGCGGGCGACAGTAGTATCACCATCGAAAAGATGGCGCTGGACGACAAAGGCTTTCCGCAACCGACCGGCGAGTATGAAACGCTGGAAGCGGATTCCGTGGTGCTGGCGCTGGGTCAGGATGTCGACCTGTCGCTGCTGCAAGGTGTAGCCGGACTGGAAATTGTGAGCGGTACGGTGCAAGTCGCACCGAATATGATGACCGGTCATCCGGGTATCTTCGCCGGTGGCGACATGGTGCCGTCCGAGCGTACCGTTACCGTGGCCGTCGGTCACGGTAAGAAGGCGGCTCGTCATATCGACGCATGGCTGCAAGGCTCAAGTTATGCGCCGGCAGAGAAACACGAGCTGGCGGAATACGGCAAACTCAACACATGGTATTACTCGGATGCCGATAAGACCGTGCGTCCTATGCTGGATGTGATCCGTCGCCAGACCAGTTTCGATGAAGTGCAGGGGGGGCTTGATGAGTCCACCGCACTGTTCGAGGCGCGCCGCTGTCTGTCATGCGGCAACTGTTTCGAGTGCGATAACTGCTACGGCGTTTGTCCTGACAATGCGGTGATTAAGTTGGGGCCGGGCAAAGGATTTCAATTCAACTACGACTATTGCAAGGGTTGCGGACTTTGCGTGGCGGAATGCCCGTGCGGTGCGATCAAGATGGAGCCGGAAGAAACCTGATGGGAATGATTTCACAACCTCTGCTAGTCACAGCGCTGATGCTGGCTGTCTCGAATCTGTTCATGACTTTTGCGTGGTATGGTCACCTGAAAAATATGTCTACCTCGCCCTGGTATGTCGCGGCGTTAGTCAGTTGGGGAATTGCGTTGTTCGAGTACCTGATACAGGTGCCCGCCAATCGCATCGGTTATACCGTACTCAATCTCGGTCAGTTGAAGATCCTGCAGGAAGTCATCACGCTGCTGGTATTCGTGCCGTTTGCCGTGATGTATATGAACCAACCCTTAAAGTGGGATTATCTTTATGCCGCACTCTGTATGATGGGCGCGGTGTATTTTATTTTTAGAACATAACCCGTCATTCCGGCGAAGGCCGGAATCCAGCCAATAAAAAAATCCCGCGTAGCGGACAAACATTAGGTTTTGTCTGCTGTGCAGTTATTCTAAATACCTGGATTCCGGCCTTCGCCGGAATGACGAAATTGGAATTAATGATGAGCAAACAAACACATATCCATATTCTCGGTATCTGCGGCACTTTTATGGGCGGCATTGCAGCCATCGCCAAACATGCAGGTTTTCGCGTCACCGGTTGCGACACCAATGTCTATCCGCCGATGAGCACGCAACTGGAGGCGCAGGGGATAGAACTGATCAGCGGTTTCGGTACGGAGCAACTGGAACTCAATCCGGATATTTATGTGATCGGCAACGTGGTCACGCGCGGCAATCCGTTGATGGAGGAAATTTTAAACCGCAACTTACCTTATGTTTCCGGCCCGCAGTGGCTCGCCGACACGCTGCTGCGCGATCGCTGGGTGCTGGGTGTGGCAGGTACGCACGGCAAGACTACCACCGCGTCGATGCTGGCCTGGATACTGGAACATGCGGGGCTTAATCCGGGTTTTCTGATTGGCGGCGTGCCGCAGAACTTTGATATCTCGGCGCGTCTGACCGAATCGCCGTTTTTCGTGATCGAGGCCGATGAATACGATACCGCGTTCTTCGATAAGCGTTCCAAGTTTGTGCACTACCATCCGCGCACAGTGGTATTGAATAATCTGGAATTTGATCACGCCGACATCTTTGCCGATCTGTATGCGATAGAGACGCAGTTCCATCATCTGGTGCGCACCGTGCCGGGCAATGGTCTGGTCGTCGCCAATGGCCGCGAAGCATCGTTAGAGCGTGTGATCAAGCGCGGTTGCTGGACGCCGGTGGAGACGTTCGGCCTCCTTCACCCCAGCTCTCTCCCAAAGGGCGAGGGAGTTAATACCAGTGGTTGGCAAATAGACGATGAAAATCGCGTGACGCTGAATGGCGAACTGCAAGGTGTACTTAACTGGGACTTGCTGGGCGAACACAACCGGATGAATGCACTGGCGGCTCTGGCTGCCGCGCGTCATGCCGGCGTACCTGTCGCACTAGGACTTGAAGCGTTGGGTTTGTTTAAGAACGTGAAGCGCCGTATGGAGGTGAAGGGCGTCGTTAACGGCATCACGGTTTATGACGATTTCGCCCATCATCCGACCGCGATCGACACTACCGTGGCCGGACTGCGCCACAAAGTCGGCACGGCACGGATACTGGCGGTGCTGGAACCACGATCCAACACCATGAAGCTGGGGGTGATGAAAGACGCACTGCCCGGCAGCCTGAAAGATGCGGATCTGGTATTTTGCTATTCGGGAAATCTGGGCTGGGATGCAAAAGGCGCGTTAGCACCTATGGGTGATAAAGCAGTTGTGCTGGAGGATCTGGATCTATTGATTGCGGCTATTTCCAACGCTGCTCGCCCTAGTGATCACATTCTGGTGATGAGCAATGGGGGATTCGGCGGAATACACGATAAGTTATTGAAAAAATTAGATAAATAGCTTGCGCGGCGAGTGCTTGTTACTCGCTGCATTTGGGAGGTAACAAACAACATCGTCTGTCTGCAATCGAGACTAAGGAGATAGTGGCGACTGACAGCAAACTGGCAATCAATTCACAACGTCAACCCCGTTTTACTAACGCCTCAAACTGCTCAATTGGCAATGGCTTGCTAAATAGATAGCCTTGGTAGTGATGACATCCATAGCGATACAGAAGCTGTTTATGCTCTTCTGTTTCCACACCTTCGGCGATGACGTTCAACTTCATGCTATGTGCCATTGCAATAATGGTTCGCACGATAGCATTGTCCCCATCATCAATGGTCATATCGCGCACAAATGACTGATCAATCTTAAGCTGATTGAGAGGAAGTTTCTTGAGATATTGCAAAGAGGAATAACCGGTACCAAAGTCATCCAGCGAGAACATAATACCGGTTTCTCTCAACATAAGCATAGTTGAAATGATCTCTTCTATCTTCTCAATCAGCATGCTTTCGGTCAGCTCCAGCTTGAGCCGCGTCGGGTTGATTCCATAGCGTTGCACTGTGGACTGTACTTGAGTCACAAAATCCACTTGATTGAACTGTCTGGCACTGACGTTTACCGCCAACACGAGGTCGCGGGTGGATGCATGTTGTTCCCATGCTTTGAGCTGCGCGCATGCCGTCTCAAGTACCCACAGACCGATCGGTAATATCAGTCCGGTTTCTTCCGCCAGCGGGATAAATTCGGCGGTGGATACCATGCCACGCTCAGGATGAATCCAGCGGATCAGGGCTTCTGCACCCAACGGATGATGCTCACTATCCACCTGAATCTGGTAGTAAAGATGAAATTGCCGGGCTTTAAGTGCAGCGCGCATTTCGTTTTCGAGTGATGCCCGTGCATTGACGGTCTCCTGCATCGCAGGATCGAAGAAACGCAGCGTGTTGCGCCCGGCATTCTTGGACTGGTACATCGCAATATCGGCTTGCTTGAACAGTTCGTCAATACTGGTGCTGCTGCTATTAAATAAGGTCGCGCCAATACTGGGGGTGTTGCGATATTCGTGTGCGGCGAGCTGGTAGGGCAGGTTGAGGCGGTCGATAATTTTGTGGGCGGCGATTTCTGTCTGTGCAGCCGCTTCCGCTGTTTGTTCACTTATGCCTTCGAGCATCACCACGAATTCGTCGCCGCCCATTCTGGCGACGGTATCGCCTTCCCGCACACAGGCCGTCAGACGCTGTGAAACCTGTTTTAGCAGCAAATCGCCGATGTCGTGGCCGAGGGTATCGTTGAGTGCTTTGAAGTTGTCAAGATCGATAAATAGCAGTGCCCCTTGCCGGTTGTTGCGTGCGCTGGATGCCAGCGCCTGTTTCAGGCGGTCTGTCAGCAGACGCCGGTTGGGCAAGCCGGTGAGCGGATCGTAGAACGCCAGCAGCTTAATTTCATCGGCGGCCGCCAGGCTTGCGGTGATGTCTGTAAACGTGCCGACATAGTGGGTGATGCTGCCATCTTTGTCTTTCACCGTGGTGACCGTCAGATGTTGCGGATAGATTTCGCCGTTTTTGCGTTTATTCCAGATTTCGTCTTCCCAGCTGCCGGTGTCCCTGATGCTCTCCCACATCAGCTGATAGAAATGACTATCATGGCGGCCCGAATTGAGCAGCTTCGGCGTCTGACCGACCGCATCTTCAATGCTGTAACCGGTAATTGCGGTAAAGGCTTTGTTCACCCTCAGGATGATCCCGTCGGCATCGGTGATCAGCATGCCTTCCTGTGCTTCAAAGGCGGAGGCGGCGATGCGCAGATCGGCTGCCGTGCGCTGTGATTCGCGCAGATAAAGTACGACTGCGGAAGAGGTGATGATCAGCATGCTGCCGGCAGAGGCGAGCAACAGGAACAGCCATATCTTCTCGTTGTCAAGACGTACAATCTCATCCAGAGATCGGGAGGTGTAGATGGTGATCGCATCGTCGGGCAGATTCTTTGCTGTAAAAACGACGGGTTTGCCGTCGATCAGCACGGCAGTGGGGAATCGCTGTTTTTCCCATGGCGTAATCACCAGGGGTTCAATGGCACTTTGCTTGTACTGCAGCATGATCTTGTCTGCCGACAATTTTGTGACAGTCGCATCGGGCAGGTAGTGGTATTCGATACGCTTGTCCGGTGCCAGTATGATCACGCCATTGGCATCGGTGATGAAGGCGTTAGCTTGATTTGTCCAGCGGGCAAATTGCGTGATGTTGCGTTTGACCACCACGACACCGAGAAAGTGACCTTTTTCACGTACCGAGTGAGAATAAAACAACCCGGGAATTTTGCTGGCTCGTCCCACGGCATACTGATGGCCGTGTTCGTCCGCGCGCGCCTGACGGAAATAATCGCGATCCATATAGTTTATGCCGATAAAACTCTCGGGTTTGTCGGCGTTGCTCGATGAGATGCAATCACCCGCCGCATTCAGGATGAACACGACATCGGCCCCCAGGCTGCTGGCAACACTCGCCAGCTCAGTGTTTACATCGCCAAGTTGTCTATCCTGAGTCCAGCGCTGTTTGCGTTCCTTGACCGTCAGGCTGGAAGGGGGCGTATTAAAATGGCGCAATACCTGCAGCGTATCCATATCGCGTGCGAATACCAGCGCAATACCTTTGAGCAGTTCAATGTTGTTATCCAGGTTACCGGCAACCTGTTCACTCCTTTGTATGGACCGTTGTTTTTCATCCTGGTAAACGGTTTGGGTCAGGCGGTTGTAGTAATAATCAGCACTTAACCAGGCAAGGCCTGTCCAGCATGCGATCAGCAAAGCGATCAACTTGTAGGAGCGCCCGATAGATAACAGGTTCGGCTGGTTGGTGTAGGTGGCGATGATGGTGATCACAATAATCAGGCCTGTTGCCGCCAGCACGATCGCGGCAAGAAAAGCCGGCGCGATTCCATCGGCAACGGTGGTGTTGCCACGAACGAAATAGGCGGATGCCATTGCCGTATAGTGCATGCCTGAGACGGCCAGTCCCATCACAGTTGCGCTTGCGACGGTGCTCCACTTTGCCCATCTGCCATGCAGTGACTGAAGCCGGAATTTGATCCACAGTGAAAGCGTGGCCAGCAGGATGGCAACGACAATAGACAGCGTAAACAGTTTGATATCGTAGCGTATCAGGCCGTTCAGGCGCATCGCGGCCATGCCGGAATAGTGCATGGCGCCGATGCCGGCACCAATCAGCAATCCGCCCAGCGCAAGCTGCGAACGGGATAATTCACGCCGGCTGATGATTTTCAGTGCAAATGCGCTGGCTAGAATGCCGGGAATCGTTGAGAGGAAGGTAAGGCTGGCATCATAACTGGTCGAACAGGGCAGGCTGAAGGCCAGCATGCCGACAAAATGCATGGCCCATATGCCGATACCTAAGCACAGGCTGCCGCCGGCAATCCACAGATGTCTGGTTTTTGCCAATGCAACTGTTGCAACATGTTGGGAAACCAGCAGCGCTGCATAGGATGCGAATATCGCGACAATGACGGATAAACTGACCAGCACGAAGTCATAGTTTCCGGTGTAGAGCACACTGCTATCCGGGGGCGAAATGATAAGGTTCAGCATTTAATTTCCATGATAATTTGGAGCTATTGGATCTATATGGCGGTGCAATAAATACCTATTACTATTAATCGCTTATATATTCAATATCACCTGCTCTATAGTCATGTTGAGATGGCGATCTACTCGATTAGACCTATCGTTATCGTCAGAGTCCTGATTGCGTGGAGTTGCAGGACTTTTTATCAATGCAGGCTTTACTACATAATGCAGTTTTCAATATCAGGTATCCGAGTGGCGGCTGATGGCACTTTGCGGGCACCCGCGAGTCGCTCCATTCTACAGCACGATCGGCATCCATTCCGCATTGTGTTGTGCCGTAAAAGAACGCTGCGAGGCATGTTACATCTACGGAAAGCGATTCTCGTAAGCAGCTTGAATGCGTACATGTTTAGGTATAGCATGTACGCGTTCATCAGAAGGATATTTAATCATGCAAAGACGACTCACCGCGACCCGTTTACGCAGTGAATTATTCAGTACGCTGGATCTTGTCGCTAACACGGGAGAATCGGTTGAAATTCAACGTCCCGGCGGATTGGTACGCATCGTCTGCGACAATTCAGCCAGGCGCCTCGCAACCCTCCAGCCTCATCCTCACACTATTAACGGCGATGCTGATGATCTCGCGAGTTTATCGTGGGAGCAAACTTGGCAACCTACGCTGTGAAACGGCTTTATCTCGACACACACATTCTGGTTTGGCTCTACCAGGATGGTGCGGTGCGCCTGACACCGGAGGGCGTGCGCGCGATTGAAGCCGCAGAACAACTGCTTATTTCACCTATGGTTGAGCTGGAACTGACTTATCTTCATGAAATTTCGCGTATCAACTGCAACGCGCACACAATACTGGACAGTTTAAGACGTGACATTGGACTGGAAACTTGCACGCAACCTTTTGCTGCTGCGATTGGTGCAGCGTTGCCGATCGAATGGACGCGTGACCCTTTTGACCGCATCATCGTTGCCCAGGCTGCGCACCGTGAATCGCCCTTACTGACGGCAGACCAGAATATTCGCAATCATTATTCGGCGGCGATATGGTAGCGATTTACGCTTCCTGCTCTTCCAGTCCTAATTCCTGAATCTTGCGGGTCAGGGTGTTGCGACCGATACCGAGTAAGGTTGAAGCTTCAATCCGTCGTCCGTTGGTGTGATGCAGCGCCTGTAAGATCATCGTACGCTCAAATTGCGCCATAAATCGATCCATGATGCCTTCGTCGCCATGCTGCAATGCCGCATCGACCTGACTTGCCAGCTCTGAACTCCAGTCGCCGGGCGTGGTTGTCGCACTTTCAATATTACGCCATTCGGGAGGGAGATCGGCTATCTCAACGACTTGTGACGGGGTCATCACGGTCAGCCAGTGGCACAGGTTTTCCAGTTGCCGGACATTGCCCGGGAAATCCTGCGAGCTTAGGTGTTGCAGGGTGGCATCGCTAAATTGCTTCTGATCGACGGCCAGTTCGGAGGCGCTCTTTTGCAGGAAAAATTTGGCCAGCAAGGGAATATCTTCGCGGCGTTCACGCAGCGGCGGCAGGCGCAGACGGATCACGTTCAGACGATGAAACAAGTCTTCGCGGAACAATCCCTGCTTGACGCGCTCTTCCAGATTTTGATGTGTGGCGGTAATGATGCGTACGTTGGCTTTGATCGGTTGATGACCGCCAACCCGATAGAAATTCCCGTCAGATAACACGCGCAGCAAACGGGTTTGCAACTCGGAAGGCATGTCGCCTATTTCATCTAGGAATAGGGTGCCGCCTTCGGCTTGTTCAAAGCGTCCGTGCCGCATCGCTGCAGCACCGGTAAATGCGCCGCGTTCATGGCCGAACAACTCGGATTCGAGCAAATCCTTGGGAATCGCTGCGGTGTTGATGGCAATAAATTCCTTGTCTGCACGCGGGCTATGCCTGTGTAGTGCGTGGGCCACCAGTTCCTTGCCAGTCCCGGATTCTCCGTTGATCAGCACTGTGGCATGGGACTGTGAGAGTCTGCCGATGGCGCGAAACACATCCTGCATGGCCGGAGCATGCCCCAGAATATCTGCGCCGACTTCAAGTTGCCCCGCATCGGTCGATTTGCGCCGACTCTGTTCCAGCGCGCGGCGTATCAGATCGACCGCATGGTTAATGTCGAAGGGCTTGGGCATATACTCAAAGGCGCCGCCCTGAAATGCCGAAACGGCGCTCTCAAGGTCGGAATACGCGGTCATAATGATGACCGGAATCAGCGGATGGCGCTGATGCAGTACCTGCAAGAAATCCAACCCCGAGCTGCCCGGCATGCGAATATCGCTGACCACGACCTGTGGCAGCTCATGACTCATCGCTTTGAGGGCGTCATCTGCCGAGGCAAAGCTCTTGAATTCAATCTCGGCGCGCGTCAGCGACTTTTCCAGCACCCAGCGTATCGAGCGGTCATCATCAATTATCCAGACTGGTTTCATAGTATGCTCGATCAATCTAATTTATTTTAATATTCAAATAGTTGCATTCGCTATCGACTTACGTCTCGCGACTGTTTTTAAGGCAATGGCAACATCACGGTGAATCGTGTGCATCCGGGTTCGCTGTCAAATTCGATCGTGCCGCGATGCTGGCTGACAAAATCCTGTGCCAGCGTCAGCCCCAGTCCGTGACCATCGGCACGTCCTGATACCAAAGGATAAAAAATCTTGTCGCGCAAGGCAGGCGGGATGCCAGGTCCGTTGTCTATGATCTGCACCATCACCGCCAGTTTATGATTTTGTTTGATCAGGGTGACCTGGCGCGCGATGCGGGTACGCAGAATGATGCGTCCCTTGCCATGCATGGCTTGTGCGGCGTTGCGCACGATGTTCAGTATCACCTGTATCAGTTGTTCTTTGTCGCCGATTAAGGCGGGCAGGCTGATGTCATAGTCGCGCTGGATTTCCAGGTTCTCAGGCATCTCAGCCAAAACGACTGAGCGTACCCGTTCCAATACCTCGTGTATATTCAGCGCGCTGTAATGTGAAGCATTTTGCGGTGTGAGCAATTTTTCCATCAAGGCGCGCAGCCGGTCCGCTTCCTGGATGATCACCTGAGTGTATTCGCGCAGTCCGGGTTTTTCCAGTTCCTGTTCCAGCAGTTGCGCAGCACCTCTGATGCCGCCCAACGGATTTTTGATTTCATGCGCGAGGTTGCGCAGCAGCAATCGATTGGCCTGAGTCTGATCCAGCATCTGCTCTTCGCGCGCCAGTTTCAACGGCCGGTCCATCGGATGGAATTCCAGCAGCAGACAGTGCGTTTCCAGTCTCACGGGCGTGACCGTGCAGCGCACATGCAATTTGTTGTGAGCATGTGTTGTCAACATCAATTCGTGCTCGATGTAGCTGGCATGGTTGCGCAATGCCCGTTGCATCGCGCTGAAGAGCTGCGTAGTATCGACAAAAACCGACTGCAATGTCTGCTTGATCAGATTTCTGCCGCTTACCTCAAACAGATTTTCGGCTGCCGTATTGAGATAGGTCACACGCGACTCATCATCCAGCAGAATGATGGCAGTGGATAAGTAGTCGAGCGTCAGATGAGTTAAGTTAGGCATGCGAATAAATAAGCAACAATCGTGCCCATGTAAGTTTATTTCAGTTTGGACAATTCGGTCTTCAACGCCTCGATATTGCGCTTATGCAAATCAACCTGCGATTTGAGGTCTTTCATTTTGTCGTTATCACGGGGAATGCTGCGATTAGCCTCGCCCGCTTGCAGGTTTTGCCGTGCGGTGATGAGTAAAGCCTCTTCAGTATTTAATTCGTCATTGAGTATTTTATGTCGCGTGTCATCGCGTCCGCGCTGTGTTTCTTCATTGACCTTGGGGAATCCTGCGGGAGTAGGGGTTGCGCGAGCGCGTTCCGGTGCTGCTTGTGGGGCAGAAGGCGATACGACGACTCGTTTCCCGCCCTTTAATGGTGCGCTGGAATAGGTGACGTGACCATCGGCATCCACGGCCTTGTAAATATCCGCTTGAGCCCATGCGGGTATCAAGCATAACAAGACTAGCAAATATCTACAGTTCATTCATGTTCTCCGGCAAAAAGTCGGTTTGAGTATAGGGCATGACACTAGCGCTGACAAAACAAATATTCAGACGTAAAAAACGGGGCACCAGGCCCCGTTTCTATTTGCTACCTGTCAGCGATTAGATGCTGTAGTACATTTCAAACTCGACCGGATGAGTCGTCATGCGCAGACGGGTTACTTCTTCCATCTTCAATGTGATGTATGCATCGAGGAAGTCGTTAGAGAATACACCGCCACGGGTCAGGAACTCGCGATCCTTATCCAGATTAGCCAATGCTTCATCCAAAGATGAGCAAACGGTTGGGATCAATGCATCTTCTTCTGGTGGCAAGTCGTACAGGTTCTTGTCAGCTGGATCGCCAGGGTGGATCTTGTTGGCGATACCGTCCAAACCCGCCATCATCAGTGCCGCGAAGCACAAGTATGGATTGGCAGTAGGATCTGGGAAACGAGTCTCAATACGGCGTGCCTTGTCGCTCGCTACGTGAGGAATACGGATCGAAGCGGAACGGTTCTTTGCAGAATACGCCAGCTTGGTCGGTGCTTCGTAGTGAGGAACCAGACGCTTGTAAGAGTTGGTGCCAGGATTGGTGATCGCGTTCAGAGCCTTAGCGTGCTTGATGATACCGCCGATGTAGTACAGCGCGGTTTCAGACAGGCCAGCGTAGCCATTGCCTGCGAACAGGTTCTTGCCATCTTTCCAGATAGACTGGTGAACGTGCATACCGGAACCGTTGTCGCCGACGATAGGCTTAGGCATGAAAGTCGCGGTCTTGCCGTGCTGGTGAGCCACGTTGTGTACCACGTATTTCAGTGCTTGAGTCTGGTCAGCGCGGCGTACCAGTGTGTCGAACTTGGTGCCGATTTCGCATTGACCTGCGGTCGCCACTTCGTGGTGATGAACTTCGACTTCGATGCCGATGTCTTCAAGAATCAGACACATCGCAGCGCGAATGTCATGCAAGCTATCCACCGGAGGAACTGGGAAGTAACCACCCTTAACTACTGGACGGTGACCGGTATTGCCGCCATCGTACTTCTCATCGGAAGACCATGCAGCCTCTTCTGAGTTGATCTTGACTGAGCAACCGGACATGTCGATCTTCCAGTTAATCGAATCAAAGATGAAGAATTCTGGCTCAGGACCGAAGTAAGCGGTATCGCCCACGCCGGAAGATTGCAGATACGCTTCAGCGCGCTTAGCGATGGAACGTGGATCACGGTCATAGCCCTTACCGTCGGTAGGTTCTACCACGTCGCAGGTGATGACCAGCGTGACGTCTTCCATGAATGGATCGAGGTAAGCGGCAGATGGATCCGGCATCAACAACATGTCAGACGCTTGAATGCCCTTCCAGCCGGCGATGGAAGAACCATCGAATGCGTGACCTTCTTCAAACTTGTCCATACCCACGTACTTAGCTGGAACAGAAACGTGCTGTTCTTTGCCGCGTGTATCGGTAAAACGGAAATCCACGAACTTAACGTCGTGGTCTTTAATCATTTGCAATACATCATTAGCCGACAACGCCATAACTCTCTCCCAAAGTATCAATCGAACAGTAAATTACAACCCGAAAATATAGACGCAGGAAACGTGCCAGCCTAACCTGCGTGCCAAGACGGCATTGTGCCATAAGCATGCGTCCAAACACAAAAAAAAATAGCACCAAAGGTGGGCTAAAGACGACTTTTACGCACTATTTTTGTGCGTGATTGCGGTGAATATGAATGACGCGGAATAATGAATCATCGACGGCAATTTCATTGCAACGGGCCTGCAGCGCATCGGCTTGTTCATAAATGTCGATCGGCAAATAAAGCTCCACATCGACACGGCCATCCAGATAATGGAAAACCACACGGTTGCTCACTAAGTGTTTATCACCTAAGCGAGCGGCGAGTTGCGCCAGCAAAGCCGGGCGGCTGGGTAATTTATTGTTGTGTTTGGCCTGCATATCGTCTTCAGGGTCGATGTGTACCATCACATCCATCACATGATGGTTATTGAGCACCGCCATGCGAGCCGACTCGGCAATGTAGTGTCCTTCGGACACACTGATCTTGGGATCCACCAGAATATGTGCATCCACCAGCGCGTTGTCCGCCATCTTGCGCGTGCGCAAATCGTGCAAACCAACTACTCCGTGGGTATTAAGCAAGGTTTGCTTAATCGCCTCGACCTCTTCGGCATCAAGGCCGGTGTCGATCAGTTCGGACAGCGCCTCCAGTGCCAGCTTCCCGCCCATATGCGCAATCATTACGCCCACCACGGCGGCGGCGACCAGATCCAGAAAAGTGTAACCCAGCAAATTGCCGATAATCCCGACTACCACCACCAGCGAGGAAGCGGCATCCGAACGGGCGTGCCACGCGTTGGCGACCAGCATCTGCGAGCGCACCCTAAGTGCGATCGCCAGCATATAGCGGAACATGCCTTCCTTAGCGAACAGGGCCAGCAGAGCGATGGCGAGTGCGAAGGAGTTAACGGACTGTAATGCAACCGGATGTTGCAAGCGAATCGCGGCGGCGACCAGCAAGCCGACACCCAATGCCGCCAGAAAAGCGCCCAGGATCAGTGTGGCCGCCGTTTCAACTCGTGCGTGACCGTAAGGGTGTTTGGCATCGGCGTGACGATTGCCGTGCCGATTCGCGTAGAGCACCAGCACGTCGGATAGTAGATCAGACAGCGAATGCAGGCCATCGGCCATCAAAGCCTGTGAGTGGGAAACGAATCCGCCTGCAACCTGGAGCAATGTCAATATCAGATTAACGTAGATGCTCACCCAAGTGCTTTTTTGTGCGGCGGCGTACCGTTCCGGGTTGGCAGGCTCAAAAGCTGTTTTATCTGTGTGTGTAGTGTGATTTTTCATGTCGGTTGCGCTAGTATGCAGCTATACCGCGCAGAATAACATTCCACGCGTCATTCGTTAAACATTACCGCAAAGATTAAAGAAAGAAATATCATGGGAAAAATTACTTCCATCCTGCAAGCCGCTCAACAGCGTGCCCGGGATCTGAATCTGCCTTATGAAGGAGCATTGTTTCCAGACGAAGCATATGAGTTGTTGCAATCAGCACCGGGTGTCAAACTAGTTGATGTACGCAGTCGCGCCGAGTTGGACTGGGTAGGGCGCATACCCGACGCCGTCGAAATCGAATGGGCCTCCTATCCGGGTATGTCACTTAACCCGAATTTTCTTGCAGCGCTCGGACAGCAAGTCGACAAGGAGTCGTTGGTGCTATTTGTGTGCCGTACCGGTGTGCGTTCCAATACGGCCGCAGCAGCGGCAACCGGGGCGGGATTCCTCGATTGCTACAATGTGCTTGAAGGATTCCAGGGGGAAAAGGACACCGAAGGACACCGTAACACCACTGGCGGATGGTGCGCCGCCGGCCTGCCATGGGTACAAGGCTAATTTGAATAGTCTATAGTCAGCGGGGCGTGGTCGGAGAAGCGTTGTTCCTTGTAGATGCTGGCCGATTTCGCACGTTGAGCGATGCCGGGGGTGGCGATCTGGTAGTCGATGCGCCAACCGACATTCTTGGCCCAAGCCTGGCCGCGATTTGACCACCAGGTATAGGCTTCGAGTTCGGGATGAACCACGCGAAACACATCGACGAAACCTACTTCATCGAAGAGTTGGGTCAGCCAGTTGCGCTCTTCAGGTAAAAATCCTGAATTCTTCTTATTGCCACGCCAGTTCTTCAGATCAATTTCCTTGTGCGCGATGTTCCAATCACCGCAGACGATGACTTCACGCCCGCTGGCGCGCAATTCTTGCAGGTGCGGTAAAAAGGCGGCCATAAAGTTAAACTTTACCTGTTGACGCTCTTCTCCGCTGGAGCCGGAGGGCAGATACAGGGACACCACGCTGTAATCGGCAAAGTCGGCGCAAATATAACGTCCCTCGGCATCAAACTCCTCGATGCCCAGACCGACGATCACCTGCTCAGGTTTTTCGCGAGTGTAAATCCCGACGCCGCTGTAGCCTTTTTTCTGGGCGTAATGGAAATAGCCGTGATAGCCGTGCGGCATGAGCATCTGTTCGGTCATGTCCGCCGCTTGCGCCTTGAGTTCCTGCAAACAGATGACGTCTGCATCTTGTAGCGCCAGCCAATCAATAAAGCCTTTGCTGGTGGCGGAGCGTATGCCGTTCAGATTGATAGAGATGATGCGCACAAAATTTCCGATGCAAGAGTAGGGGGCGCGAGATTATAATGATTCTCACCGTCATATCATACACAGCCATGCTAAATTTTAGACAAGATTTCATCCGCTTTGCCGTTCAAAAAAACGTGTTGCGCTTCGGCGAATTTCAAACCAAGGCGGGGCGTCTCTCCCCTTACTTCTTCAACGCGGGTTTATTCAATGACGGCGATTCGATGCGCGCGTTGTCGCAGTTTTATGCACAGACGATACTGGCGTCCGATATTCCCTTCGATATGATCTTCGGGCCAGCCTACAAGGGCATTCCGCTGGCAGCCGGGACGGCCATCGCCTTGTCCGAGCAGGGGCGCAATGTGCCGTATTGTTACAACCGCAAGGAAGCTAAGGACCACGGCGAAGGTGGCACGACGGTCGGCGCGAAGCTTGAAGGTCGCGTCTTGATCATCGACGATGTCATCTCGGCCGGCACCTCTGTCAGGGAATCCATTGAATTGATCCGTGCAGCCGGTGCCCAACCTTGCGCGGTGGTGATAGCGCTGGACAGGATGGAGCGCGGTTTGAGCGATTTGTCCGCCGTGCAGGAAGTACAGCAAAGCTACGATATTCCGGTCATTGCGATCGCCACGCTCAATGACTTGTTGTGTTTCTTGCAGGACGAACCTGAAATGCTAGCGAATTTGGGTGCAGTGCAGGCGTATCGCGATCTATTCGGTGTTGAAAATGATATTTAAATCAATCAATTACAAATTGATTGCGCTGCCTTTTATGGTGGCGGGGTTGGTTGTTAGCTTGCCGGTTTACGCCAAGACTTATAAATGGGTGGATGACAAGGGAACGACGCATTACGGTGAGACTATCCCGGCTGAATATGCCAGTAAAGATCGCTCACTGTTGAATAAATCCGGCGTGGTGATCGAGAAACAGGAAGTGCTGACACCGGCGGAGCGGCGCACAAAAGAAGCAGGCGAGGCTAAAATTCGTGATGAACAGGCGATGGCACGAGATCTGCGCCGTCACGATAAGTCGCTGATCGACAGCTACAACAGCGTAGAAGAAATTGAACTGTCCCGCACCCGCAGTCTTCAGCAAGTCGATGCGCGCATCAACAGCATCGGTTCGCAACTCAAGATGGACAATAACAACGTGCAGGCCTTGCAGAAAGATGCCACGAGTCGCAGCGCTGCCGGCGGCAAAGTTCCTGCCGGATTGCAAGATGACATCAAGGAGGCTCAGGCGCGCGCCAAACGTACCCAGCAAGACCTTGAGAAATATAAAGCCGATAAGCTGCTCATCAACACTCGTTACGACGAGGACAAGGCACGCTACAAAGAACTGACCGGAAAATAGAAAAAGTATTGATTTTATGTGCTTTTTTCTGGGCACTTTGAGTCTGACTTTGCAACCGCCGGGGGCAGCACGGCTGTGAAGCAAGAGTGAAGCAAGAGTGAGAAGCAAGAGGGTCAGTTCTCACATTCCAACATTTTCTTAGGATTTTCTGTTAGGCTCCGAAAATGACAAGGCCACTCCGACTGGAATTCGCAGGTGCACTCTATCACGTCACTTCACGGGGTGATCATAGGGAGGCTATTTATCTTTGCGATGAAGATCGTCTGGATTGGTTGAATGTACTGAAAACTGTTTGCGCACGGTTTAACTGGGTAGTTCATGCCTATTGCCAAATGACCAACCATTACCACCTGTTGCTTGAGACGGCGGACGGCAATTTGTCCAAAGGAATGAGACAGTTGAATGGCACCTATACCCAACGATTCAATTATCGCCACAATATAACCGGCCATTTGTTTCAGGGACGTTACAAGGCCATTTTGGTGCAAAAAGAAAATTATTTACTTGAATTGGCGCGCTATGTAGTTTTAAACCCGCTGCGTGCCAATATGGTTGAATCACTCGATCAGTGGCGCTGGAGCAGTTACCCTTATTTTACCGAAAATATCTCTCCACCAGATTGGCTGGATACGGAATGGTTGCTAAATCAGTTTGCAACAGAGCGAAGCGCGGCTGTGGATTCATATCAACAATTTGTGCTATCTGGCAAAGATTTACCAGACCCCATGGCAAACTTACGTCATCAGTTGTTGCTGGGCGATGACAAATTTATTGCAGAACATCGCAAAGTAATGAACCCGGAAACATTGCACGAAGTATCAAAAGTCCATCGAAAATCACAAGCGTTAACTTTGGATGAATATCAATTGCGCTTTCCAGAAAAAAGCGAAGCAATGGCTCAAGCCTATCAATCCGGCGCATACACCATGGCCGAAATTGGACGTTATTTTGGAGTGCACTACATGACCGTCAGTAGAGCGGTACGAAAACACGAAACTGCACGGTGCTTATGAGAAATGTTGGAATGTGATAACTGACCCCCGTGAGAATTGGAATGTGAGAACTGACCCCCGTGAGACTTATGAGAAATGTTGGAATGTGAGAACTGACCCCGTTCCTTTGACCCTTTTGTTTCTGTGAAAAATGTTGGAATGTGAGAACTGACCCCGTTCCTTTTGTTGGAATGTGAGAACTGACCCCCGTTCCTTTTGCGTTTGCCCGTTCCTTTTGCCGTTCCTTTTGATTTGATCTCAAATAGGTCGAAATAATCCTTATAGCGGTTCGAACTGGCGGGTGTTGGTGTTGTATCCCAAGAGTTGCCCTTGCTGGATGTCGAAGTACCAGCCGTGTATATACAGTGTTTTTTCGGCTACGCGTTTTGCGATCCAGGGAAAGGTGAGTAAATTCTCCAGCGACACCTTGATGGCGCGCTGCTCGCAGATGCGCTGGCGCTGCTCCATATCCGCATCCGGGTAGTCCAGCTCCACGCTGACACGCGCGGACTCAACCAGTCTCATCCAGTCGTCTATGAAGGAATCCGGGTTGGAAACGCCCGCCGTCTGTATCAGTGTTTGTATGCCCCCGCAATGCGCATGACCCAATACAACGACGTGCTCAACGCCCAGGTTGCACACGCCGTACTCCAGCGCGGCGCTGGTGCCGTGATGGCCGTGACGTTCTTCATTGGGTGGGACGATATTGGCGACGTTGCGGATCACAAATAATTCGCCCGGCGAACAGTTGAAAATAATCGCAGGATCTACCCTTGAATCACAGCAGCCCACGATCAAAAATTTCGGCTTTTGACCTTCTGCAAAAAGCCTCAAATACTCGACATCATCGCTGGGGAAAAGGTTGCCGCGAAAACGTAAAAAACCTTCTATCAGCGGTTGCGGCCAGCTCATGCGAGTTCCTGACCAATCATGATGCAACTCATACCGTCATCAGACGTTGTAGCGCTTCGTGATATTTGTCGGATGTCTTTTGCAGCACCTCTTGCGGCACGCGCGGTGCCTGGCCCTGCTTGTCCCAACCTGATGATTCCAGCCAGTCACGCACGAACTGCTTGTCAAAACTAGGCGGATTGCTGCCCGGTTGATACGACTCGGCAGGCCAGAAACGCGAAGAGTCCGGTGTCAGGGCTTCATCGATCAGATAAAGCGTACCTTCCTCATCTACTCCGAATTCGAACTTGGTGTCGGCGATGATGATGCCTTTGGTGGCGGCAAAGTTGGCCGCTTCCACGTACAGCGAAATCGCCGCATCGCGCACTTGTGCTGCTCTTGATTCTCCCAATAATTCAACAGCTTGTGCGTATGAAATATTCTCGTCGTGATCGCCTACCGCAGCCTTGGTGGATGGGGTAAACAGCGGTTCAGGTAACTTGTCCGCTTCGCGCAAACCGGCTGGCAAGGCAAAGCCGCACAGCGTGCCGGTTTTTTTGTAATCCTTCCAACCGGAGCCGACCAGATAGCCGCGCACGATCGCTTCGATCGGCAGAGGTTTGAGCTTCTTGGTGACAAAGGCGCGACCGCGCACCTGCGCTTTGTCCGCTTCTCCATTGACCACCGATTCAGGCGCGATGCCAGAGAGGTGGTTAGGGATGATGTGGCCTAGTTTCTCAAACCAGAAATTCGACAGGGTAGTCAGCACCTCGCCCTTACCCGGAATCGGATCATCCAAAATGACATCGAAGGCGGACAGGCGATCTGTCTGTACGATTAGCAGATGACCGGCATCGACTTCGTAGAGATCGCGCACCTTACCTCTGTGTAAGAGTGGCAGACTGGATATTGTGGATTCGTGCAGAGCAGACATGGCGCTTCCTTGATGAACAGTGATCGGTAAACGGTGAATAGTAAACGGCAAACCGTTATGCTAATTCCGGCAATACGGTTTCCGCGATTTTAACAGCTTGTTGCTTACGATATTCGATCAAACGCGCAGCTAACGGTGCGTCGTTTAATGCCAGCATGGAAATGGCGAACAATCCGGCGTTCGCTGCGCCCGCTTCGCCGATGGCAAAAGTGGCGACCGGGATGCCTTTGGGCATTTGCACGATGGACAACAGTGAGTCCATTCCCTTTAGATACTTGGATGGAATAGGCACGCCCAATACCGGTAAAGTCGTCTTGCCAGCGATCACGCCAGCCAGATGTGCGGCACCACCGGCACCGGCGATAAAGCATTGTGCGCCTTGATCTGTGATTTCTTTGATGTAATCGAATAAAAGATCGGGTGAGCGATGTGCAGAAATAACTCGTGCATCATAAGATACGCCAAAATCTTTGAGCTGCTGCGCTGCCTGGCTCATGATTTCCCAATCATTGCTGCTGCCCATGATAATGGAGACTAACGGTTTAGACATTTTCTTCCTTGAATTCCAGACGTAAAAACGCCCCCGCGTACGGGGGCATTCGTAAAATTACAGACCTTTGTGGTAACCAACTACACGATCAACTTCGTTCTTCGAACCCATGATGACAGGCACGCGCTGATGTAAACCAGTTGGTGTCAGTTCCATGATGCGCTCACGTCCGGTAGAACATACGCCGCCAGCCTGCTCGACGATGAACGACATCGGATTTGCTTCATACATCAGGCGCAGCTTACCTGCTTTGCCCGCTTCCTTGTTGTCAAACGGATACATGAAAATACCGCCGCGAGTAAGGATGCGGTGAATTTCAGCTACCATGGAAGCGACCCAACGCATGTTAAAGTTCTTCTCACGACCGCCGTCCTTACCCTGGATGCATTCTTCAACATAACGCTGAACTGGCTCTTCCCAGTAGCGACGGTTAGACATGTTGATCGCGAATTCTTGCGTATCAACAGGGATTTGCATATCAGGATTGGTCAGGAAGAAATCGCCTACATCGCGATCCAGTGTGAAGCCGTTTACGCCATTGCCGGTCGTGATGACCATCATGGTGTTCGGGCCGTACAGTGCATAACCTGCACAAACCTGCTTGGTGCCAGGTTGCATAAAGTCAGCCGCTGTCGGGTTAGTTACGCCTTCAGGACAACGCAGGATGGAGAAAATCGTACCGACTGAGATGTTCACGTCGATGTTGGACGAACCATCCAATGGATCGAAAGTGATCAAATACTTACCGCGTGGATATTGCTTAGGGATTTCATAGATGTCTTCCATTTCTTCGGAAGCCATCGCAGCCAGATGGCCGCCCCATTCGTTCGCCTTGATAAAGACGTCGTTGGTGATGATGTCCAGTTTCTTTTGTGTTTCGCCCTGGATGTTTTCGCTGCCTGCGCTACCCAATACGCCGATCAGCGCGCCTTTGTTCACATCGTGTGCAATTTGCTTACAAGCTGAAATGATGTCGCTTAACAGGCCGGTAAATTCGCCGCTTGCATTAGGAATGTGACGTTGTTCTTCGATGATGAATTGAATCAGACTCTTACTCATTTTTTCTCCTCGGTTATTAACTGCTATTAATTTAAAATTTTTATTTGAGATTCTACCGCTTTTCGGCCTTGTTCTGCTTGTTAACCTCGATTATTTGAGGTTTATTTAGTCAACGAAATGAAAAGTTGCGGTAGTTTCATCGGCAACTCCGTCACCTTGTCGATGATGGTGTACTGCTTGCCGAAAATGTCCTTCACATACTCATCCGCCTTGGGATCCAGGTTGATGCAATAGGCGTAGATTCCCTTTTGATCCAACTCCTGCACCGCCCGACCGGCGTCTTCGATCAGAATCCGTCCGTCCTTACTGTCTATATCGGCCGGTTCTCCGTCGGTTAAGATCAGCATCAGCTTCTTGTCGGCAGTTTGCTGCTCCAGATAGTGCGCCGCATGCCGCATCGCAGCGCCCATACGGGTTGAGTAGCTGGCTTTCATGCCGGCCAGGCGTCCCTTGACTTCATCATTCCAGTCTTCGCTGTATCCCTTGATGTGCATATAGCGTACGTCGTGGCGGGTGTTGGAGTGGAAGCCGGCGATGGCAAACGGGTCGCCCAGCTTCTCTACCGCCCAGCCTAACAGTGACACTGCTTCCTGACTCAATTCGAGGATGGTCTGATCGCTGCCTGCCGCCTTCTCATTCAATGAGGCTGACAGATCCAAGAGCACCATTACTGCGATACTGCGTCCGTCGTTGCGATGACTCATGTTGATGCGTACGTCCGGCGAAGAGCCGCTCTTGTAGTCGATTAAAGAGCGTAGTGCGACATCCAGATCGAGTTCGCTGCCTTCTTCCTGATAACGGATGCGTACCTTGTCCTGCGGCTTGAGCAGATCCAGCATTTTCTTCAGTTGCTTGGCCAGCCCTGCGTGTTTTTCCAGCAAGCGATCGATATCAGCCGGATTGCCCTTAGGGTGCAGTCCCTCGTAGACGCTGACCCAGTCAGGCCGGTAACTCTGGTTGTTGTAGTCCCACTCGTGGTAGTGGCGCGGCGGCAGGCCTTTGAGCTCTTCACCCGGTTCGATTTTGCGTTGCTCATCGAACGCCTCTTCCTCATCACCCTCTTCGATAAATTGCCACATCTGACGATTATCGTCGCGATATTCCACCACCGTGTCGGTGAAATAGGTGGTGGGCAGATTGTCGCTTTGCAATCGGGTACGCGCGACAAACGAGATCGCCAGCTCGGCTATCTCCTGCGTGCTGCCATCCCCTTGTTTCATTAGGCTAAAAAACTTATCCTTAAATTCAATTAGTTGTGTATTTTTGTAAGGATGATTTACATCGAGTATGGCGCGCGACAGCATCGCTAGACGGTGACGTACGCCTGACTCCTTGGTGTGATCACATGCGTCCTCAGTGGGGATGGGATGCAAGGCCATAAATAGACGGCGTAATCCGGGATACTCCTGCATCGCCAGATATTCCACGCGGCAGTCTTCCAGACATTCGACTGCCATGCGCTGGAAAGGACTCATATTGTCGGCGATGATGGTAGTCGTCCAGCGCCGGTGACCTGCCATGTGTGCCAGCAGCGCGCGATAGCGATCTAGTCCCGTGATGCCAGATGCATCGTCGTAGACATCCGGCATACGGATGCCGAGCTTGTCGTAATACGGAACCGGTTTTGTCTGTTCTTCAAAGGCGACCGAGTAAGGGATGAGCATATCCTCATCCTGCCACATGCCGCGCAGATAAAGACTTAGTTTGCGCTCATTGTCCACCAGCAGTACGCCGTGTCGTTCGCGTTGCAACACCGCGCGACTGTCCGCTGACTGCAGGCTGAAATATTCAACCTGACGGTCAGGATTGTCGTTGTAATAAAGCACACCGTAATCCACCCAGTTCTTCAGGCCGCCGAGTGATAAATGCGCGAGCAATTCCGGTATGTGCTTGAACATCTCAGGCAATCCGGGACTCGGGAAAGTCTGGTGTATGCCGTGCACCGAACCTGTAGTACGCTCCATCAGATCGTGGGCGATGACCAGATAATCTCTCAGCAAAGCCTGCGTGTGCAGACGGCGCGCGGTCGCAGGCAATGATTGCAGAAACGGCGTGATCGCCTTGCTGTTCGGTGATTTGGACATCTTGCGGATGAACTCCATCACGAAAGGCAAGGCGTCTTCTCCAGCATGCCGACTGACTTCGGGCCATTCCTCCAGGAAAATCAGGATAGGCTCGGCGCCGCGTCCCATTTTCCCCAGAAAGCGTGCCTGTGCGATGTAGGCGGTAACGCCCTCCGGCGACAATACCGCCAGCGCGGCATTCATGCAGTCGGGAAACACTTCCGCTACGCGCGGGAAGCCACAGTCCAGTTCCTGCCAGTAAGTATCCAGTGGTGTGTTTATCATGATCTATGGTTGATCAGGCAAATACCGCATCAATCGCATGATCCAGCGTGTCGCGGATATCCGCATCGTCGGTAATCGGACGTACCAGCGCCATACGGCAAGCGGCTCTAGGCTCAACACCAGCCTTGATCAGCGTTGCTGCGTAAACCAGCAAGCGGGTAGAGATGCCTTCATCCAGGCCATGGCCCTTCAGATTACGAGCGGTTGCGCCGATTTTAACCAGCTTCGCCGACACGCCAATATCCATGCCGGTTTCCTTGGCCAGAATTTCAGTCTCAACAGTGGCGCTAGGATATTCAAAATCGAAGCCGACAAAACGCTGCTTGGTCGATTGTTTCAGATCCTTCATCAGGTTCTGATAGCCGGGGTTGTATGAAATCACCAGCTGAAAATCTGGATGTGCTTGAATCAATTCGCCTTTTTTATCCAAAGGCAGGGTGCGGCGGTGATCGGTCAGCGGGTGGATGACGACCGTGGTGTCCTGACGCGCCTCGACGATTTCGTCGAGATAGCAGATCGCGCCGATGCGCGCAGCGGTGGTCAGCGGGCCATCCAGCCAGCGGGTGCCATTGGCATCGAGCAGATAGCGCCCGACCAGATCGGACGCCGTCATGTCTTCATTGCAAGCGACCGTGATCAAAGGCTTGTTCAACTTCCATGCCATGTATTCGATGAAGCGAGATTTACCACAACCGGTAGGACCCTTGACCATCACCGGTAAGCGCGCCGCATAAGCTGCTTCGTATAAAGCCACTTCGTCGCCCTGTGCCTGATAGAACGGCTCTTGGTGAACCTTGTATTGATCTATGTTTGTCATAATTGACCCCAGCTCGTAAGTTGGATCTGCGATTTTTGCTCAATCCAACATGATTTAAAGTTGTTGGGTTACGGCATCCGCCTAACCCAACCTACCCACTCTTCCCACTTTGAAAAAGGGGGATTGAGGGGGATTCTTTGGAAAAAAACGCCCCCAGCAAGTGGGGGCGCATTTTCACTCGGCTTTAATGACTAAGCTTACTTGTGTGAGCCCAACTTATCGCGCCAGCCCGGGAAGATCTTGTCTGCATCTTTAGGGAATGACTCGAAGGCACGCGCAAATTCCTTGTGCTCCTTCGCGAACTCGATCGGATCTGCACCGGCTTTCCAGCATTCATAAGACTGACGCAGAGAAATCGCGCCAGCTGCTGGTGAGTCGATATGGCCGTAAGATCCGCCGCCTGAGGTGTTGATGACGTTGCCGTGACCCAGATTTTCGAAGAAACCTGGCAGACGCAGCGCATTCATACCGCCGGAGATGATTGGTGTGGTTGGCTTCATGCCGTGCCATTCTTGATGGTAGTAAGGGCCTGTAGCTGAATCACGTTCGATCATATAAGCGATGTTGCGGTCATCAGCGCCACCTTCCATCTTGCCGTAACCCATAGTTCCTACGTGGATGCCGGAAGCACCTTGCAGACGGGACAGTTTCGCCAACACAAAAGCAGTGTAACCACGAACGGCCGAAGGCGAAGTAATCATGCCGTGACCTGCACGGTGATAATGCAAGTATTGCTTAGGGTATTGACGACGTGCTGTCGTGATCATGCCTGGACCACCAACGAAACCGTCAACCAGGAACGCAACTTTGTTCGCATCCGGTCCGAATGTTTCCAGGATGTAATCAGCGCGAGCCAACATTTCGTAGTGATCGTCAGCTGTGATGTTCGCTGAGAACAATTTGGCATCGCCCGTTTCATCCATGGCGCGCTTCATTGCGTCATAAACCAGAGGGATTACCTTCTTGGTTGGACAGAATACCTGATTGCCTTGTGGCTCATCGTTCTTGATGAAGTCACCACCCAACCAGAACTGGTAAGCCGCCTTCGCGAATGGCTCAGGACGCAGACCCAACTTAGGCTTGATGATAGTGCCTGAGATGTAGCCGCCGTTGACGCGTGGACGCCCTAAAATGTCCCACATATCGCTGATGTCCATAGATGGGCCATCGAACAGACGAAGCATAGACCATGGAACGTAGAAGTCTTGCATCTGCAATTGTTTAACGTCGCCCATACCCTGGTTGTTACCGATTGCCAGCGTCAGGAATGAAACGATCATCGCGCGGCCATCAGTGACATTGCGATCGAACAACTCATTCGGGTAAGCCACCTTCATGACGCCCTTGGCTTCATCAATGAAGTACACCAGCGCATCTACGCCCTTGGTAAAATCATCGGTAGTACTAACTTCTACGTTGGTACCGGTTGAAGATTCTGCTGCAATGTGTGCTGCAACTTCCAGGTAACCGTAGCCAGTAGCTGGCTGCATGTGGTAGGCGACCAGAATATGCTTGTCACCCTTGATCAGGTCATCTTCCTTCAGTTCCAGATTTGCATAACGATTAGATTGATCCATATTTTACCTCTCCTGTATGTTAACGATTGTTTGCTATCAGGTGCGACTGGGTGTAACTATAGGGCGTTTTAAGCATAAGTAATAGTCAATTGTTTTTATTGAAATCATAAGAATTACTTATAGCTTGGTATACTTGCAAAACCCTAACTCCCAGGCGTTTTAACCTGCCCATGCTCAACTTCACTTTACGACAACTGCAAGTATTCGAGAAAGTGGCCAGCCACCTGAACTATTCACGTGCGGCCGAAGAACTATACCTCTCGCAACCGGCCGTGTCTATGCAAATCAAACAGATTGAAGGGCATGTCGGTTTGCCGTTATTTGAGCAAATGGGCAAGAAGATTTTTCTCACCGATGCGGGCCGGGAATTATTCCACTATGCGCGCAGCATCGCGCAGCAACTCGTTGAAATGGAAGCAGTATTTGACGATATGAAAGGGTTGGAACGTGGTAAGCTGACTTTGTCGGTGGTCAATACCGCCAATTATTTTACGCCGCAATTGTTAGCTCAATTTTGTCAGCGCCATCCGAATATCAACATCATTTTGCAAGTGGCAAATCGTGATGCGGTGCTCAAACAACTATCCGACAATACGACAGATTTAGCCATCATGGGTCAGCCACCGGAAGGGTTGGATATCGATGCGGCATTATTTATGGATAACCCGCTGGTGGTGATCGCCGCGCCCACTCATCCTCTGGCCAATATTGAACATATCAAGTTCTCGCAACTGGCGCAGGAATCCTTCTTGTCGCGTGAAAAAGGTTCCGGTACGCGCAGCGCGATGGAGCGCGTGTTTACCAAGCATCATGTTCAGCCGCGCATCAGTATGGAGATGGAAACCAACGAAGCGATCAAGCAGGCGGTTCAGGCTGGCATGGGGCTGGGGATTTTATCGCTGCACAGCATCGAACTTGAACTGGAAACGCATCGACTGGTGGTGCTCGATGTGGAGTTTTTCCCCCTGCTGCGTCACTGGTTTGTCGCGCATCGCAACAACAAGCGCCTATCCAGCGCCGCGCTGGCGTTCAAGGATTTTTTACTCACCGAAGTGGCGAACAAGGCGTAACCCGTGACGTAATGCAATTACTTGTCGAATAGCCTGGCCGTCAAATTCAATCACAGTGAGTTTTGACCATTACGCCACTTCAAATATTCACTGGCTGCGGCGTCTAATTTTGGGCGAGGCTTGTCGGTATTGTCCGTTGCCGTAAAAAACACATCCCAGTCACGCGGTGACAATGACAAGGTCTCACTCCCGATAAGAATCTGCTTTGCACGCTCCTGTGCGGAGGTGATTAGAAATGCACTCAATGAAACACCGACGGTCGCCGCAGCACGGGAAGTCAACTTCTTGATCTCAGATGAAGTACGCAGTTCAATGCGTTCATAAGGTTGGGCAAGTGAGGTCATGAAGTGACTCCTGAATGATTACGGAAAAATTCTAGGTGAGAGAAGCAATGCTTGCAACCACTACACGCGCCCTGTGTAAATCGATGGCTTAGTTGTTTCTAGATCTGATAGACGATTTGTCATGATCGAGATTTGAATGGATACGATGGAGAGTTATACGCCGATGATGCAAGTAGGCGTATAACAACAATGGTGTGGGGCGTTATGGGCAACTGATATATGAGCTGCGATGTGGCGTAGCCGCAGAAGCAAGCCAGTGTTTGTAAAAGGCCTTTTTGATTTGCTGGGTTGCCGCGACCTTTGGTCTCGCAACGACGGATTGTCTTTGCGAGTCGCCTGCGACGAAGCATACATGGACGCCCACATTTGCCAAGCTTTCAATTCATGATTTTGATTAGGTAAAGATTGCAGCCATACATCCGGATTTTGTATGAGACTTATCGCCTCTATCCCTGATGGAATTCGC
>TBL_comb47_HYPODRAFT_10000458_pt1 | contig 54294 bp, 47 predicted proteins | sample TroBogypolimnion_40_FD_10682 | JGI IMG/M metagenome (IMG submission 10682)
CTACCGCATGCACGGGTAGTAACAGGTAAAACAAGCCCTGACTGGACAGTAATTGATCTGCACTTTTAATTAAATCAGCAAAAGGCAATTCATCGTTATGTCGGGCGACTTTTCTAAGTGAATCTGTAGTCTTACTGTGATTCTCAAAAAAGGGCGGATTACAAATAACAAGATCATATTGATGCCCAATTGAAATAGCAAAACCTTGAATATCTTGATGCACGGCCTCAAGACGATCGCTCCAAGGACTATTGCCGAAATTTAGCTGCGCTTCTTCATAGCTAGCTTGCGTTAATTCTACCGCCGTCACTTGCTTTGCTCCCAATTGAGCGGCCATTAACGACAGTACGCCTGTCCCTGCACCAATATCCAAAACCCGATCCCCCTTATTAACGGGTGCCATAGCAGCAAATAGCACCGCGTCCGTACAGACTTTCATGGCGGATTGCTTCTGGATGACTGAAAACTGCTGAAAGCGGAAGATTGACATAGTGTGGTATGGCTGATTTAACTGTTTTATTGTAATTATTATTTAACAAAGCAAGTCGCCTCGATGAAGTAACACGGAATCGAGATTTTTTGGCAATGATTTCCTTGATTCCACTGTGTCACATGAAGGCTACTTGCTAATAGAATAAACGGATATAAAATTGATTTTTATATCCGTTCTCTGAAAATCGCGGGTGCTTCAATCACAAAGGGTAGTTGTCCATTTAAAACCAGTAAATCCATATCGCCACTTATTGCGCCAATGACTTTGACGCTAGGTTGAGTAGCGACTGTTATCATTATAATCTTCAGAGCATTGCTGAACGATGGCACTATAGCACTAATATAATAATAGCGTCCTATTGAGTTTAGGTAATTAATCTGGCCAAAATTCAGAATTTATGATTTGAGTATATGCCCAAGGACATGATTCAGGAAAACCACTCATGCCTGTTTCCTTGGTTGCGATATCAATAGCGTCGTCCCATATTTCAAGCCAAAAATCATCATTACTGATAATTGATTTTAAGCTGGGGGTTTTTTGTAAGCGTCTAGCGATATTTTTTCGTTGGGTTTTTATAGTGACTTCCCAGCTTACGCCTCTATGAGAAGGCTGAAACTGCCATTTAATTAAATGCGCCACTAATACCACCATCCGACTTTCTAATTCACGTTGCTCACTCTTTCCCACGTCTTCAATCTCATCGGCAATATGTTCAAGATCAAGCAAATCAAACCGACCAGAGCGGATAAATTCCGCCTGTTCATTCGCCCATGAAATGATATCAGTTTCATATCTTTGCATTAAAACACCTCTACATCTGTATCACTAGGTAAATTGGGACTTTAGCACTAATATTAAATAGTGGCTAGTCAAGCTAATGGGCTACCCATTTAAAGCAGGACAGATAAATAAAGCTGACCTATTTATTCTGGGAGTGCTGAGCCCCAGCAAGTTGCCTCGATGAAGCAACGCGGAATCGAGGTTATATAGTACTCAGAATTCCTCGATTCCACTGCGTTTCATCGGGCTACTTGCTAATTAAAACTTCGTGTTCACCCTATTGAGCATGGAAATGTGGAGGATTATGATCATTCCAATACATAGTAATAATAATTCCAAAAAATCGACTTATCTCTGGCATATTTATTCCCCTAAAATCAGTTGTTCAACGTGCTGTTTTGCGTGTACTAATTCATCAATAGCTTGTCGTGTAACTGTTTGGCTTGAGAGCGTAATGCACTGATGTGGTTGGAAATATTACATGCTGGTAATCTCAGGTACATGAATATCCTCGTATTGTTCAATTAAACCCCCCACTAATTCCATTAATGAGGCTAAGTGATGATTTTCGTTTTCACCGACAGCATCAGTCAAGCTATCGAATAAATCAACGGCTTGCAGGTAATCGTGCTCATTATGCAATACATGAACAAATTTTGAAAAATTATTCCAGACGGGGTTATTTGTTCAATATAAATGGCTGACATAGTCTTTACTCCTTCCATTTGTTTGGCTACCAACTTAAGGCGGGACAGTTTAAATAGTACATCGTTCCTACGCTCCGCGCTTATCGTTATACACAAATGTTAAGTAAACCATCATACCGGCTGGGAAGCCGGTATCCAGTGCCATAGATGGCAATCTGTATACATCCATGTAACCTAAATTCCGGCAGTCTATGCCGGAATGACGTGCTTTTAGGTGTGTGTATAACGATGAGCGCTCCGCGTGGGAACGATAAGAAAAGCTTTCTCTACTATTTTGTCCCGTCTTAAGTTGGTAGCCGCTTAATCCGAATGATGAATGCTTTAATCCGGCGATTAATGCTTTGATTTGAATGATCAATGCTTTAATCCGGCGATTAATGCTTTGATTTGAATGATCAATGCTTTAATCTGAATGATGAATGCTTTAATCCAGCGATTAATGCTTTAATCCGGCGATTAATGCTTTGATNNGANNGATNAATNCTTTAATCTGAATGATGAATGCTTTAATCCGGCGATTAATGCTTTAATCTGAATGATGAATGCTTTAATCCGGCGATTAATGCTTTAATCTGAATGATGAATGCTTTAATCCGGCGATTAATGGCTTAATCGGAGTGATTAATCACTTAATCATTTTTTTAAGCGTTTGTTACTGACGATTAAACGATAGATTGCGCTAACTATTGTTCGTTAGGTCTTTTTAAAGCTTAGATTACGCAGGCGATTGTTAGTTAGGGTTTTTTAAAATCCCCCCTCTCTCTACAAAGGGGCTAGAGGCAGTAGGATGGGCAAAGGCAAGGCCGTGCCCATCGAACTTTAATAGTGTGTTGATGGGCACGCTGGCGCTTTGCCCATCCTACAAACCAAAAGAGACGATGATTATTTACTGGCTTCTTCGGTATAAACACCAAAGTTCATGATACGTTGATAGCGCCTGGCTAATAAGGTCTCGGTATCGGACTCTTGTAATTCCGCTAAATGACGACTTAAGGTTTCTTTTAAGTTCGCTGTGATGGTTGCAAAATCCCTATGGGCACCGCCTACGGGTTCTCTGACAACTTCATCGACAAAACCTTGTTCACGAATCCGATCAGAGGTAATGCCCATCGCTTCTGCGGCTAATTGGGATTTATCCGCGCTTTTCCATAAAATAGACGCGCAGCCTTCCGGTGAAATAACTGAATAAGTACTGTATTCCAGCATAATTAAACGATCACCCACACCTATTGCTAATGCACCACCTGAACCACCTTCACCGATAATGGTGCAAATAATGGGGGTTTTTAGGGTGGTCATTTCAAATAGGTTTCTGGCAATGGCTTCGCTTTGTCCACGTTCTTCTGCATCGATACCCGGATAAGCGCCCGGTGTGTCAATTAAGCAAATAACGGGGATTTTGAAGCGTTCTGCCATTTTCATGATGCGTAAGGCTTTACGATAACCTTCAGGTCTTGGCATACCAAAGTTACGATAAATTTTTTCTTTGGTATCTCGGCCTTTTTGGTGGCCGATGATCATGACGGGTAGGCCATCGAGACGCGCTAAACCACAGACGATGGCAGGATCGTCAGCATAAGCTCTGTCACCATGTAGTTCATGGAAATCAGTGAACATGTGCTCGATATAATCCAAGGTATAAGGTCGGCCTGGGTGTCGAGATAATTGAGATATTTGCCAATCAGTCAGATTGCTAAAAATGGACTCTGTTAAGGTCTGGCTTCTATCTTCCAATTGCCTAAGCGCATCGGAAATATTGATATTGTTATCAAACTCGACATTACGGAGTTCGGTGATTTTCGCTTCTAATTCAGCGATGGGTTGTTCGAAATCAAGAAATTTTAAGTCCATAGAGAGGTAATCTAAGCGATAAGAATAATATTTAGGGGATGATTTTATAGAAAAATGGCAATAAGTTCTAAATAAATTCCGAATTTAATAATCATCGACTATTCTGCAGTAATTTATAGTACACTTTTACCATTACCTACCCCCCCTTTAAATCTGAATAAAAGAGCGCAACTGCTGATGTTTACAATTACCAAAGAAGTTTATTTTTGTTACGGGCATCGATTGATGAATCATCCCGGTAAATGCCGTAATTTACATGGTCATAGCGTTAAAGCTGCAATATCTATACAGCAAGAACAGCTGAATGATCAAGGTATGGTGTGTGACTTTTCTGATATTAGAGACTGTGTAGAGGCTTATATAGATGATCAATTAGATCATAATTTTTTGCTCTATAAAGATGATCCTATCATTCCTATGTTGACAGCCAATAACGAGCGTTTCTTGGCGCTTGATGAACATCCTACCGCCGAAGTCTTAAGTAAAATGATTTATCAGCATTTAAAACAAGCGGGGTTTAATGTTGCAGAGGTGACCTTATGGGAAACAGCTAGTGCGCATGCTTGTTACCGAGAAAATTAATAGTCATCATGAGTTATATTAATCCAGTCAATAAATCCTTTTGTCTGGAGCAAATGTGTGCTTCAAATTACCAGAAATTGCTTAAGTTAATGCCAGAGTTATTGGTTTTGAAGGAAGTTGCTATCGGTGTAGCCTTGAATAATACGCCTTTGCACATTACGGTTATTGAAAACACGCCTTATACGATGATGATAGAGCTTAATCATTGCTTTAATCAAAGCAAGGACGAATATTTAGAGCCAGCAGTGAAAATACGGCTTTATTTGGATGCAAAATTGGCTGAAGTGATGAGTGATCAAGCGCACTCTCCTATTGCTATGGCTTTTAAAGATAAAGGTCTTAGCAAAGATATTATGAATTATAAATGGCGTTTAAATTATTTTTTGCAAAAGTGGCTGGATCATTGTTTAAAGAAAGACTACCAATTTAGCGTAATGACAGAGTGCTCTGCATTAATCGTTAGTTAATACCAAATTTTTCTGTAAGTTTCAAACAATCATATTATATGCCGGCAGCAACAGTTTATTGTAATCACTCAAATGTTAATGGTTTAAAGCATCAAAAACATGCACTTCTTGTAAAAATCCTAGCGCTTTTAATGGTGCTGGGGCTACATATCGGTTTAGCGATGCTTTTATTTCGTTCTGATACGATTGAACCTATCAAACCACCGGTGTTTATGGAGGTATTGATGTTATCAGTACCTGCGACACCTGCAGAGTCTCAGGCGCTGGCAAAGACCGCATTACCTATAAAAAAAGCGCCTATAACGCCTACACCTACGCCTAAGAAGCCCGCGCCAGCGTTAATCAAAAAGCCTGCTATGATTATTCCCACACAGGCTACGTCCAGTTCTCCAGTAGCAACAGAATCAGTGCCTGTAGTGAAAGCTGAACCGCTATCAGTACCCGTTTCTCAGGAAGCGCCAGCGACATCTCAAGGTGCAGAATCTATCGCTAAAAGTACAGAGTCTACTAACCATGAACACGATGCTGACAAAAAATCAGTCATTTCAGGTATCATGCCGTTAGTTAAGGTTAATCCTATCTATCCTACTCGTGCGGTCAGTCATGGCATTGAAGGTTGGGTGAGGATAGAATTTACCATTCAAGCCGATGGATCGGTGGCAGATGCCGTGGTAGTGCAAGCAATGCCAGAGGCTATTTTTGATGATGCGGCTCTAACTGCGATAACCCAATGGCAATTTAAACCAAAAATGATCAATGGCGTCGCGGTACAGCAACGAGCTGGGCAACAATTACAATTTAAGTTAGATCACTAAGGAATGAGCACCAAATAATCTAGTCAAGTAGCATCCAACTCCCTCCTTTGTAGAGGGGGGATTTTAAAATCATAGTTGCCGAAGTTATTTTATGCTCGTTCCTAACTATTCATATTACACAAAGGATACCTTTAATGAGCTCTGCTATCAGCCCTAATTTTATTATTGATCTAACTCTCTATGTTTTACTGGCATTTTCTGTGGCGACCTGGACCTTGATTTTTTATAAGATTTGGCAGTTTTATAATAATCATCGCTGTAATGAACGTTTTGAGTCTGCTTTTTGGCAGCTACATAATTTAAAACAAATTAATAGCTTGGCGCTGCATGAAATTGAAGGTTCACAGGCGCGTTTGGCTCATGAAGGTGTCGCTTGGTTAAATGAACATCAACAATCTGAGGGTATCATTATTAAGCATTGTGGTAATGCTTCTGAATTATTTGAGCAAACCTTAAAAGTAAAGTTACAACAAGAATATCAGGCCATGGAAAGTGGCTTAACTATATTGGCAAGTATCGGTAGTACCGCACCTTTTGTCGGTTTATTCGGTACGGTTTTAGGTATTATGAATGCTATGCATAACATTACAGCAAGTGGATCTACCAGTTTAGACGTGGTTGCCGGCCCTATTGGTGATGCCTTAGTCGCCACCGCTATTGGTATTGCGGTCGCCGTTCCCGCTGTTTTGGCTTATAACTTTTTGTTGCGTCGCATAAAAGTACAGCGCACTCAGTTAGAAAATTTCGTCATCAGTTTTTTAATTATGGCGGCCCCTATTTTGGATGAGCAAAATTAATCAGGCACGCCATGACTATAGGGCTGCCAACTTAAAGCGGTACAGCTTAGCTTAATCGTTTACTTTTAGACAGGGCTGTCTTAAGCGTAGACAAAAGCCGAAAGGTTAAGGCTAGTATCTGTCACGCCTTAAGTTGCTAACCTCTTAGACTTAATCTTTCGCCCTGAGCCTTTCGTCTGGGCTGAAACTGTCCTACCTTAAGTTGGTAACCGACTATAGTAAACAGCCATTATTTGTGATTGCAACCATAGATGAATAGATAGCCCATATGCTGAGAAACTTATCAACTAAAACGCAGACCTCTGTTAGGCAAAACCTTCGATGGTTATTTATCCTTAGAAACCTAATGATGATCAGTGAAGTGTTACTGATTATTTTAGCGGTCTATGGGCTGGGTATAAAGTTACCAGAACAGCAACTCTGGTTAGTCGTGCTATCAACGGGGGCTATTAATATTTATACCTCTATGCGTTTAGACACCGAAGATCCCGTGACTGAGTTGGAAGTCTTTTCGCAGATATCCATTGATGTATTTATTATTGCGGCGCTATTGTATCTGACGGGGGGGGCATCAAATCCCATTACTTGGGTATTCTTGTTACCGCTTATTATTACCTCGATTATGCTGCCGCAAACGTATGCTTGGTATATGGTTATTTTAACCACAACGATGTATACCATGTTAATTGCCTTTAATGTCCCCTTACCGTCAATAGAGCCACATATGCCTGATCCGGAAGGGATGCGTTCTGATTTGCAGCATTATATTATGTTGCAGCATGCGCATAGTATGAATGACAAAAGCTATTTTAGTTTACACATGTTTGGTATGTGGTTTGGATTTGTATTTAGTGCGGGTTTAGTGGCTTTTTTTGTTGCCGAATTAGCTAGAACACTGAGGCTTCAGGAACGTAATTTGGCTGAGGCTAGAGAAAGCGCTCTACGTGACGAAAAAGTGGTCGCCTTAGGTACCTTAGCCGCTAGTGCAGCCCATGATATGGGTACACCTTTAGGTACTATGGCTATTTTGACTCATGAATTGGAACAAGATTACCCTAGTCACCGTTATCCTGATTTATATGAAAAAATGATTATTATGCAACAGCAAATTAATCGTTGTAAGCAGGCTTTGTCGGTGATGTCGGCCTCCGCAGGTGAAATGCGTGCTGAATCGGGTGGGGTCATGTTATTAACCAGTTATATTGATGATGTTATTAATCAGTGGCGTACTCATGAGCCTAGTGCAAAATTAAACCTATTTATAGATTCAAAGGTTGATGTAGACGCTAAAATTATTGCAGAACGTACCTTAACTCATGCGTTAATTAATATATTAAATAATGCCGCTGAAGCTTCACCCCATGAATTAGGTATAGATTTTCATGCCAGTTGGGATTTATATCAGATAACCCTTAAGATTCGCGATTTTGGTTCTGGTTTTTCATCTGAATTAGCAGAGATTGTCGGTAAACAACCGGTCGTTAGTAAAAAACGAGGGCTGGGGGTTGGCTTGTTTTTGACTTACTCCACTATTAGTCGCTTAGGCGGTAATATCAAGCATTATAATTGCGAATCAGGCGGTGCCTGCGTTGAAATTACCTTACCACTATTAAACAATGAAAGAGAAAATGACAGTTATGGAGACCGATAAACCACGGTTATTATTAGTGGATGATGACGAAACTTTTTGTAGCGTATTGAAATCAGCATTAGAAAAAAGACATTATGAGGTATTGGTTGCCACGAATGTTGCCGATGGCATAATGCTGGCTGAGCGTGATCTGCCAGAATATGCCGTCATTGATTTACGTATTGGTTTTGAATCGGGTTTGGAGTTAGTCAAGAAATTAATATCTTTAGACGATAATACTCAAATTGTAATGCTGACGGGTTTTGCCAGTATCGCTACGGCCGTTGAAGCGATTAAGTTAGGCGCAATCCATTATTTAACGAAGCCTGCTAATGCGGATGAAATTGTTAATGCCCTGAATAAAAATGAAGGCGATACATCGGTATTGATTAGTGAGAATCCATTATCAATAAAGCGCTTGGAATGGGAGCATTTGCAGAAAGTCTTAATGCAGCATGACGGCAACATATCAGCGGCTGCTAGAGCTCTGAGTATGCACCGTCGTACCTTACAAAGGAAATTAGATAAAAAGCCGGTAAGAGAATAAGGCTACCAACTAAAGCAGGCGAAGGGCGAAGCCCAATGCCGGTCGGGGTTTGCAACCCCGACCGAAACGTTTAGATGCACCCAAACGGCGTTATATAACCAAAAGCACGCCTATTTCTTCGCTGATCTTTCAAAGATAATGGCAATAGCAAACGTTTGAGACGGGATTATAAACCCCGTCTCGCGAGGCCTTTAGCTCTTTGTCTGCTCTTAATTGAACCGTTAACGGAAGCTGCTCCGCCTTAATTTTCTAGCCCACTCATCATATCCAATGCTAAGGCTTCGGCGACTTTAATACCATCGACAGCAGCAGAAAGTATGCCGCCCGCATAGCCTGCACCTTCTCCGGCGGGATATAAGTCCCCAATGCCGGTCGGGGTTTGCAACCCCGACCGAAACGTTTAGATGCACCCAAACGGCGTTATATAACCAAAAGCAAGCCTATTTCTTCGCTGATCTTTCAAAGATAATGGCAATAGCAAACGTTTGAGACGGGATTATAAACCCCGTCTCGCGAGGCCTTTAGCTCTTTGTCTGCTCTTAATTGAACCGTTAACGGAAGCTGCTCCGCCTTAATTTTCTAGCCTACTCATCATATCCAATGCTAAGGCTTCGGCGACTTTAATACCATCGACAGCAGCAGAAAGTATGCCGCCCGCATAGCCTGCACCTTCTCCGGCGGGATATAAGCCTAAGGTATTGATGCTTTGATAGCTGTCATTACGTTTGATACGTATCGGCGATGAAGTACGTGTTTCTACACCGGTTAACACCGCATCAGCCATAGCAAAGCCTTTTATTTTTTTATCAAAGGCTGGTAACGCTTCGCGTATGGCGGCAATGGCATAGTCGGGTAGGGCTGTGCTAAGATCGCCTAAATGAACGCCAGGTGTGTAGGAGGGCGAGACTGTACCGAATTTTGTAGAGGGCTGGTTGGCAATAAAGTCACCGACCAATTGCCCGGGTGCTTGATAACTACTGCCACCTAAAGTAAAAGCATGGGCTTCTAATTGCCGCTGAAGATCAATGCCCGCTAAGGGGTGACCGGGAAAGTCATCTGGGGTAATACCGACTACAATAGCGCTATTAGCATTACGTTCATTACGTGAGTATTGGCTCATGCCGTTAGTGACCACATGACCTGCTTCAGAAGTCGCTGCGACTACCGTACCGCCTGGGCACATGCAAAAGCTGTAAACAGAACGGTCATTACTACAATGATGCACCAGTTTGTAATCAGCCGCGCCTAGTAAGGGATGACCGGCATGGCTACCAAAACGACAGTTATCGATGAGCGATTGAGGGTGTTCAATACGAAAGCCAATAGAAAAAGCTTTAGCTTCAATATAAACGCCACGATCATAAAGCATTTTAAAGGTATCTCTAGCGCTATGACCGACTGCTAGCACTATATGGGTACTTGCAATAGTTTCACCATTGGCAAGCACAACGCCTCGTACTTGACCGGCTTCAATATCAATCGCATCGACGCGATTTTGAAAGCGAATCTCGCCACCTAAGGCTTCGATAGTGGCACGCATTTGTTCCACCATAGTGACTAGCTTGAATGTGCCGATATGCGGCTTGCTGACCCGTAAGATTTCCGCAGGTGCGCCCGCTTTAACAAACTCAGTTAAGACTTTGCGGCCATAGTGATGAGGGTCTTTGATTTGGGTATACAATTTACCATCGGAAAATGTTCCTGCACCTCCTTCACCAAATTGTACGTTGGACTCGGGGTTAAAAATACCTTTGCGCCAAAGTCCAAAGGTATCTTTAGTGCGCTCTCGAACTTCTTTGCCTCTTTCTAAAATAATAGGTTTAAAGCCCATTTGTGCCAATAATAAACCAGCAAACAGACCACAAGGCCCTGTACCTATAACAATAGGTCGATTGTTTAGGTGATTGGGGGCTTGAGTAACAAACTGATAAGTATTATCTGGCGTGACCGAAATATGCACATCATCTTGATGTCGTATCAATAAGTCTGCTTCATTATTAACTTCAACATCAACGGTATACACTAGGCTGATGGCCGATCGTTTACGGGCATCATGGCCTTGACGAAAAATAGTGATAGCGATGAGGTCGTTGGTGTCAATTCCCAGTTGTTGCAGTACCGCAGCTTTGATTGCGGTTTCTGGATGATCTAAGGGAAGTTTAAGTTCGGTAATTCTCAGCATGTAAGGTAACTATATCGCGTAGGTTCGGATTATCTGAAAGGCTCTTGTTAATCGCCTCAAGATTGTTAGTTAGAAAGGCAAGAATTAAAAAGGCTGTATAAGAGAGCTATAACAAGAAATAAGCTAGGGCAATGCAAAAACCACGACGATGATGTCGTGGTTTTGTATTCAAACAGTAAAGCAGCGGACTTACTTAGTCAGCTTTTCGCTTAATTGGGCAGACCACTGACCAAAATAAGTACCTATCACTATAGAGATAGAAATAACCAGTAAAGGATTATTTAGAGAAATACTCAATAGTACGTCTTGATTTAATTTATCAGGTGTTTGTAATAAATAAGCAAACGTTGAGGAATAGCCCAATACGCTGGCAGGAATGGTGGCCAGTTGTGGAATGTTAGCGGCTAAGCATAAAACGATCACTGAAATCGCAACCGTAATAGCGGCCATGAAAGGAAAGCCCAGTGTAGCTGTAGCAGGAATGTTAGTCAGTAAAATAGCCGTAAACCAAGCCATGACTACACCAAAAATACCACATACGATGGTATTAATAAGTGCTTCTTTAGTCGCGCCTAAGAAAAAATAAGCAGCCCAAGCAATGGTTGCAGCCCAGATAAAAAAGAAGCCACTGGCAGGGCCAACGGCTAAAAAGGTTGCAACGCCCGCTAGAACGCCAATACTGATAGAAAGAGCGGTTAATTTATCAAAAATAGCTAGTTTATCCATAATATTTCTCCAAAGTTTCACCTCATAGTTAATTGGTCAGTTTTCACATTGAGGCGGTTCTATGAAATCTAACAGTTTGGCTTAAACAAGCTATCGATTAAACCCCTTTGTGTCGAATGTTCTTAGTTACTCATCGAAAACACTCGAATCAGCGCCTGATTTTATACTCTACTAAGGATCATGGTCAATTTATAGACACTAATCGCACTAATAAAAAGTCAGGTGTTTCATCAGAGTGTTTTCTAAGTTAAAGATAACAGTTTTATTTTGTTCTTTTAAAAACAGCCATAGATTCTACATGGCCTGTTTGTGGAAACATATCCATCACGCCGGCTTTAATGAGTTGATAGCCGAGTTCATTGACCATAATGCCGGTATCACGAGCTAGCGTGGATGGATTACAAGACACATAAACCACTAAATCGGGCTGCCATTTTTTAAAGTAGTGTAAAACGTCAGACGCTCCTGCACGAGAAGGATCGAGTAAGATTTTATTGTATTTACGCAAAGCCCACGGTTGGTCACTAATATCTTTACTTAAATCAGCGGCATAAAACTCAGCGTTGCTAATATTATTATGCAGGGCATTTTCTTTGGCATGATTAACCAGCGGTTGATCGCCTTCGATGCCGACTACCGAGCCTGCAAATTTAGCCATAGGGAGTGTAAAATTACCCAAGCCGCAGAATAAATCTAACACCGTGTCATTTTCATTAAGCGCTAATAGATCCAAAACACGCGCAATCATTTGTCGGTTAATTTCATAATTAACTTGAGTAAACATGGCCGGTCTGAATTTAAATTCAATACCTAAGTCCGGTAGAGCATAGCTGGGGATTATTTCCGGTTCACCATCCAATGGCACGATAGTGTCTGGACCTTTGGATTGTAAGCACAAGCTCATATTATGTTCATGACCGAAAGCACGCATTATGTCCTGATCGGCAGCTGTAGGAGGCTCTAGTACACGAAAAGACAGTACACATTGATCTTCACCAATAGCGACTTCTATTTGGGGTATTTTATCGCGGATAGTGAGTTCGGAGATCATTTCACCTAATGCCGTTAACTGTGTACCAACTATCGGGTGCATAACCACACAGCTATCTATTTCTGCTAAATAAGGATGTCTTCTTTCTCTAAAACCAACTAATACTCGGTTCTTTTTAGCGACATATTTAACGCCCATACGTGCTTTGCGCCTATAGCCCCAATGAGGGCCGATTAAAGGCGGTAAAAGTTCTGGTACTTCTACTTTACCTATGCGTTTAAATTGTTCAATAAGTAGTTCTTGCTTGATTCTTATTTGCGCTGTAGCTTCAACATGTTGAAAACTACAGCCACCACATAAGCCATAATGGGCGCATAGAGCATCAACTCTGTCTTCTGAACGACTGAGCAAGTTGACAACTTTACCTTCAGCATAATCTTTACGAATGTCAGTATAGATAAATTCTACTTCTTCACCCGGTAAGGCTTCATCAATAAAGATGACTTTACCTTCAACATGGGCAACTCCACGGCCATCATGCGCTAATGATTCTATGGTGACTTTAACGGGGGTTTCTGGTAGTTGTTTTTTTCTGGTTCTTTTCTTAGGCATATCGTTTGATAAATCTCAGCTATAAGTATGATTAGAGGGAGGGGAATTTGGCGTTGTTAAGCAGGAAAAACGCCAGTCGATAAGTAGCGATCACCACGATCACAAATAATCACCACAATGATGGCATTCTCAACTTCTGCAGATATTTTTAATGCGGCAGCAACGGCACCGCCGGAGGAAACGCCGGCAAAAATACCTTCTTCAGAGGCGAGTTTACGCATGGTATTTTCAGCGCTGTCTTGATCAATATCAATAATTCTATCAACTCGATCAGCCTGATAGATTTTTGGTAGATAAGCGGTGGGCCAGCGCCTAATACCGGGTATTTTTGAATCACCTTCAGGTTGTACGCCGATAATTTGAATGCTTGGGTTTTGTTCTTTAAGAAATCGTGAAGTACCCATAATAGTACCTGTTGTGCCCATGGCGCTGACAAAATGGGTAACCTTACCGAAAGTGTCCTGCCAGATTTCAGGGCCGGTGCTTTCATAATGAGCAAGAGGGTTATCAGGATTGGCAAACTGATCAAGAATTAGCCCTTGTCCTGCCGTTTCCATTGCTCTTGCTAAATCGATGGCAGCTTCCATACTGCCTGCCGCAGGGGTGAGAATAATGTCTGCACCGTAGGCTTTCATCGAGGCTTTACGCTCGTCACTCATATTGTCCGGCATGACCAAGGTTATTTTATAACCTTTAATAGCCGCCACCATTGCTAGAGCAATGCCGGTATTGCCACTGGTTGCTTCTATTAGACGATCACCTGGTTTAATGTCACCTCTAGCCTCGGCACGAGTAATCATACTGAGGGCGGGTAGGTCTTTAACAGAGCCGGCTGGATTATTACCTTCTAGCTTGGCAAGTAGGGTATTGCTGGTATTACCTGGTAAGCGTTGCAACCTAGCTAAAGGCGCATTGCGTACAAAAGATTCAATCGTTGGGAAAATCATCAATATTATGAACAGAGTAGGGGGGGGGGTACATGAAAATAAAAAACAGAGTGGGCTAACTGGGCGGCGATAAGTTGCCGCCCAGTTACCAAGTCGTTATTATTTTTTGATGGCGTTAGAGCTTTCTTCACTTTCGTGCTGTATTTGTTCGCCTTCTTGAATCATGCGATTGCCTTCGTCAACTTTATTTTGGCCTTCGCGCGTTAAAATAGTGCCACGATCAATTAAGTCCTTACCTTTTTTCCATCGATCGCCCAAACTTGCTAGTCGTTGACTTTCGCTAATCATTTGTTCACCAGAAAGTGCAGGAGTCGCAGCTTGTACGGTAGCTGTACTTTCATTCTGTATTTGTTGGCCTTCTTGAATCATTCGGTTGCTTTCATCAATTTTATTGTTGCCATCGCGAACTAAAGCAGTGCCGCGATCAACTAAATCCTTACCTTTTTTCCATCGGTCGCCTAAGCTTGCTAAGCGTTTACTTTCATTAATCATTTGTTCACCAGAAAGTACCGGTGCTTGAACAATGATGGGCGCAGCCACCGCTACAGGGGCAGGTATAGGCTCAGAGGCACAGCCACTTAATAGTAAGGCAAGGCTAGCGATGCTTAGATTAGGAATAATAACGGTGTGATTTTTCATGATCAATGGCTCTTAATGTTATGGATTTATGATAGAGATGTTTAAATATTAAGCGGATTCTGAGTGGTAAGCTTCTTTATCGATATAGATATCAACAGGATTTTTCAAAATTATAGCAGCAACTGGCAGATCTTCACCTAAACGCCAACTTTTAACCGCATCTTGTTTGTTTTTACCCGTAATGAGAAAAATGAGTTGGTTAGCGTCACTTAAGCCTTGAGCACTAATAGATACTCGCTCAGAGGGGGGCTTGGGTGAATTATAAACAGCATGAGCTAGTTCATCATTATTATGCTGATGCCTAGGAAACAAACTAGCCGTATGACCATCTTCCCCCATGCCTAGTAACACCATATCAAACGGCACTGCTTTAGCAACAACTTGTTGGTAGTGTAGTGCTGCTAATTCTGGCCCTAGTTCGGCTGGGATGGTAAATATTTGCGCGTCGGGTATAGATACTTTTGAAAGAAAAGCAGTTTCTGCCATCAGGCTATTTCGTTCAGCATGGGCTATTGGTAAACAACGTTCATCACCATAATAGATAAACCAACGCGCCCAATCGGCATTAGCTGTTGCTAATAAATGATAAACTTTTTCTGGTGTACTACCGCCTGCTAAGACTAATTTAAAATGGCCATGATCAGCAATCGCTAAATCTGCCGCAGCTAGGATTTGTTGATACGCGGCATGAGCTACATTATCTGCTGTTTCTAGGATATGCCAACGACTCGTTTGTTGCATTTATTTACACTCCGGTGTTAAAGAACTGCGCCAAAAATGAGCGCTTTTTTCAAATAATCGACTGTCTTCAGGCCCCCAAGAGCCCGCAGGATAAGTTGCAATAAAGTCTCGCTCTATCGCCCAAGTTTGCAAGATGGGATCGACAATACGCCACGCATATTCCACTTCATCAAAGCGTAAAAACAAAGAGCGATCACCTTTTAAGACATCAAGTAATAAGTCTTCATAAGCATCAATGGCTTTTTCATCGTCGTTACGAAAGCTGGCATCTAAGCTAGTCGTGCGGGTTTTCATTTCTAAACCAGGTTCTTTGACGGTCATTTCTATGCGTATACATTCTTCCGGCTGTATGCCCAGTAAGATCCAATTCTGATTCATACATTGCACATGGGTGTCTCGAAAGAACTGTAAAGGCGGATGGCGAAAACAAATCGAAATCGTTGATTGTGCTTTAGCCATGCGTTTTCCGGTACGCATATACATAGGAACACCGCGCCAGCGCCAGTTGTCGATATATAGCTTCATAGAGGCGTAAGTTTCTGTCACGCTATTGGCTGGAATATTGGCTTCTTGCAAATAACCATTCACTTTTTCACCTTGAATATGACCTGAGGCGTATTGAGCTCGAAAAGCATAGCCATGCACGGCTTCTTTAGGGATAGGGCGAATAGATTTTAATACTTTAACTTTTTCATCACGTAAAGATTCTGCCTCCATTGAAGCGGGGGGTTCCATGGTGACTAATGTTAGCAACTGTAAAAGATGGCTCTGTAACATATCACGCATAGCACCTGCGCCATTATAATAATCACCACGACTGTTTATACCAATTTCTTCGGAATGAGTGATTTGTATATGGTCGATGTAATTGCGATTCCATAAGGGTTCAAGCATGACATTCGCAAACCTAAACACTAATACATTTTGTACCATACCTTTACCTAAGTAATGATCGATACGATAAATCTGTTCTTCGGTTAAATAATGGCTGATGCGCTTTTGCAAAGCTTGAGCACTGTCTAAATCATAACCAAAAGGTTTTTCAATAATAACCCGTCGCCAACCGAGATCCTCGTTAAAGAGTTGGTTATTACTTAACATTTCCATCACTAATCCGAAATCAGCTGGGCTAATGGATAAATAGAAAGCGATATTATGGGAAAATTTGTTTTTGTCGTTAAGCAACGCGGCAAGTTCGCTATAGCACTGGGGCTTTACAATATCACCTTGATGATAGACTAAGCGGGTACAAAAGCGCTTAAAAATGCTTTCATCAAAATCATCTTTAGTTTTTGCCATCACCATTTCACGAACTTCACTTAACCATTTCTCCTGATCCCAAGGTCTTCGACCTATCGCAACAATACGGGTGCCGTCAGGTAAACGATTAGCAACATCAAGATGGTATAAGGCAGGCATTAATTTAGTTCGGGACAAATTGCCCGTTGCGCCAAATATAACGTAAGTACAGGGATCAAGATTCATAAACTGCTCACAGTTAAGTTTTTATATTTTATGGCTGTTGGTTTTAAACAGTGTACGTAGACGATGCCGTCTTACCACCATGTCCTGTCCAGTCGGTATGAAAAAATTCGCCTCTGGGTTTATCGGTGCGCTCGTAAGTATGAGCGCCAAAGTAGTCTCGTTGTGCTTGTAACAAATTAGCGGGCAGTCTTTCGGTACGATAACCATCAAAATAAGCTAAAGCTGAAGAAAATGCGGGGGTGGGAATACCTAGTTCTATACCTAAGATAACGGCTTTTCGCCAGCCAGCATCAGCTAGCTTCATGGCCTTAACAAAGAAGTCGGCTAACAATAGATTTTCTAATTGAGGATTTTCCGTATAGGCTTGCTTAATATCATTTAAAAATTGGCTACGAATAATGCAGCCACCACGCCACATTAAAGCGATTTCACCATAGTTAAGGGATAAGTTATATTCTTTAGAGGCTTCACGCATTAAGCGAAAACCTTGGGCATAAGAAATAATCTTAGCCGCATATAACGCATCCCGAACAGCGTTAATCATCGCTAGTTTATCGCCTGAAAATGTTTGTTTGGGGCTAGTCAATAACTGTGCCGCTTTGATGCGTTCTGACTTTTGAGCCGATAAACAACGTGCAAATACTGATTCACCAATTAAGGTTAACGGTATACCTAAATCTAGGGCATTGATGCCGGTCCATTTGCCTGTACCTTTTTGTCCTGCGGTGTCGAGAATCTTATCGACTAAAGGCTGACCATCTTCATCTTTATAGGCCAGAATATTAGCGGTAATTTCTATTAAATAAGAGCTGAGTTCGCCTTGATTCCATTCGGCAAAGATGGCTTGCATTTCATCTGCGCTAAGACTTAAGCCTTCTGATAACAATTGATAAGCTTCGCAGATCAATTGCATATCACCATATTCTATGCCGTTATGCACCATCTTGACGTAATGACCTGCACCGTTATCACCTACCCATTCACAGCAAGGATCGCCGTTGACATGAGCACTGATCGCTTGAAAAATAGGTTTAACGATAGGCCAAGCCGCTTGGTTACCGCCCGGCATGATAGAGGGGCCATGACGCGCACCTTCTTCGCCGCCAGAAACGCCGGTACCGATGTAATTAATGTTTTGTGCGGCCAATGCTGCTGTGCGTCGATTGGTATCGGTAAATAAGGAGTTGCCACCATCGACAATAATATCGCCCTCTGCCAACAACGGTACTAACTGATCGATATAGTGATCAACCACGTCACCGGCTTTAACCATTAACATGATAATGCGTGGTATTTCTAAAGACTCGATAAGTTCTTCTAACGAGTGTGTGCCGACTACCAAAGTGTCTTTGGCAGGCCCTTCTAAAAACTCATCAGTGGTGCTCGTTGTGCGATTATAGACCGCGACTTTAAAACCATGATCGTTCATATTAAGAACCAGATTTTGACCCATTACTGCCAGACCGATTAAACCGATATTTGCTTTCATAATTGCACCTGTGTGATTTTCGTCAAAGGAAATATTAGCATATTTTAGTGGTGTCTTATCTATCAATACTTCGGACAGTTTTCGCAGCCGCTATCTTTAACTTAATCAAGATCTGTTTCTTGGTAGCGCTGACTTACGTACAAAAACAACAACGCCGTTATCAACATTAAGCCGGTAAAAAACCAAAAGTAATGAGCGCCGGCCAATTTACTACTGCCATCATTATTGTGTATGAAGAAGTTTACGGCGCTAGTAAACAGATTACCTAGGGCTACCGATAGAAAATAAAAGGCCATCACAAACGACTTCATGGTCGTGGGAGCTTGAGTATAAGAAAATTCAAGACAGGTTATAGAAACCATGATTTCGGCAGAGGTTAACAACAGGTAAGCCAATAACTGCCAGAGTATAGAGGGCGTTAAACCGGCATCTAATTGCATTTGCACAACACTGGGTATACTAAAAGCGATCACGGTAATGAATAAACCCAGCTGCATTTTTCTGAGTGCGGTTAAAACTAGCCAGCGATTAAGCCATGGATAAATCAGGTAAGTAAACAGCGGCACTAGCAGCATAATGAGCAGGGGATTAGCGGCCTGAATTTGTGAGGGCAAAAATTCAATACCCCATAGCAGTCTATCCATCTTTTGCGCTTGTACTATCCAAGAAGAACCCGTTTGATCAAATAAAGACCAAAAGACAGCAATAAAGACATAAATGCAGGCTAGTTTAGCTAAGCGTGTGAGCACCAATTGACTACACATTTCTTTAATAAAGTGGACTCCAGAAGGCGGTTTATGGATATAGTGATGACGCCCTAACCAGAGTAAAAAAGTAGCCAATAACATTAATAGACCAGGAACGGCAAAAGCGATGGCAGGTCCTGAATGATTCAGTAGCCAAGGAATAATCAACATGGCTGCAAAAGCGCCTACGTTAATAGCGATATAAAACCAACTATAAACTTTAGACAGTAAATGCTGATTGTTAAGGCTAAATTGATCGCCTATTTGTGCAGATACACAGGGTTTTATGCCGCCAGAGCCTATGGCTATAAGGCTTTGCCCTAGCAATAAACCCATGCGCGTATTATCCAAGGCCAGAGTAAAGTGACCTAAACAATAGATTAGCGATAGCAGCAGTATGGTTCGATATTTGCCAAATAAACCATCCGCTAATAAGGCGCCGAATAAAGGCATAAAATAAACGGCTGAGACAAATAAGTGAAAATAGCCTTGAGCTTCATTTTCAGACATAAGCGCAAGTTGTCCTGATGAATCGACTAGATATTGAGTCATATAAATCATTAAGATGGCGCGCATACCATAATAGCTAAAGCGCTCAGCCGCTTCATTGCCAACGATATAGGGTATGCCAGCAGGTACACTATTTGAGGTATTAGGGTTGGATTTATTGACATTCATATTGCGGCCGAGAGAGGTTTTTGTAGTCTTATTATTACTCAGCTAGGCTCTATACGTTAAGATTCTTTGGTTGACGCAGTGCTGAGGCGTTATAATTTGCAGCCCTTCTAAAAATAAAGTAAATAGATCATGCCAAGCAATATCGTATCCTTGAATCACGCTAGTTTTATTGTAACCAACACAGAAATTTCGTTAGGATTTTATCGTGATATTTTAGGTTTGCAGCAAGTTGATAGACCTGACTTAGGTTTTCCGGGCGCTTGGTTACAACTGGGTACTCAGCAAATTCATTTATTGGAATTAGATAATCCTGATCCGACGACAGGACGACCTACTCATGGCGGTCGTGATCGACATATTGCTTTAAATGCCTTATCTTTAACACCTGTGCAGGAGGCTTTAACTAAAGCGGGTATCGTTTACACAATGAGTATTTCAGGACGTAGGGCCATGTTTTGCCGCGATTTTGATGGCAATACCGTAGAACTTATTGAATTGCCTTGATAGTTTAATTGCCGATATCTCAGACCTCATATAGACCTTTAACTTCTCACATGACAGCTCGGTTATTATAGTAATCGAGTTGTCATGTGGGAAGTGACAAGTCTCTTATGGGGCAAAGACAAGTCTATATGGCCTAATATAAACTTCTCTTACGCCCTTATGACCGTTTTCGCTAGATAGTTGAAAGCTCTATATGAGGGCTAACATCCCTATCTATTGGCAAGTTAAGCCTGTCATTTCTCTCATTAGAGCATCGTTAAAGGGGTAAAATATTGACCTTTAGCAGGGTATTAATGCATAGCCGGTTGTTTTTGTTGGTAATGCCATAAGGGTAAGGCGAGTACTAATAAACTAGCAAACCAAAGTAACAACTGCTGATTGCTAAAAGTATAAATGAGTGCCGTCCATAATCTTTCACCTAGATTAGGATAGCTCTCAATGAAGTCATGGCCGGTCATGAAAGCGCTGGTTTCACCTACTATAATAGCCGGTATCATAAACAAAAGGGCATAGGCGCAGATTCTTAGTGGCAAGCGAATAACGGCCGCTGTTATTAAGAGTGACCAGCCCATGAGTTGACTGTAATGGGTGGTTTCCATAAAAGCTTCATAAACCCTATCGGTTAAAAAGGGATACGCTTGTTCATAGTTTGATCCATTCATTACCACGACTGTTTCGATGGCAATGACCAGCACACCAGTCACTGCTAAGACTACGCTGGCTGATTTTAGCCATTGAGTAGGCAGAAATTGTATGCCGAATAAGTCATTAATTTCTGGAGCTAGGGATAAGTTATGGCCTTTGACCCAATGACGAATTAATTTAAAGCCTAACAAACTAGCCACTGGTATATAAGCGACTGGATAAGGGATACTCAAGTATCGACCACTGAGTGCCAGTCCTTGAGATCGATATAAGGCAATGGCAACGAAGGCAAGCATTAAATAATGTATCCAGATACCCGTTTTTGCACTCATTTTATGTCGTAACATGGCTAATGTGTGTTGAAGTATTAATGCCCCCAACAATAAACTTAAGCCACTGATAAATAGTGCATGTAGACGTTCTATCAGATTGTAACTGGTATACCATTGACCACTGATTTGATTGATCAATAGGGCGCTGAGTAGTTGTGTAAAGCCCAAAAACATGGCCAAACGCAAGGACGTAAGCGACACTAGAGTTTTTGCTTGTGAGGCTATGACCAATAAGGTTATCAAGCCTGCATAGAATGTGTGTTGTGGCCAACGCGAATTTTCTGTTACTGCGCCAGTTAAGGGAAATACTCGTTGACGGTCTGCTGAATAGAGCCCCCAATTAGCGCCCACCACGCCCTCTAGTTTACTTTTCCACGGCTGATTAAAAGCTTCAACAATGTTGTAATCGAAATGGTTGTTATTGGCTAATTGTACTAAAGAACGTACAAACTTGGCTTCGTTGACGACACTGGGTATTGCCCAACCACGTTGACGACCGGCACTAGGCCAGCCGGATTCACCAATTAATATAGGTTTATCAGCATAGGCTTGTCGGATTCGTTGATAATTCTTATCAACGTGAGCGGCGGTAGTGGCAATATTTAAGGGTTCATCTTCCCAATAGGGCAATATATGTACAGTAAAGAAATCAACTTCTTTGGCAATTTCTGGATAGCGTAAATAAAAAGACCAAACGTCAGCGTAAGACACGGGTTGCTTAATCGCCTGTTTAACTTGGCGTATATAAGCTAATAATTGTTCTGGTTTTAATTCCCCTCGGAGTAATACTTCATTACCGACTATTACGCGCTTAATAACATCAGGATATTCATTGGCATCCTTAATGAGTTGTGCAATTTCGGCTTGATTGGTTTTGTCAGTGCTACCTATCCAAGCGCCTTGTATCATAGTGAGGCCGTATTTACGGGCAAGGACAGGGACGTTTTGCATGCCGTCTAAACTGGCATAAGTACGTATACTATGGGTTTGATCAGCCAATAACTGTAAATCCGCATCAATTTGTTCAGTGCTGGGATAGACCTTGGTTAACGGGCTTTGGCCTTCGCGAAACGGTGCAAAAGAAACACTGCTGATTTTGCCATCAGGCACATCAATACCAACGTCCTGAGGCAGATTACTTAACCATGCCAGTAAGCCATTAACCGTTACAATGAGTAAAAAGAATAGTAGTAGTCGAGTTATTTTCATGAAAACCGGCAATAGGGCAGTGAGAAGGTGGCTATCATAACGTATTAAGCTTGTTTTATGTTAAATGGCGTATCGTCATTGATGATGGCTAACACAAATTATTTGCTACACATTTAAAGAACATAAAGGTAGACTCAGATTTAATTAGTAGTATCACTGAATCTCATAATATTATGGCTGCAACAACTCTATTTGATAAAAACTGTACTCAATGTCCGCGTCTGCATCAGTTTTTAGTTGAGGTCAAAGCGAGTTACCCTGATTATTATGCGCGTCCGGTTGCGCCTTTTGGGGATGAACATCCGCAATTATTGATTGTAGGCTTAGCGCCGGGTATGCATGGTGCTAATGCAACAGGACGGCCCTTTACCGGTGATTATGCAGGATTGCTGCTTTATGAAGCACTTTACGAGTTTGGTTATAGTAACCAAGCTAAGTCTGAATCCTTGTCGGATGGGTTGATACTAAAGCATTGCCGTATTACCAACGCCGTTAAATGTTTGCCGCCTCAAAATAAACCCATAGGTTCTGAAATAACACAGTGCAATACTTTTTTGGCAGCAGAACTAAATACCTTGGCTGAACAAGTAGTTGTTCTAGCGTTAGGCACGGTAGCCCATCAAGCAGTATTAAAAGCGTATGATTTAAAATTGAGTAGCGCTAAGTTCGCTCATAACGCACAACATGCCTTACCTGGCGGACGCACTCTGATCGATTCTTATCACACTAGTCTCTATAACATTCAGACTAAGCTTTTGACTAAGAGTATGTTTTTTGATGTCTTTCGTAGTATTGACGAGTTATTGAAAAAATAATTTCAAAATTAATGAAGACACGCTGAGTTTTAGCTGATATTATCTAGCCAACTTGGAAATCCGCATAACTAAGAGACTAATTAAAGGCTGTACTTTAAGCGAGTAGTGATTAGATAGGGCTTTAAGAGGCTGAAGCTGGGTACTATTAAGGCTATCCATTAAGTTACAGAGATCATCATAAAGTTATTCAACTGAAAGTCGTACTTGTTCTTTAATGCTAGATATTGGCAACTACACACATACTCATGATAAAAATGGTTAAAAACTTATATAACTACCGCGAACTGATCGCTGCCTTAGTTTGGAAAAATATTGTTATTCGTTATAAGCAATCTTATTTAGGTATATTGTGGGCGGTGTTAAAGCCAATAATGTTGATGCTTATTTTTACCTTGGTAAGAAGTTTTGTAGGTATCGATACCGGCAATATTCCTTATCCTATACTGACTTTTGCAGCTCTGCTGCCTTGGGTTTTTTTTCAGGAGTCAGCGTCGGAAGGAGTAAATAGCGTAACGTCTAATGCGGCCTTAATTAAAAAAATATACTTTCCTCGCGAAGTCTTTCCGATTACCGCGATGGTGACAAAAATAGTGGAGTTGGCAATCAGTTTTGGCATTCTAGGAGCCATGATGATTTATTATAAGATGATGCCTACGGTTTACAGTTTATGGATTCCGATTGTTGTTTTTTACACGATGATGGTTACCTTAGGCATTAGTTTTTTTGGTGCCGCTATTAATGTTTATTACCGCGATATGTCTCAGGCTTTGCCGGTAGTGTTATCGTTATTAATGTATGGTTCACCGGTTATGTATCCATTGAGTTTGGTACATCAAAAACTTATTGTAGAGCAGGCGGCAGGTCATTGGTCTAATAATTTGTATACGCTCTATACCTTAAATCCATTAGCAGGCATTATCGATAGTTTTCAGCGAGTCATGCTTAAGGGCTTAGCCCCAGATTTTGAGGCGCTTTATCCCGGCGTGGTTTTAACGTTAGTGATATTGCCATTCAGTTATGTGTTTTTTAAGCGTGCTGAAAACTGGTTTGCAGATGTTATTTAAAGCGCCATGCCACAACAATTTGTTACCTAACGTTACGGTTAAACACTGTTATGCCTATTATTGAAGTTAATCATGTAACCAAAGAATACCAGTTGGGTCACATCACCAGTCTTAAGGAAAATGTAGCTAATTCTTATAGGCGCTTGATGGGCAAGCCCATTCATAGAAGAGAAGACTTTAAAGCCTTAGATGATGTTAGTTTTAGTATAGAGCAGGGTGAGGTAGTTGGTATCATCGGCCATAATGGTGCGGGTAAAAGCACTTTACTTAAACACTTGGCTAATATATCAAAACCGACCAAAGGCAGCGTTATTGTACGTGGCAGCGTAGCTCCGCTGATAGAGGTTGGGGCGGGTGTAAATCCGGAATTAACGGGTCGAGAAAACATCTTTTTAAACGGTGCTATTTTAGGTATTCCTAAAAAAATCATTCAACAAAAGCTGGATGAGATTATTGAGTTCTCAGAACTAGAACAATTTATTGATACACCGGTAAAGCGTTATAGTTCGGGCATGACGGTTAAGCTAGGCTTTTCGATTGCGACGAGTTTGGATGCCGATATATTGATAGTCGATGAAGTGTTGGCGGTTGGGGATTTAGCCTTTCAGCGTAAGTGTTTTGATCGTATGGAAGATATGATAAAGCGTCAAGGGAAGACTGTTTTGTTAGTCAGTCATAATATACGACAAATTCAACGCTTGTGTAACCGAGTCATCTTGCTTGATCATGGACGGATTAATATGGAAGGTGAACCTCAAGCTGTTTGTGACAGTTTCTATGAACAGAGTGATAGAAAAATAAGAGCTAATATTGATCACACCAAGACTCATACTATAGCTAGTGGGGAAGTTGAACTGGTGGAGCTATATTTTTTGGATCATGCGAAACGAAAAGTAGATAGTCTTTCGTATAATGAAAATTGTTCAATTCACTTTAAAATAAATGTGCTTGAGGAATTAGAGGATGTGACTTTTGGTTTTGGCTTTCATACCACAGATTTCTTATACTTAACCACCCATAACAGCGAAGAACAGCTCAATATCAATCGTCTACCTGCCGGAGATCATGAGCTTGTTTGCAAAGTCAATCGATTGCCACTTCTTCCAGGGATATATTTAGTTCGTTTTGGTATAACTAGCGGAAAAGCTGCGGCGGGTGTTTTTTATGGTGAAAGCCTAGCGCATTTTCAGGTGATTGGCGACATACCAATTACTGTACGTGATGGTTTTTTTGCATTGGAAGCAAATTGGATGCAAATTGGTGTATAAGTGATAAAAACACTTATTATTGTAAAGTAGAAAGCTACGATTATAACGATTAAACTAATGCAAAAAAAGCCAATAATATCAAGAATAATAGAGGGTGCTAAAAATTGCGATCCTGATCCGATCAGTTCAGGGTATCTCGAACAAAAAAATACACATAATGAGATGATTGTTTCTAGTCTGAGTCAGCCATTAGTAACTGTAATCATGCCTGTTTATAACGGGGCAAGATATGTCTCAGAAGCCATTGAAAGCATTTTATTTCAAACATACCAAAATTTTGAGTTGATTATAGTCAATGATGGTTCTAATGATGATAGCAAAGCAGTAATAACTCCTTATCTAAAAGATCTAAGAATTCGTTATTTCGAACAATGCAATGCCGGGGTTGCTGCTGCCCGAAATGCTGCAATTAAAGAATCACAAGGTGAATTTATTGGTTTTCTTGATCAAGATGATTTATGGCTACCAGAAAAACTTGAAACCCAACTCCAATATTTTAAAAAGTATCAAGATATTTCTTTGATCTATTCGGATTATATTATTTTTAGTCAACTAGAAAACAGTCAAAGCTTTCTAAGTGATATAGCTTCATTTGATCCTAGTCTAAGTGATCTTAAGTCTATTTTTATTCGTAATAGAATTGGTGTGTTAACGGTGCTTGTTAAAAAACAGTGCATAATTGATTCAGGTTTATTAGATACACAATTACAAGGTACTGATGATTACGAACTTTGGTTAAGACTTGCTCTGGACTATAAGTTTCTTTATATACCATTAGCCCTTGCCACCTATAGATGGCATGGAGAAAATGCCAGTAATAACGAGTTACTGATGATGATAGAAGAAACTAAGGCTATATGTACTTTTCTTTCTAAAAGACCTGATGCTTATGATGTATTGGATATTATCACGACGAAGTTAAGATTATTTGATGCTTATATAAAGATCGGTAATATATATGGCTGGATATATAAAGATAGAATTAATGCACGACACTTTTTTTTTCAAGCACTAAAACAAAAGCCACTTCATATTGAAGCGTTAAAAAAATATATAAAAACTTTTATTACGCCACAAGTATCTAGGTTTGTAGTTTGGCAATGGCAAAAATTGAATTAATATAAAATAGTGATGCATTTGAATTCTATAAACTCAAATAAACAAAATATACTCTTTATATCGCATGCCGGCGGTCTCGGGGGAGCTGAAATGTGTTTGTTTGACTTGGTTTCTCGTTTAAGTAAAGAAGAGTTTAATGTTTATATAAATGTGCCGGTAAAGGGGGGACTTTCAGCCAATCTTGAAAAAGCAGGGATTCCTTATTTTGTAAATACAACTAAAGTTTGGATACCGTCAAAATCAAATTGGGGAATATTGCATGCGGTTAGTTTTATTAAAACCTTTCGCGCTCGTATTTGGTCTTTAGAAACAAAAATTAAAAATTATAATATCGATCTTGTTTATACCAACTCAGTAACTTGTATTGATGGAGTATTGGCGGCCTTTTATATGCATGTGCCGCATATCTGGCATTTACATGAAAATATAAAAGGGAATACCAGTCTTAAGCCTTATCTGCCAATATCAATTACCTACTATATTGCTAGTAAGTTGACCTCTCATTTTATTACTGTTTCAAATATCGTTGCAAGTCCACTTTTTTCAGCTATCCGAGATAACAAAGTAGACGTAGTTTATAATGCGACCAACTTAAATAATTTTAATAATTTACAAGGTATCTCAATACATGATGATTTGAAATTAGCAAAAAATACTCGTCTTATTGCTTTGATTGGCGGAGCGCCTATCAAAGGACATAAAATATTTATAGAAGCCGCACAGATATTGTTAACACAAAAGCCAAATCGAAATGTTGCTTTTATTTTAATTGGTACGTTTGAAACCACTTATCTAGCTACTTTAAAGCAATATATTGATTCAACAGTTGCACCGCATTTATTCTATTTTCTAGGTCAGCGTGACAATATACCTGATGATTTAAGATCAATTTATACTTTAGTTTTAGCATCAGAATCAGAAGGACTTTCACGAGTTGTCATTGAAGCAATGGCTGCTGGTAAGCCTGTAGTGGCAACACGTTGCGGTGGACCAGAGGAGTTAGTAGTTGATGGAAAAACGGGCTATTTAGTCCAATGTAATGATTCGGCCACTATTGCACATAAGCTTATATATCTATTAGATAATCCTGCTGTGGCTCAAGAAATGGGCAATTGTGGACGAAAAAAAGCGGAAACAGATTTTACAATGGATAGATATGTAGATCGTATTAAGAATATTATCAAAGAAGTTATACGACAAGAGCATGGTTACAATGATAGCGCGTAGACATATTTATGACTCATAAATATGCATCTCAAGATTTTGTATAAATAAGTCACGTTCATCAGATACTTTTTAAATACATATAATATGCTTACACTTCAACCTCAAGTATTTATCATCATTCTAAACTGGAATGGTAAAATCGATACATTAGCGTGCTTAAATTCGTTACAAAAAAGCACTTACTCTAATCAAGAAATTATTGTCGTTGATAACGGTTCTCGCGATGATAGTGTAGAGCAAATAAAAGTACTTTATCCAGAGGTAATAATATTAGAAACAGGAGAAAATCTAGGCTATGCCGAAGGTAATAATGTCGGGCTACGCTATGTTTTAGGTTTAGCATCTGATTATGTCTTTATCATTAATAATGACACGATTGTTTCTGAAAACTGCGTAGCGGAACTTATCGATATAGCCATTAAAATGCCTAATGCCGGTATTTTAAGTCCCCTTGTCATGTATTACGATGAACCTGAGGTTATTTGGTATGCAGGCACATTATTTGATGAAATAAATTATCATTTTAGTCGTGATGCCGATGGACAACATATCAACAACTTTGATAGAAAAGCACCCTATAAGACTATTACTGGCGCAGGATGTGCATTATTAATGCCCTCTGAGGTTCTTAGTAAAGTTGGTCTATTTCATAAAGATTATTTTCTTTATTGGGAGGAAATGGATTTGTCTTATCGAATGACAAAATCATCTTATGATATCGTTGTTGTCCCTTCTGCTAAAATGTGGCATAAAATAGGTTCTTCATTCGATTTGCACAAAGAAGATGCCTCTAAAGTAAAAAATTATTTTTGGCAACGAAATAGATTGCTTTGGGCTAAGCGTAATTTAACTAGTTTAGCTAAATGGAAAATATATTTTTTATCATTAAAAAGTTTGCTGCCAAGAATTCATATCAACAGAGATCATAATTACCCCATTCATAAATCAGTTTTTTGGTCTTTAAAAGAGGCATTAAGTGTTTTTTTAGATCCCGTTTATAGGGCAAAAATCTTGGGTTTTTTTCATTTTGTTTTAGGTAGATTTGGTGATTGTCCTGACAGTCTTAAAATGTCAATTAAGAACACAAGATAATTGATCATATTTTTATAGTATTATTTCAAATTACAACATAGATATGACTAATATCCTCTATATTTCAAGTCGTAGCGATGTCGGTGCTGGTGGTGAAAATTATCTGCTAACATTGTTTCGAAATCTTGATCGTAAACGTTTTCAACCTATAGTTGTGTTGCCTAGCGATGGCTCACTACGTAAGCCATTAGAAGACCTAGGGATTGAAGTAATTGTTATTGTAGCAAATCATGGTTGGTTAACACCGGATAGCGCATGGTACAGCCTTGTTGCAGGTTTGCAAACTAGAGTAAAAACTATTGCAGATATCATTACCAGCCAACATATTGCTCTGGTACACACTAATTCCAATCATCGATTTGAAGGTGCGCTTGCCGCACGCATAACAGGCATCCCGCATCTTTATTTGGCGCATATTGAATATCAACCGGAAATGCCATTATTTCAACGACTGCCTTTTTCGCAAGCCAGTTTTGCAGAGTTGATGAGCGAGTTATCAGATCAGGTTGTTGCCGTTTCCAATTCTGTGAGTGCAGCATTGGCTCAGCATGTCGCTGATGATAAATTACAAGTTATACATAATGGTTTAGAGTTGAGTTTATTTGATGTTACGTTAATTGATTATGCAAACCAGCTAAAAGAGGAATTATCTATACCGTTAGATTCATTATTGATAACTGCGGTAGGACGTATAGCCTTTGATAAAGGTTTTGATTGTTTTATTGAGGTAGCAAAACGGGTATTACAGCACCATAAAATGGGCGTGCATTTTATACTTGTGGGTGGTGAAGAAAATATTGATTTTTCAAATCTGCTCAAACAGAAAGTGACTGACTATGCTATCAGTGATCATTTTCATTTTTTGGGTTTTAGAACAGATATACCCAATATTTTAGCTGCTAGTGATATTTTTGTATTGTCTTCAAGAAAAGAAGGTCACCCTTACGTTATGCTTGAAGCCATGGCATCTAATTGTGCTGTCGTGGCCTTTAACTGTGCAGGTGTTGAAGAAACAATCGAAGAAGGTGATTCTGGATTTATAGTTCCTATCGGTGATATTAATGCTATGGCAGAACGCTTGCTGTTACTGATCGATAATATTGATTTACGTCAAGCTTTGGCAAAATCTGCTAAACAAAGAATTAAAGAATTTTTTACGGCTGAAAAGACTGCAACTGAATTAATGACGGTTTATGAAAAGTTATTGCAACAGCCTAAAAAACTAGAGGGTTCCATAGCAATTGAATTGTTTTTACAAAATTGTTCAGAGCTTGGTCATCTTGGTGAAATGTCTGTTGCAATGAATGAACGGTTACGACGTGTCGAACATTTGGCTGATTTCATCAAAAACAACCCTATTACGAAGAGTCTGCGCTATTTGCGCAAACAGTTGAAATCGCTAGTGTGAGTTTAAAATAACATGACCATCATTACTGTATCTGAGCTTTGTGCACTTACTGACTATAGTGAGAAATTGGCGATAAACAATGCTGATCGATCAACTTATGACTTTGCATCTGGGACAGTGTGTATCGATCACTTTTCATCTGCGGATTGTCTTTTTGTTAGGCTACAGGGCGACGCTAATATAGAGCTAATTTTTGATGGTTCTTACACTTTTGTTCAGGTTGAATCAGGTGGTTATTTAGGTCGATCGTCAACAGCGAGCCAGCCTTGTTTTTGGCTTCCTCAATTACCCTTTATTAGGGAAATTAATGAAGATGCTCAAATCCTCTCTGAGCAACTGAGTTCTATTTCTGGATTTTCATGGGGCGATCATGGCGCCTCACTCTCAATGCAGGCACCAGAAAATAAAATAATTGATTTTATTATCTGGCGTTTGTCGGCAGATTTTTTAGTCGAAGAAATTAGTATAATATTACCTATAGAAACTCAAGGTTATTTTCTTTGGGGCTCTCATGGCTGCATTAATAAGCCAGCTGATTTATATCGCCATTTGATACACGGCTCTGTTTACGATTTACGTTATTCTTGGCCGCACAATAAAAAATGCTTTTCAGAAAACGAAGCGCACGCACTTTATACGGTGTTTTCAGGGCTGGAAAAAACGACCGGAAAAGTAATTTACCGCTATTTTCAACAACAATTGGTTTTGTCATTAATCCAGAGGCAAGCTGATGATGGTGGTTGGTATCATGGCATGTGGACAGATAGTTCTGAATGTCATTACCGATTGCATACTAGTGGTGTGCATTTATTGATGGATGAGTTTCAGCGCACTGGCTGTCCTCATGTTAAAACTAGCTTACAAAAAGCCGTTACGTTTCTTTCAAAAACGACCGATCAGCTAGATTGTGGTATATGGTTTTTACATGATTCTTTGGAGTTATCCGAACAAGCTATGAATAGCGGCCCTTTTAAATGGATAGCTAATAAAACCTTGGGGAAAAGTGTATCGAATATGCTGGTATTAAATACCCATCTGGATACGACGATTGCTATTAATCGTTATGGACGATTAACAGGCGATAAGCAATATCAAGACCTAGTCAACTCTGCATTACAGTCAACGCGTGCAGTTTTGGGGCTGAACACCGCTGACAGGTTATACAAACCTTTATTTTTGGCTATCGGTTTAACGATGCTACCTACTGAGACGGCGAGTACGCTTTCATTGCCAGTACGTGCTATTAAACGTTTCGCCGCAGATTATTTAATTAAAAAACTGCCTGATATAAAAGCCCGTTATCCACGCTTAGTGATGCCCAATGGCTATATCGACCGTGAATTGTCGTTAAGAACTTGGGCGATAGATTATCAAACCATTAATTTAATGGATTTGGCCCGTCATGCCTATGCTTTTCCTGATGCTTTTGATGAAAGTATTTTGGATAAGGCGATGGCTTTTACCCAAAACAGCGGCTTAATTAAACGTTACCGAGATTTATCTCCTGACAAACGCTATTCTGTCGGTTTTTGGTCAGAGGCGCTTTATTATCGATGCCTTGCCAAGCCAGATATGAAGTATCGGCTATGGTTGGTAGAGGCGATGCTTGAGTGTCATGATCTTGAGTTTGGGATATCGCCCTCTTTATTGGGAGCTAATGGTGAGGCATTAGCCATTAATCAACAAGTGGTCGTACCCTTAATGATTAATCCAGAGCTGCTTATGGCTAATTTGTCTTATGGTCAACATATGGAATTATTATTGCTTAATACCTCAGAACAATCTGTCATTGTTTCATGGGTGTCAGAGCAAAAATCTACTTTGATATGGTATGACTCAAAGGGCGGTCGAGTAATTAACTCTACATTGAGTGTAAATAGCCGAGACTGGCTTATTGGCATCAACCATAAATAATAGGATTTAATTATGCATATCGGAATTGTAACTTCAGAATTTCCCCCTGATATTGGTGGCGTAGAAATTTATGCGGCTGAATTTGCCAAAGCTTTGGTGACTATTGGATACCAAGTGACGGTGTTTGTGCATTCTCATCATGATATAACGCTTTCTATACCAGGTATTACTTTATGTCCAGTGTTGAAATTTTGCCGCCGACTTGATCGGAATATTTTGAAGCAGTATGACGTTGATGCTTGGCATGTTATGAATGCTGCCCATAGTTGGCTGGCATTGGAAACTAATAAGCCGGTGGTCGTTTCTATTCATGGTAATGATTTTCTTAATCCTTATCCATTAACTGGTACGCCATATTTTGCAAGTTGGAGGCCACTTTGGAGGTGTGTTAACATACTTTCACCATTAGACAGGTGGTTTGGCAAAAAGCTAACATCGAGATATATGCGAAAGGCACTACCTAAAGCAAAGACTATTTTGGCCAATAGTCATTACACCCAGCAGGTTTTTATAGAAAATTTCCCAGAATGTGTAAATAACACATTAGTTGCTCAAGTCGGTGTTAGTAACAATTTCTTGGCTACATCACTGAAGAATAAAAGTAATGAGATACCCGAATTATTAACGGTTTCACGATTATCAGAACCACGAAAAAATGTAGAGCGAGTGATTGAAGCGCTTAGTCAGTTAAGTGCTCAATTTGATTTTCGTTATACCATTATTGGTGATGGTACTTTTCAGACACAGTTAGAAATGCAAGTTAAAAACCTAGGCTTAGAAGATAAAGTTAAGTTTCTTGGGCGGCAATCTACAGAAAATGTAATAGTTGCAATGCGGCTAGCTGATTTATTTATTTTACCCTCTTCCACATTACCTGATAGTCACGAAGGCTTTGGTATTGTTTATCTGGAAGCAGCGGCTTGTGGGACGCCTTCTTTAGCAACTCGGCAAGCTGGGGCAATTGAGGCTATAAGTGAGGGGAAAAGTGGTTTTTTTGTTGATGAGCCCACAGTTGAAAATATTAAAGATGCGTTACAGCGATTTTTAAAAGGTGATATGACTTTTGATAGTCACATATGCAGGAATTTTTCTAAACAATTTACTTGGCAACGAGTGATTGAAAAAGCACTGCCTTTTTATATTACAGAGAAAAGCTCATGAATAAGCCGCTAATCTCCGTCATCATGCCTTGTTACAATGCTGAAGTCTTTTTAGAATCAACTATTGCCAATGTTTTCAGGCAAACCTATTCTAATATAGAATTGATTATTGTTGATGATGGTTCGACCGATAGTAGCCCTAAGCTGTTATGTGACTACGCGAAAAAACATCCTACTTTAACAGTTCTTGAGCAAATAAATAGTGGTCCTTATATTGCTCGTAATTTGGCATTACAGTACGCAAAAGGTGAATTTATTGCATTTCTTGATGCCGACGATTATTGGATGCCTGATTGCCTAGAAAAGTTATACCTAGCCTTGATCAAGGCTAATGCAGACTTAAGTTATTGCGGTTGGCAGAATGTCGTTGAAAATGGTGAAGATGGACCTCAGTATGTGCCGCCATCTTATGAGCAAGGTAATCTACATGAAGATTTTCTAAAAGGCTGTCCCTGGCCTATTCATGCGGCACTTACACGTCGAAGCATCGTTAATAAGTTAGAGGGATTTTCGACTCGCCGCTTTAGTGCCATGGATTATGATTTCTGGATACGACTATCTGCGCTTACTCAACAGATTGTTCGTGTTCCCGAAGTCCTAGCCTTTTACCGCTGGCATCATCATGGGCAAATATCGTCAGTCAAATGGCGACAAGTTTTAGATGCTTGGCAAGTTAGAAAAGACTTTGTAGATCAACATACTGAGCTTATTCAGCATTTAGATATATCAATACGTAATGAATTGATTAATGAGCCATTGCGCAGTCAGGCTTTTGAGGCATTCTGGAAGCGAGATTTTGTTTCTGCTCAAAAGTTATTTCAAACACTATTAATTAATGGTTTTTGGCGGTTTTGTGACATCAAATACCTGATACCCGCTTCATTACCGCTTTCTATGTATAGTAAATTGGTATTGTTTTTGGAAAAGAAATAATGACTGTTGGCGCTTAATGGAAAATCAATGCAACGTTTTGTAATTTTAATGTATCACATGATTTCAGAGCCAAAAACGGCAGCTGAAATTAAATATGCCTGTCCGCCTAAGCAATTTGAACAACATTTGCAAATGCTATTAAGTTCAGGATTTAAGCCTATTAGTATCAATGCGATTGAAGATTATTACCTTCACCAAACGCCGTTACCCGACAAAGCCTTTTTGATATCCTTTGACGATGGCTTTGAGGATAATTACAGTAACGCATTTTCTATTCTGCAACGCTATAAGATTCCGGCGGTCATTTATTTGGCGACAGGCTCAATAGGTAAAACTAATCAATGGATGAGTAAGCTCACTTTTTCTGAGCGAAAAATGTTAACTTGGGCACAAATTAAGGACATGGCAAGTCAGGGCATAGACTTTGGATCACACACGGTTTCGCACCCAAAATTATCTGAGTTAAATGATAACAGCGTGAGTAAAGAACTAGTCGAATCAAAACAACTTATCGAAGATCAGCTAAGTATGGAATGTAGTCACTTTGCTTATCCTTATGGGTTGCTGACTGAAAAAACCCGTTATCTAGTACAGCAAACTGGTTTTAAAACAGCCTGTTCGACGCGCTCTGGTTTTAATAATGCTGAGCGAGATCCTTTAGTATTGCATCGCATTGAAGTATACGGTGATGACTCAACTTGGAAACTTAAACAAAAAATTAGGTTTGGTATGAATGACGCGAGTTGGTTTTTCCCGTTGAAATATTATTCGGCAAGATTACTATCAAGGTTAGGGTGACTTTATGGATATCAGCATTGTTATTTGCACTTATAATAGAGTCAATAATCTTAAGGAATGTTTCGATTGTTTGGCTTCTCAGGAAATTAGTAATCCTTTTAGCTGGGAAGTTTTGTTAGTGGACAATAATTCTAGTGATCATACTAGGCAATTTACCGAGAACTATGCAGCACAGGGACATTTTAAGCTTAGTTATACCTTTGAAGCTAAGCAAGGGCTTTCTCATGCCAGAAATCAGGGTATCAACGTTTCTAATGGTGCGATTCTTGTTTTTATAGATGACGATATTAGGGTCAGTAAAAATTGGCTGCAATCTATTGTCGATGCCTTCACTACTCAAAATTGTGATGCTGTTGGCGGACGTATTCATATAAAAAGTCTAACTAAATTACCTAAATGGATAACGCCTGATATGTATGGTTTTCTTGGATATCAGGATTTTGGTGATGAGTCGCGCCCAATGGATGGCTATAAGGAATTTCCATTTGGCGGTAATATGGCGATTAGGTGTTCAGTATTCGATAAGATAGGTTTGTTTGATACAGAAATGGGACGAAAAGGGGCGGGATTAAAAAAAGAAGAATTATTTAAAGGAGAAGAAACAGACTTTTTTCATCGCTTGGCCGATGTCGGTGGTCGATTTTATTATCAACCAGAAGCCTTGGTGCTACATAATATTCTTGCCCATCAATTAAAGCCGAAGTTCTTTCTAATGTTGCATAATAATGCAGGTTTATTAAAGGCTAGAAATGATTGTATAGTTTATCCGCGCGTTTTTTTTGGTATTCCTTTATTTTTATTTTCTCAATTCATGAGGTCAATTGGTGATTATCTACTGCTTAGTATAACTAACGGGCCAAGTTCCGCTTTTCGACAACTAATGAATGTTGCCTACTTTTGGGGAATGATGAGGGAGTTTCATAAAAAGACGTCAGTTTTACAATCACATACTTTCTTATGATTCAAATTGCCTTCCGTTTTGATGATCCTTCTGTGACTAGTAATCATAGCCTTGAAACGTTAATTATACAATTGTGTTGCCAATACAAGATCCCTATTAATTTTGCAGTCATACCCTTTAGAAAAATTGAAGGGCAGCTTATACCTTTTAATCCATCAAAAGCATCGCACTTAGTTGAAGCTTATCATGCAGATTATATTGAGATTTCACAGCATGGATATGCACATGAAAATAACGCTATTCTGAGCAAAAAAAAACCTTCAGAGTTTGTTGATTTGACATTTGAACAACAATTGCAATGGTTAACTGAGGGGAAAAAAATAATGAGTAATTTATTCGGAGATAAAGCTATAGGTTTTGTTCCTCCATGGAATAGTTGTGATAAAAATACATTGTTGGCGGCAAATAGATTGAATTATTTGTTTGTTTCTGCAGGTTGGGAAATACCAAGTTTATTAACGAATGCTATCCCGCTTATTACTGATGCAAAATCAATTCCTTTATTTATTAGATGCTTATGGCGGTTACATAATGCAATTAATACTTTTTTTCGTAATCTTTTAAGAAAAAAAAGAGCCTCTTTATGAGCAAAAAATTAGCACTATTGTTTACTTTGTTAACCCCTTTATTTTCGCCTACAGCACTAGGTGATCGATCACCTGACTTTTATCAAATATCGGAGAGTGAAGCGAGGCAGTTGCCTCCATTTTGTCTAGGCTTATCAATAGGTAACTTTAAGGAGGACGCTAAATATCTCAAGCAAGCTATTAATATGCCAGGTCAGCACACTCAGCATTTTTGTCATGGTATGAAGTCTCTCATAAGAGGGGATCGTGGTGATAAGAGTCAATATCAAACTGCAGTCGGTGAATTCGAGTATGTTCAGGAACATTCTACTAGCCAACATGAATTATTAGATAGTGTCAGTCTTTACAAAGCAGAAGCATTAGGAAAGACGGGAAGAACGGCCCTTGCAATCGCTGAATATAACAAAGGCATACAATTAAATAATAAGTATCATCAAGCTTATGCAAGATTAGCGGATTATTATTTAACGCTAAGTATGAAGCAGGACGCACTGGACACTATTAAAATGGGGCTTAGGTTCTCTCCAGAATCAAAAGATTTGAAAAATCGCTTACATAAATTAACAGTAGATAAATAAGTTCAGATTTTGGGGATATATTTATGTAGCTACTGATGATTAGTGTAAGTCAAAATTAATGCTTTTCTATTTAAAACTAATTGGATTTAATGATAACCCATGACTATTAAAGATTGGCTAGAAGAAGATAGGCCTAGAGAAAAGCTTTTACAGAGAGGACCTACTGCTTTAACAGATGCAGAATTGTTGGCTATTTTTTTACGTACAGGAACACCTGGCAAAACAGCGGTAGATTTAGCTAAACAACTGCTCGCTGATTTTGGTTCATTAAAAGCCTTGTTAGATGCCGATCAACAGCAATTTTGTAAAGGCTTAGGTTTAGGTAGTGCTAAATATGCACAGCTACAAGCGGTACTTGAAATGGCTAAGCGTCATTTTAAAGAAGTGTTACAGCGAGGAAGCGCCTTAACGAGTCCAGAGATTACTCGTGCTTATCTCAGTGCTCAATTACGGGGTTATAGTTATGAAGTATTTGCCTGCTTGTTTCTCGACAATCAACATCGAGTCATTCAATTAGATGAATTATTTAGGGGCACAATAGATGGCGCTAGCGTATACCCCAGAGAAGTTGTTAAGCAGGCGCTAGCCTATAATGCAGCAGCCGTCATTTTTGCTCATAATCATCCGTCAGGGATTTCTGAGCCTAGTCAGGCTGATAAACAAATTACCGATAAGCTCAAACAAGCGCTGGCGTTATTTGAAATACGTGTCTTAGATCATTTTATTATTGGCGATGGACTGCCTTATTCATTTGCGGAACATGGTTTATTGTAGATCATCAGTTCATTGGTCAATATGTTGTTTTAGTTAATGGATTCCCATTTATTACTTAAAGATTTAACGGCTAGTACTTAGTCATCACTAACCTACCATATCAATCATGAAGATTTTACATATACTCGATCATTCCATCCCTTTACATAGCGGTTATACCTTCCGTACTAAAGCTATATTAGAACAACAGCGAAAACTAGGTTGGGAAACGCTACAGGTAACTTCTGCTAAACATCTGGTTGCTAAAGCTAAGATAGAAGAGGTTGATGGGCTTACTTTTTATCGCTCAGCACCGATTAAAGACTGGCTAGCAAAATTACCTTTTTTAAATCAATGGGCGATAGTTCTAAGCTTAGAAAAAAGATTGGATGACATTATTTTCGAACATAAGCCCGATATACTCCACGCTCATTCACCGGCATTAAATGGTTGGGCAGCTCTTAAATGTGCCAAAAAACATAATATTCCTTTAGTTTATGAATGTAGAGCGTTTTGGGAAGATGCCGCAGTTGATCATGGTACGGCAAGTGAAGGTGGACTTCGATATTATTTGACTAAAATGCTAGAGACTTATGTTTTTAAACAAGCAAATGCTATTACGACAATATGTGAAGGTTTGCGTGCAGATATTATTTCTCGAGGCATAGCGCCTGAAAAAATTACGGTGATAGCTAATGCGGTTGATATAGAACAATTTACTTATGGTATGCCCGCTGATGAACTATTAAAGCTTCAGCTGGGCTTACAAGGCAAAATAGTCTTGGGATTTATCGGCTCTTTTTATGCTTATGAAGGTCTGTCATTGTTACTGGAGGCATTGCCGATTATTTTGCAAAAACAGCCGGCTATCCGATTGTTATTAGTGGGTGGTGGGCCACAAGAAGCCTTGCTTAAAAAGAAAGTTCAAGAGTTAGGCTTAGAGGGAGATGTCATTTTTACTGGCCGTATTAATCATCAGCAAGTGCAAAGCTATTACAACCAAGTTGATATATTCATCTATCCGCGATTATCCATGCGTTTAACCGAGTTAGTAACGCCTTTAAAGCCATTAGAAGCGATGGCTCAGGGCAGGTTAGTGATTGCGTCTGATGTAGGTGGGCATAAAGAGTTAATTGAAGAGGGCATTACGGGTTGTTTATTTAAAGCAGGTGATAAAAATGCTTTGGCCATTACGGTGCTGAGTTTACTGGACTCCCCAGAGCGCTGGGATGCTTTGCGCAAGGCTGGACGCTCGTTTGTAGAGCAACAGCGAAATTGGCCTCGTAGCGTGAGTTGTTATAAAAATATCTATCCGCGTTTGATAGCTAACTCTTAGGAAATAAACATGAAAGTAACTGTATTTGGTACAGGATATGTAGGATTGGTAACCGGCGTTTGTTTAGCAGAAGTAGGTAATGATGTCTTGTGTATTGATGTTAATCAGAAAAAAATAGACGATTTAAATAAAGGCATCATTCCTATCTATGAATACGGCTTGGAGGCATTACTAAAAGAAAATCAACAAGCTGGACGATTAAGATTTACTACCGATAGTCAAGAAGCGGTTAATCATGGTGTCTTTCAGTTTATAGCTGTGGGTACACCGCCAGATGAAGATGGTGGTGCAGATTTGCAGTATGTTTTAGAGGTAGCCAATACTATTGCTGAAAATATGCATGATTATCGCATTATCATTAATAAATCGACAGTCCCGGTTGGTACAGCTGATAAAGTAAAGGCAGTCATACTAAAAGCACAAGAAAGTCGGTGTGACGCTATCGATTTTGATGTGGTGTCTAATCCTGAGTTTTTAAAAGAAGGTGCCGCAATAGATGACTTTATGAAGCCAGATCGCATTATTATTGGCACGGATAATCCAAGAACGGCTGAACTATTAAAGGTACTTTATGCGCCTTTTAATCGTAGTCATGAACGTGTCATTATCATGGATGTGCGTTCGGCTGAATTGACCAAATATGCCGCTAATGCCATGTTAGCTACGAAAATAAGCTTCATGAATGAACTGGCTAATTTGGCGGAATTATTGGGGGCGGACATAGAGCAGGTTAGAAACGGTATAGGATCTGATTCCCGCATTGGATATTCTTTTATCTATCCTGGTTGCGGATATGGAGGCTCTTGTTTTCCAAAAGACGTAAAAGCTTTGGAATACACAGCTCAACAAATGGGCTATAAAGCAGAATTATTAAACGCGGTAGAAAATGTTAATGATCGCCAAAAACAAGTTTTAGTTAACAAAATACTTCTGCATTATCACGGTGATGTAAAAGGCAAAACTTTTGCTATGTGGGGCTTGGCCTTTAAGCCTAGAACTGACGATATGCGTGAAGCATCAAGCCGCGTCATACTAGAAGCCCTTATTAATGCAGGTGCTAATGTCAGAGCATTTGACCCAGAAGCCATGTCTGAAGCGTATAGAATCTATGGTAATAAACTAGGCTTAACATTGGTAGAAACCGCAGAAGAAGCGTTGCAAGGAGCTGATGCTCTTATTGTGGTTACTGAGTGGAAAAATTTTTGGAGTCCAGATTTTGATTTTATTAAACATACTTTAAAAGATGCCGTTATTTTTGATGGTAGAAATTTATATCAGCCTAAATTACTGAAGAAGCTGGGTATTGCCTATTATGGAATAGGCAGGCTTTAGTTAATAATGGGTGTAGTGAATACAGGTTATCTGAAAATATAGAGGTATTTATGAGCGTATCAACTAAAGTGGCTACGGGTTGGGAGGTTTCCAAAACGACAGGTCTAGCAGGGACGGGGAATTGGGCGAGATTTGATGTTACTATGGATATAGTGGAAGCCGCTACGGCTAAATGGCATGAGCAAGTAGATGGGATAGCAAAACCCTGGCTTTGTTGGAATATGAATAATGAATGGTGTTTATTGCAACAAAAGCTAGTGTCTGAGGTTGGCTGGACACCTATTGTAGGTTGGGATCCTAATTGTGGTGTTGGCAAGCCCGAATTGGTTGAGGGAGCAGTTGCCATTGATTTTAATGAAATATTAAATTTACCCGCCTTATTTAACCATGTGCCTTTAGAGCTAGTGTTTTTATGGACAGACACTTTAGCTTTTTGGCATGCCGATCTATTGCTACCAAGACATAAAATGGAAAAAGCAGCGCTCATTTTTGATAGATTAGCAAATGGTGAAATGGCGGCAGTAAAGTCATATGGTGGATTAAGAAATTTCTTTAAATTCTCACATCATCGATATTGGGAATTGTTGGGTTGTACGACAGCATTGGCAAGCGAAGATCAATTTAATAATGGTTGTGGATGGTGGAGAAACTTTTCATCTCATGTGAATGTAAAAAAAGGTTCTGAAGAATATTTGTTAAGAGAGAAGTATTACAACGATCATGGTGTAGGTATAAGGTTCTGGGAAAAATACTATAAAGGAAAGGTTATTAGTATCAGTGAGAGATGGGTAAAAGAAGGGCATTTTTCAGTAATTGGAACAAAAAACTATATACGTGGCGCGAATAAATCTGAAGAAATGATTTTGAATTTTGATTTGGAAGATATTGCAAGACGCTTTGGAATACAAGATTTGCTTTAGTGCCTAATTAAAACGGCTGTAAGGATAAAACGGCTATTGTGCAGCAGCAGAGAAAGTACATTTACAGCTAGGTTTACCCCCGTTTTTGTACTGACATCAATTTTTAGTATAGAGCCGGTGCTTTTTTTTACTAGCGATGAGCAAAACAATTACATCCTTACGGACAGCTCCGGTGGTTCTGTGCATAACCTCATATCGTTTGTGTCACTCACAATGGTTATGCCAACTATTAATGTCATTGCTAATAAATTATCGATCCAATTATCATTCCCTAGTTCTGAAAGTCCGTGGGGGTATGATTTCTTTATTGTTATGGATTGCACTTTTAGGGCCTAACAGCGTTGAATGAAAAATAAAACTCCCAATATCGTAGTATTCAGTTCACTCTATCCTAGTGATATACGCCCCAATGCTGGGGTATTTATTCGGGAGAGAATGTTTCGTGTAAACCAAGAAATTCCAATCATTGTTGTCTCGCCAGTGCCGTGGTTTCCTTTTCAAGGATTACTGCGCTATTGGCGTCCCCATTTTAGACCTCAACCTAATCGCCATGAAGAGCAGCAAGGTGTGCAGGTTTATTTTCCACGGTTTTTTTCCATCCCAGGATTATTCAAATCTTATGATGGCTTTTTTATGGCCTTGGGCAGTTTACCTGCGCTATTTAAACTGAGAAAACAATTTAATATCATCGACGCTCATTTTGCTTACCCAGATGGCTATGCGGCGACTTTATTGGGGCGATGGCTGAAAGTTCCAGTCACTATTACCTTGCGAGGCACGGAAGTACCTTTGTCTAAACTGCCGGGTCGTAAAGAGAGGCTATTGACGGCATTAGAAAAAGCAGCATTTGTGTTTTCAGTCTCCGATTCGCTTAAACAACTGGTTGTTTCATTAGGTGCAAAGTCTGACAAAATTCGTGTTGTTGGCAATGGTATTGATCTACTCAAGTTTTATCGGCTAGAAAAGTCGGTTACTAGGGCTGAATTGAATATCGCCAAAGATGCCAAGGTATTGATCTCAGTAGGTGCGTTAGTAGACCGCAAAGGCTTTCATCGAGTTATCGAGCTATTGCCTGCATTGGTAAAGCAGTATCCCAAGTTGATTTATTTGATTGTAGGTGGAGATAGCCCCGAAGGTAATATCAAAAGCCTTCTGCAACAGCAAGTTAAGACATTAAAGCTTGAGGATCATGTTCGATTTTTGGGAGCTTATCCTTCAGACCAATTAAAGCGACCTTTGTCGGCCGCTGATGTATTCGTATTGGCCACCGCAAACGAAGGCTGGGCGAATGTTTTTTTAGAGGCAATGGCTTGTGGACTGCCAGTTATTACCACGGAAGTTGGCGGCAATAAAGAAGTCGTTAATAGCTCCGAGCTCGGTACGGTTGTGCCTTTTGGTGATCCTGAGGTTTTGTTGTTCGCTTTATTACAGGCCCTAGAAAAAGATTGGCAAGCCTCTGCGATCATTCACTACGCACAACAAAACTCATGGGATACCAGGGTGAGTCTGCTTACCGAAGAATTTCGGCGATTAGTTGGTTAGACCTATCGGTTTCGTCGGGTTACGCTGTCGTTAACCCGACCTTACATGCTATTTGCCGAGTTGATAGTAGTCTTTAAACCATGCAATGGTTTCTTGTATGCCCTCATTAAGTACTGTGCGAGGCTTGTAGTCCATGTCTCGCTGTAATGCACTCGTATCGGCATTGGTTTGATAGACATCTCCAGCTTGCATGGGTAAATAGTTTTTCACGGCGATTTTGTCACAGGCTGATTCGATGGCCTGAATAAAGTCCATTAACTTAACCGGTGATGAATTACCAATATTGTAAATACGATAAGGACTGGTAGATGAACTGGGATCGGGATTTTTAGCATCCCATTCTGCATTCGGCTCAGGTATTTTATCAATACAGCGCACGATACCTTCTACAATGTCATCAATATAAGTAAAGTCACGCAGCATATCGCCGTTATTAAATATGTTGATAGGCCGATCATTTAAAATAGCATCAGCAAATAAAAATGGCGACATATCAGGTCTGCCCCACGGGCCATAAACGGTAAAGAATCGTAAGCCAGTACAGGGCAGGCCAAAGAGCTGGCTGTAAGAATGTGCCATTAACTCATTAGTCTTTTTAGTAGCCGCATAAAGACTGACGGGATGAGCCACAGAATCTTGTTCGGAATAAGGAACTTTTCCATTTAAACCATAAACGCTACTTGAGCTGGCATAGACTAAATGTTCAATACTGTTCCAGCGACAGGCTTCTAAAATATTCAAAAAACCATCGATATTACTCTGTATATAGGTATAAGGGTTTTCAATAGAGTATCGAACGCCCGCTTGAGCTGCTAAATGACAAACCCGATCAAACCGTTCATTAGCAAACAGCATTTGTATGGCTGGGTTGTCCTCCAGATTCATTTGTATAAAACGGTAATTAGCATAAAGCTTACTTTGTACGAACTTATAGTTAGCAAGCTCTTGCTGAACTATACCCGCTTTTGCAAGGCGACTGTATTTAAGCTTAACATCATAATAGTCATTAATGTTATCGAGTCCTACCACCTCATGCCCACTTTCCAAGAGACGCAACGCTGTATAAGATCCTATAAATCCTGCAGATCCTGTCACTAATATTTTCATAAAGCCCAATACCTTCGCTAATTAATATAAGTAATTTATAGATATCGGAGGAATAAAAAAAGTCAGAGAAGTTAGAATATAGTTTCTAAAAAACATTCGCCCCATGACCATGAGTGAAATCATAGCAATAGTAAATACCCTAAGTCCACATTTACCTGCGAGGACTCTAAAACAGATATGCCTTATTATTGCGTTATGTGGTCAATGACTGGGCGTGTAACCATGTTGGGGTTTGTCGCGCTGGACTGAAAAGGGTGGCAGTTATCGGATGGTGCAGCGGTTTTTTTAGAGAAAATAGCGTGGTCGACGTTACGTTGGCAGTTGATAAAACAGCACACAGGATACTAAAGATCCATGGTTACTTATTGGGGATGACATTATGGTAACCAAATCAGGCAAGGAAATTCATGGGTTGGACTGTATTTTTTAAACCTGTCATTGTTATCTGCAAAAATAAAGGGGGGAAAGCAAGGGCAGTATGCTGAACTTGAAAACTATCTTTAGAGCCCGAAAATAAACGCGTCGCATTATTAATGAACTGGGCAAAAATGATGAGCGTATCTTCCAAGTCCCAGAAATCGGCAGGATTCATGCAAGAGCGGCTTAAATTTTGGCGAAGGTATTGTTATAATCACAACCAAAGTTATTTAACGTGGATCAACCTAACTCATAAAGGATAAAAACCATGGCAATATCAGAACAACAACGACAAAAGAAACTGGCTAAGAAAAAGCAAAAAAGAGGCGTGACCGTTAAAAAAGTAACGCCCTCGATGACAAAAGCAAAACCTTATGCTAGGTATCCGATTCATGAATGCTTAATTCCCGAAAATCTGTTTAGTTCAGGTCTTGGTGAGCTAATCGTAGCAAGGCGCACCCCCAGCGGAGATATTGCCTTTAGTGCCTTTGTTATTGATGTCTTTTGTTTGGGCGTCAAAGATGCCATGTTTTTAGTGATGTCGGAAGACGAATATGAACAAAGAATTAAAGTAGAAATGGCAAGGGCTGCTGATCGAACCTTTGAAAAGCTACATCAAACCAGCGCCAAAAAATTACTGGACGGTTTGCTTAACTATTCAAAAGAGCTAGGTTTTGCGCCACATCCTGATTATAAAAATGCCTATGATATCTTTGGTGATATTGATGCTAGCGTAAGTCCTGAAAAATACAGCTACGGTAGAAAGGGCAGACCTTTTTATATGAATGGTCCGTATGAATCCGAAGCAGATATTAATCGAATTTTAATGACCTTAACGAAAAGCTGTGGAACAGATGGCTTTGATACCGTGTTTAGACTCGGTGATGATGATATAGATGACTTTATGTGATTTTAGTAATGTCCCAGTTCCGGTAGTCGATGTTTTGAAAGTGTGTCTAAGGGTGAGCGCAGAGCATGGGAACGGTTAATCCTTAAGGTGAATAATGGGCTACCCTCTTAAGACGCCTTGGTTGGTAGCCTATTTCCGATAGAATTAAGTCTCTGTTGTGTTAGAATTAACCTCGCTATCAGAAGATGGCTTAACCGTTCATCCTTCGACAGGCTCAGAGCGAATGGTTAAGCCTAGCATCTATCCCGCCTTAAGTTGGCAGCCAGAAACTAGCAATCTCCCTTGGAGAAGATGTCAATCAGTGCCTATACTAGGGGCTCAGTTTTAGTGGTAATCATTCAGTCCCCATTTTTCAAAGAGGGAGGTGAATAGTTACTTTTAAGTTATGTTGCATTAGGTATTCTTAGGCGTTCTGCCCTAAGAATTGAAACGGGAAACAGGTTATTAATAAAGCCTGTGCTGCCCCCGCAACGGTAAACAAGTAAAGGATTTGCAACGGCCACTGTGATTTCATGGGAAGGCGCAAATTTTGGGCGATAGTCCTGCTTGTAAGCCCGGAGACCGGCCTAGAGTAATCATCATTGTGTACGCGGAGGGCGTTCAGATGGATGGCCTGTGTGCGTCCGTCTTATCTTCCCTCCCTCTTACGTCAGCGTAACCATCTGTTTGTTCAGATTGTTACGCTAGGCGTGTTATTTATTGTTTGAATCACTTAGGAGAAAGAAACATGTCTTTAGCCCCTTTATTAATTGACAATGTTGTCGATCAATCCCGTTCTGACGCGTTAAAAGATCAAATTTTACCCAGCTTGTTCGCTGCTATGTTGGGCTTAGTGCTTATTTATGGCGCTGGCTTTTCAACGACGGTTCAAGTACATAATGCCGCCCATGATGGCCGACATTCAGCTAGTTTTCCGTGCCATTAATGCCTAATCTGTCTACACTTAAAAAACTCATCGTTTCGGCTTTATGGGCAGGGCTTTGGGCGGGCTTGTTATTGACGGCGTTGCAAAGCTATCAGGTTATTCCTAGTTTGCTACACGCTGAAGTTTATGAACAAGCTGCCGATCATCAAGCGCATGTTGATGGAGCTGTACATCAACATGAGCCCGATGCTTGGCAACCGACTAATGGTGCAGAACGTACCTTGTTTACAGCGCTAGCCAATATAAGTCTGGCGGTTGGTTTTGCCTTATTATTAGGTGCGGCTAGCACCTTGCGCGGCGGCATTAACTCTTGGCGTCAGGGTTTATATTGGGGCTTAGCGGGTTATAGTATTTTTTTTGTAGCGCCCTCATTAGGTTTACCGCCAGAACTACCGGGTACATTGGCCGCAGATTTAGAGGCGAGACAACTATGGTGGTTAATGACAGTGTTTGATACAGCACTCGGCTTATGGTTGTTGGTGTTTGCTAAAACTAAACTCAATCAACTCTTTGGCGCGGTGTTACTGCTTTCTCCTCATGTCATCGGTGCGCCGCAACCCGAAGTGCAAGGCAGTCTTGCACCTGCTGAATTAGCGAGCACTTTTATTATGGCGACCGCTTTTGCTAATGCATTATTTTGGTTAACCTTAGGTGCGTTAATGGGATTGATGAGCCATCAAAACAAAATGATTAAATCCTAATGCGTACTCATCATAAACACGTACTTATGTGTACAGGACCTCGTTGTACAGAAGGCGGTAATCAAGCTGAGCAGATGTTTATAAAACTAGGCCAGACTATCGATAGTCATCCTAATTTAAAAGTAAAACGTACTCGCTCACATTGTGTAGCTGTTTGTAAAAACGGCCCTATTTTAGTCGTTTATCCTGAAGGTGTTTGGTATCGCTGTGCTGATGAGTCAGTATTGGAACGTATCGTAAAAGAGCATTTGCAAGATGGCAATGAGGTTACCGAACATATTATTCATAGATTAGGTGTGGGTGATGTCTGATAGGTCTGCGACTATCGCTTTATTGACGCATGCGCCTAATGATTTAACGGTCTTACAAAGTGCTTTAGCACAATTGCCAAAAGATGCACTAGATGTTATCGCTATCAACTTACAAGAGTTGGACAGTGCTACGCAAATGTCAGAAATACTTATTCCGAAACTGAGCTCAGTGCAGATTATTATCTTGCGAGTATTGGGTAGTTTGGGCAGTATTTCAGGCTTTACCGACCTTTTAAAGCAGGTGCAAAATCGGGGGCAGCATTTAATTGTTATCAGCGGTATTGGCGAACCTGATCCAGAATTGGCAGCCGCATCGACTGTTTCATTAGATGTGCTGCATCAGACGCTGACTTATTTTCAAGCGGGCGGTAGTCTTAATATGGCGCAATTGCTGCGCTATTTGTCGGATCATTTTTTGTTGACAGGTTTAGGTTATGAATCTGCCGTCGTTTTGCCAGAACATGGCATTTATCATCCCGATTTACCCTCCGATGCGGATATTGAGGCATGGCTAAACATTCGAAATCATCAACAAGCGAGTATCGGCATTGTTTTTTATCGAGCTCATTGGTTGAGTGGTAATACCCGCTTTATTGATGCGTTGATTAGCGCCTTAGAAAAACACGCGTTAAATGTGCTGCCTATTTTTACCGCCTCCTTACGTGCAGGCAGTGATAATGGCACGAGTTTACCGACAGCATTGCGTTATTTTAGCGGTGCAGCGGGCAGTCATATTGATGTATTGATTAACACCACGGCTTTTGCGATGAGCGATATTACGCAAGATGCTTTTACACCTGCTGGTTGGTCGGTGTCGGTATTAGAACAATTAAATGTGCCAGTATTGCAAGCGATCACCAGTGGTATGAGCTACGATCAGTGGCGCTTATCCTCGCGTGGACTTAATCCGCTAGATGCGGCTATGAATGTAGTCTTACCGGAATTTGATGGGCGCATTATTACTGTGCCTATGTCCTTTAAAGCCAAAACTGTCGGCGCTTCGCATGAGCAGATTGAATATCAACCGTTACTCGATAGAGTCGCGCGTATTGCCGGTATTGCCTCTCGTTTTGCAAACTTAAAACGCAAACATAATGCCGATAAACGCATTGCTTTTATTTTTACTAATTCCAATAGCAAAGCTTCCCAAATCGGTAATGCCGTTGGCTTAGATGCGCCGGCCTCACTAATGTCTATCTTGCAGGCTATGCAAGCTCAGGGTTATCAATTATCCGATTTGCCGGCCGATGGCACGGCGTTGATTCATGATTTAATCGATCGTTGCTCTTACGATAATACTTACTTAAGCACTGAACAATTAGAACAAGCGGTGGGTCTGGTTTCGTCTACGCAATATGCAAAGTGGTTTGAAGAACTCCCTTGCGAGCTACAAGATAAAATGACCGCACAATGGGGGATAGCACCAGGTGTTGCTTATGTGCATGATGATCATATTGCTTTAGCAGGTGTGGACTTGGGTAATGCGCTGGTGGTTTTACAACCGCCGCGTGGTTATGGCATGGATCCTGATGCGATTTATCATCAGCCCGATTTGCCGCCTACGCATCATTATTATGCCTTATATCATTGGTTAAGAGAGATATGGAAAGCGGATGCTATTGTACATGTGGGTAAACACGGTACGCTGGAATGGTTGCCCGGTAAAGGTGTAGGTTTATCAGAGCACTGTTTTCCTGATGCCTTATTAGCTGATATGCCTTTATTTTATCCGTTTATTATTAATGATCCAGGCGAAGGTGCTCAGGCTAAACGTCGCGCTCATGCGGTGGTGGTTGATCATTTAACACCGCCTATGACCAGTGCCGATACTTACGGAGCATTGGCGCAGTTAACGCAATTGGTGGATGAATACTATCAAGTAGAAATATTAGATCCGACTAAACTGCCGTTATTACAGCAGCAAATTTGGGATTTAATTAAAGCAACCAATTTGGATGCTGACTTGCAAGCACGATTGCTGCACCACGATCATGATCACCATGACCATCATCACCACTCTAAAAAAGTTCAGTCTGCATTGGCTTCTGTTGTAAGCAAGGGCGCGATTAAAGTTGGTTTATTAAAGCCGGTTATTAATAAACCCTTGGCTTTAGGGCAGTCTGTTTTTAAACAAGCACCTAAACAGAGTCATCATCACGATCACGACCACCCTCACGAACATAGTCATGATGATGAATTGCCAACGGTACTCACTACAATGGCTGGTTTTGATGTAGCGCATTTGATTGAGGATTTAGATGGTTATTTATGTGAACTCGGTGCGGCACAAATTCGCGATGGTTTACATATTTTAGGACAAGCACCTGAAGATCAGCAGTTACTTGATATGCTGGTATCACTGACCCGTTTGCCGAATCAAAATATCCCTGGCTTGCAAGCAGAACTTGCCAAATTATTTGAGTTAAAACTGGAATTATTGTTGGAGCACCCTGGCCGTCGTCTGCATCAAAATTCAGAGTCCGCTTATCACTCAGCACTAGTACAGCTGGCCGGCCGACCGCTAGTAACCGGCGCCGATGCTTTGGAAACCCTTGAAGCCTTAAGCCAACAGTTGTTTAGTGCTTTGCAAAAACAAAATTATAGCGAAAGCGCCATTGCAGCTGTTTTAGCTGAAAAATTTGCTCACATTACCGGTGATTTTACGGCCTTGCAACGCATATTTAGTTTTGCTTGTCGGGAATTAGTGCCTAATCTTGCGCGTGCAACGGATGAAATTGATAATCTGCTTAATGGATTGTCGGGCGGTTATATCCCCGCAGGGCCTAGTGGTTCACCCACACGCGGCATGGCACATATTTTACCGACGGGTCGTAACTTTTATTCGGTAGATCCGCGTAGCGTGCCTTCACAATCAGCGTGGCGAGTAGGATTACAACTGGCCAATGAAGTGCTGAGTCGTTATCAGCGCGAAACCGGTGCTTATCCAGAAAGCGTTGCTATCAGTATTTGGGGTACCAGTGCGATGCGCACGCATGGCGATGATGTAGCGCAAATTTTAGCTTTGCTGGGTGTACGTCCGGTTTGGCGTCCAGAAAATCGACAAGTGTCAGGTATAGAGGTCATTTCGTTAGCTGAACTCAAACGGCCACGTATAGATGTGACTACCCGTATCAGTGGTTTCTTTCGCGATGCTTTTCCGCAGTTGATCGACTTAATAGATGATGCCGTACATGCCGTGATTGCATTGGATGAATCGCCATCAGATAATTTTGTACGCAAACATTATCTAGCCGAATTGGGCGATTTAATTGGTAGTGGTTTAACGGAGGAGCAGGCCACGGAAAGAGCCAGTTATCGTATCTTCGGTGCTAAGCCAGGCAGTTATGGTGCGGGTATTTTACCGTTGATACAAGAAAAGAATTGGCAAGCTGATGCTGATTTTGCCGAGGCTTATGTTAACTGGGGCGGTTATGCTTATGGCCGTGATCAACAAGGCACTGATGAACGCGCCGCATTCCGTACCTGTTTGTCAGGGGTACAAATCGCCCTGCATAATCAAGATAATCGTGAACACGATATCTTCGATAGCGATGATTATCTGCAATTTCATGGTGGCATGATCGCCACTATTCGCGCTTTAACAGGTCAGCAACCCCGTCATTATTTCGGTGATAGCCATGATCCTGCTCGCGCTCAGGTGCGCGATTTAAAAGAAGAAACCCTGCGGGTATTTCGCTCACGGGTGGTTAATCCTAAATGGTTAGCCAGTATTCAACGTCATGGTTATAAAGGTGGCTTAGAGCTGACGGCGACTGTGGATTATTTATTTGGCTATGATGCCACGGCTCAAGTCATGGACGATTGGATGTATGAGCAAGTCTCGGAAAGCTATGCTTTAGATCCAAGCATGCAACGCTTTTTAGCAGAGGCCAATCCGTGGGCGCAAAACGCTATTGCCGAACGCTTATTAGAAGCGGCTAACCGAGGCATGTGGACAGAGCCTAAGCCACAAACCTTAGAAGCTTTGCAAACACTCTATTTACAAAGCGAAACCTTATTAGAAGCACGCGGTGAAACACCGCGTAGTGCCTTATGAGTTTCCCCTTTACCGCCATTGTTGAACAACAGCAATTAAAAACTGCGTTATTGCTGTGCGCGGTAGATCCCTCTTTAGGGGGCGTATTAATACGGGGCGATAAAGGTTCGGCAAAAAGCACGACTGCTAGGGCATTGATCGATATATTACCGCAGATCGAGCGCATAGTTGGCTGTGCCTTCAACTGTGCGCCAGAGGCACCTAGTGTGTATTGCGAAACCTGTAACGAAACCGATGTCACTACGCTAGCCAGCGCCGTACCGTTTATTACCTTGCCCTTAGGTGCAAGTGAAGATCGAGTGATCGGTACCTTAGATTTAGAGCGAGCCTTAAAAGGCGCACAGCGCGTTTTTCAACCGGGCTTATTGGCTGCCGCGCATCGGGGCATACTTTATATTGATGAAGTTAATTTATTGCCTGATCATTTAGTCGATGTGCTCTTAGATGCCGCCGCTATGGGGGTTAATTCAGTACAACGTGAAGGCTTGTCGGTAGCCCATCCAGCACGCTTTACTTTAATCGGCACCATGAATTTGGAAGAAGGCGATTTACGCCCGCAATTATTGGATAGATTTGGCTTGATGGTAGAAGTCACTGCGCCGCGTGATAAAACCCTGCGGGCTGAAGTCGTGCGTAGGCGTATCGCTTACGAAGCTAATCAGAGTGCTTATGCCAGTACATGGGATCATAAGCAGCAAACCTTGCGTGAGCAACTGCTTAAGGCTCAACAGCTATTGCCTACGGTTATTTTAGATGATGCTTTACTCGATTTAATCAGCCACTTGTGTTGCGAGTTTGAAGTGGCGAGTCTACGCGCCGATATTGTTATCTATAAAGCCTCGCGTGCGCTTGCAGCCTTGGCTGGACATACACAGGTTACGCCAGAAGATATACGCGGTGCAGCCGAATTAGCCTTGCCGCATCGTCGTCGTCGTAAGCCTTTTGAACAACCCGGTTTAGATAAAGAACGCTTAGATGACTTGATGGAACAAGCGCAAGCACCAGAGAGCCAAGAACCATCTTCTGAATCTACTGATGGGCAAGCCGATGAAAATGCTGAAGAGCAAACGCAAGTATTTGCCGCCTCAGCTCCAGAGGCTGTACCTAACATTGTCGTAGACGCTAAGCCTAAACAACCGCTATCAGGTAAGCGTAACATAGCGGTAGATGCGTCTCGAGGTCGAGTACTACGTGCTGTGCCCGATGAAAATCCTAATAGTTTGGGAGTCGCGGCAACATTACGCAGTGCCGCTTTGCGCGGTGGTGATTTTAAAGTCACTAGACAAGATTTGCATCAACAAATCCGCTTAGGTCAGAGTGCTAATCTTATTTTATTTGTGGTCGATGCCTCAGGCTCTATGGCGGCGCAACAACGCATGGCCGCAGTTAAAGGCGCGGTATTAAGTTTGTTGACCGATGCTTATCAGCAGCGCGATCAAGTGGCGGTGATTTCTTTTCGGGGCACATCGGCTTCGCTATTATTGCCGCCGACTCGTAGCGTCGATCTTGCCGAGCAGCAGTTACGAGTCTTGCCGACAGGCGGCAGAACGCCCTTGGCTCATGCTTTAGAGTTGGCCTTAGAAACCTTCGCTCAAGTTCAAGACTTACCGCCGTTATTGGTCTTACTCAGTGACGGTAAAGCCAATGTGGCGATAAATGAAGCGAATGATCCTTGGCAAGAAACGTTAAACTTTGCAGAATTAATGGCTGAACGTGGCATACCGGCTTTAGTATTGGATACCGAAACCGGTTATTTACGCTTAGGTAAAGCAAGACAACTGGCCCAAGCGCTAGGTGCAGAATATTTAACCTTGGAAGAGCTGTCGGCGGAAAATTTGGCCATTACTGTGCGGGCTTGTCTTAAATAAAGTTAATGAACAAACCCCGACCGGTATTGTAACCACGTTACTCACGTTTCGATCAGGGTTGTAAACCTATATCGGCATTGGAGTAAAACAGCTTTAGCTGTTTTACAAAGCAATAGCTGAAGCTATTGCACTCCCGTATTTGTTAATGTAATAACAAGCGGGACGGGGTTTGCAACCCCGTTCTTAACGTTTAAAATTTCGAAAGTTATTGAAGCATCCAAACGTTTCGGTCGGGGTTGTAAACCCCGACCGGTATTGTAACCACGTTACTCACGTTTCGATCAGGGTTGCAAACCCATATCGGCATTGGAGTAAAACAGCTTTAGCTGTTTTACAAAGCAATAGCTGAAGCTATTGCACTCCCGTATTTGTTAATGTAATAACAAGCGGGACGGGGTTTATAACCCCGTCCTTAACGTTTAAGATTTCGAAAGTTATTGAAGCATCCAAACGTTTCGGTCGGGGTTGTAAACCCCGACCGGTATTGTAACCACGTTACTCACGTTTCGATCAGGGTTGTAAACCTATATCGGCATTGGAGTAAAACAGCTTTAGCTGTTTTACAAAGCAATAGCTGAAGCTATTGCACTCCCGTA